>Ga0209066_10002866_pt1 | contig 20335 bp, 30 predicted proteins | sample All_14_2_FD_187198 | JGI IMG/M metagenome (GOLD analysis project Ga0209066, IMG submission 187198) | Freshwater microbial communities in response to fracking from Pennsylvania, USA - Allegheny Zone_MetaG_DW_15 (SPAdes) (version 2) ... | reverse complement strand
GCTTCAGCCATGCGATTTCTCCCCAACGCTTGTTTGAACGGGAGTTTAGAGGGTGGGGCGGCGGGTGCAAGCATCGATCCTCCCCCTGACAGGGGAGGCGGCCGACAGGCCGGTGGGGGAAGACCGCTGTTAGGGGACACTTGATCCTGCAGTAACCGGGATGGGCCGGGACGAGGCGGGATGTCGCGGGACGGGGCCTTATCCGTAAGGGCTTTGCGGATGGTCGGCAAAAAAAACGGCCTCGGGGCGTTGTCTCGTCGAAACGGCCAAAACGGCGCTTTCGGGGCATATTAGACAGTCAGTTTCGCAGTCGTCGATATACGTTCCAAAGGCCTTCCAAGCGGCTTTCAGGCGCGCTCGATGGAATGCCCGCGCCACAAGGGTTTAAAGGCTCTGGAAGGCTCTAAAATCTTGGCATGGATCGGCCTCTCGATTGCCCGGAACGACCGTAAAGCGGTCTTCGATGTGGGAACGGAAGTGGGAAGTGAGCTTCCCAGTTAGGTTTCCGCTTCCCAGTTCGCGCAAACCCCAGCCCCACAACGAAAAACGGGCGGTCGCCGATGGCGCCGCCCGTTTTCTAACTGGGAACGAGGTGGGGGCTCTCAGCGGCCGCGTGGGGCGAACACAGCGCCGGTTATCAAGAAGGCGGCGCCGGTCACAACCAGCATCAGTTTCTGGGCTAGGCGCCCCAGATTGGCGACCTCGGGTACGTTGGCGCTTTCGAAGCCAGCTGCGGCAAGGGCTATCGGGTCAATTGGCGCCGTGCCGGGCATGACGAAACCGGCGACGATCAAGCCAAAACCCGACACGATGAAGACCAGTGCTCCCAAGGAAAAGAGCGTGTTGCTGCTTCGGCTTTCCATTAGTCACACCTGGTTGAGAGAGATGGCGGCTAGCACGCGGCCCATCGCGACGACGTGTTCCGCATCTTCTGGACGAAAAAGGATCGTGTCGTCAGCGCTTTCACCTGAAAGTTGCAGGCCTTCTGGTTTGACAAACACTCGGCGGACGACTGGTCGTCCCTCGATCATGAAAATATAGACCCGCCGATCTTGAAGCGGCACGTCCGCGTCTCGGCAGACAATCATCTCTCCTTCTGCAGCCACTTCTGGCAACGCATTGCTCGGCATTTCGCAGAGCCAAAGGCCGGTCGTCTGCTTGATGGACGCCATCAGCCAACGGGGAACCGTGACCTGTTCGACTGGCTCGCCCTTGCCGAATTCGCCGAACGAGAAGGGGTCAAACCGGTCCAAAACGACAGTGTCTGCGGGCGCTGCGACCGGGAGTGACGTAGCCTGCTGGCCTACTCCAGCGATCAGCCAGCGATACTCGACGCCCAGCTGATCTGCGAGCGCCAGAGCCCGATCCGCTGACGGGATCGCGCCTTTTTTGTACCCGTCCAGCGTCTGGGCAGGGATGCCGATGTTACGCGCCACCTCGGCGGAAACGCGGCCGGACAGCGCCCTTCTAAGTCTATCCGAAAAAGCGGACGCGGATGTCCCATTATCGGGATTATCTGCTTGACCACTATCTCCTGTGGGGCGAGTATCCTGTTTATGGGATTTACGGACCGCGCTCATATGATTGACGAGACACACCCTCCCCATCCGGAGACGATCAAAGCGTCTATCCGGATCAAATTTCGTTCCGTGAGGGCGTTCGAGCGGTCCATGGACCTGCCCGCGTATTCGGTTCGCGATGTGCTGCGAGGACGCTCGGTAAAAGCCACCGCCATAGCGATCTCCGTTGCTCTCGATCAGACGCTTGAGAAGTTGTTCCCAGGCCGGTTCGAGACCTCGCCATCTGCCTCTGAGGACAATACGTCCCAGAAACGGGATTTGCACCGTCAAATCGGTGAGGCCAGATAGACATGGCCTCGGGGGAAGCGAAAAAGATCAAGTCGGGTGCCACTCAAGAGGCACCCCTCCCGGCGTATGCGCGCGTCGCGAGTGTCGCGCCGGCCCATCAGGGCCGCTCGGTCCGAGTGGATCGAATCATTGTCCGCAACCGGCTGCGTCCAACGACGCCCGGAAAGGTCGAGGCCAAGCGGGTCTCGATGCGCGAAAGCGGCCAGATCTCGCCGATCATCGTGCGGCCTTCGACCGTCGAGGGTGAGGAGGGCCTGTTCATCCTGGTCGCCGGTGCCCACCGGCTGGAAGCGGCCATCCTTGAGGGGTGGGCCGAGATCCTGGCGGACGTTCGTAACCTCACGGACGACCAAGCCGAACTTGTCGAGATCGACGAGAACCTCATCAGCGCCGGGCTTACGCCCTATGAGCGCGCCCTGTTTGTCAGCGCCCGTCTGCGGGTGTGGGCCAAGCTGCACCCTGACAGGGTTGTCCAGTCGGCCGATGGCACTGTTACGCCCAAGCGCGGCCGCCCCAGTAATTCGACAAAGTTTGTCGAATTACTGGGAAACACCCCGCCGGCTATGGGATTTTCCACGGAGACCGCCGCAGACCTCGGCTTATCTGAGATGACGGTGAAGAATGCCCTGGTCGTCGCTCGCGGCCTCTCCCCCGCCGTCCACGCCAAGGTTTCCGGCTCCAAGCTCGGCAAAAACGAGGGCCTGCTGCGCCAGATCGCGGGTGTCGCCGACCCCGCCCAGCAGCTGCGCATCGTAGAGGCCCTGACGGACGGCCGCGCGACGAAGTTCGCCGACGCCCAGGTCTACGCGGCCGGAAAGACGCCGACGAAGGCGCCTGAAAGACCGGTCGATGAGACCGTGAAGGCCTTCCAAAAGGTCTGGAAAGCGGCGCCCAAGACCCATCGCGACGCCATGCTGCACTGGCTCAGTGGTGAAGCGCTGCCGGGCGGCTGGGACCTGGTGAACGGCGGCTGGAATGACTGAGCGCCAGACTGTCGCACCCCCTAAAGCGGCCCGAAAGGTCCCCGCGTCGGGTAAGGCCAAAGCCAACCGTCGTCTGCTTCGTGTCGATCAAGAAGGTCAAGCGCGGCTGGTCCAGCCCAACGCTCAAGGTCGAGCGGCCCCTGAGCATATCGATCAATCTTTTCGAATAGTTCCAGGGTCTTCTGCGCCCATGCCGCCATGGCGTAAGCAGTTAACAGACGCTGATCGAGCGGCATGGCTGCTAGCATCGAGCGGCGGTCGCTGGGGGGAAGCCGAACGAGCAACGTTACGGCGTGCGTTTGAAGCTTCCGAACCGACTGCTCAGTCTCAACCCGCCCCATCGACAGCAGCAGGTTGTGAAGTCGTATCCGGTCTTGGTCGTGGAGCAGATCGCGCGCGATCCGCAGGCGTCGTCGTAGGGCCGGAAGGGCGCGGCTGCCGTCTCGCAAATCTCGTCTCCCGGCTCGTTGCGATGGTGACCCGTAAGGGGAGTCGTCCCCATGGTTAAGCGCGCTCGGGACGAACACACGCTGGACATGTTCAGCGGCGCGCGACTGTTCCCGGTGGAGACACCGCGCGAACTGGGCGGCGCCCTGGACTTCAACGGCCGCATCTCCGGCGCCATGGCGCGGGCTATCGAAGAGGCCCGCGAGCGCGGGATGGATCGCTACGACATCGCCCGGAAGATGTCGGAGATCTTGGGGACGGAAGTCACCAAGTCGATGATCGACGCCTACACCTCGCAGGCGCGCGAGACCCACACGATCAGCCTGGTGCGCTTCGTGGCCTTCGCCCGCGCCACAGGATGCCTGTGGCTGTGGAACGTCGTCCTGGCCGACGAAGGCCTGACCATCCTGCAGGGCGAGGAAGCCCTGCTGGCCCAGGCCGCCTTTGCCCGCAAGCAAGCCGAACACTATGCCGCAGAGGCCAAGCGTCTGTCGGGGCTTGCGCCCCTGCAGGTGGGCCGGGGAGCCCGCCGATGAGCCCGCACGTGCCGATCACAGCGCAGGAGTGGTTCACGGTCGCCGAACTGGCCGAGATGAGCCTTCCAGGTCTCCCGACCACCAAGCGCGGCGTTCAGATGATCGCCGAGCGCGAGGACTGGTCGATGACCATCGACGGCGAGGGGATGGCCTGCAGCCGGCCTCGCAAGGGCCGAGGCGGCGGCGTCGAGTATCATCTGTCTCTGCTGCCCGACGCGGCCCGGCTGAAGCTCTCGATGGCGATGCCGGCCCAGACCGGCAAGGCCGCGCCGGCCCAGTCTCGCGAGAGCGTCTGGAAGCGGTATGGGTCGCTGTCGCCGTCCATGCAGGCCGTCGCCAAGCGCCGCCTGGAGCTGATCCAGCGCGTCGAGATGCTAGCGCGGGGCCTGGGCAAGGTGCAGGCGGTCCAGGAGGTCGTGGCCGGCCTTCGTCGCGAGGCGCGCGCCGCCAAGCGCGAGCCCGAGGTCTCCGAAAGCACCCTGTACGGGTGGTTCCGTCTGATCCGCCTGGTCGATGTCTGCGATCGGGTGGCCTATCTAGCCCCGGCCTATCAGGGCCGCTCGGCCGGCGCCGAATGCACCCCCGCCGCCTGGCAGTTCTTCAAGGATTACTACCTGCGTTTCGCGGGACCGACCGTGGCCGCGGCCTTTACCAAAACGGTCGAGATTGGCGAGCCGCTGGGCTGGGTTCTGCCCTCCGAGAAGACGATCGCGCGATGGGTGAAGACCCGGATCAACCGCTCGGTGCGGATCCTGCTGCGCGAAGGCGACGACGCCCTGCGCCGCGAGCTGCCGTGGATCGAGCGCGACGAGACCACCTTCCACGCCATGGAAGCGGTCAATGTCGATGGTCACAAATGGGATGTGATCGTCGATTGGCGCGACGGGACCAAGCCCGACCGGCCGATGATGATCATGATCCAGGATCTCTACAGCCGCAGGGTCCTGGGCTGGCACCTGTGCCGGTCGGAGAACGCCAACGCGGTGCGCAAGGTGTTCGCCGAGGTCTTCAAGAACCATGGCATTCCGCGCCTGTGCTTCTTCGATAACGGCCGGGCCTTCGCCTCCAAATGGCTGACCGGCGGGTCCGCCCACCGGTTCCGGTTTGCGATCCGCGAGGACGACCAGGTCGGCCTGCTGGTGCAGCTGGGCGTCGAGGTCCACTTCACCACACCTTACAGCGGCCAGTCCAAGCCCATCGAGCGTTCGTTCCGCGACCTGGAAGAGCACATCGGTACGCACCCGGCCTTCCAGGGCGCCTATGTGGGCAACAACCCCCTCCACAAGCCCGCCGACGCAGGCGAGCGGACAGTGGACATCGAAGAGTTCACCCGGATCGTCGCTGACGGCATTCAACGCCACAACGCGCGCCTGGGCCGCGCGACCAAGGCCTGCCGCAAGAAGCTGTCGTTCGACCAGGCCTATGCCGAAAGCTACGCCAACGCCTTGGTCCCCAGGGCCACGCCCGAGCAGCTGCGCCAGGCGATGCTGTGCGTCGAAGGGCTCAAGGTCCGCCAAAAGGGCGAAGGCCTGATCCTGGCGGGCAACCGCTACTGGGGCGACTTCCTCATCGAGCACGTCGGCGAAAAGATCGCCGCGCGCTTCGACGCCGAAGACCTGCACGCCGGCCTGCACGTCTACAGCCTGGGCGGCGTCTATCTGGGCTTCGCCGAGTGCTGGGACAAGGTCGGGTTCGCCAACGCCGAAGAGGGCCGCGAGCGCAAAAAGCAGCAGCGCAGGATCGTGAAGGCCGTCGCCCATGTCGCGTCGCTGGAGCGCCAGATGCTGTCGGATGAGCTGGTCGATCTGATGCGGCCGCATGAGAGCGCCGAGGAACTCCGCTCGGATCTGCCCGGCAACGTCGTCCCCGGCCACTTCCCCAAGGTCCTCCAGCCGGCGGCCGCGCCCGTCAACACAGATTTCACCGAGCAGCAGGACCGGACCATCGCCCTGTTCCGCCGCTCATGAAAACGGCCTGCCGGGGGTGCAACCCCGACAGGCCTTGGACTTCAGCAACACAAGGAAACTACCATGAACCTCAACCCTGCCAAGACCGAGTTCGACAGCTTCGAACACGCCGAGATCCGGCGCCAGGTCGAGGAGATCAAGCTCCTGGACGGCCTAAGCCAGGCCGAGATCGGTCGTCAGGCGGAAGTGCCGCAATCGACCTTGAGTTCGTACCTCAAGGGCAGCTATGGCGGTGACAACAACGTCCCGGCCGCAGCGCTGTTCAAATGGCTGTCGGGTCGCAAGCGGATCGCGGCGCAAGGCCTGCGCCTGCCCGTCGCGCCGACGTTTCAGCCGCTCTACACGTCGGACAAGATCCTGGCGCTGTTCGACATGGCCCGTGAGATGGGCCGCCTGGTGATGATCACCGGGGCGCCTGGCGTATCGAAGACGGCCACCGCCCGTCAGTACTGCGCGACCGCACAAAGCCGCGCCTGGCTGTCCACCATGGACCCCTCGACCAGCGGCGTGCCCACCATGCTGCTGGAGATCCTGTCGGCCATGGGCGAAGGCGAGAACCGGGGCACGCCCCAGGTGCTGGCCAAGCGCGTGGTGGACAAGGCCGCCGAGGCCAAGGGCCTGATCATCGTCGATGAAGCCCAGCTGCTGTCTGACAAGGCGATCGAGCAGCTGCGCGCGGTGAACGACACGACCCGCCGCCGGGGAATGCCGATCGGCATCGTGCTGATCGGCAATGAGGAGCTCAGCTCCAAGATCAGCGGCAACGGCACGCGACGCGCCTTCAGCCAGGTATCGAGCCGGATCGCCCAGCGCCGCGTGATCCTCAAGCCAGATCCGCGCGACGTGTCGGCCTATGCCCAGGCCTGGGCGGACGCCAACGGCGAGGTGCTGACCAAGCGCGAGCTGGACTTCCTGCAGTCGATCGCTGCCCGGCCGGGCGGCCTTCGTAACGTCGAAATGACGTTCGAGGGCGCGCTGCTGGTGTCCCTGAATTCCGACAAGCCGCTGACCGTCGAGCATCTGCAGGGCGCGTTCGCCCAGCTCTCCGGCCTCAACCTCGCAGCCTAGGGAACCCTGACCATGATCGACGTCACCAACATTCGTCGCCCCGCTCGGGACCCGGCGACCGTCATCCGCGAGGGCATGAACGCCTTCCGCCAGCTGCGCATCCAGGCCGAGAACAACTGCCTGACGCCCTTCGACACCGACCGCCTGGTCGCCAAGGTCGAGGCCGGGTTCGTCGAGGCCATGCGGGTCATGGCCAGCGCGCCGCCGCCGTCTCAGCCCTTCCGCGTCATCGACGGAGGACTGTCATGATCGAGCGCCCCGTCACGGTCGTCGATGGCAACTCGCCTATGTGCGAGGAGCAGGCTCGTCTCGCCGCCGAATTGCTCGCGGCGGGCAAGGGCATCGCCGTCCTGATCCGCCAGCCCAGCGACAACGAGCAGTCGTTCGCGATCAGCGCGCTGGTCAGCAGCATGCAGACCCTTGTCAGCCAGTCGGTCAAAGCCGGCATGGACGACGAGGACATCTTCAAGGCGATGGCCGCCACCTTGGGCTGGGCCGCGAAGCGCCAGAACCTCGGCCCGATCCGCGACTGGGTCGGGCAGCTGAGCATGGCCGCTCTCAAGTCCGCACAGATGTGTCTGGACGCCGCCGGCTTCGGTTTCGAGACGCGGGGGCGGGCATGAACTCCCGGCTTAAGCCGTGGCCCCTGCGGCTCCTGCAGATCGTGCTGGAGGCCATTGGCGTCGAGCCCGAGCCCCTGGTTTTGCGCAAGAGCGTCACGCGCTCCCGCCGCCTTCAGAAGCGGGTCGCCCAACAGGCCAGCCGCAACCCCTTCACTCCCCACCGGCGCCCGACGCGCCAAGTCGATCGAGGTTTCCAATGAACGCCATGTCCGCCGCCCACGCCCAAGCCGCTACCGCTCTCGCCGAGGACACCGACATCATCAATCACCCGCTCTTCCAGCCTGTTCCAAACGGCGTCGTTCCGTTCAACGGCGTGGATCATATGCGCAACCCCGAGGGCGGGCTGTCGGTCCTATCCCGGATCAAGCCGCAAGAGCTACTGGAAGACGAAATGGTCCGCAAGGTGCTGGGCTTCGCCTTGCCGCTGCAGTCGATCATCGCGCGGTTCGTCCAACACACCTTCAACGACGCCGACGACTTGGTCTCGCTCCTGGACCAGGAATACGGCGTCAAGCGCGGCGGCAAAGCCGGGAACCTGACCTTTCAGACCTACGACCGGCTGATGAAGGTGGACGTTCAGCGCGCCAAGATCATCACCTTCGGTAACTCCCTGGCCCAGGCCAAGGAACTGCTGGACCAGTGCGTGGCTGAATGGTCGGGCGGCGCGGACGACAATCTGAAGGCCCTGGTGACCCGAGCTTTCAATGTCGAGGACGGCGGGCTTTCCAACCGCTCAGCGCTTCTGGGATTGCTGCGCCACGACATCCCTGACGAACGCTGGCGCCGGGCGATGGACGCGATCAAGGACGCCATCCAAGTCGAGGGCACCAAGCGCTACGTCCGCATCTACCACCGGGCGTCGATCGACGATCAGTGGACCCCGGTCTCGATCGACGCTGCGAGGGCGAAATGAGTGCGCCCCTCACGCCCCAGCAGGAGTTCACGGTGGTCATGGCGGCGCGCCTCGGCGCTCGCCATGGCGACGTGATCTCGGAATTCGAAGGCGAGTTGGTCAAGAGCGTCGCCCGCCGCTACCTCATGCACGGGCCGGCTGCGGCGGTGACCCCAGCTGAGTGGCCGGTTCTAGAAGCCGCCGCCCAAGCGATGGCGGTCGCGGCTGGCGTCACGGCCACGCTGAACCTGCGGGTGACAGCATGATCAACATCACCGTCGATAGCGTGCTGATGAAGCGCGGAAGCGAGATCAAGCCTTTCATCGTCCTGGCCGTGAACGGCCAGGTGGTGGCGATCAGCCCTGAAACCTCGGCCCAGGTTCGGGCCGAGCTGGAGAATGCCGAAGCCAAGGTCGCCGCCGGCCTGGCCGACATCGCCACCGCGCCCGACCTGGTCGGCGTCGCTCCGGTCGGAGCGGCCTGATGTTGGTGCGCGACGTGATCAAGGCCACCGCCAAAGCCGGCGGCATTTCGGTCGATGAGCTGCTGTCGCGCACCCTGCGGCGCGACGTGCTGCGTCTACGCCAGGTGGGCCTGCTGCTGTCGTCCAGGCTAGTGGCGCAACCGTGGACGGTCATCGGCCGCGCCTGGGACAACCGCGAGCGTGGGACCTGCGAGAAGGCGGCGACCATCGCCGAGACCAGGATCGCCACGAGCGATCCCGAGACGCTCTCCCAGGTCGCGGCGATCCTAAAGCTGCTTGGCCAGCACAAGCTGCCGCCCGCGCGCCCCGCCAAAGCCACCCCGCGCCGTAGCGCCTCGACGATCAAATCGCAGATCGCGGTGCACCGGGCGCGCATTCGCACTCTCAGCCTTCGCCTGCGAGAGATCGAGGGAGACGCCCGATGACCCGAAAAGCTGTTCGCAGGGGCAAAATCGTGGATCTGCGCGAGGCGCGCCGCCTCGGCACGGTCAGCGACCACGCCCTGGTCCGGTGGATGGAGCGGGTGATGCTGCTGGATCTGGATCAGATCCGCCGTGAGATCCTGAGCGAGACCGTGCTGATGGGCATGGCCGCCAATGCCTCGGCCGTCGTCGGTCCAGGCTACAAGCTGATCCTCGAAAACTTCGTGGTCGTCACGACCCTGCCTTCGAACAAGCCTGCCGCCGTCTCGCACGAGCGCCGCGAGAAGGTAGAAGGCTGATGGTCGCCTACAGCTTCAAATCCAGCTTTCTGGCCCCGATCTACGAGGCCGAGAAGCGCCAGACCATCCGCCTTCCCCGGAAGCGCCACGCGCGACCCGGCGAGGCCCTGCAGTTCTTCACCGGCCCGCGCATGAAGCCCGTCCGGATCGGCGCGGCCGTTTGCAAGTCAGTTTGTGATGTACGTCTCGACTTTGACAAACACGAGATCGCCCTGGACGACGCCATCGTCGTGTCCGAGCCGGCCGAGCTGAACGCGTTCGCCGTCCGCGACGGGTTTCGGTATGGCAACGGGCAAGCTGGCATCGATGGCGCATGGGCGCTGATGGGTCGTTGGTGGCGCCTGACGCATCCCGGCCAGCCAGTGTTCGTCGGCGTCTTGATCGACTGGGACGGCTCGTTCGAACCGACGCCGGGCTTTTGCCCTGAGCCCGTCTATTCGCGTCGGGACGTCTTCGAATGACCCGCCGCGTCAGTCCCTCGACCACCGAGACGGTCCAGCCCAAGCGCATCAAGCGGTCAACAACCTGGATGACGGAAGCGGAGGCCAAGCGCTTCGGCTGGAACCTGGGCATCGACCCGCGCTGGCAGTGGGCCGGCCGGATGACGCACACGGTCTTCACTGACGACTTCGTCGAGATCCGCGTGCCGCTGAAGGGGCGTGGCGACAACAAGACCCGCGCGGTGAAGGTCATCTCGTTCGAGGGCAAAAAGGGAGCCGGCGCGCTATGACCGCTACCCGCCGCTCCACCTCACCGCGCCGGTCGGCCAGCCCGCTGTTGGCCAAGGTCCATATCGCCAAGAAGGATCTGGGCCTGGACGACGACACCTATCGCGCCGTCCTGGAACGCGTGACCGGTCAGCGCTCGGCCGCCGGCCTGGGCGATGCGCAGCTGATCAAGGTGCTGAAGGATTTCGAGGCCAAGGGCTTCAAGCCCAAGGTCATCGCCGGCGCCAAGGCGACGACCAGGTCGGCGCCGAAGTCGGGCCGCGCCCCGGCCGACCATCCCGTCGCCCGCAAGGCCCGCGCCCTGTGGATCTCGCTGCACCAGCTGGGCGTGATCGAGAACGGCTCGGAACAGGCTCTGGAAGCCATGGCGAAGCGCCAGCTGGGCGTGGAAGCCCTGCAGTGGGCCGATCAGTCGCACGCCGAGCCGCTGATCAAAGCGCTGAAGGCGATGGCTGAGAAGGCCGGCTGGAGCCAGAAGGGTTCGACCGATGAGGTCGTGGCCCGCCTGCAGCTGCTGCTGGAGGCCAAGCGCCGTGGCTGACGACCTGTTCACGCGCGACGACGAAGCCGAAGCCGTCCAGGCGCTGGCTGCGGCCAGGCTGGCGCGCGCGGACGCCACGCGCCAGGTGGTCGGCGCGCCGCGCTGCAGGATCGGGGAATGCCGCCGCGAGCTGGTCGCCGCGACCGCGCGTGTGATCGCCGCCGAACAGGCCCTGTTTCAAATCCAGACGAGCCGGAGGGTCTGGTATTGAGCCGCCTGCCGGGCATCCTGGGCGACATCGAGGACGTGGCCGGCACCGAGGCCGCGCTTCAACTCGCCCGTGAGCGCGGCGGTACGGAAATGAAGTTCTCGGGCAAGCCCGGCGGCGCCTTGGCCGAGATCGTCGGCGACGTGGCGGCGGCGAAGATCACCGAGCTGCTGGGAACCGAGAAATACTATGTGCCCATGGCCACGGCGCGGGGCGCGCGCGGCCGTCGCGAGGCGGCGGCCAAGATGGTGGCCGGCGGCGCTTCGACCCGGAACGCGGCCCTGGCGGCCGACGTAAGCCAGCGCACCGTCGAGCGCTTGCTGGGCCGTCCTAAAAGCGAACCGAAAGAGCCGAGATTGCCGGGCTTCGAAGACTAGGCCCCGACAATTGTCGGGGGCGAACGCCCCTGGCGATACAGCGACATTCACCCGGTAAAGCTCGCGGCGCAAGGCCGCGCTTCCGGGGTGTCTTGCGACCATGAACGCGTCTGATCCTTCATCGGTTTCCCGCCCCAAGGGCTGGACGCTTCTAACCGATGAGCGCTGGGCGTCGGTCTATGCACGGCTCCGGCGGACGGAAGGCGGCTACGTCAACAATCCGAAGGATCGGGGTGGCGCGACCAAGTACGGGATGAGCCTTCGCTTCCTCGCCATCGAGGGCAAGATCGACCTGGACCAGGACGGCCTGGCCGACTTCGATCTGAACCGCGACGGCTCGATTGACGGTATGGATATCCGGCTGCTGACGCCGGCCAATGCCGAGGCGCTTTACCTGCGCCTGTTCATGATCAAGACGGGTTTCTGGAGCCTTCCACGGCCCTTCGATGCGGCGATGTTCGACCTGGGCGTCAACGTCGGCACGGTGACCGCCGTCAAGCTCCTGCAGCGCGCCATGGGCCGCTTCCCGCCGCCAACCCAGATCGACGGCTTCCTTGGCCCCAAGACGATCAAGGGGCTGACCACGCTATCCGACGCCGGCCGGCCGATCCTGTCGGCCCTGCGAGGCGAGGCCGAGGCGCACTACCGCCGCATCGTCGCCAACGACAACGACCAGGCCACCTTCTTGAATGGCTGGCTGCATCGCGCGGGGGAACTGGGCCGTGTCGGCTGATCCCCTCGCCAATCGCCCGGCGCCCAACAGCCGCTGGGCCGTCTTCGTCCGCGCGGCCCGGCCGTTCGGCCTGTGGGTCTGCGTCACAGCGTTCGCGCTGCAGGTGGTCGTGCTGCCTTTGGTCGCGATCTTCGCTGCCGCCGCCGCGCCGCTGATCAGTCCCGAGATCGCCAAGCTGGCCTTCGAAGGCCTGGTTGTGCTCGGCGGTCTGCGATCCATCGACAAAGCCCTGGGGAAAGCCACATGACCCTTCGCGCCGTGGCCATCGCCACTATCGTTCTTCAGGTCGCAGTCATCGCCGGGCTCGGCGCGGCCGTGACCGCCCAGGGCGGCAAGATCGCGACCTTCAAGTCGTGCGCCGACCAGGTGGGCGCCGGCAGCCTCGGCGTGCTGGGCAGCGCCAAGGTCTGTCCGCCGACCATCGCCCAGGCCCATGCCACGGCCGTTCGCGCTCAGGCCTGCGAGGCCGCGTTGAGCGAGGTCCCCGAGAACACCTATGGCGTCGGGGCCAATTGCGCCGAGCCGATCAAGACGGTCCAGGCCGAGCGCGATGTCGCGCGCCGCGAGGCCAAGCGCCTGACCGACGACCTTCAGACCGAAAGGCTCGGCCGGGCCGACGCGATCTCGCGCGCCCAGGCCGCCGCCACCACCCAAGCCGAAAGGAAAGCCCGTGCAGCCGCCGCTCTCAACGCCGCGCCTCGCGATGGCGATGGCCTTATCGTGTGCGACGCTGAGTGCGTGCGGGCACGTTGGTCCGCCGCCGCCGAGCGCCCCTGACCCGATCATCGACCGGGTCGAGACCACGCGTCTGGTGTGTCCGGACGAGCTGAACCGGACGCTGCCGCCCGTGGCGGACAGCGCCGGCGCCGTGATCCGCCACAACGATGCCGGCGGCCGGTTCCTGGACAGCAAGATCGCCCGTGGCGACGCGGCCGAGGACATCGTTCAGGACGCGAGGAAGGCATGCGCCAAGGCGGGCGCGAAGTGAGCGGCGGCGACCTGGTGCTGATCGCGATCTCGGCGACCGCCGGCCTGGTGGTCGGCGCGGTCGGCGGCTTCGCGTTTCGGGACCACCTGTTCCGCCTGATTTCGGGCGAGTGGGACCGCATCGTCGCCGCGAGCGAGCGTCGATGACCGACGTCGTGGATCGCGCCCAGGAGATCGAAGCCTTCGCCCGCGAGCGCGCCATCGAGCGCGTCCTGGACAAGGCCCACACCCGAGGTCCCGACGACCTGGTCGGCTGCGTGGATTGCGGCGACGCCATCGAACTAGCCCGCCGCGAAGCCCAGCCGGGCGCGCTGCGGTGCGTGGATTGTGCGGAGGCGCTGGAGCGCCGGCCGCGTCTGTTTAGGAAGGGCTGACCGTGGCCGCGTTTATGAAGTTCTGGCCGATCATGCAGATGGTGCTGAGCCTGCTGATGCTCTGGATCTGCTGGTCGCTCCGGCAGCTCGCGATCCAGGAGGTGACGAAGATCGTCAACGCCGCCGTCGCCGGGCTCAACTCGGCCGACGAGAAGATCGACGTCGCCGTCACCGACCATGAAAAGCGGATCATCGAAGTCGAGAAGGACGTCGAAGGTCTCAAAGAAGACATCGCGCGGCTTCCGACCAAGGCCGACCTGGCCCGCGTTGAGGGCGAGGTGAAGGGCGTGGCCAAGACGGCCGACGCCACCAAAGCCGGCGTGGATCGCCTGGAAGGCTACTTCCTGAAGCTTGGTGTGGAGCGTGCGTCGTGAGCTACGCCGAGAACCTGAAGGCCAACCGCCGCCTGTGCATTCTCAAGCTGCTGATCGAAGACCACGGTCACTCCAACGAGAGCGTGCTGGAGATGGCCCTACGCGCCCTGGGCCATCATGCTGGGCTTGATCGCTCCTATGTCCGCGAGCAGCTGCGCTTCCTGGAAGACGCCGGCTGTATCGTCGTCGAGTTCTTCAAGGACAAGGTGATGGTGGTGCGGATCACCGAACGCGGCGTAGCCGTGGCGCGGGGATCGATCGGTTGCGAGGGCATCGCGGCGCCCGGCCTAGGGGCCTAGCCGAATGACTCGCCCTTCCTCGATCAGCAAGCTCCCCAAAGAGATCCGCGAGCTGATTGGCCGCCTGCGCGAAGACGGCAGTTCTATCGACGACATCCGCAAGAAGCTCCTGGAGCTGGACGCGGAAGTCTCCCGTTCGGCGCTGGGCCGTCATGTGAAGAACCTCGCCCAGGTCGGCGAGCGCATGCGGCGTTCGCGCGCCATGGCCGAGGCGCTCACGGCCAAATTTGGCGACCAGCCCGACAACCAGGTCGCGCGACTGAACTTCGAACTGATGCACGGCATAGTGTTCGAAACGCTCACGGCCGCGCCGGGGTCCGACGAAGAAGACGAGAGCGAGGAAACCGAGGGTCAGCCGCTGACCCTCGATCCTCAACAGGTGAAGTATCTGTCGGGCGCGCTGAAGGACTTGGCCTCGGCTCAGTCTATCGACGCGGCGCGTCTGATGAAGATCGAGGAAGCGGCGCTGCGCAAGGCCGTCAGCCGAGTGGACGAGGTGGCCAAGGAGCGCGGCTGGTCGGCCGAAACCGCCGCCGAGGTCCGCGCCAAGATCATGGGCGTGAAGATCGTCAAGGTCGCCGGCAAGGCGGACAAGTGATGACCGCCGTGGTCGAGACGCAGACCGATCCGCTATCGGCGGACATCGGATCTCGCAACGGCACCAAAGAGCGCGTGCTGGAAGCCGTCGACGTCCTTGGCGCCGACGGCATCTTTCACGATTACCAGAAGGAAGCCGTGCGCCTGTCGCACGAGCACGAGCTGCTGGTCGTCGAGAAGGGCCGACGCACCGGCCTGACCTGGGCTTTCGCGGGCGACGACGTGGTCACAGCCGCGACCAGGGCGAGCGACGGCGGCGACGACGTCTTCTACATCGGTCCGTCCTTCGACATGGCCCTCGAATACATCGAGGCCTGCGCGGGGTTCGCCAAGGCCTTCATGGGCATCGACGCCATCGTCGGCGAGGTGATGTTCGACGACGAGGATCTGAACAAGCCGGGCGAAACGCGGCAGATCAAGTCGTTCCGGATCGACTTCGCCAGTGGCCACAAGATCCTGGCGCTCAGCAGCGCGCCCAGGTCGATCCGGGGACGCCAGGGCCTCATTCGCATCGACGAAGGGGCATTCCACAACGACTTGGAGCGGCTGCTGGCCGCCGCCCTGCCGCTGATCATCCTGGGATCGCGGGTGGTGATCATCTCCACCCACGACGGCGCCGACAACGCCTTCAACAAGCTGATCGCGGAGATCCGCTCGGGCGAGCAGGCCGGTCACGTCGTGACGATCCCATTCGGGTTGGCGATAGAACAAGGCCTCTACCGGCGGATCGCGACCATCAAAGGCTGGGACCTGACCCAAGAGGCCGAGGACAAGTGGGTCGCCAAGATCCGCAAGGTCATGGGCAAGCGGGCCGCGCAGGAACTGGACTGCATCCCGTCCATGTCAGCGGGGAAGTGGCTGGCCCACGACCTGATCCTGCGCGCCGAAGAGGTCGGCGTGCCCGTCATCCGGCTGTCGCTGCCTACCGAGTTCACGTTCCTGACCGATGTCGAGCGCCTGGCTTTCATCACCGATTGGTGCAGGCGCGAGCTGGCGCCGTGGCTGTCGAGCCTCGACCAGAGCTGCCCGCACGGGATCGGCGGCGACTATGGCCGCTACAGCGACCTTTCGGTGATCTGGATCTTGCAGGAGCTGATCGGCCGCAGCTGGCGCACGCCGTTCGTCGTCGAGCTGCGCAACGTCCCCTTCACCGAGCAGCTGTTCGTTTGGACCTTCATCCTGAAGGGCATCCGCCGCAAGCGCGCCAAGGCCGACGCCCACGGCAGCGGCGGCACGCTAGTGGAGCGGCTCCAGCAGATCTTCGGCCGCGCCATCGTCGAGGCGATCAAGGCGCTGGCGCCCTGGTGGATGGCCGAGGGAACGCCGCTGCATTCGCGGTTCGAAGACGACCGCATCCAAATCCCGCGCGACAGCAACATCGCCACCGATCTGCGCATGGTCGAGATCATCAACGGCGCGCCCCGCGTGCCCGAAGGCCGCACCAAGGAAATGTCCGACGAGGGCGAAGAGACCAAGGACAAGCGGCACGGCGACGCCGCCGTCGCGCTGTTCCACGCTTCGGCCGCCCTCCGCGAAGGCCCGATTGATGTCGCGACCGCCGTGACCAGCGGCGCGACCGGCGCGCCCTCCGGCTACCTCGGCGACGAAGCGGCCTCTCCCTACGAACCCCTAAGCCTGGCGGGCTACTGACATGCAGACCACCGAACCGGTGAACGACAAGCCCGTCACCGACGAGATCGCGATCAGCGTCGCGGGCGTGGACATCACTATCCCGTTCATGGGCGCGCTGCGCGAGGTCCAGGACACGGTGCTTCGCCGCCTGGGCAACAACTACGAGGCCTATCGCGAACTTCGCCGCGACGACCAGGTCGCCGCATGCTTCCAGCAGCGCCGCCTGGCGCTGATGGGTCGGCCACTGCTGGTCAAGCCGGGCGCCGACGATCCGTTGTCGGTCGAGGCCGCTGACCATCTGCGGTTCAACCTCTCCCAGATCCGCTTCGACCAGACGTGCGGCACCAAGATTTGGGGCGCCTTCTATGGCTACGACGTCGCCGAGTGCATGTGGGGGATCGTCAACAGCCGGGTGTGGCTAAACAAGCCGAAGGTCCGCACGCCTTGGCGCTTCCGGTTCACGCCCAGCGGCGAGCTGCGACTGATCACCCGCGAGAGCATGATCGAGGGCCAGGTGCTGGCGCCCAAGAAGTTCTGGGTCACCAGCTGGGGCGCGGACAACGACGACGATCCCTACGGTCTGGGCCTGGCGCACCAGCTCTATTGGCCGGTGTTCTTCAAGAAACAGGGGCTGGGGTTCTGGCTGCGCGCGCTGGAGAAGTACGGCGCGCCCTCGACCTATACGACCTATCCGGCCGGCTCGGACCAGCAAACCCAGCGCGACGCCCTGGACGTGGCCCGCCGGCTTCGTCTGGACGGCGCGGCGGCAATCCCCGAGGGCATGACAGTCGCCCTCCTGGAAGCGGCGCGCGGCACCGTCGATCAGGCGACCTTCCTGCGTCAGATGAACGCGTCCATCGCCAAGATCATTCTGGGCCAGACCATGACCACGGACGACGGCGCGAGCCTGTCGCAGTCCCAGGTCCACATGGGCGTTCGCGAGGAGCTGACCGACGCCGACGCCGAGCTGCAGTGCGAAAGCTTCCAGAACGGCCCAGCGACCTGGCTGACCGCCTGGAACTTCCCCGGCGCGGCCGTGCCGCAGATCTCGCGCCCTTCGCCGGAAGACGAAGCCGCCTCGGCGGAGCTGCTGGAGAAGAAGGGCAAGGCCGTGAAGGCCCTGCGCGACGCTGGCCTGGAACCCGAGAGCGACGAGATCGTCCAGGCCTTCGTCGGCCCTGGCTGGAAACTCACCGCCATGCCCGCCGCGCCAGCCTTGACGGCGCCGCCCGCGCGCCTGGCGCTGCCTTCGCCCTCCACAGCCACCTTCGCCGAAGGCGGCGACCGCGACGCCATCGACGAGTTCGTGGACGAGCTGGAGTGGGAAGAGGTGATGCGGCCGATCCGCGACCGCCTGGTGGCGTTCGTCGAGGCCAGGCCCGATCTCAACGACGCGATCAACGACCTGGGCGAGCTGCTGGCCGACCCGGCCGGCGGCAAGCTTGTCGAGCTGCTGGGTCGGTCGCTGTTCGAAGCTCGGCTGGCGGGCCAGGTCGGTGGTGCGACCTCGGCGGCGATGGCGGCGGCTGACGACGCCAGCGCATGAGCGTGGTCCGCTTCCAGGCCAGGCCGCCGGCCCAGGCCGTGGCCTATTTCGAAGACCAGGTCGTCGGCGGCCGACTGTCGTTCGACTGGCGCGACATGCGCCGCGAGGAGCACCTGACCGCATTCGTGGTGGCGAAGATGGCCACGGCGGACCTCCTGGCCGATGTTCACGGCGGGCTCCGGGCGGCCCTGAAGGACGGCAAGAGCGGCGTCCAGTTCGCCCGCGAGATCACGCCGCTGCTGCAGGCCAAGGGCTGGTGGGGCAAGGCTCTGCAGGTCGATCCAGTGACCGGCGTCCAGGAGCTGGTCGAGCTGGGCTCGCCCGCCCGCCTGCGAACCATCTTCGACGTCAATATGCGGATGGCCCACGCGGTCGGCCGCTGGGACCGCTTCAGCCAGAACGCGGCGACCCGGCCGATCCTGACCTATCACCACACCCGCCAGGAGCGGCCACGCCTTGAGCACGTGGCTTGGGACCTCATCTCGCTGCCGATCAATCATACGTTCTGGATCACGCACTTCTGCCCCAACGGCTGGGGCTGCAAATGCTTTGTCACGTCGGAGCGGGCCGGCGCGGCCGTCACGTCCGAGACCGAGCTGGAGCGCATGGGCGTCTATGACACCCGGCCGGTGAAGAACCGGCGGACGGGCGAGATCCGCGAGGTCCCAGTCGGGATCGACGCGGGCTTCGACTACAATGTCGGGATGGCCAGGCGCTCCAACCTGGTTCCGCCGCCGGCTCCCGAACGCCAACGCGATCTCGTCCAGGGCGAACGGATGCCGCGCGCGCTGCCGGCCATGCGCCAGGCTCGCGCCCTGCCATCGGGCGTCAGGCTGCGCGAGGATCTCGGCGGCGGCGATCCCAAAACGGTCTTCGAAGCGTTTTCCAAGGTGCTTGGAAAGGGCGAGGGCGAAGTGTTCTTCGACCGCGCCCAGATCCCGCTCGTGATCGGCCAGCGCATTTTCGAGCGCCACACGGCCGATGGCCTGAGCACCGCGGCCAAACAGCACCTAGCCGGCCGCGCCGCCTATGCCGAGATCCTGGCCCATGCGCTGAAGGACCCCGACGAGATCTGGCACTCCCTGCAGCTGCGGGCGGACGGCACGTCGGTGCTGGTCCGCAACTATGTGGCCTGGATCAAGTCGGGCGACGGGCGCGAGGCGTTTGTCGCAAGCTTCCAACAGCGGGACGGCGTGTGGTGGGGCGCGACGGCTTATCCGCCCGGCAACCGGGGTAAGGCCAAGGACCAGCGGACCCAGACCGACGCCGGCTTCCGGGTCGGCTCACTCGTCTATGCCCGGAAATGAAAGACCCCCGCGCGAGCTGCCGCCGGGGGTCATGACGATCCGTGGGACCCCGCATCCGCCGGGATTAGACCGTGCCCCTAAAATAGGCGGCCAGGGCGGGTGTGTCCAGCTGGGCGCTCCGGATGGCCGACGCGGGGCGGTCATGGCCTTCCAGCGCCTTCCACGGGCTTCCAGGCGACAGGCATGTCGCGGGCGAGCGATGCGATCTGCTGGGAGGGCTTGGAGCTAGGGCCAGGGCGCTTGGCCCCGACAATTGTCGGGGGCGAACGCCGCTTCGACACTGCCGATAGTGGGGGCTCAACGGACGACATGTCCACCCCGTTCCTGAGCCCCGATCGAGCCCCATGCAAAATCGCCACGCCATCTTCCGCGCAGGTCGTCACCGCGCCCAAAATGGCAAGACCTACGTCTTCTCCGAGACGGACGTGGCCGACATCGCTTCGTCCTACGACCCCGCCATCCACCAGGCGCCGTACGTCCTCGGCCACCCGAAGACCGACGCCGCGCCGTCGTGGGGCTGGGTCGATAAGCTGGTCGTCGAGAATGGCGTGCTGTTCGCCGAGGCCTCCGACATCGACCCGGCCTTCGCCGAGGGCGTGACCGCTGGCCGCTATCGCTTCCGCAGCGCCGACCTCTACGACATCAACGATCCCGCTAATCCGACCCCCGGCAAGTATCACCTGCGCAGCGTGGGCTGGCTTGGCGCTGAACCGCCCTCGATCAAGGGCCTGGGCGCGGCCTTCAGTGAAGCCGACACCTCCGAGCCGCTGTCCTTCGCCGAAACCGACCTGTCGCTGGCCTGGCTGGCAGACAATGTCTCCGAAGGTTTCCGGAGCATGCGCGACTGGATCCTCGGCAAGTTCGGCAAGGAAGAGGCCGACAAGGCCCTGGCTTCCTGGCAGGACAAGTCGGCCAGCGCCATCGCCGCGGAAGTCCGCGCCGACATTCGCCACGAAAATGGCGAGGGTCGCTCGCCGGTCTTCGCCGAAGCCGACGCCGCCCGCGCCGCCGAGTTGGACGCTCGCGAAGCGGCCATCGCTGCC
>Ga0209066_10002864_pt1 | contig 20338 bp, 15 predicted proteins | sample All_14_2_FD_187198 | JGI IMG/M metagenome (GOLD analysis project Ga0209066, IMG submission 187198) | Freshwater microbial communities in response to fracking from Pennsylvania, USA - Allegheny Zone_MetaG_DW_15 (SPAdes) (version 2) ... | reverse complement strand
GTTTGAGGATCATGTGGCAGCGCTGCCGGAAGTGCGCGAATGCCACATGCTGAACGGCGAAATCGACTTCATGCTGAAGGTCGTGGCCAGGGATCTCCAAAGCTTCCAGCAGTTCCTGACCTCAAATCTTACTCCGGCACCGAACGTCGCCAGCGTAAAGACATCGCTGACGATCCGTACGTCAAAAAGCGCCCCGGGGGTGCCCGTTCGGACCTGACGGCAGCGTCAGGACGCCGGCGCCACCGCTTGCATATCGTTGCTGGCGTGCGCACCACCCCCGGCTACTTTGGCCTGTTCGTCAAGCCATACACCCCAGAAGCGCGCGTCATTCGCCCAGTTGCCGGATACCTGCGCCAGCGCCGTGCGTCCGCCAGCCAGATCACCCGAGCGCGCCAGCGCGACACCCAGCCGGGTATTGACCCGCTGCGCATCGACCCCGCCCTTTGACAGGGCCAGTCTGTATTGGGTTGCAGCCTGCGGATACTGGCCGAGCGAGAAGTAATCGTCGCCGACCGCCATCGCTGGGGACCCGTTCGGGGCGGACGCTGCTTTCTTTTCGGCGGCAGGCAGACCGGCCATATACTTCTTCACCTTGGGGGTGATCTTTTTCAGCAACGCCACCGTTTTCACGTCGTTTGCCGGCAGCTTGCCGTTGGAACGACCGGCCTCGATGATCGCTTTTGCCTCCGCGTCGTATCCGTTGTCTGCGGCAAGGGCCGCATATTCCTGATAGTCGCGTTCGCTGGCCATCGCGCCCGTCGCGGCCTGCAAGCGACGCAGGTCGAGTTGCACTTGCGTGTCCATGCCCGGCGCAGAGAGATAATTGACGATACCTGATCGCCAATTCTGCGGGCCCGGATAGGCCGCCAGCTTTTGCTGATACCACTGGGCGACATCAGACCAGGCGCCCAACTGATAGGAAAAGGAAATTGCTCGATCATACCAGGTCGCCGGGACCGGCCGGCCTGCAGCTTTCTGGCGCTCCATAGCTTCCTTCAGATAGGCTAGGCCTTCGGCCTTCTTGCCCCGCCGAAACTGGCTGTCCGCCCGCAACATGGTGGCTTCCAGCGGATCATATCCCAGCTGTTTTGCGTAATCGAGTTGCGCGATTACATCGTCATAGTTGCCCACGACAAACGAATAATATCCGGACAGAAAACGCAGGCGCGGCTCCTCCCCAGGCGGCGTCGCGCGGCTTTCCAGCATGTCGTTCAACGCCTTGCGCTGTCCCTGCGCATCGCTCTTGCGAGAGGCAATCTCCATCCGCAGGCCTGCTGCGGCATATTTCTCGACCGGCGTTGCAGGCGTCAACGCAGATACCTGCGCCGTCGCAGTGTTCAGGTCGCCAGCAGCGATCGTTGCCTGGGCCTGCTGCACTGCGGCCCGGAAGGTCTTGTCCATCATCACATCCGACGGCCGGTTGGGACTGGCTGCCCATGCCGTCGCTGGCGACAAAATCATCAGTGCCGTCAGCCGCAGAGCTGATGGCGCAAAACCGAATGCCTTAACCATAAATCCTCCCTGCGAAGAAAAAAGGCCGCGAGCAACCTAATGGGTTCCTCGCGGCCATATCCCGTCGCCTCAGGCCGCCTGCTTCGTGCTCAGCCACAGCAGCCAATATTCGGCAATCGACTTGCGCGCGCCGCCGGTAACCGCCTCAAAAGCCGACTTGGCTCCGGCGGAATCGCCCGCCAGTGCCTGCGAAATGCCGATACGCGTGTTGATTTCGTTCGCGTCGACCGAACCCTTTTGCAGCGCCGTGCGATACAGCTCCGTCGCCTTGGCATAGTCGCCATAGCTCAGATAGGCGTCGGCCGTCGCCGCGGCGGGTTTGCCCGTAGCGGCCTTTTCGGCGCTCGCCGCAGAAGCCGTCAGCGACGCCTTGTCCTTGGCGATCCCTTCCACCGCAGGCGCATAATAATCCTGCATCTGACCGGACGACAGCTTGCCGGCCGCACGGCCTTCGTCGATCACGGACTTCACTTCGCCCAGCAGGCCGGACTTGGTGGCAATGTCGACATATTCGCCATAGCCGCCGCCTTCCAGCGAACCGGTCCGGCGCATCAGACGCAGCAGGTCCAGATTCTCGCCGCGCGTCAGGTTGGGTGTGCCGTTCTGGAAAGTGACCAACAGGTTGCGCCAGTTCTTGCCCGAAGGATTGGCCGCAAGATTCTGCTTGGACCATTCGGCCGCGTCCGGCGATCCGGTCAGATAGGCGATCGAAAAACCGCGATCATACCAATTCGCCGGTACCGCCTTGCCTGCTGCCTTCTCGGCTTCGATTGCGCGCTTCAGATAGGGCAGCCCCTGTGCGGCGACTGGCTTGCTGGCATCGTTCAGCTGGCCCGTGCCGCCGCTCGCCGCAATGGCCTTCTGGAAATAGGTTTCGGCGATCAACAGCGAGCTGGAACCCGGATCATAGCCGCCGTCCGCTGCCTTCTGCAGATAGGGCTGCGCATCATCGTAATCCTTGGCATCGAAGGCAAGCTTGCCCGCGAAGAAATTGAACTTGGCTTCCTCGCCCACCGGAGCGCGACCGGATGCCAGGATTTCCTTGAGGCCCTGCCGTTGCATAGCCGGGTCGTTCAGACCGGTACCGGTATTCAGGCGAAACTGTCCGACCAGCATCTTGTCATCAGGTGTGGAGGCGGCCGCAGCAGCCTCATCCAGCTTGGCCTTGACGCCGGCATAGTCCTTTGCCTGGTCAAGCTTCTGGATTTCCTGTGCAACCTTTACGAATGCAGGCGAATATTCCGTCTTTGCGGGCTTCGCTGCCTTTTCCTTCGCCACGGCCGGCGACACGACCGATGTCCCAGCCAGCGCAAGCATCAGGCTAAGGGCTAAGGGGGAAACAAGACGCATGACAATCTCCTCTCGATGGGCGGACACACGCCGCGCAGCCTTGGGGGACAGGGCTATGAACAGGCGCGTGAACAACGATTGAACGGCGGTATAGATGCGGATCATCGGGTTGTCATGACGCCACATTCGTTCCGTCGCTAGTGGCGCTCGTTTCGTCGGCTACTGGGTGCCCGCGGACTCACGCGCGCGTGCACGCGTATGCGCGCGAGGGGTGACATGGCCGAACGGCTCGTTTAGGGGGTGTTACACAATATTGCTTCCCCAAAACGAAGAGAATCGCCTTGACCGACGAGACTGCCCTCGCCGACCCTTCGGATATCAGCCCGATCAACATCGTCGATGAGATGAAGTCCAGCTATCTGGACTACGCCATGTCGGTGATCGTTTCGCGCGCTCTGCCGGATGTGCGCGACGGCCTGAAGCCTGTGCATCGCCGCATCCTGTTCTCCGCCAGCGAAAGCGGCTTCCACCACAACAAGCCATATCGCAAATCGGCCCGCATCGTCGGCGACGTTATCGGTAAATATCACCCGCACGGCGATAGCGCGATCTACGACGCACTGGCGCGCATGACCCAGGACTGGTCGATGCGCGTGCCGTTGATCGACGGTCAGGGCAATTTCGGTTCCATGGACCCGGATCCGCCAGCCGCCATGCGTTATACAGAGGCGCGTCTGGCCAAGGTGACCGCCGCCCTGCTCGATGACCTCGACAAGGACACGGTCGATTTCCAGCCGAACTATGACGCTTCCGAAAGTGAACCACAGGTTCTCCCCGCCCGCTTCCCGAATCTGCTGGTCAACGGCACCGGCGGTATCGCGGTCGGCATGGCGACCAACATTCCGCCGCATAATCTCGGCGAAGTCATCCGCGCCTGCCTCGCCTATATCGAAAATCCCGGCATCACCTTCGAAGAGCTGATCCAGATCGTTCCCGGCCCCGATTTCCCAACCGCGCCGCTGATCCTGGGCCAGGCAGGCGCCCGCTCGGCCTATCACACCGGTCGCGGCTCGATCATCATGCGCGCGCGCCATGTCGTCGAGGAAGGACGCGGCGACCGGCGCTCGATCGTGCTGACATCCATCCCCTATCAGGTCGGCAAGAACGGCCTCGTCGAAAAGATCGCCGAAGCCGCCAAGGACAAGCGGATCGACGGCATCAGCGACATCCGCGACGAATCGAACCGCGAAGGCGTGCGCATCGTCATGGACCTGCGTCGCGACGCCACGCCAGAAGTCGTGCTGAACCAGTTGTGGCGCAACACGCCTGCCCAATCGAGCTTCCCGGCCAACATGCTCGCCATTCGCGGCGGTCGTCCGGAAGTGATGAACCTGCGCGACATCATCGACGCTTTCGTGAAGTTCCGCGAAGAGGTCATCACCCGCCGGACCAAGTTCGAACTGAACAAGGCCCGCGAGCGCGCGCACATCTTGCTCGGCCTCGTCATCGCGGTCACGAACCTCGACGAAGTCGTGCGTATCATCCGCGGATCGGGCAGCCCCGCCGAGGCGCGTGAATCCCTGCTCGCCCGCGAATGGCCGATTGCAGAGATCGCGCCCTATATCCGCCTGGTCGAAGCGATCGACACTGAAGTCGAGGGCGACACCTATCGCCTGACCGAAACGCAGGTTCGCGCCATCCTCGACCTGCGCCTCCATCGCCTGACGGCGCTGGGCCGCGACGAGATCGGCAAGGAACTGGCCGAACTGGCCGCTGCCATCGCCGAATATCTCTCCATCCTGGCCGATCGGGTAAAGCTCTACGCCGTCATGCGCGAGGAGTTCGAGGCGATCGAATCCGAATTCGCGACTCCGCGCCTCTCCGACATCGTCGCCGCCGCCGACGGCATCGAGGATGAGGACCTGATCGAGCGCGAGGACATGGTCGTCACCGTCACGCATCAGGGCTATATCAAGCGCACCACGCTCGAAACCTTCCGGGCGCAGGGACGCGGCGGCAAGGGCCGCTCCGGTATGGCGACGAAGGATGAGGACGCCATCACCAACCTGTTCGTGACGTCCACGCACACGCCGGTGCTGTTCTTCTCAACGCTGGGCAAGGTCTATCGCCTGAAGGTCTGGCGCCTGCCCGAAGGCGGCCCCACCACGCGCGGCCGCCCGATGGTGAACATGTTGCCGCTGTCGGAAGGCGAAACCATCCGCACCGTCCTGCCGCTGCCGGAGGATGAGGAAGCCTGGAAAGACCTGCACGTCATGTTCGCGACCGCGCGCGGCAGCGTCCGCCGCAACAGCATGGATGCCTTCGCCAACGTGCCGAGCAACGGCAAGATCGCCATGAAGTTCGAGGGCGAGGATGAAGGGGACCGCCTGATCGGCGTCGCCCTGCTCAACGAGACGGACGACGTACTGCTCGCCACCCGCCAGGGCCGCGCGATCCGCTTCGCCGCCACCGACGTGCGCGAGTTCCAGAGCCGCAATTCCACCGGCGTGCGCGGCATGTCCCTGAAGGACGGCGACGAGGTTATCTCGCTGTCTATCCTCGGGGGCTTCGAGGCCACGCCGCAGGAGCGCGAGGATTATCTCCGTGCCGCGCCGTGGAAGGAAAACGAGAACGCGCCGACGCTCGAGGCCGATCGCATGAAGGCCTTTGCGGAGGCTGAGCAGTTCATCCTCACCGTCTGCTCCAACGGCTATGGCAAGCTCTCATCCGCTTACGAATATCGCCAATCGGGCCGCGGTGGTCAGGGCATCACCAATATCGACAATATCGGCCGCAATGGCCCTGTCGTCGCCAGCTTCCCGGTCGTCCATGACGATCATCTGATGCTTGTCACCGATCAGGCGAAGCTGATTCGCATGGGCCTGTCGTCGATGCGCGTCATCGGCCGCAATTCGGCCGGCGTGCGCCTGTTCACGGTCGCGGCCGACGAGCATGTCGTGAGCGCCGCCCGCATCGAGGACAGCGGCGAAGAGGAAAGCGAAGAGCAGAAGGCCGAGTGACGGTCAGGGCATTTTCAAGTTGGCCATTCGCGGCCAACGGCTTGGAAAATGCGCGACCAAAAATAGGAGCGTTTCACCCGCTGTGAAACGCGCTCCGTCAGGCAGCGCCGCGCCGCCAGGGTAATCCCGGCAGCCGGCGTGCCATCGGCCATAACAGATTGATCGCCAGCCCGCCGATGACGAGCGCCGCCGCCGCCAGTTTCCACAATGGCAGCGGCTCGCTCAGCAGCAGAGCAGACGCGCCCATCCCGAATATCGGCACCAGCAGCGCCATCGGCGTGATGGTCGCCGCCGGATGCCGCGCCAGCAGCCAGCCCCAGGCGGCATAGCCGAACAGTGTGTTGCCAAAGGACTGCCACAACACCGCAGCCCATGTCCCGATGGTCGACTGCTCCATGCCGGACAAGATGGCGCGCGGACCTTCCATCACCAGCGCACCTGTAAGCAGCGGCGGTATGGAAAACAGGCTGGCCCACACGACAAAGGCCAGCATATTGTCGGGCCGTGCGGCACGAGCACAATGATTTCCACCGGCCCAGCACAGTGCAGCCACCAGCACCAGCCCAAGCCCCAGAGGTGAAGTCGTGCCATCGGTATGGATCAAAATCACTGCCATGCCGGCGATTGCCAGCAACAATGCGACACCCTGGAACGGCCTGACGCGCTCGCCGGCGAAATACATCGAAAGCCCGATGGTGAAGAAAACCTGGCTCTGCACCACCAGCGACGCGAGGCCCGGCGAAATATGCCCATTCATGGCGATGTAGAGAATGCCGAACTGGCCAAAGCCGATCAACACGCCATAGGCGGCAAGCCACCGCCAGGCCACATTCGGGCGACGAATGAAGAATGCGGCCGGCAACAGCGCGAATATGAAGCGCAATGTTGCGAAGGTCAGCGGCGGCAGGGCATCCAGCGCCACCCGGATTACCACGAAATTCGTCCCCCACACGGCAACGACCGCCAGCGCGAGCAGGACATGCGGCAAGGGCAGCGCAGCCGCGCGGACCGGGGGGATGCTATCGAGCTGGTTCGCCATCCTGCCGCCGTTACGCGGCCAATGCACAGGCCGCCAAGGCCGCTTGCCGCACATTGGTCCGATCTATCCTCTTCCGTACGGAAACACTCAGGGCTATTCGCCCCGCATGGCTGATCTTTTCGCGTACAAGATTCTCACCCGCCCTCAATTCGAGCAATTGAAGGCAGATGGCGTGTTTGCCGGCGCCCCCGTCGATCTGGCAGACGGCTACATTCACATGTCGACACAGGCGCAGGCAGCGGAAACGGCGGCCAGGCATTTCGCCGGACAGGATGACCTCGTGCTCGCCATGGTCGATCTTCCCGCGCTGGGCGCGGCCGTCCGCTGGGAGGAGTCGCGAGGCGGCCAGTTGTTTCCGCATCTGTACGGCGCACTGCCGATGAGCGCGATATCGCGAACGGTAAAGCTACGCCTGGGACAGGACGGCCTTCACCAGTTCCCTGCGGGCTTCTGAACAGCCCTCAATGCGAACGGCGTTGCCCGGCAGGTCGGGCACGACCACAAGGCAACACGTTTCAAAGTCGCGCCAGCGTCGGCGTATCCGATCCGCCGGCCCAATTCCGACGATAGGCCTCCAGCGTGCCTGCGCTGGCCTTGTGATCTCCCAACGCCGCCTCCGCCTGCGCACGCCCCCACAATGCCCAGACATTGCCGGGGCGCCGTATCAGGGCACGGTCGAACGCGGTCTTGGCACCCTGCGCATCACCCGACCGCAGCAGGACCCCGCCCAGCGTGGCGTCCACCGGTTGATGCCATAGCGGAGGCTCGTTGTAGGGAAGCCTGCTTTCGACATCCGCCGCCTTGCGGAGCAGCCGCGCCGCAGCCTTGGGCTTGCCATTGGCTTCGGCGATACGGGCCAGCGCTACGGTCTCGGCGATCTTGACCATGGGGCGCAAATCCTGCGCCACCGGCGCCTTGCCGCGCGCCCGTCGCATACGCGCGATTTCCTCTGAAGCGGCACTGGGCTGCCCATTGCGCGCCAGCGCTTCGGCGCGAATCGCCCACCACATCTGGCGCATATCTGGCAGGCGTGCGTCGGGCTCCGGTATCGCCAGCGCTTCCTCCAGGGTCCGCGCAAATTGCGCGCGCACCTGCATTGCTGTCGCCAGACGCGACTGCAGCATCGCATTGGCGGCGACCCGGTCCGCCGTCAGATACGCCTCCAGATTGTCCGCGGCCGCGAGTGCCTGCGTCCGATCGCCGATCTGCTCCGATGCGGACAGGATGAAATGGGTATGGTGCCCGAAATAGCCGTAGAACTTGGTGTCCTCGCCCAAGCGCCGCGCCATGGCTTCATCGACCCCGATCGCCGCCTGATTCGTGGCGACGCCATCGGCAAAGCGCCCCAGCCGGTAATAGGTGTGGCTCGGCATATGGACCAGATGCGCGGATGCGGGCGCTTCGGTGCGCAACATGTCGGCTGCCCGCTCGGCGCGTCCGGGCGTCATCGATGCTTCGGTCAAATGGATATACAGGTGCTGTGCTTCGGGCTGGCGCGGATTGCGCGCCAGTACGGTCTCCACCAGCCGGATGGCGCGCGCGCCAAGCGGCCGCGGGGTCCGGTTGTCCGCTTCCCAATAATCCCATGGACGGACATTCATGGCCGCTTCCGCCGCCAGCACCATGATCATGTCGTCAGCGGGCCATCGTTCCGACAGTGCCAGCATCCGGTCTGCAAAGGCGGCTTCGTGCACGCCCTTCTCTTTCGCCGGACCGTCGGGCGCATAGCGCAAGCGCAGCGCTTCGATCAGCGCACGCTCGTTGTCCGCGATACCCGGCTGCACCAGCGCCCGATCGACCAGAGCACGCGCCTCCACGATCCTGACGGCACCGGGCGGACCGCTGTTGATATAAGGACCAATGGCCAGCGCCTGTCCCCACAGGCACATCGCGCAACCGGGATCTCGCGCGGCGCCCTCGCGAAAGCTCCGTTCCGCCTTGCTGAATTCAAATCCGTACAGGAAAGCCATGCCCTGATCGAAATAGCGCTGCGCGTCCGCAACCTGGGCCGTGACGGGATAGTGAATGGGCGCCAGCCCGTCGATCAGTGGCATGGGTGCGGCCCCCTTGCCCGTCGTCGCCCCTTCCCCGGCCTTGGCAAAGCCACATGCTGAGGCGATCAGGGCGGCAGGCGCCAGTTGCGCCAGGCCGGGTGCCGTGCCCGCGGGCGACGCAGCGGAACTCACCAGCGGTGCCGTTACAAAAAGAATTGAAACGGGAATCAGGCGTAAGGACATCGGCATCCCCCAATATCGATGGCCTTGAACGGTTGGCCTCGCATCCATGCAGTGCAGGCCGCAATCATGCGTCGCCTCACCACCACTGTCCAGTTCAGGCTGTCAGCGCCTCGACCAGCGCCTTCACCTTCTTCTGTCGCCATTGCGGCAAGGGCGCGATCAGCCAATAGGCCTTTGCCGCGTTCTGCTCCGCGCCGACCTGACGAATCCGACCTTCCGCGAGATCGCGGGCAGCGAGCAGCGCCGGCACCGACGCCTTGCCAAAGCCGTTGGCCGCAGCTTCGATCGCCAGACCGCCATCGGCAACACGCATAACCGCCGGCAGATCATCCGCAGGGCACCCGGGCCAATCGATCCGCGCATCCGGACCGCCCTCTGCCGCCTCGACCGTAACAAAGGCTGCGTCACCGATCCGCACGCCTTCATGTTCGCCAGGCCCATCGGTCAGGCGCAGCGCGATATCCAGATTGGCCTCTGTAAAATCCAGCGCTTCGTCCGCCGCCACCAGCGAGAAGTGCAGGTCGGGCTGTCCAGCGGCATAGCCAGCCAGCTTTGCCTGCAACCACTTCACGCTGATGTCGCGCGGGGCGGCGATTGTCAGCGACAGGCTGGATTGCCCGGCCTGCATCGCCCGCACCGATTCCTCGAACATCAGAAATCCGGAACGCAGCGCCTCCAGCCCTGCTTCCGTTTCCGGTGTCATCTCCAGCCCCTTGGGCGTACGGCGAAACAGCACGACGCCCAGCATGTCTTCCAGCGCACGGATTTGCTGGCCGACGGCGGCAGGAGTCACCGCCAGTTCGTCGGCGGCGCGGGTAAAGCTCAGGTGCCGGGCTGCCGCGTCCAGAACGCGCAGGCCGTTGAGCGGCAGATGGGTTCTCTTCATTCGGCGACTGCTGGTGCGATCAGGGCAAAGCGGGGAATGGCGACGTCAAAGGTTTCGCCGCGCGCGCCGATCATGTGATAGCTGCCCTGCATCGCCCCTGAAGGCGTTGCCAGCGGACAACCAGATACATAGTCATAGGATTTTCCAGGCTGCACGACCGGCTGTTCGCCGACCACGCCCTCGCCCTCCACCTTGTGCTGCGCGCCGCGCCCATCGGTGATGATCCAGCGGCGCGTGAGCAGTTGGACCGGCTCCGGACCATCGTTCTCGATGCGGATATGATAGGCCCAGAACCATCGCCCACGATCCGGCTCCGACTGTTCGGGCAGGAAGCTGACCGACACGCGTACGGTGATGTCGCGTGTCGTCTCGGCGAACGGGAAGAAACCAATGATGCCTGCAGCGCTCATATCTGCAGAATCGACTAGAGCCCGATCCCCGTCAATGCCTGATCGAGGTCAGCGATCAGGTCATCGGGATCTTCCAGGCCCACATTGAGACGCAACATATCCTCCGTGATGCCGACCTCCAGCCGCTTGTCCTCCGCCATGCTGTAATGCGTGGTCGAAGCAGGGTGCGTCATCAGCGATCGCGAATCACCGATGTTGTTGCTGATGTCGATCAGCTCCAGCCCGTTGAGCAGGCCATGGGCCTCCTTGCGGCCACCGCCGACGTACAGCGAGAAGATCGGTCCCGCCATCGCCATCTGGCGCATCGCCAGTTCATGCTGCGCATGGCTCGGCAAACCGGGATACAGCACCTGCTTCACCCTGCCCTCCAGGAAAGCGGCGACCTTCAGCGCATTCTCGCTCTGCCGGCGAATGCGCAGGTCCAGCGTCTCCAGCCCCTTCAGCACGACCCACGCGTTGAAGGCGCTCAATGTCGGTCCCGTGTTGCGGTGGAACGGCAGCAGCGTCTCGGTGATGAACTTCTCGGTCCCGCACACGGCGCCCGCCAGCACACGGCCCTGCCCGTCCATCATCTTGGTCGCGGAATAGGCGACGACGTCCGCGCCGAAGTCCATCGGCCTTTGTAGCGCCGGCGTGGCAAAGGCGTTGTCGACGACGCTGGTGATGCCATTGTCACGCGCGATGCCGCACACCGCCGCTAGGTCCACCACATCCATGGTCGGATTGGCCGGCGTCTCGAAGAAGAAGACCTTCGTATTCGGCTGGATCGCGTCTTTCCACGCATCGGTGTCGCGCGCGTCGATGCAGGTCGCACTGATCCCGAATTTCGGCAGCAGCGTGTCGGTCAGCCAGCGGCACGATCCGAACAATGCCTTGCCCGCCACGACATGGTCGCCCTGTTGCAGCTGGCACAGCAGTGCCGCCGTCATCGCAGCCATGCCCGTCGCCGTCGACCGGCATGCTTCCGCGCCTTCCAGCAGGGCGATCCGCTGCTCCAGCATCTCGACCGTAGGGTTCTGCAGACGGCTGTAGGTCATGCCCACCTGCTCACCTGCGAAGCGTGCCGCAGCATCCTCCGCCCGGTCGTAGCTGTATCCGCTCGTCAGGAACAACGCCTCGGACGTCTCACCCCATTCGGAGCGCGCCGATCCGCCACGTACAGCCAGCGTCGCCGGCTTCCACTTGGCGGTAATGTTCTTGTCCTGACCCGACTTCCGCTTCACGTCTGATAACCTCTTGAAAACTTAAAGCACCGCCAGAACCGCGTCACCCATTTCCCGCGTAGACATCGTGCCCCCCAGATCCGGCCCGCGCGCGCCGCCGGCCAACGCCTTCGCCACCGCTGCCTCGATCCGGTCGGCCGCTTCCGCCAGTCCGAGCGAATAGCGGAGCATCATCGCAGCCGAAAGGACCGTCGCAAGAGGATTGGCCTTACCCTGCCCGGCGATGTCCGGCGCCGATCCATGAATCGGTTCGTACAGCCCCTTGCCGTTCGCATCGAGCGACGCCGACGCCAGCATGCCGATCGATCCCACGCACATGCTCGCCTGATCGGAAAGGATGTCGCCGAACAGATTGCCCGTCACGATCACGTCGAACTGGCCGGGGTTACGCACCAACTGCATGGCGGCATTGTCGACATACATGTGGCTCAGCGTCACGTCCGGATATTCGGCCGAAACCTCGATCACCACGTCGCGCCAAAGCTGCGACGTCTCCAGCACATTGGCCTTGTCGACAGAGCACAGCTTGCCGCGCCGCGCCCGCGCCGTGCGGAATGCACTGTGGGCGATGCGCTTCACCTCGTCCTCGTTGTAGGACATGATGTCATAACCTTCACGCAGGCCACTCGCCGTGAAGCGCATGCCCTTTTCGCCGAAATAGACGTCGCCGTTCAGCTCGCGCACGATGACGAGGTCGATCGCACGCGCGACTTCCGGCCGCAACGCAGAGGCATCCGCCAGTTCCGCGAACATCTTGGCTGGACGCAGGTTTGAAAACAGCGTCAATTCCTTGCGCAGTCCCAGGATCGCCTGCTCTGGCCGCAACGCCCGCTCCAGATTGTCGCAGTCCGGATCGCCCACCGCGCCAAACAAAATCGCGTCGGCGCGCTTCGCCAGTTCCAGCGTCCGCTCGGGCAGCGGATGCCCCACCGCCTTGTACGCCGCGCCGCCCACCAGCCCTTCCTCGAACGTCAGCCCGTCGATGGCGAGCGCATCCAGCACCCGCTTCGCCTCGGCGATGACTTCAGGACCGATCCCGTCTCCGGGTAACAGGGCAACCAGCATCAGGCACACACTCCAAAACCGTTCGGGCTGAGCCTGTCTAAGCCCCGTTCTTTCTTTCGGAAGAAGTGCTGCCCTTCGACAAGCGCAGAGCGAACGGGACTTGGAGGCCAGCGCCAACGGCGTGCAATTGCAGCAGGGCAGAGGATTACGCAACCGCTCTTTTGAGCCGATCTACCAGCCGCACGCGCGCCGCCAGCACGTCCACGCGCCGATCCGTCAGCACTGACCGCTCCAGGAAGAAGCCCGTCAGGCGCAGCCCGTCCAATATGTCCGGCCATCCCGCCTCCCCGCCTTCCCGTACGAAGGGCGGCAACGGCAGCAGCCGGTCCTCATAGCCCACGGCGCCCTCCCGGCTGACCGCAGCAGCGCTGCGCGGCGAAACGAATGCCAGATCAGCCGTGCCGCCGGTCGCGGCGCAGCGTGTCAGGTCCAGGCCGAAACCCAGCTCCGCCAGCAGCAGCAATTCATATCGCACCAGCGCCACTGCCCATCCGCGCGCCGCCGGCGCCGCCTCGATCGCCGCCAGTACGCCATCCAGCGCGCCGTACAGCGCAGGATAGGGATTGCCTTCGGGCAGCGCGGCCGCCGTCAGGGAACAGGCCCAGTCGATCGCCGCAGCCGGCAATGGCTCGGCAAACAGCGGCGCGCGGCTATGCGCCAGTTCCACCATCAGTCCGGCAAGCTGCTCTTCGGTGCGCGCGCGGAACTCCGCTTCCACGACATTGCCCGGCGCCAGCACCGGCCGCAGCCGAGTCGATCGCCCGCCCCGCACATAGCCGGGAACCAGGCCGGCCTCGGGCGTCAGCAGCCGGGCCACGGCGCCATGCTCCCCATGCGCCCGCACGGCGCAGACGATCCCGGTAGTGCGCAGTACGGCCATGGTCACGGCCTAGAGCATTCTGAAGCCGGCTGGAACAGTCGGCGGCGCGCGGAATGCGGCAAACAAAGGACAGACTGAGCATCATCCGATTCAATCTAACCGGATGACGCTCCAGACTGCGGCCGATGCCGCCGTCAAAAACTGACGCCGATGGAGGCCAGCACGGTCCGCGGTGCGGCGTAGAAGGCCTGCCCCCAGGTGAGCGACCCGAGATATTTCTTGTCGGTAACATTCTTCACGTTCAGCGAGGCGCGGACATGCTCGACCACGTCGATTCCGGCCATCAGGTCCAGCACCGCATAACCGCCCTGCTTCAGCAACACGTCACCGGTGATCACCTCATAGGCCTGCACGCCGCTGTCGACATAGCGTATCCGGTTCTGCGCCCGCAGCTGCGCGCCGAGCTTCAGGTTGTTGAGTTCCGGCACGGCATAAGTGGTCGACAGCTTGAGCGTCCGCGTCGGCAGGTAGATGCGCGCATCATTGCCGTCCTGATCGTGGATCTGCATGGCGGTGAAGCCGCCGCTCACCTGCCAGTTCTCGGTCACGCGACCGGTCAGCTCGATCTCGAATCCCTTTGATGTCGTGTCGACCCCGGCCGAATAGTCGGAGCCCGGCCGCCCAGCTTCATCGTCACCAAAGGTTCCCGCATACTCAGCCAGATTCTTCTGCTTCGCACGGAACAGGGTCGCCGCAGCGTAGAGCCGTCCGTCCAGCCACTCGCTCTTGATGCCCGCCTCGATGCTGGAGCCTGTCGCCGGGTCGAGCCTGTGGTTGGTGACGTCCACTTCCTTCTGCGGGCTGAAGATGCTCGTATAACTCGCGTACAGCTTGATGTTGGGCGTCACGTCATACAGCACGCCCACATAAGGCGTGACCTTGCTGTTCTTGCGCGTCTGGTCGACGCTGTAGGACGTGCCGCTCCCCTTCAGCTTCGTCGCGCTGAAGCCGACAACGGCCTTCAGCGGATCGGCAAGGTTGAGGTGCGTGGCGACGGTTACGCGCTGAATCTTGTCGCGCATATCCTCTTCCAGCACCGGATTGGGATAGTCCGGCTCTGCGACCTGCGCCGTGCCCCAGTCATATACAGAGGGATATTCGAGCAGTTCTGCGAAGCCTTCCCACCGCTTGCTCTTGGAAATGGCGGAAGACAGGCTGATCGACAGTTCATGCTCACGGCCCAGCAACGTGTAGGGGCCGGACGCATAGAAATCGGCCAGATACTGGTTGGTATCGGCCGGATAGATGCCGGACATGCCGCCCACGCCCAACCCTGTCTCGCGATCCGGATACCCATAGGCATAGAGCAGTTTCGCCTGCTCCTGCAGCCGCTTGTACGTGTAGACGCCCTTGATCGACCAGCCGTTACCGATGGCGTAGCTCAGTTCGCCAAAGGCGCTCTGGTCCGTCGTGTCCCAATAGGTCCAGTCTGCACTGGTCGTCGCCGAGCGACCCAGCGGAATACGCGTGCCATCGGTGAAGGTCAGCGGGATAGCCCCCCATAGCACGCCATCCGCATCATTCTCCTGCCGCGTATAGCCTGCCGTTGCCCTGAGTGCGGGCGTGATGTTCCATGACAGGATGGCGCCGAACACATTCCGCTGCACATGATTATAGTCGAGCTGCGAGTCATGCTCGTCATGCGCGAAGATCGCCCGCACCTGCACGGCGCCGGCATCGTCGAGCGGACCGGAAACGTCCGCTTCCATGCGCCACAGATCAAGCGATCCGCCAAGGCCCGTAACAGAGGCCTGGAAATCCTCGGTCGGCCGCTTGCGGACATAGTTCACCGTCGCGGAAGGATTGCCCACGCCCGTCATCAGGCCGTTGGCGCCACGAACCACCTCCACGCGCTCCCACAGTGCCGTGTCCAGATCGCCCGTCTGCAGGCCCCACAGCAGCGGCAAGCCGATGCCATCCACCTGGAAATTGGTGATATCGAACCCGCGCGAGTTGAAATAGGTGCGATCCGTTTCCTGCCGATCGACATTCACGCCGACCACCTGATCGAGCAGGTCGTTGACATTGGTCAGGGCAAAATCCCGGATGCGGTCTTTGGTCAGGACCGTTATCGCCTGCGGCGTTTCCGCCAGCGTCAGCGTCAGGCCCGTTGCGGATGCGCTGACATTATCCGGCAACAAGCCGTTGACGATGATCTGATCATCAGCGTCCGTCGTGCCGTCCGCGGCCATCGCCACAGTCACATGCGACATCGCGAGCCCCAGCGCGGTGCACTGCAGGATTGCCCGAAACGATAGGTTCATTGCTGGTCTCACCTGAACATGAATATTATGCCCCGCCCCTTGGAACGGCGCTTCTTCCATGTCCAGACTTATTGCGACTAAATTTCAATATCAATTTATATGTTGCCGTTCAGCAACAAATCAGTGCGACTATCTACCCGTGAAAATAGTCGTACACCTGCTGCGCCACAGCCTTCGACACACCCGGCGCACGCTGCAAGTCCTCCAGCGCGGCGCTTTTCACCGCCTTCGCCGTGCCGAAATGCATCAACAAGGCGCGCTTGCGCGCCGGGCCGATGCCCGGCACCTCGTCCAGCGAGCTGACGGTGATCGCCTTGCTGCGCTTCTGCCGATGCGCGCCGATCGCGAACCGATGCACTTCGTCGCGCAGCCGCTGCAGGTAGAACAGCACCGGATCGTTGAGCGGAAAGGTGATTTCGCGCCCGTCCATCAGGTGGAATACTTCACGCCCCTCGCGGCCATGATGCGGCCCCTTGGCGATGCCGATCAGCGTGACATCCTCGATTCCCATCTCTTCCAGCACCCCGCGCACGGCGTTCAGCTGCCCGCGCCCGCCGTCCAGCAATACCAGATCCGGCCAGTCGCCTGCGTCACGATCGGGATCATCCTGTTGTGCCCGCGCGAACCGGCGCTGCAGCACTTCGCGCATCATCGCGAAATCGTCGCCCGGCGCGGTGTCGGGGTTCTTGATGTTGAACTTGCGGTAGGCGCTCTTGCGGAACCCTTCCGGTCCCGCCACCACCATTGCGCCCAGCGCGTTCGTGCCCTGGATATGGCTGTTATCGTATATCTCGATCCGGTCCGGCACCCCGTCCAGTCCGAACACGTCGGCCATGTCGCGCAATATCTTGCCCTGCGTCGTCGTCTCCGCCAACCGCCGGTCGAGCGCCTCCACGGCGTTGCGTTGCGCCTGCTTGATCAGGCGCGTGCGCTCGCCCCGCTGCGGCACTTCGATCTTCACGCGTGATCCCAGCCGCTCGGTCAGCGCATCGGCCAGCAATTCGCACTCGGTCGGCTTGCGATCCGCCAGGATCAGCTTGGGCGGCGGCACTTCCTCGTAGAATTGCGCCATGAAGCTTTCGAGCACTTCCTCCTCTCCCACATCCGCGGTGTGGATCGGGAAGAAGCTGCGATGCCCCCAGTTCTGCCCGCCGCGGATGAAGAAGGCCTGGATGCACATCGCCCCGCTCTTCGTCGCCAGCGCGAAGATGTCGGCGTCGCCCAGACCCTCGGCATTGATCGCCTGGCTACCCTGAATGAAGGTCAGCGCCTTCAGCCGATCGCGCAGCACGGCCGCCTGCTCGAAGTCCATCGCGTCCGAAGCCGCCTGCATCGCCGCGCCCAGCTTCTGCTGAACCTGCGTCGACTTGCCGCCCAGAAAATCCTGCGCGTCCTGCACCAGCTCGCCATAAGCGGTTTCGTCGATCCGATCGACGCAGGGCGCGGAGCAGCGCTTGATCTGGTAGAGCAGGCATGGCCGCGACCGGTTGGCGAAGAAGCTGTCGGTGCAGCTGCGCAGCAGGAACAGTTTCTGCAGCGCATTGATCGTCCGCGTCACTGATCCGGCGCTGGCGAACGGCCCGTAATAGCGGCCCTTGATCTTGCGCGCACCGCGATGCTTCTGCACGCGCGGAAAGGCGTGGTCCTCGCGCAGCAGGATGAACGGGAAGCTTTTGTCGTCGCGCAACAGCACATTATAGGGCGGCCGGAACCGCTTGATCAGTTGCGCCTCCAGCAGCAGCGCCTCGGCCTCGCTGTTCGTCGTCACGATCGTCATGGACCGGGTCTGCGACACCATGCGCCGCAGCCGGTTCGAGAGACGATCGACCTGCGTGTAATTGGATACGCGATTGCGTAGCGCCCGCGCCTTGCCGACATACAGCACGTCGCCGCGCGCATCCTGCATGCGATAAACGCCGGGCCGCGTCGGCAGGGTCTTCAACGTCGCCCGGATTGCCTCGACACCTGCGTCGATATCCGGCTGATCGCTGCCCCGCACCGTATAGGTGGCCTTGTCCTCATGAAAGCGATCGGGGGACTGAGGCTGCGACATGGCGACCAGATAGGCTGTCCGTCCGGGAAAACAAAGCCCGAACGGATCAGCAGGCGGCGGCTTCCATGCGGCGACCGGACAGCCGTTCGTCCAGCAGGGATATTCCGAGCATCACAAGGCCGCCCAGGGCCAGCGCTGCGCCGACATAGCCAGTCGATGGCAAACCATAGCCGTCGGCGATCGCCAGCCCGGCGACCCACGGGCCAAAGGCATTGGCGACGTTGAAGGCGCTGTGATGCAGCGCTGCCGCCAGCGTCTGCGCCTCGCCGGCGACATCCATCAACCGGATCTGCAATACGGAGCCAAGGCCACCACTGCATCCGATCAGGAAAATCACCGGCGTCATCGTCCAGACGCTGTGGACGGACAGCGGAAAGAGCAGAAGCGCCACCGCACTCCACAGCAGCAGGCCGGCTGCGGTCGGCATCAGCGCCCTGTCCGCCGCCCATGCCGCACCCAGATTGCCTATCGTCATGCCCACGCCAAAGACAGCAAACATGAAGGGGATCAGCGCGGCGGGCGCATGCGTCACTTCGATCATGGTTGACGCCATGTAGGTGTAGACGGCGAACAGTCCGCCAAAGCCGATCGCGCCCGTCGCCAGCGTCAACCACACCTGCCGTTTGCCCAATGCACCCAGTTCCCGCAGTGGCCCCGCGCCCTGCGTCGGGCGATCACGCGGCGCAAAACGCCAGACAAGCGCCGACGTCGTGAGCGCCAGCACGGCGACGATACCAAAGCCCCAGCGCCATCCGATCGTCTGCCCCAGCATGTTCGCCAGCGGCACGCCGATCACCGTGGCGATGGTCAGGCCCGCCATCACGCGCGATACGGCCTGCGCGCGCTTGTCCTGCGGCACCAGCGAAGCGGCGACCAGCGCCGCCAGACCGAAATAGGCGCCGTGCGGCAGTCCGCTGAGAAAACGGAACAGCAGCATCCAGTGATAGCTTGGCGAAAGCGCGCTCAAGCCATTGGCCAGCGCAAATACCGCCATCAGCCAGATCAGCAGGGTCCGCCGCGCAATCTTCGCCCCCAGCACGGCAATGATAGGCGCGCCGACCACCACGCCCAGCGCATAGGCGCTGATGACGTGCCCAGCCGTCGGTGCGTCGATGCCCAACCCTTTCGAGAAATAGGGAAGCAGGCTCATCGCTGCGAACTCGGTCGTACCAATCGCGAAGCCGCCCATGGCGAGCGCCAGCATCACCCAGCCGGGATGAACGGTTTGTTCCTGTTGCATTGCAACAAGATAGGTTTGTCGCAGGGACATGACCAGCCCCGCTTGCCGCCCGCCGATTGCGATTCATGCAAGTACCGTGACGTGCACTGCACCTGCCTGGGCACCCGTGCCCCGGGAATCAAAAAGGGCCGGCGCACCCAGGTGCAACCGGCCCTCTTGATCGATCCACGATCAGCTTGAGTGTTTCAAAGCGCCTTGATCGTGCTGTCAACCAGCGCCTTGTCGGCCGCCGCATCATGATTTTCGGCGATCAGGTTCGCCGCCGCAGTGGCCGCGGCCGCAACCGTCCGCGCCCGAATTTCGGTCAGCGCAGCACGCTCGGCAGCCTCGATCTTTTCCTTGGCCATCTTTTCGCGGCGCTTCACCAGCGCAGCAGCGTCAACCTTGGCGTCTTCGATCAGGGCAGCCGCTTCTTCCGCGGCATGGGCGCGCAGCGTTTCAGCTTCGCTGGCGACAGCTGCCAGCTTCTTCTGATACTCGGCCTTCAGCGCTTCCGCCTCGGCCCGCAGCTTGGATGCTTCCTCCAGCTGCTTCTTGATCTCGGCGATGCGGCCATCCAGTGCCTTGCCAATCAGGCTCGGCACCTTCTTCCACACCAGGATCAGGATGAAGGCCAGCATCGCCAGGCTGACCCAAGCGGCCGGCGTCATACCCAACGCCGCCATTTCGGCATGCTCACCGCCCGAGGAGTGCTGCACCAGCCCTTCCATATGATCGGCCTCGGCAAGATTATGCGCGACTTCGGCCGAACCGGGCGACATCGTGGATGCTTCTTCAGCCATGCGCCAGGGCCGCCTTCACTGCTTTCTGGGCAGCAGCTGCAGACGCCTTGGCGCCCGAAACCTTTGCCACCATGTCCTGCGCGGCTTCGGCCGCCACTGCCTCGATCTCGGCCAGGGCTGCGGTGCTCGCCGCCTTGATCCGCGCTTCGGCGGCGGCGATGTCGTCCGCGATCTTTGCATCGGCTTTGCCCAGACGCTTCTCAGCGTCCTTTGCCGCCTTCACCTTGGCTTCAGCCAATACGCCACGAGCATCATTCCGCGCCGCAGTGTCCTTAGCACGATAATCCGCTTCGATCGCGTCAGCCTTCTCGAACGCCGCCTTGGCTGCGTCCAGGTCACCCTGGATCTTGCCATCGCGCGCCGCCACCGTCGACTGGACCTTCGGCACCATGCCAAGGCCCACCACGAAGAAGACGAAGCCGAAGGTCCAGTCGACG
>Ga0209066_10002863_pt1 | contig 20342 bp, 16 predicted proteins | sample All_14_2_FD_187198 | JGI IMG/M metagenome (GOLD analysis project Ga0209066, IMG submission 187198) | Freshwater microbial communities in response to fracking from Pennsylvania, USA - Allegheny Zone_MetaG_DW_15 (SPAdes) (version 2) ... | reverse complement strand
CGGCTCGACCGAGATGCCCGGCGTCTTCATGTCGATCAGGAGGAACGAGATACCCTCCTGCGGCTTGCCCTCGTTCGAGGTGCGCACCAGGCAGAAGATCCAGTCGGCAGTCTGCGCCAGCGTCGTCCAGGTCTTCTGGCCGTTCACGATGTAGTAGTCGCCCTCGCGCACCGCCTTGGTGCGCAAGCTGGCGAGGTCGGAGCCCGAGCCCGGCTCGGAATAGCCCTGGCACCAGATCAGGTCGGAGTTCAGCATCGGCGGCAGATGGCGCGCCTTCTGCTCGGCCGAGCCGTACTTCATGATCACGGGCGCGCACATCTTGGGGCCGAACGGCGAGGTGCCGGGCGCGCCGGCCTTCGCCATCTCCATCTCGAAGATGTACTTCTGCGTCGTCGTGAAGCCCGGGCCGCCGAATTCCTTGGGCCAGCCGGTGCAGAGCCAGCCCTTCTTGGCCAGGCGCTTCTGCCAGTCGATGAGCCTTTCCTTCGGCATGTAGGCGTTCCGGCCGACCTTGATCTCACCCAGGATCTCGGGCGTCAGGTTCTCCTTCAGCCAGTCGCGTACTTCCTGTTGGAAGGCGAGTTCTTCCTTGCCGAACGTCAGGTCCATTGGGGGCTCCTTTTAGGGTCGGGAAAGTACCGCGCCGGGTTCCAGCGCGTAAAGCGTGCGATACACTGTTCCGCAGCGCGTACCGTCCGCAGGAGCCCATGTCCCCTCCCGTCCAACCCGTCGTCAGCGACGAGAAAATCCCGTCCGCCACCGAAATCGTGGTGATCGGCGCCGGTATCGCCGGCAGCACCGCCGCCTACTGGCTGGCGAAACGCGGCCACCGGGTCGCGCTGCTCGACAAGGGCGTGATCGGCGGCGAGCAGACCAGCCGGAACTGGGGCTGGTGCCGCCAGCAGCATCGCGACCTGCGCGAACTTCCGCTGGCCATGAAGAGCCTGGAGATCTGGGGCGATCTGTCCCGCGAGCTGGGTGCCGAGACCGGTTTTCGCCGCACCGGTCTCACCTACGTCACCGATCGCCCGGCCGATTTCGCGCAGTGGGAGGAATGGACCGTCAAGGCCCGCGAGTACCAGATGCACAGCCGGGTGCTGAGCCCTGCCGAGGCGAAGGAACTCACGCCCGGAAGCATGGGCGACTGGATCGGTGGCGTGCATTCCCCGACCGACGGCCGCGCCGAGCCCTCGCTGGCCGGCCCCGCGATTGCCGAAGGCGCCCGGAAGCTCGGCGCCACGCTGCACCAGAACTGCGCGGCACGCGGGCTCGACATCGAAGCCGGCAGGGTCGCCGGCGTCATCACCGAGCACGGGATCATTCGCACGGCGACGGTGCTGCTGGCCGGCGGCGCCTGGAGCTCCCTCTTCTGCCGCCGCCACGATCTGCGGTTGGCGCAGGCCAGCGTGCGCTCGACGTCCTTCTCAACGACGGCGGCGCCCGAGGTGACGGGCGGCGGCCTGTCCCTGCCCGACGTCACCATCCGCCGCCGCCTCGACGGCGGCTATACGGTCGGGCTGGGCGGCCGCGGCCTGGTCGAACTCTCACCCCAAGGGCTGCTCTATGCCCGCCAGTTCTGGCCGACGTTCAAGAAGCGCCGCGCCGGCCTCACGTTCGGTATCGGCCGCTCCTTCCTGGAAGGCCCGGAATCCTTCGCCAACTGGTCGTTCGATCTCGAATCGCCGTTCGAACGCCAGCGCACGCTCGATCCCGCCGCCGACCCGGTGCTGGTGCAGCGCGGCCTGACGCGCCTCGGAGATCACTATCCGGCGCTGAAGGGCTTGCAGGTGGCGCACGCCTGGGGCGGCCTGATCGATTCGACACCCGACGGCATTCCGGTGATCTCCGCCGTCGATCCCCTGCCCGGGCTGTTCCTGTCGACCGGCTATACCGGCCACGGCTTCGGCATCGGTCCCGGCGCAGGCCGGCTGGCCGCCGACCTGATCGCCGGCGACCCGCCGATCGTCGATCCGACGCCGTTCCGCTACAGCCGCATGATCGACGGCACCGACCTCGGTGCGCCGGGGATGATGTAGCCGCGCCTGCGGCTCAGGCGACCTTCTTGCCCAGGTGCGGGAACATCGCGAGCTTGGCCGCCTCGTCCATCTCGGCCTTGAAGGCGTGCTTGTCCTTGAGGGCGAGCGCGCGGGCCGCCGCCGGACGGGCGTTGACCTCGGCGAGGTGACGCTGGACGCTGGGAAACTGCTGGGGCGCCTCAGACCCGAGCACGAACGGGATCAGGCGCGACCAGCCCCACACCGCCATGTCGACGATGCTGAAACTGTCCCCGCACATGAACTGCTGCTTGGCCAGCCGCGCCTCGAGGATGCCCCAGTGGCGCTGCGCCTCGAACGTGTAGCGGTTGACGGCGTATTCCTTGGGCTCGGGCGCAAAGTTGCGGAAGTGGACCGCCTGGCCCGAATAAGGGCCGATGCCCGTGGCGACGAACATCAGCCACGACAGCATCTCGCCCTTCCGGGCGGGCATGAACTTGCCGGTCTTTTCGCCGAGGTAGAGCAGGATCGCATTGCTGTCGAACACCGTCTCGCCGCCGTCGACGATGGCCGGCACCTTGGCGTTGGGATTGATCGCCAGATATTCCGGCGCATGCTGCTCGCCCTTGCGGGTGTCGACCGGCACCAGTTCGTAGGGCAGGCCCATCTCTTCGAGGCAGAGCGCCACCTTCATCGGATTCGGCGCCATGTTGTAATAGAACTTGATCATCACACTCTCCGTTACTGGTCACTCTCTAGCACGGATCGTCACGTCGCCGGGGGCCGCTGGGCTCTTTCGCCTGCGGGCATCCCGTCCGTCCACTGGATGACGGCGCCGGGCCTTCGCTTTCGTGTAAAGATGCGCGCGCCGCCAATCTTGGCGACGAAAACCACAGGTGTTGCCGTGACCGATCCCAGCAAGGGCCTCCGACCGCCGACCGATGGCGGCCTCAAGCGCGGCGACCTGTCGGTCACGCCGGCCGGCGTGGTGGGTTCGGCACCGGCGTCTGCCCAATCGCCAGTCGCCGTCGATGATGCCTCGCTGTCGGACTTGAAGGAGGCCCTGGCCCAGGGCCGCGTCACGTCGAGCGAACTGACCCGGGCTTACCTGGCCCGCATCGAAGCCTATGACCGGAACGGGCCCGGGCTGAACTCGGTGCGGACGACCAATCCCGATGCCCTGTCGATGGCCGCCGGCCTCGACGGCGTGACGCCGTCGGCCGCGCGACCGCTCGCGGGCCTGCCGATCCTGCTGAAGGACAATATCGCCACGGGCGACCGTCAGCCGACGACCGCGGGCTCGCTGGCGCTGGCCGGCGCGCATGCGAGGGACGACGCCTTCGTCGCGAAGAAGCTGCGCGACGCCGGCGCAGTGATCCTGGGCAAAGTCAATCTCACCGAGTTCGCCAACGTCCTCGCACTGGGCATGCCCTCGGGCTACAGCTCGATTGCGGGCTATGTTCGGAACCCCTACTCGCCCAAGCTGATGGACGATCATGCCCCGGTCGTGCTGCCGGGTGGCTCGAGCGCCGGGTCGGCCGTCGCCGTCGCGGCCGGCCTGTGCGCCGCGGCGATCGGCACCGAGACCTCGGGCTCGCTGCTCAGCCCCGCCACCCAGAACGGTCTCGTCACGGTGAAGCCGACGGTCGGCCTGGTCAGCCGCAGCGGCATTCTCCCGATCTCGCACAGCCAGGATACGGCCGGCCCCCTGACCCGAACGGTGCGCGATTCGGCGATCCTGCTCAACGTGCTGACGGCGCGCGATCCCGAAGATCCAGCGACCCACTCCCTGCAGCGTCCGGACGACTACACGGCCGGCCTCGACAAGGACGGTCTCAAGGGCGCGCGCATCGGCGTGCCCAGCGATCCCGGGGATCCGCTCAACGATCCCTTCTTCGGACCGCTCAGCCCCCGCGGCAAGCACGTGATGGCGCAGGCGATCTCCGTGCTGGAGGATCTCGGCGCCACGATCGTGCGGGCCACCCTGCCGCCGGTCGCCTGGATCGGGGGCCCGGGCACCACCATGGCGGTGCTCAACCGCAATCCGTTCAGCCCGCTGAAGGGCACGGCCGGCAGCGCCTCCCTCGTCTTCCTCTACGAGCTGAAGCGCGATCTCAATCTCTACCTGCGCGACTGGGCGACTAATACCGAGACGAAGACGATGGCCGATGTGATTGCCTTCAACGCGGCCCATGCCGACAAGGCGCTGCGCTATGGGCAGGACCTGTTCCTGGCGGCCGAGGCAACCCGGGGCGACCTTTCGGAGCCGGAATACAAGTCCGCGCGCGCCATGGACCTGGCGGCGGCGGAACGCGGCATCGACACCTACATGAGCCGCCACCGGCTCGACGCGGTCGTTTTTCCCGGCGCGAGCGGCGCCGCGGTGGCCGCCAAGCCGGGCTATCCCAGCGTGCAGGTGCCGGCCGGCTTCATCTCCGGCGTCGGCGCGACAGAAACACCCGACTATCCGCTCGGCCTCACCTTCACCGGCCGGCCGTGGAGCGAGGCTACGCTGTTGCGCTTCGCCTATGCCTTCGAGCAGGCCACCAAGGCGCGCCGTCCGCCGCCCGACCTGCCCGCGCCGTAGCTAGACCGCGATCACCACGCCGTCGTGGCCGGGATCGGCACCGCCATCCAGACCGTCCTCGTGGATACGGATTCCGTGGACGGCGGCGAAGCCGAAGCCGTAGGGGCTGCGGACGACGGGATAGCCTTGCTCCTGCAGCTCGCGCTCGATCCTTCCCTGAATGCGGTTGGAGATGTCGATCGCGTCCGAGGTCGCCGAGAAGCGCGGCGCGCTCACCGCCTCGACCATGGTCATGCCGAAATCGAGCGCGTTCAGGATGACGTGCAGCACGCCCATGGCGATCTGGGTGGCGCCGGGCGCGCCGATGATCAGGTGTGGCTTGCCGTCCTTGAAGAGGATGGACGGCACGACCGAGCTGAAACGCGCCTTGCCCGGCGCGATCGAGCCGGCGCGACCGGGGCGCGGGTCGAACACGCCCATACAGCCATTGTACATGAAGCCCAGACCCGGCGTGATCACGCCCGAAGGCATGCCCAGCGAATGGGTCATGGTGAAACAGTTGCCGTCCTTGTCGAGCACGGAAATGTGCGTCGTGTCCTTCGACACCGCGCCCGAATTGAAGCGCGTGACGCTGGCCTTCTCACCCCGCGCGATCTCGGCCGCCATCGCCCTGGCGTAGTCCTTGGAGGTCAGCTCGCCTACCGGCACGGTGACGAACTTCGGATCGCCGACCTTGGCATCCTTGTCGATCGTCGCCCGCTTCATCGCTTCGGCGACGACGCGCAGATGCTCGGTCGAACCGTGTTCGAGCGTGCCGATGTCGAAATTCTCGAGGATGTTCAGCATCTCGATCAACATGACGCCGCCCCCCGGCGGCTGGTTGGTCGAGACCCTGTAGCCGCGATAGTCGCCCCACAGCGGCGCGTTACGCACGGTCTTCCAGGCCTTGAGATCCTCGATCGACAGCAGCGCGTCGTTCTTCTTCATGTCTTCGGCGATCGTGTGAGCGATTTCGCCCGAATAGAAGACATCGGCGCCACCCTTGGCGATGGCGCGCAGGGTCTGGCCATAGTCGCGGTTCACGACCCGGTCGCCCACCCGCTTCGGCACGCCGTCGGGGCGGCAGTAGAGCTCGCGTGCGGCCGGGGTGAAGCCGGTGCGCTCGAAGTTCGGCGCCCGGCCGAAGGCGCCGTCGTCGGCCCACCAGAAATGGACGTGCGGCCGCACCGTCCAGCCGTTCTCTGCCCAGTGGATGGCCGGTTCGACGATGCGCGACCAGGGCAGGCTGCCATGCTCCCTGTGCGCGTCGTAGTACATCTTGAGATTGGCCGGCGCGCAGATCGACTGGTAGCCGATATCGTTCACGCGGCCCTTGAGGATGAAGCCGTAGCCGTCGCGCGCCTCGCTCTCGATCAGGTTGGCCCACATGTCGGGCCGCGCGGCGAGCGGCGCGGGCGCATGGGCGTCGATATAGCCGTGGAATTTCTTGCCCGGCATGTAGATGCCGCAGGAGCCGAAGCCTGCGATGCCGCACATCTGCGGATCGACGACGCCTTGCACGAGCGCGCAGGCGATGCCGGCATCGACCGCGTTGCCGCCCTCGCGCAGCACATCGGCGCCGGCCTCCGTCGGCTCGGGCTGCGGCGCCACGATCATCGCCTGCTTGTTGTATCGCACGTCGCTTCCTCCAACTTGTTCGTTGGCGCGACTCAATCCCAACCGTTGCGCTTGCGCAATATCGCGGTCGAGGGCGCCAGAGCGAGCCCCTTGCCCTGCACCGTCGGCAGCCACTCCGCCAGCGCCTGCAGGGTCGAATCGTGCGGATGGCCGATCGCCACCACGAAGCCCTGCCGGCGCGCCACCGCCTCGGTCTCGGCAAGCTTGCGCCGTACGGCCTCGACCGTGTCCTCGTCGTCGAGGAAGACGTGGCGCACGATCGACGGCACGCCGATCTCCTGCGCCGTCTGGTCGCCCACCGACTGCGGGCTCGTGCGCGAGTCGAGGAACATCAGGCCACGCGGCTTGAGCTGGCGCATCACCAGCTCCATGTCGGGCCGGTTGGCGGTAAAGCGGCTGCCCATGTGATTGTTGATGCCGACATAGCCGCCGAAACTCTCCAGCGCGACCAGCAGCTTCTGGCGCAGCTCGACGTCTGGCATCGACACCATCAGCGCCCCCGGTCCGGGATCGTTGCGACCATTGGGCTCCATCGGCATGTGCAGCATCAGCTCATGGCCTCGCGCCCGCGCGGCGCGCGCCTGCTCGGGCAGATCCTTCGCATAGGGCAGGAACGACATGGTCATCGGCCCCGGCAGCTCCCAGGCGCGTTTCGAGCGCGCGCGGTCTAGCCCGACATCGTCGATCACGATCGCGACGAGCGGCCTGCTCTTGAGATCGCGGAAGGGCACGGCATTGCGGCGCCAGGTCTGTTCCGCCGGGAACGCAGCGGCGACCTTTTTCACCGGCGGCTTCTCTTCGACGTTCGGCGTCGGCTTGCCGGGCTCGGCCTCGGAGTATCTCGGGAAGTCCGGCAGTTCCTCGATGCGCGAATATCTCGGTGCAACGGTTGGCCCCGTGGTCGCGGCGCTGCGCTTCATGTCCTCCAGCGTGTCGCGCGCCACCTGGTCACCGCTGCGCAAATCGAGGCGCTCGGCGATCCAGTAACCGCCGAACACACTGCCGGCGAACATCAGGACGACGGCGATGACGATCGAGTGCCAGCGATGGGCTGCGACCCACGAAGAAAGCCCGTCGAAACGGGCCCGAAGGCGATCCGCTAAGCCGGGCGGCCGTTTCGGACTCCTTCTGTTCGTCTTCCCGCTTCTGTTCTTCCTCGACGCCATCTGAGAGTTATGCCCTAACCTCTTGGCGCGGGCCACTATTTGGCCTCAATCCAGGCTGGAGAGCGACTTCATCACCCGGATGTCCGGCTCGCCCGAGCGGCCGCTCTCGCGGCGGAAGCCGACCTGCTTGGCGAGGTCCAGCATCTTGCGGTTCTCGCGCAGCACATGGCCGACCACCCGTTTGATGCCGCGCGCCTTGCCGTAGTGCAGCACGTGCCGCAGCAGCAGTTCGCCATAGCCGCGGCCCTGTCGATCCGACGCAACGGTGAGCGCGAATTCGGCCTGCTGGAAATCGGGGTCGGCGACCAGCCGCCCGACGCCGACCATCTCGTCGCCATCGAGCAGCACGAAGGCCATCTCGCGATCGTAGTCGATCTGGGTCAGCCGTGCCGCGAGTTCGTGGCTGAGTTCACGCATGGGGCCGAAAAAGCGCATGCGCACATCCTCGGGCGTCAGGCGCCGCGTGAAGGCCTGCAGCGTCGGTTCGTCGTCGGGGCGGATCGGACGGATGCGGAGCTTCTCCTCTCCGTGCTGGATCTCGGCCTCGAGTTCCACCGGATAGGGCCGGATGGCGAAGCGCGCCGCCCGCTCCTGCCCCTTTTTCGGCTGACTGACGACGATGCGCGCGTCGAGCGCGATCACGCCGTCGGCATCGGCCAGCAGCGGGTTGATGTCGAGCTCGGCGATCTCGCCGACATCGGCGATGAGCTGCGAGAGGCGTACCATCGCCGCCCCGACGGCCTCGCGATCGGCCGGCGCACGGTCGCGATAGCCGCGCAGCAGGCGATCGACGCGGGTGCGGCTCAGCGCATCCTCGGCCAGCACCGGATCGAGCGGCGGAAGGGCCAATGCCTTGTCGTCGATCACCTCGGCGGCCACGCCGCCATGGCCAACCAGCAGGATGGGCCCGAACACGGGGTCCTCGGCGGCGCCCAGGATCAGCTCGACGGCATGCGGCCTGCGGATCATCGGCTGGACCACGAAGCCGTCGATCCGGGCCTTGTTGGCCATCACCAGGAGCTTGCCGGTCATCTCGCGGACGGCGTCCAGCACCGCCTGCTCGGACGCGAGGTCGAGCGAAACGCCGCCGACATCGCTTTTGTGGCTGATGTCGCGCGACAGCAGCTTCACCGCCACGGGAAAGCCGATGCGCACCGCGATGGCCGCCGCCTCGGCGGCATCGCGCGCGATCTCGGTCGGTACGACCGGAATGCCGTAGGCAGCGAGGACCCGCTTGGCCTCCGGCTCGGTGAGCACCTTGCGCTTTTCGGCCAGCGCCCCCTGCACGATCGAGCGCACGAGCGCGGTATCGGACCGCAGGTCCGGCACGGACGGCGGCGTCCGCTGTAGCGCGCGCTGGCCGCGGCGATACTCGACGATGTGCATGAAGCCGCGAACCGCGCGCAGCGGCGTGTCGTAGGCGGGAATGCCGGCATCGTGCAGCACGTCCCGTCCCGCCTGAGCCTCGCGCCCGCCGATCCAGCAGCCGATCACCGGCACAACCTTGCGGCCGGCGGCGCCGGTGATGGCGCGCGCCGCGTCGATCGACGAGGTGAGCGACGTCGGCACGTTCATGGCCAGCACGGCGCCGACGCCGCGATCGTCGGCCAGCCCGTCGAGGGCGGCGGCATAGCGCGGCCCGTCTGCATCGCCCACGATGTCGACCGGGTTGGCGCGCGACCATCTCATCGACATCTGCTTGTCGAGCCGCGCGACGGTCGTCGGCGACAGCGTCGCCATTTCGCCGCCTTCGTCGATCAGCAGGTCGGTGGCGATGATCCCAACACCGCCGCCGTTCGTCAGGATCGCGAGCCGCTCGGTGCGCGGGGCGATGCTGTGGCCCAGAGTCTCGGCCGCGTCGAACAGCTCGCCCAGGCCCAGGACCCTCACGAGGCCTGCGCGGGCGAACGCCGCATCATAGACGGCGGCCGATCCTGCCATCGAGCCGGTGTGCGAGGCGGTCGCCTGGGCGGCCGCAGCATGACGGCCGCCCTTCAGCACGATCACCGGCTTGATGCGGGCCACGCCGCGGGCCGCCGACATGAACTTGCGGACCTGGGTGATGCCCTCGACGTACATCAGCACAGCGCGCGTATCGGAATCGCGCGCCAGCATGTCGAGCACGTCGCCGAAATCGACATCGGCCATGTCGCCCATCGAGATCAGGTGGGAGAAGCCGATGCCCTGCGCCACGCCCCAGTCGGCGAGGCCGGCCAGCACGGCGCCCGACTGGGCGACCGCGGCGATGCGTCCGGCCTTGAACCGGGTCGGGCCGAAGCTCGCATTGAGGCCCAACCGCGGGGCGGCGTAACCGATGCAGTTCGGGCCGATGATGCGCAGCAGGTAAGGCTGCGCCGCACGCAGCAGCCGCTGGCGCCACTGCGCATTGGCCGAGGCGGCATCGGGACCGTTGCCGGGGCCGGAACTGATCACGACGGCGGCCCGCGTCCCCGCCTCTCCCAGCGCCACGATCAGGCCCGGAACGGTCGCTGCTGGCGTCATGATAATGGCAAGGTCCGCCGGCGAAGGCAGGTCCGACACCTTGCGGAAGACCGTCCGCCCGGCAATCGTTCCGCCCTTGCGGTTCACGAGGTGGATCTCGCCCTGGAAGCCGCCGGCCAGCACGTTGCGCGTGACGGCGGCGCCGACGGAGCCGGGGCGTTCGGTGGCGCCGATCATGACGACCGAGCGCGGGGACAAGAGTCTATCGAGATTGCGGGTCGACATACCCTCTAGAAGAGCGCCGGTCCGTTCATCAGCACAAGCCCCGAAACGATCACGAACGCCGCAGCCACCCGCCGTCCGCCGAACGGCTCGCCGAGGACCAGGGTGCCGATCAGCGCCCCGAACAGCACCGACGTCTCGCGCAGGGCCGCGATATGCGCCATCGGCCCCAGCGCCAGCGCATAGATCGCGATGCCGTAGCCGACATTGGCGATCACGCCCCCACCGACCCCGCGATACCAGGTCTTCTTCATGTGCGACCAGACCGTCGCCGGCCGCTTCCAGAAGGCGAGCACCAGCAGCCACGGCCCCTCCAGCACCGCGAGCCAGGCGATGTAGGAGATCCGATGCTCCAGCGTCTCGCCGGCCGCGCGGACGCCCATGCCGTCGGAAATGATGTAGCCGGCGATGGTGACGCCCGTCAGGACGGCGAACAGCGTCGCAAGCCCATGACGGCTGCCCGGCTTCGGGACGATGTTCTTCAGCGGCAGGGCCAGGGCCACGAGCCCGAAGCTCAGTAGGAACACGCCGACAATGTCCTGTGTCCGCAGATGCTCGCCGATCACGCGGCCCGACACCAGGGCGACCAGCAACGGGCCAAGGCCACGCGCGATCGGGTAGGTGTGGCTGAGATCGCCGTAGGAATAGGCCTTCAGCAGGAAGAAATAGTAGGCGACGTGGATCGCGACCGAGAGGATGAGGAACTTCCAGGCCCCCGGCTCGATCATCGGCACGAAGGGCACGACGCAGAGGCCCATGACCGTGCCCGTCGTCATGATCAGGCCGAAGGTGGCGAGCCTGTCGGACTGGTCCGACTTCAGGATCGCATTCCAGGTGGCATGCATCAGTGCTGCAGCGAGCAGCAGCGCGACGATCAGGGGCTCGACGACCAAGGGGGCTACTTTCTTCTTGTTGCCCTCTACCTACGCCCGTGCCCAAGATCGAGAAAGGGCGGAAACGAGAACGAGGCATGCGATGACGATCGAGGCGTACAAGGCGGCGCGCGAGTTCCTGCTGGCCCATCGCGGCGACTACGCGACGGCCTATCGGGATTTCCGCTGGCCCGAGATGGATCATTTCAACTGGGCGCTCGACTGGTTCGACGGCGAACTGGCGCGCGGACCGCAGGCCCACCAACCGGCGCTGACGATCGTCGGCGACGGCGCGGCGAGCCTCACCTTCGCCGAACTGTCGGAACGCTCGAACCGCGTCGCCAACGGATTGCGCGCGCTGGGCGTGAAGCGCGGCGACCGCATGCTGCTGATGTTGGGCAACGTGGCGCCGCTGTGGGAAGTCATGCTGGCCGCCATGAAGCTCGGCGCCGTCGTCATCCCGGCCACCACGCTGCTGACGCCGGTCGATCTCGCCGATCGCTTCGAGCGCGGCCGGGCGCGACACGTCGTGGCCGCCGCCGGCGAGGCCGCCAAGTTCGACGGCTTCGACAAGAGCCTGACACGCATCGCGGTCGGCGAAGCACCGGCGGGCTGGCACGCCTACGCCAAGCTGCTCGATCACCCAGCCGAGTTCGTGCCGGACGGGCCGACCAACGCCGACGATCCGATGCTGCTCTATTTCACATCGGGCACCACGGCGAAGCCCAAGCTCGTCCTGCATTCCCATCGCAGCTATCCGGTGGGACATCTGACGACGATCTTCGTGCTGGGGCTGCGCCCCGGCGACGTGCATCTCAACATCTCCTCGCCGGGCTGGGCCAAGCACGCCTGGAGCTGCTTCTTCGCGCCCTGGATCGCGGGCGCCACGATCTTCATCGCCAACCAGCCGCGCTTCAACGCGCGCTACCTGCTGGACGCGGTCGTCGCCAACAAGGTGACCACGCTGTGCGCGCCGCCGACCGTGTGGCGCATGCTGATCCAGGAGGACCTGAAGTCCTGCAGGACATCGCTGCGCGAGGTGCTGGCCGCCGGCGAGCCCCTCAATCCGGAAGTGATCGAGCAGGTCGAAAAGGCCTGGGGCCTCACCATCCGCGACTTCTACGGCCAGACCGAAACCACGACGCAGGTCGGCAATCCGCCGGGCCAGCCGATCAAGCCCGGCTCGATGGGCCGGCCCCTGCCCGGCTACAGGATCCGCCTGCTCGATGCCGACGACAATGACGCGGAGGAAGGCGAAATCTGCATCGACCTTTCGGCCCGGCCGGCGGCGCTGATGCAGGGTTACCAGCAGGATGACGGGTCGATCGCGCCGCTCACGGGTGCGGTCTATCGCACCGGCGACGTCGCATCGCGCGACGCCGAGGGCTACCTCACCTACGTCGGCCGCGCCGACGACGTGTTCAAGGCGTCGGACTACCGGATCAGCCCCTTCGAGCTCGAAAGCGTGCTGATCGAGCATCCGGCCGTGGCCGAAGCCGCCGTGGTCCCCGCTCCCGACGCCATGCGCCTGGCCGTGCCGAAGGCCTACATAACCCTGACGGCCAGCGGCAAGGCCGACCGCGACACCGCTCTCTCGATCTTCCAGCATCTGCGCGGTCGATTGGCCCCGTTCAAGCGGGTCCGGCGGATCGAGTTCGCCGAGCTGCCCAAGACCATCTCCGGGAAGATCCGCCGCGTCGAGCTGCGCCGCGACGAGGAAAAGCGGGCGTCCGCGAATCAGCGCGGCCCCGGCGAATTCCGGGAGGAGGATTTCCCCGAATTGGCGAAGTAGGATCGCGCGTCGAGGCGACGGCGAAAGGGGCCAGGATGTTGCGACGGGTCGGCCTGGGGGCCGCAATACTGGGGTTGATCGGTTGGGCGGCATACGCCGCGCCCATTCCCGGATCGGTTCAGGTCCTGGGGAGCTGGATCGTGCAGGCGGACAACGACGCGAGCGGCAAGTTCGCATCCTGCGACGCCACCCGCGACGGTGGCGGCGCGACGGTGCGGATCGGCCAGTCCGTGTCGGGCACCTGGCAGATCGGCTTCGCCGACAGCAGCTGGCAATTCACCGTCGGGCAGGATGTCACGGTCACGCTGTTCATCGATCGCGTGCCCTATCCGCTGGTGCTCCGCACATCGAGTCCCACGACCTTGTCGACGCCGCTCCCGGATACCTCACTGGTCGACGTCCTGCGCCAGGGAAACATGCTCACGCTTCAGCTCGGGGCCGTGTATACGACCTTCCCGCTCGACGGCAGCGCGGCCGCAATCAATGCGGCCGCCTCGTGCCAGCAGGGCTATGCCGCGAGCGCTGCGCCCCCGCCGGCAGTCCCTGCGACGCCCGCGGTGGTCCCCAACCCGGGCGGTATGCCGCCTGAGGTCGCGCAGGAAGTCGCCAACCTGCAGAGCAATTGCCAGGTGATGAACAAGACGCCACCGCCGACCGGCGACTACGTCACCCGCATCGGGCTGACGGGCAGCGGCATCGACGACTGGCTGATCAATACCGGCGGGATCCCCTGCGCAGGGCTGACCGGCGGCGGCGGTGGCGGCTCCATGGTCGAGATTTTCGTCGGACTGCCGAACGGCCACGCGCGCAAGGTCTTTGCGCGCTACGCGCTCGGCGTGGAGATCCGCGGCAGCACGGTCTGGCTGGGAAGCAGCGGCGACCAGTGCCGCGGCTCTGGCGCCGTCGCGCCCGCCGCGGCGACGACGTGTCAGGTTCCGCTGGTGTGGAACAAGGGCACGCAGCGCTTCGACGAGGGACCGCCGGCCAACCCGCGGTGAACGACCGCGAGCGCCAGGGTACTATGAGAACGTAGGCCGGACGGCTATTATCCGACCATGCTCCTCCTGATCGATAACTACGACAGCTTCACCTACAACCTCGTCCACTTCCTGGGCGATCTCGGCGCGCGTTGTGTCGTGCATCGCAACGACCAGATCACGGTCGACGAGGTGCTGGCGCTGAAGCCGGCCGGCATCGTGCTCTCGCCCGGTCCCTGCACGCCCAACGAGGCCGGCATCTGCATGGATTTGATCCGCGCCGCCGCGAAGGAGCAGGTGCCGCTGTTCGGCGTTTGCCTCGGCCACCAGGCGATCGGCCAGGTGTTCGGCGGCCACGTCGTGCGCGCGCCCGAGCCTATGCACGGCAAGCTGTCGGGCGTCGCCCACAGGAACCAGAGCGTGTTCGAGGACGTGCCCTCGCCCTTCCAGGCGACGCGCTACCACTCGCTGATCGTCGACCGGAAGGATTTCCCCAAGGACCTCGAGGTCACCGCCGAGACCGGCGACATCATCATGGGCCTGCGCCACAGGACCCTGCCGATCCACGGCGTGCAGTTCCACCCCGAGAGCATCGCCTCGGAGCACGGCCACAAGATCCTCGAGAACTTCCTCAAGATCGCCGGGGATCACCCCAGCCAGCAGAACAAGAAGGCGGCTTAGGCGCCTGCAACAATCACATTGTCATCCCGAGCGAAGCGAGGGACCTTCCGGCGGTGCCCGCAAGGGTCCCTCGCTTCGCTCGGGATGACACCTATGCTTGATCGGCGTTCCATCGTTACGTTGCTCGCAGCGTCGAGCCTCGCACCCTCCGCTTTCGCGCAAGCGTGGCCCGCGAAGCCCATCCGCATCATCGTGCCGTTCCCGGCCGGTCAGGCGACGGACATTCTCGCGCGCATGATGGCGGAGCAGCTTACGAAGGCGCTGGGCCAGCAGGTGATCGCGGAGAACCGGCCGGGTGCCGGCGGCCAGATCGGCGCCGATGTCGCCGCCAAGGCAGCCCCCGACGGCTACACCCTTCTGATGGTGACGATCTCCACCCACGGCATCAGCCCGGCCCTCTATCCAAAGCTGCCCTACGATCCGCAGAAGGACTTCGCGCCGATCGCCAATATCGGGCTGACGCCCCAGGTGCTGATGACCAGCCTGAAGAGTGGCATCGGCTCGGTTGCCGATCTCGTGGCCAAGGCCAAGGCAGGTGCGGATTTGAACTACGGCTCCTCGGGCAACGGTTCGGCCAGCCACCTTGCCGTCGAGATGCTGAAGAGCGCGGCCGGCATCAAGCTCACGCACGTGCCGTTCAAGGGCAATGCGGAGGCCCAGCTCGCGCTGCAGAGCGGCGACATCCAGCTCCTGTCCGACGCCGTCCCCGGCGCGGTCGGCCCGGTGCGCTCCGGCAAGGTGAAGGCCATCGGCATCGCCGACGAGCGCCCCTCGCCCTTCCTGCCCGACGTGCCGACCGTCGCCGAACAGGGACTCTACGGCGTCGTCGCCGTCGGCTGGATCGGACTCTCGGCCCCCGCGAGGACACCCGAGCCGATCCTCGACAAGGTGAGCGCGGAGGTCATGCGCATCCTCAAGGATCCCGAGGTTCTGGAGAAGATGAAGAGCCTCTCGTTCGTCCCGGCCAGGGAATCGCGCCAGGAATTCGAGGCCTATATCGCCATCGAGAACACGAAGTGGCGCAAGATCATCCAGGATGCGGGCGTCAAGATCGAGTAGCGCCCCGCACTACTCCAGCACCGCGTGGCCCACGCCGTCCTGGCCCTTTGCCTTGCGCAGCAGCAGGATCAGCGGCAGCGCCAGCAGCGCCACGAGCATCATCAGCTTGAAGTCGTTGGCATAGGCGATGACGGCGGCCTGCTTGGTCACCTCGGCATTGAGCGCCGCGCGGCCGGCGGTGGTCCCCATGTTCCAGAAAGGCGCCGCGCCGCTCAGGGCGAGCGCATCGTTGTACGGCGTCACCTGCCCCGCCAGCTCTGCATGGACGAGCTGCGTGTTGCGCGTCAGCAGGAAGATCACCAGCGAGATGCCGATGCTGGAGCCGATGTTTCGCATCAGGCTGTAGAGCGCCGTGCCCTGGGTGCGCAGGTGCCCGGGCAGGGTCGCGAAGGTGATGGTCGAGAGCGGCACGAACATGAAGCCGAGCCCCATGCCCTGCAGCACGCCGGTGCGGATCAGCGTCCATTCGGAGACGCTCGGCGTGAAGTCCGTCATCTCCCACAGAACCGCCGCCGTGATCAGCAGGCCCGCGGCCAGCAGCAGTCGCGGATCGACCCGGTTGATCAGGCGGCCGACGAGCATCATGGCCAGCATCGTGCCCATGCCGCGCGGTGCCAGAATCAGGCCCGCCGTCACCACCGGATAGCCCATCAGGTTCTGCAGATAGGGCGTGATCAGCGCCAGCGAGGCCAGCAGGATGATGCCGACCACGAAAATGAAGCACAGTCCGACCGAGAAGTTGCGATCCTTGAAGATGCTGGGGTCGATGAAGGGCTGCTTCACCGTGAAGGTCTGCACGAGGAACAGGTAGAAGGCGAGCGCCGCCAGCACCGCCTCGACCACGATCTCGGTCGACGAGAACCAGTCGATCTGCTCCCCGCGGTCGAGCATCATTTGGAACGAGCCGATGGCAAGGCTCAGCATCAGGAAGCCGAACCAGTCGAACGAATCTCGGCGCTTCTGCGTCTCCTCCAGATACGCCGACAGGCCGAGGAAGGTGACGAGCCCGATCGGCACGTTGATGTAGAACACCCAGCGCCAGTTGTAGGCTTCGGTCAGCCAGCCGCCCAGGGTCGGCCCGAGGATGGGGCCGACCATGACGCCCATGCCCCAGATCGCCATCGCCGAGCCGTGCTTCTCCTTCGGATAGGAATCGAGCAGCACCGCCTGCGACAGCGGCACCAGCGACGCGCCGAACAGGCCCTGCAGTAGCCGGAACAGCACCATCTCGGGCAGCGAGGTGGCGATGCCGCAGAGGACGGAGGCGCCGGTGAATCCGGCGACCGCGATCTGGAACAGCCGCTTGCGGCCGAGCCGGGCCTCGAGGAAGCCGGTAACCGGCGTCGCGATGGCCGCCGCCACGATGTAGGAGGTCAGCACCCAGTTGATCTGGTCGGTCGTCGCCGACAGCGAGCCCTGCATGTAGGGCAGCGCCACGTTGGCGATGGTCGTGTCCAGCGCCTGCATGATCGTCGCCAGCATGACGCAGAGCGTAAGCGGGACGATGTGCTGCGAAAGTGCCTTGGTCGATGGGGTCATTGCTGGGGGCGCGCCACTCCAGTGGCGCGTCATACTCCTGGTTCAAGACATGATCGCGCCGCTGGAGCGGCGCGCCCCCAGCGGATCAGAATCCGCTGAACAGGTCGCGAAGCTGGCGGTGATGTCCGGTGTCGATCTCGACATAGGCGCTCATGCCGGTGCGCAGCGGCGGTGCCCCGTCCGGCATCTCGACGCTGAGCCGGATGGGCACGCGCTGCACGACCTTCACCCAGTTGCCGGTCGCGTTCTGGGCCGGCAGCACGGAGAATTCCGCACCGGTCGCCGGCGCCAGGCTGGTGACGGTCGCCTTCCACTCCCGACCGGGATAGGCGTCGATCGAGACCGCCGCCTTGTCGCCGGGCTTCAGGTTCGCAAGATCGGACTCCTTCGGATTGGCTTCGACCCAGATGTCCTGCGTAGACACGAGGCTGAAGGCCGCCTGGGCCGCCGGGAGGTATTCGCCGGGAAGCAGCGCGTCGACGTTCGTGACGATCCCCGGCATCGGCGCGACCACGACCGTATGGTTGAGGTCGCGGCGTGCCTTGTCGACCTGGGCCTGGGCCGCGAGATAGTTGGCGTTCTGCTCGATCGGCGCGTCGGCGCGGCCGCCGAGTTGCGCCAGGGCGGCCTCGGCGTCGTGCTGCGCCACCAGCAGCCGCTCGCGCGCCGTGTCGAGGTCGCGCTTGGCCTGGTCGTAGGTCGCCTGGGCGGAGACGCCGCGCTTCAGCAGATCCTGCTGGCGTTGGGCGGCGGTCTCGTAAAAGCCGATGTCGGTCTTGGCCTGTTCGATCTGAGCCAGCTTCTGCCGATAGGTGGCCTGCTGCGTCACGATCTGGTTGCGCACCGTGCCGAGATTGGCCTCGGCGCCGGCCAGCGTGATCCTGAACGGCTCCTGGTCCAAGGTGAACAGGACCTGCCCCTTCTCGACCTTCTGGCTCTCGTGCACGTCGACCTTGGCGACGATGCCGGAAACGTCGGTCGCCACGGTGAGCTTGCCGGCATGGACATAGGCATTGTCGGTCGAGACGTAGCGGCCGCCGCTCATGTAGGCGAACAGGCTCCCGGCGAGGACCACCGCGGGGCCCAACACGAGCAGGATGCGGCGCAGGTTGCGCGGCTTGGGCTTCGGCTCGGCCGTCACTCCGGCCGGGCCGGAAACCTCGTCGACGAGGTCGCTCCGACGAAAGGACTTTCGATCAGCCATTGCTCGTACTCCTCTCGCTGGCCGGCGCGGACGCCGTGGCCAGCAAATTCGACTTCATGCGGCTCAGCAGCGCGAAGAGCTGGTCACGGTCCGCTTCGGCGACGCCCGCCAACGCCTCGGCTCGGGTGGCGGCCCCGATGGTGAAGATGTCGGCCAGCAGCGGATGGGCCTTCTCCGTCAGATAGAGCTGGCGGATGCGCCGGTCGGTCGCATGCGCGCGACGCTCCACCAGGCCGGCCTCCTCCAGCCGGTCGAGCAAGCGGGTCAGGGTGATCGGTTCGACTTCGAGAATGTCGGCCAAGCCGCTCTGCTGGATGCCCTCGTTGCGCGCGAGATGCGCCAACACCTGACACTGGGAGCGCGTCAGTCCGAGGGCGCGGGCATTCTGCTCGAACCGTTTGCGCATCAGGCGCGCCACGTCGTGCAGCAGAAAGCCAAGATTTCGTTCGGGCAGTTCCATAAAGTCCTCTCTTGAGGACCCTTAAGATAAGCTTGCTTATCAAATTGGCAAGACAGTCTGCTCCGCAATTTCAGAAACGAAAAATCAGGCCCTAAATCAGTGCCTTAGCACCGAATCTTCACGTCACGCACGACGCTACGGCGCGACGCCGAACCCTGCGCGCTGGATCGCCTTGGTGATGGCCGGCACGTCGGCACCTTCAGGAAGACGCATCTCCCCGCTCTTGAGATCGACGGAAAGCGGCGCGGTGCCGGCGCCGGTGGCGGCACGGGTGACGGCCTTGACGCAGCCGTCGCAATCCATGCCGGTGACCTTGAGGATGAGTTCTTGAGCCATGTGTTATAGCTTCGCGCCGGCCGGTCGAGCCGGCAAGAGGCAAAAGCGCGGGGTTCTGGGTGAGCGGCGACATCGACGATTTTCGCGGCCTTCTGGCCAAGGTGGGCAACGGCGAGACTCTGGGCATCGACGAGGCCGAACGCGCCTTCGACATCATGACCTCCGGCGACGCCACCCCGGCCCAGATGGGCGCCTTCCTGATGGGCCTCAAGGTGCGCGGCGAGACGGCCGAGGAACTGGCGGGCGGCTCGCGGGCGCTGCGGGCCAAGGTGCTGCGCGTCAAGGCGCCGGAGGGCACGATCGACATCGTGGGCACCGGCGGCGACCATCACGGGACCTACAACGTCTCCTCCTGCTCGGCCTTCGTCGTTGCGGGCGCGGGCGTTCCCGTGGCAAAGCACGGCAACCGGGCCTTCACCTCGAAATCGGGTGCGGCCGACGTGCTCTCGGCATTGGGCATCGGCCTCGAAGTGCCCATCGAGAAGCTCGAGCAGGCGCTGGTCGAGGCCAGGGTCTGTTTCCTGATGGCGCCGCGCCACCACAGCGCCATGCGCAATGTCGCGGGTCCGCGGGTCGAGCTGGCGCCGTCGCGCACGATCTTCAACCTGCTGGGGCCGATGTCGAATCCCGCTTTGGTGACGCGCCAGCTCGTGGGCGTGTTCGACCGGCGCTGGCTGAAGCCGGTCGCACAGGCGCTGGGCCAGCTCGGGCTGGAGCGCGCGCTCGTGGTGCACGGCCAGGACGGGATGGACGAGCTCACCACCACGACTAAGAGCTGGGCCGCCTCGCTGGAGAACGGCAAGGTGACCGAGATCGAGATTGCACCGGAGGAGATTGGCGTGAAGTGCGCCACGCTCGACGAACTCAAGGGCGGCGACGCGGCGCACAATGCGGAGGCGATCCATGCGCTGCTGGGCGGCGCAAAGAACGCCTTCCGCGACATCGTACTGTTGAACAGCGCCGCGGCCCTGATGGTCGCGGGCAAGGCCAAGGATCTGAAGGAAGGCGCCGCCCTGGCGGCCCAGTCGATCGACAGCGGCAAGGCCCGCGAGGCGCTGGCGACGTTGAAGGGGATTTGCGCATGAGCGACACGCTGGACAGGATCGTCGCCGACAAGAAGGTGCATGTGGCCGCCTGCAAGGCGCGGCGCCCGCTGGCCGAGGTCGAGGCGCTCGCCCGCGCCGCCGACGAGCCGCGTGGTTTTGCCAAGGCTTTGAAGGCAACGATCGCCGACGGCCGCTACGGGCTGATCGCCGAGATCAAGAAGGCCTCGCCCAGCAAGGGGCTGATCCGGCCCGACTTCGACCCGCCGTCCCTCGCCCGCGCCTATGAAC
>Ga0209066_10002862_pt1 | contig 20342 bp, 15 predicted proteins | sample All_14_2_FD_187198 | JGI IMG/M metagenome (GOLD analysis project Ga0209066, IMG submission 187198) | Freshwater microbial communities in response to fracking from Pennsylvania, USA - Allegheny Zone_MetaG_DW_15 (SPAdes) (version 2) ... | reverse complement strand
CGAACCCTACATATAGCCGCTGCGCTGCACCCTCCCGGCAGCCCCCAAATCGCGATCCAAGCGTTCCGGAAAACATGGCCGAACAACTGAACTTCATCCGCGTGCGCGGCGCCCGCGAGCACAATCTGAAGAATGTCAGCGTCGACATCCCGCGCGGCGAGCTGGTGGTGCTGACCGGCCTGTCGGGCTCGGGCAAGAGCTCGCTGGCGTTCGACACGATCTATGCCGAGGGCCAGCGCCGCTATGTGGAGTCGCTGTCGGCCTATGCCCGCCAGTTCCTGGAACTGATGAGCAAGCCGGATGTCGACCTGATCGAAGGCCTGTCGCCGGCCATCTCGATCGAGCAGAAGACGACGTCGAGAAACCCGCGCTCGACCGTCGGCACGGTCACCGAGATCCACGACTATATGCGCCTGCTTTGGGCGCGGGTCGGCATTCCCTATTCGCCGGCCACCGGCCTGCCCATCGAGAGCCAGACCATCAGCCAGATGGTCGACAAGATCACCGCCCTGCCCGAGGGCACGCGTCTCTACCTGCTGGCCCCCGTCGTTCGCGACCGCAAGGGCGAGTACAGGAAGGAGATCGCCGAGTGGCAAAAGGCCGGCTTCCAGCGGCTGAAGATCGACGGCGAATACTATCCCATCGAGGACGCGCCGGCCCTCGACAAGAAGTTCAAGCACGACATCGACGTGGTCGTGGACCGCATCGTCACCAAGCCCGACATGGAACAGCGGCTGGCCGACTCCATCGAGCAGGCGCTTCGTCTCGCTGATGGCCTCGCTGTCGCCGAATGGGCGACGATCGACGAAGGCGAGAAGGAGCCCAGGCGGCTGCTGTTCTCGGAACGCTTCGCCTGCCCGGTCAGCGGTTTCACCATCGCCGAGATCGAGCCGCGGCTGTTCTCGTTCAACAATCCGGCGGGCGCCTGCCCGGCCTGTGACGGCCTGGGCGCCAAGCTGGCCTTCGACGCCGACATGGTGATCCCGGACAAGGACAAGAGCCTGCACAAGGGCGCCGTCGCGCCCTGGGCCAAGGGCCCCTCGCCGCTCTACACCCAGACCCTGCAGGCCCTGGCCCGCCACTACGGCTTCTCGATGGACGAGCCCTGGCACAAGCTGCCGGCCAGCGCCCGCGACATCGTGCTGTTCGGGTCCAAGGGCGAGAAGATCAAGTTCACCTATGACGACAACGCCCGCAAATACGAGGTGGCCAAGCCCTTCGAGGGCGTGCTGCCCAACCTTGAGCGCCGCTGGCGCGAGACGGACAGTTCGTGGGTGCGCGAGGAGCTGGGCCGCTACCAGTCCGACACCCCCTGCGAGGTCTGCCACGGCAAGCGCCTGAAGCCAGAAGCCCTGGCGGTGAAGATCGCCGGCATGGATATCGCCCAGGTCTCGATGCTGGCCATCCGTCCGGCCAAGGAGTGGTTTGCCGGCCTGGAAGCCCAGTTCAGCGACAAGCAGATGGAGATCGCCCGGCGGATCCTGAAGGAGATCAATGACCGCCTGCGGTTCCTGGTCGATGTGGGTCTGGACTATCTGAACCTCTCGCGCGGCTCGGGCACCCTCTCGGGGGGCGAGAGCCAGCGCATCCGCCTCGCCAGCCAGATCGGCTCGGGCCTCACGGGCGTGCTCTATGTGCTGGACGAGCCGTCCATCGGCCTGCACCAGCGCGACAATACCCGCCTGCTGACCAGCCTTCAGGGCCTGCGCGATCTGGGCAATTCGGTGCTGGTGGTCGAGCACGACGAGGAGGCCATCCTCACCGCCGACTATGTGATCGATATGGGCCCGGCGGCCGGCGTGCACGGCGGTGAGATCGTCGCCGAGGGCAAGCCCGCCGACATCATGGCCAATCCCAAAAGCATCACCGGCCAGTACCTGACCGGCGCCCGCGAGATCGAGGTGCCGGAAGACCGTCGCCCGATCAGCAAGAAGAAGATGCTGAAGGTCATCGGCGCCACCGGCAATAATCTGAAAAACGTCACCGGAGAGATCCCGGTGGGCACCTTCACCTGCATCACCGGCGTCAGCGGCGGCGGCAAGTCGACCTTCACCATCGAGACTCTCTACAAGGCCGCCGCGCGTCGCCTGAACAACGCCAGCGACGCCCCGGCCCCGCACGAGCGCATCGAGGGGCTGGAGAACTTCGACAAGGTCATCGACATCGACCAGAGCCCCATCGGCCGCACCCCGCGCTCGAATCCGGCCACCTATACCGGCGCCTTTGGCCCGATCCGCGACTGGTTCGCCCAGTTGCCGGAGAGCAAGGCGCGCGGCTATGGCCCGGGCCGCTTCAGCTTCAACGTCAAGGGCGGCCGCTGCGAGGCCTGCCAGGGCGACGGCCTGATCAAGATCGAGATGCACTTCCTGCCCGACGTCTACGTCACCTGCGACGTCTGCAAGGGCAAGCGCTACAACCGCGAGACTCTCGACATCCTGTTCAAGGGCAAGACCATCGCCGAGGTCCTCGACATGACCGTCGAGGAGGCCGCCGACTTCTTCAAGGCCGTGCCCCCGATCCGCGACAAGATGGAGACGCTCAAGCGCGTGGGCCTGACCTATATCAAGGTCGGCCAGCCGGCGACGACCTTGTCCGGCGGCGAGGCGCAGCGGGTGAAGCTGTCCAAGGAGCTGTCCAAACGCGCCACCGGCCGCACGCTCTACATCCTCGACGAGCCGACCACGGGCCTGCACTTCGAGGACACCAAGAAGCTGCTGGAAGTGCTGCACGAGCTGGTCGACCAGGGCAATACCGTGGTGGTCATCGAGCATAACCTCGACGTGGTGAAGACCGCCGACTGGCTGCTGGACTTCGGCCCCGAAGGCGGCGACGGCGGCGGCGAGATCGTCGCCGTGGGCTCGCCCCAGGACGTGGCCAAGGTCGAGGCCAGTTGGACCGGGCGCTATCTGAAGGACGTGCTGGCCCGCCACGAGGAGCGCCGCAAGGCGCGGGTGGCGGAGCTGAAGAAAGCCAAGAGAGCTTAGACGAGGTGATCGTTTCGCGTTGAAGCGGTCACCAAAAACTCCGCTCTGCCCGGCCAAAGCCGGGGAGAGCGGAAAAGGCGTTAGACGCTCGCTACCGGCTCCGCCCCACCCGCCTTCAGGATGCGGTAGATCTCGGGGACCGGCGAGACCATGATCAGCGACGTCAGGACCGAGATCACGCCCGCGAACGCCGCGCGCGCCAGGCCGATCGGGGTGAAGAAGGTTTCCAGCGACGTCATGTCCGGCTCGAACAGGCCGCCCAGGCCGGTGATGCCGCCCGAGACGATGGCGGCCACGGCCGCCACGATGGTCATGATCAGCAGATAGACGATCAACGCCATAACCGTCGCCAGCACATAGGCCCCCAGGATCGCACCGACATGGCCCTTGGTCATGGCCCATGAGGCGCGAACGGCGATCCGCCCGGTGTCGAAGGTCATGGTCGAGGCGAATGACAGGCGGATCGTGAAATAGATCATCAGGCAGGCCACGCCGACGAAGCTGATCAGGCCCGCCAGGCCGGTCATGGCCCCGCCGCCGGCCGCCACGCCGATCCCCAACAGAATGGCCGAAACCAGGATGGCCGCGAAATAGATCCCCAGAAGCGTCAGGCTCACCAGGACCAGCGCGCCGGCCTGCCGCAGCTCGTCCGCGCCAAGACGCAGATAGAATGCGCGGTTGTCCTCGGGCCGGAGCACCATGCGGTTCACCGCCGCCAGCATCACCGAATACAGCGCCACGCTGTAGACCATCGACACGACCATCAGCGGCAGCAGGCCGCCCATGACCTTGAACATCGCGTCGGGTGACGCGTCGTTGTCGGCGCTGAGGGCCATGAACTCGGTCAGTTGCGGGCCGGCCAGCTTGATGGTCAGGGTACTGGTCATCAGCGACAGCACCGTCATCAGCACGGCCCACACCCCCACGGTCCTGGGATGCTCCCGCACGAGCCGGAAGCCGACGAAGGCGGCGTCGGTGGCGGAGAACTTGGACATGCGGCCCTCGGGGACGGAACGAGACGAGCGCTACGCCTAACAAGGTTCGCGGCGTTTCGACAGGGCGTGGCGGCCGAAATCGACGGGGAATCGAATGCCGCTTGCCGGTTGCTCCCCGGCAATTCTAACATCTGTTTGAAAGCGGCCGCCAGCGTCGCGTCTGGGAGGTCGATATGAAGCTCTATGGCGAAGCCAATCCCGCGCCCAATCCGCGCCGGGTGCGCATCTTCCTGGCCGAGAAGGGCGTCGACCTGCCGGAGATTCGGGTCGGCATGCGCCAGGGCGGCCACAAGTCGCCCGAGCACAAGGCCCGCAACAGCCTGGGCCAGGTGCCGACCCTGGAACTGGATGACGGGACGACCATCAGCGAAAGCGTCGCGATCTGCCGCTATCTGGAGGCCCTGCACCCGCAGCCGCCGCTGTTTGGAACCACGCCGCTGGAGCAGGCCCAGATCGATATGTGGGTGCGGCGGGTGGAGTTTCAGCTGCTGATCCCGGTCGGCATGTTCTGGCGCCACGCCCATCCGCTGACCGCGGCCCTGCTCAAGCAGAACGTCGAGTTTGGCGAGTCCAACCGCGAGATCGTGGCCCGGGCCATGAAGTGGCTCGACCGCGAACTGGCCGACGGCCGTCCGTTCATCGCCGGAGAGACCTATTCCATCGCCGACATCGTGGCCCAGACCACGATCGATTTCGCGGCCTTCATCGGCCTGGAGGTTCCCGACGACACCCCGCACCTGACCGCCTGGCGCGAGCGGGTCGGCGCGCGGCCGAGCGCGGCGGCCTAACCCTCGTCCGCCGTCAGCTGCCGCAGGGCGGCGGCGGGGGCCGAGGTGACGATCACTGCCTGCAGGGTCAGGAACACCGGGGCCAGCAGCAGGTTGGCCAGCAGGGCCAGGATCAGGCGCGGATGGCTGGCGGCCGCCCCTGGCGCGATGGGATCTTCCAGACCCCCGGCGATCACCGCGCCGACGATGCTGGACAGGGTCGCGCCCAGGATCGACACGATCACGCACATCACGATGACCATCGCGATCATCGCCAGCAGTCGCCAGAACTGGCCATGGGTCACCAGCCACGCCGCACGCGGATCGATATGTCCGCTCAGAAAGGCGTGCGGGGCCAGAAGCGACAGCCGCACCGCCACCCAGGTGGAAAGGCCGATCACGGTCAGACCGCCCAGAAAGGTGAACCAGCCGGCGACGGGAGTCTCGGCCAGCAGCGCCGCGCCCAGGGCCAGGACGCCGCCGGGAATGATGGTGACCATCAGGGCTGCGGCCCAGCTGATCACCGACACCCCCAGCAGGCGCAGCTCCTCGCGGCCCAGGCGCAGATAGGCGAAGCGCCTCTCGTCGGGGTGCAGCACCGAGCGCATGATCGCGCCCGACAGGATCGCGCCCAGCACCAGGGCCAGCATGATCAGCAGCACCATCACCCCGCCCAGCCGCGAGACGAAGTCGAGGATCTCGCGCGGGTCGGCCGAGGACTGGCGCAGAGCCAGGTTCATGCGGTCCTGCTCGCTGAGCACGATCTTGGCCAGCAGGCCCAGCAGGGGCAGCATCACCAGCGAGAACCCCGCCCAGGCCAGCACCACGACGGGGTGGCGGCGCATGGTCCGCAGGCCTTCAAGAGCGGCGTCGACAGGCGAAAGCGCGGTCATCTAGACGTCCTGCGAGGGTGACGCGGCGGGGCCGTGGCGGCGGCGATAGACGTGAACAAGCGCGCCGGTCCAGGCCGGCGCCAGATAGCCATAGCCCAGGATCGCGCCCAGAGCCGCCAGCGCGCCGTCAAGGCCGGGACCAGCCCAGCGGCCCAGCAGGCTGGAGAGCGCCACAAGGGCGGCGACCGGCGCCGCCAGCAGCAGGCCGGCGGCCAGCACCTGCAGGGTGGCGCCGCGCGTCAGCGGATAGGCGCTGAGCACCCGCACGCCCGACTGGTCCACCGTGGCCGCCCCGGCCAGGGACAGGCGCGCGGCCAGCCAGACCAGCACCGCCAGACCGACCAGCGGCGCGGCGCCGGCGACGATGGCCCCCGGCCCCGAAACGGCCAGGGCGTCGCGCCAGGCCTGGGACGAGGTGGCGTCGAAGCCCGGCGCATTGGCCCGCGCCACGCCCAGGGCGATGGCCCCGACCACCAGGATCAGCACGGTCGCCACGACAAACAGAAAGACCGCGATCAGGGCCTGCACGCCCAGCAGGCGCCATTCATCCAGACCCCAGCGCAGACCGGCCAGACCCGCGGGCTTGCCAAAGGCGCGGCGATAGAGCGCTCCGGAGACCAGGGCGATGGCGGCGATCTGGGCCAGCAGCGCCAGCCCGCTCAGGCCGGGCGGCAGGGCCCGGGTCAGGACGCTCAGCACAACGGCGGTCAGCAAAGCGCCCCAGCAGGCGCGGACGGACGGCCCCAGGCCCGAGACCCCCGCCCGAACGGTCGCCCCGATCGCGACCGATCCATCCGTCATCGCACGCCCCTCGTGAACCCGCTCCGCGCGAGTCGCGCGGGCTGGCCTGTTTACGACGCCCCGCGCCGGGTTGCGACGCGCCGCAGCTGTCGGCGGACGAATTTTGGACGGCCGTGGCGCCGGCGCCGCGTCGCCCTGGCTCCCCTAGCGGGTCAAGTCCCGGTAGGCGGCCGCCCAGGGCGCGCAGAACACCGCGATCAGGCACGAGCCGATCAGGGTCCAGACGACGCCCACCCCCGCCAGCCACGGCCACACACGGCCAAGCAGCTCAAGCGGCGGCTGGGTGAAGAAGGCCTGGACCGCGACGGGATCGCCCAGCCAGGCGGGCGGGCCGCCCGCCGCGAAGATCGCGCCCAGCACCACCCCGGCCACGATCAGCTCCACGGCAATCACCATCAGCAGGCACAGCACCGCCACGCCCAGCAGCCGCCAGGCCGAACCGCGCGTCACCGACCACGACTCAAACAGGCGAAACTGACGATCGACGAAGGTCATGGGCGCGGCCAGCGACAGACGCAGCCCCAGCCAGACCAGCACCGCCACCGCAGCCATGGCTAGCCCAAACGCCGTAAAGACGCCGGCCATCGCCCCCTGGCCGTCCGGCCCGCCGGCCAGGCCCACGATCACGGCCGGCAGCACGACGCCGATGGAGGCGATGACGGCGACGATATAGGCCAGCACGCTGACCACCAGGAACAGCAGGGTCAGCCACAGCTCCTGCGGACCCAGCCGCAGGAAGGCGCCCCGCGACTGGTTCGGCTCCAGCACGGCGCGGAAGACGGCCGAGCAGATGATCGCCTTGACGAAGGTGCTCCACAGCCAGCCGCCGATCTGCACCAGCATCATGCCGGACTGCATCTGCATCAGCTGGCGCACGGCCTCCTGGTCGATCGGGCCGTCCTTGGGCGGCATCATCGCCGCCACCGTCTTCAGGATCTCGGGTCCCAGGATCGCGAACAGCAACAGCACCGGCGCCAGCGACAGGACCAGCATCACCACGCCCCAGGTCACGACCGCCCCGGGATGGCGCGCGATGACGCCAAAACCCGCGAACGCCGAATCCGCCACCGAGATCCTGGCCATCTGCTTTCCCCCTGCGCGCCGGACGCGAAACACGCCGGATTTCTCGTGATCCTACACTCAGGTTTCGTTCGGCGACAGCCGGAGGTATGAGGGCGCCCATGAGCACCTCGACACCCTCTCCCGCCCCTGTCCACGTCATCGGCGGCGGCCTCGCCGGTTCCGAAGCCGCCTGGCAGATCGCCAGCGCCGGCGTGCCGGTGGTGCTGCACGAGATGCGGCCCGTTCGCGGAACCGACGCCCATCATACCGACGGTCTGGCCGAGATGGTCTGCTCCAACTCGTTCCGGTCGGATGACTGGCAGTTCAATGCCGTGGGCCTGCTGCACGCCGAGATGCGGCGGATGGACTCGCTGATCATGTCGGCCGCCGACCAGCATCAGGTGCCCGCCGGCGGCGCCCTGGCCGTCGATCGCGACGGCTTTTCCGCCGAGGTCACCCGCCGGCTGGAGGCCCATCCCCTGGTCACGATCCAACGGGAAGAGGTCGCCGGCCTGCCGCCCAAGGACTGGGACAATGTCGTCGTCGCCACCGGCCCGCTCACCTCGCCCGCCCTGGCCGAGGCGATCCTGGACCTGTCGGGCGAGGGGCAACTGTCGTTCTTCGACGCCATCGCCCCGATCATCCACGTCGAGTCGATCGACATGGACATCGCCTGGCGACAGTCGCGCTATGACAAGGAAGGCCCCGGCGGCGACGCGGCGGCCTATATCAACCTGCCCATGAACAAGCAGGAGTACGAGGCCTTCATCGACGCCCTGCTCGACGGCCCCAAGGCCGAGTTCAAGGAGTGGGAGAACGTTCCCTATTTTGACGGCTGCCTGCCCATCGAGGTGATGGCCGAGCGGGGTCGCGAGACCCTGCGCCATGGCCCGATGAAGCCGGTCGGCCTGACCAATCCGCGCGATCCGCTGGTCAAGTCCTACGCCATCGTCCAGCTGCGCCAGGACAATGCGCTTGGCACCCTGTGGAACATGGTGGGCTTCCAGACCAAGCTGAAGCACGGCGCCCAGGCCGAGGTGTTCCGGATGATCCCGGGTCTGCAGAACGCCCAGTTCGCCCGGCTGGGCGGCCTGCACCGCAACACCTTCATCAACAGCCCGCGCCTGCTGGACCGCTCCCTGCGCATGAAGGTCGAGCCGCGCCTGCGCTTCGCCGGCCAGATGACCGGCGTCGAGGGCTATGTCGAAAGCGCGGCCACGGGCCTGCTGGCCGGCCGCTTCGCCGCCGCCGAGCGCCTGGGTCGGACGCTGGACGCCCCGCCTCCGACGACGGCCCTGGGCGCTTTGGTCGACCACGTCACCGGCGGCCACATTGAAGGCGAGGTCGAGCCCGGCAAGACCAGCTTCCAGCCGATGAACATCAACTATGGCCTGCTGCCGCCGATGGAAGCGCCCAAGACCGGCGAGGACGGCGTCAAGATCCCCCTCAAGGAGCGCGGGCGGGCCAAGAAGCGGCTGATGAGCCTGCGCGCCCTGGCGGATCTTGAGGCCTGGCTGGACGCCTGAACCCAGCCTTCCGGCCTTGTCTGATCGGCGGGGCCCGCTGTTTGGCGCAGAGCCACGCGTGTGTCCTGAAGGCGTCTGACCTCGCTCAAATATCAATGTTCGCCAGAGATGACACCGGTTTCTCTTGCAAATGACACCGGTGGCCTTTAGCGCTATTTCGACTGACTGAGGCGTGACCGACCCAAAAAGAGTCGCGCCTTTTGTGAACTTTCGGGAGGGAACTATGAAGGATCGATCCGCACATCCGCGCGCGTGCGCGCTTTTCGGCCAGGCGTCCATCGGCGCCCTGGTTGTCGCCTCGGCCCTGTCTCTGGGCTCGACCGCCTTCGCACAGGACGCCGCCGCGACGGCCGCCGAACCTGAAGCCGTCGAAGAAATCGTCGTCACCGGCTATCGGGCTGCTCTCCAGAGCGCCCTGAACCTCAAGCGCAACTCCAACGTGATGGTCGACGCCATCAACGCCGAGGACATCGCCGACTTCCCCGACGCCAACCTCGCGGAGTCCCTGCAGCGCCTGCCGGGCGTTTCGGTCGATCGCGAAAACGGCGAAGGCCGCACCATCACCGTCCGCGGTCTGGGCAGCGACTTCACCCGGGTGCGCCTGAACGGTCTTGAAGCCCTGTCCACCGCCGGTCCCTCGATCGCCGGCGATGCAGCCAACCGCTCGCGCGGCTTTGACTTCAACACCTTCGCCTCGGAACTGTTCAATTCGCTGAAGGTCCAGAAGACCGCCTCGGCCGAGACCGACGAAGGCTCGCTGGGCGCGACCGTCGACCTGGAAACCGGCCGCCCGCTGAGCTTCAAGGGCCGTCGCCTGGCCCTGTCGCTGCAGAACGCCCACTATGAAAACGGCGGCACCAATTCCCCGCGTTTCGCCGGCCTGGTCTCGGATCGCTGGGAAACCAACTGGGGTGATTTCGGAGCCCTGTTCTCGCTCGCCTACAACAAGCGCAACCAGATCATCGACAGCTATCAGCGTCAGGCCGGCCAGTCGGAGTACACCTATCGCGGTTCGACCTTCGCCACGACGCCCAACCCGGCCTCGGGCACATCCAGGCTGACCCGCCAGGGCTTCGCGACGCCGATCGGCACGGCCTGCAACAACGGGATCCTCACCGGCGTCAACATCACCAACGCCGCCTATTGCGCCACGCTGACCGGCTCGAACCCGACGGCCTACGACCTGATCAACAACCCGCGCGGCTCGACCCTGACCAATGCGGGCGGCACCAGCACCACCGCGCCCGGCCCTCTGGCCCGGATCCCGGCCCTGGCCACCCTCAACCAGCAGGACCTGACGCAGGAGCGCACCGGCCTGACCGGCGCCCTGCAATGGCGCCCGACCAGCCGCACCACCGTCAGCCTGGACTGGGTCTATTCCGAGCTTGAGCAGGAATCGATCAATTACCAGGTCCAGACCGTCGGCCTGAACCGCAACAACACCAACAACGGCCTCAATACCGCCTCGGCCAACACCTCGGCCTCCGCCAAGCGAAACCTCTATGCAAGCTGTACGGCGCGCGCCGCGACCGCGATCGCCGACGCCATCGACTGCGGCCAATCCCTGAACGGCGGCGGCCTGGTTGCCGGCACCCAGTTCAGCTACAACCCGTTCAACCTCCAGCCCTATGACTATTACAATGCCGCCGGCTCGGTGGGCTTCGTCTCCGACCCGCTGGGCCTGGGCATGCGCAACGCCTTCGTGGGTCGCCCCAGCGTTCGCCTGATCGACGCTGCCCTGTCGCCCTCCGGCGCCAATGCCGACTATCTGAAGCTGGGCAATGTCGACCTGCGCTCCGCAGCCGACTCCGCCACCTTCACGACCTACTTCCGCCAGACGTCGCTGAAGCTGGATCACGAGTTCAACGACAACTTCTCGATGACCGGCGTCTACGGCAAGTCCTCGTCGAAGAACAAGACCCAGGGCCTGCTCGCCGACTTTATCCGCCTGGACTCGGGCCAGGGCGTGACCGGCAATGACTACCTCGTTTATGACGCCCGCGGCGGCGGCGACATGCCGGTGCTGAATCTGGGCTTCGACGCCACCCAGACCTCGGCCTGGGACTTCGTGAAGGGCTATTCGGCCCTGCGCCACTACCAGCGCTTCACCACCAACGAGTACGAAACCCTGCGTCTGGACTTCAAGTACGCGGTCAGTGACAACCTGGACGTCAAGTTCGGCTTCAACCAGCGCAAGTACGGCTTCTCCACGGCAGAGTATCGCCGCCTGACCGGCGAGACCCTGAACCCCAGCCTGAAGGAAGCCGGCACCAATGTCGGCGCCGTCAGCCAGGTGGTCAACTGGGGCACGGGCCTGGACGTTCCGGCCGGCACCACCACCGCCTTCCTGGTCCCCGACCTGCAGAAAATGGTCGACCTGTTCAAGTTCGACTGCAACTGCATCAACAAGTACGGCGACTGGCGCCTGTCCTATCTGGCCAGCGCCCCCAACCGCTATTCGGTCGAGGAAAAGGACACCGGCGCCTACGTCCAGTTCGACTACAATACCGAGCTGTTCGGTCGCGAACTGCGCGGCAACATCGGCACCCGCTACGCCATCACCGACGTGCAGTCGGACGGCCTGACCAACACCGCGCGTCCGATCTCGGGCGAGAACAACTATACCGACCTGCTGCCCTCGCTGAACGCCGCCTACGAGGTCGCCGACAACATGATCCTGCGCTTCGGCGCCGCCAAGGTCATGGCCCGTCCGCTGCTGGGCAACCTGGCGCCGAACGTGACGTCGATCAGCGTTCCCACCAACGGCAACACCGTTGGCGGCTCGCTGACGGTCGGCAACCCCAAGCTGGATCCGTTCCGCGCGGTGAACCTGGACCTGAGCCTGGAGTGGTACTTCGCCCCCGGCGCCCTGATCTCGGTGGCCGTGTTCGACAAGGACATCTCCAGCTTCCCGCAAACCCTGATCAATTCGACCAGCCTGAGCACCTTCCTCGATGCTGACGGCATCGCGGCCCTGCGCGCGGCCCAGACCAACGTCAATGCGATCGCCTATATCGACGCCAACAATCCGTTCGACGTTCGCCAGTTCGGCAATGCGCCGGGCGGCTACATCCGCGGCATCGAGTTCAACTACCAGCAGGACCTGACCTTCCTGCCCTGGCACTTCAAGAACCTGGGCGTGCAGTTCAACGCCACGCACCTGGAGTCGGAACTCGAATACATCGTCACCCCGGCCAACCCCCGCCTGGGCACCGCCGCCATCACCGCCAAGGGCCCGTTCACGGGCGCCTCGCCGGACGCCTTCAACTTCACGGTCTACTACGAGGTCGAGAAGTTCACGGCGCGGGTGTCGAGCGCCTATCGCACCGAGTATCGGACCCAGTATCCGATCGCCACGGGCACCTGCGAACCCGGCTTCTGCGACTCGCCGCTGGTCAACGACTTCCTGGGCAATGACAGCACGTTCAACATGGACGCCTCGGCGACCTACAAGTTCAGCAAGAACATCACGCTGACGCTTGAGGCCCTGAACCTCACCGACCAGACCGAGAACCGCTGGGCCTATCAGGATGATCCGGTCGTGACCCGCTATGCGGCGGTGGGTCGCTCGTTCTTCGCGGGCATCCGTTTCGTCTACTAGGCGGTCTTCCTCTGCGATTCAGAAGACGGGCGGCGCTGGACCTATCCAGCGCCGCCTTTTTCTTGCGGCAAGGGCAGGACGCCTGTGGGCGAAGGCGAGCCGAACAGGCCAAAGCCCTTCAGCGCCATCTTCAGCGCTTCCCAATGGATGCCGACCAGAACGCCGACCACCTGCAGCGGATGACCCATCAGGGCCCGGCCCAGAGCCTTGTCGGTCAGTTCGACGCGCCTGCCGTCGAAACTGGCCGCCAGCTTCAGCCCCTCTTCGTAGAAGACGTCGATGCCCACATGCACGGCCTCGCCCGGCGGGGCGATCTCGAAGACGTAGCGCAGATCCATCGGCAAGAAGGGCGAGACATGGAAGATCTTGTCGCTGGCCTGTCGCACCCAGCCGCCGCGCTCGCCCCGCACCGGCAGCACATAGTCGTGACGCTGGCCGAAGGTGTTGCGCACGGCATGGACGATCGCCGCCAGCCGCCCGTCTCCGTCATGGCAGAAATAGACGCTCAGCGGATTGAAGCCGTGGCCCAGAACGCGGGGCATGCACAGCAGCGAGATCCTGGCATGCGGCAGCTCGATCCCCTGGGCGGCCAGCTTGGCCAGGATGCTTTGCTTGAGGCTCTGCCCCTCGGCGACCCCGTGATCCCGCTCATGGAAGGACAGCAGATTGAAGCGACCCAGCGAGAACCGCTTCAGCCGCTGGTCCAGCGCCTGAAGCTCATCCAGATCCAGCAGCAGCATGAAGACGCGATAGCGCAGCCTATGCCGCCGCGGCCGCGTCCGTTCGTGCGAAACCTCGCCGACATAGATCGCCGAGGCCTGGGTCACGCCGCCTGCTCGCGCCGCTCGTCGAGGCCGCGCGCCTCCAGGAAGATCCGTCCCGAAGGATCGGCCGTTGTCCACGGCCGCGCGCCGCCGCCCAGTTGCTCGGCCACTGCAAGGCCGGCCTGCAGCCCGTCCTCGTGGAAACCCGAGCCGAAATAGGCGCCGCAGAACCAGATCCGGTCACGCCCCTGCAACGACCACAGGCGCTGCTGGGCCAACATGGCCGGGCCGTCAAACAGGGGGTGCTCATAGACCTGATCGCACAGCACCGCATCGGCCAGCGGCGCGCGGTCGGGGTTGAGCGACAGGAAGAACGGATCGGCGCCGCCCAGGGGCTGCAACCTGTTCATCCAGTAGGTCACGCCGCCCTCGCCCCCGCCCGCGCGGCGGCCGACATGGTTCCAGCTGGCCCAGGCGGCCTTGCGCCGCGGCATCAGGCCCGGATCGCGATGCAGAACAGCCCGATTGCGACTGTAGCGGAAAGCGCCCAGCACCTCGGTCTCCTCGGCGGTGGGCAGCAGCAGCATGCGCAGGGCCTGATCGGCATGCGCGCCGATCACCACCTGGTCAAACGCCCGACGCTGGCCCGTCAGGTCTTCGACGATCACGCCGTCCGACGTTCGCACAACGTGCCGCACCGGGCGGCGAAGCAGGACCTCACCCTCGAAATCAGCGGCCAGCCGCGACACGTAGGACCGGCTGCCGCCCACCACCGTGCGCCAGATCGGGCGCTTGTCGATCGGCAGCATCAGGCCGTGATTGTCGAAGAACCGCAGCAGGGCGGCGGCGGGAAACTCGCGGATATCCTTCATCGAGGCCGACCAGATCGCGGCGGCCTGGGGCAACAGGTGATCCTCGGCGAAGGCCTTGCCGAAGCCCTGCTGGCGCAGATAGTCGTCCAGCCGGCACAGCCCGCCCTTTTCCAGCTCCAGCACATCGCGCACGCCCGCCTTGTAGAAGCGGGTGACGTCCAGCAGCATCTTCAGGAAGCGCGGGTTCACCGCGTTGCGTTTCTGGGCCAGCAGGTTGTTGCTGCTGTACTCCAGGGCGCCGTTGTCGAGCGAGACCCCGAACGACATGTCGCTGTCGACGGTCGGCACGTCCAGATGCCGGAACAGCGCCACCAGATTGGGATAGTTGGGCTCGTTATAGACGATGAAGCCGGTATCGACCGGCACGCCACCGACCTCGACCGTATTGGCGTGACCGCCCAGCCGGTCATCGGCCTCGTACAGGGTGACGTCGTGGCGCTTGGACAGCAGCCAGGCAGCGGACAGTCCGGAGATCCCGGAGCCGATCACGGCGATCTTCAAGCGCGGAGTTGAGTGAGGCGCGGGCAAATTGATCTTCCCTGGAAGCATCGTGGCGAAGGCGTGCTCCAGCTACGGAGCTTCGGGAGATTTGGACGCGCGCGCATCCGGCGGGTGCGGCCGCGCGTAGCTGCGCACGTTGTGCAACGCGCGAGGAGCTCTCATGAGCCTGGTCAAGGCCGCCATTCACGCCTTCGAGGACGCGCCCATGCCCGACGTGGTCTCGCGGGCCGCGATCCAGTTCCTGGTTGGAGACGCGCGTCGCCGACTGGCCAAGGCGCCCGCAAACGCCAGCGCAGACTTTGCCCGGACCATGGGCGAGCATCCCATCGCCGCCCACACCGATGCGGCCAACGCCCAGCACTATGAGCTGCCTGCCGCGTTCTTCGAGGCGGTGCTGGGCCCCAATCTGAAATACTCCAGCGGTCTGTATCCCCCCGGCGCCGCCACCCTCGCCGAAGGTGAGCGAGCGGCCCTGCGCGAGACCGAGGCCCACGCCGACCTGCGCGATGGCCAGGCGGTGCTGGAGCTGGGCTGCGGCTGGGGTTCGCTCTCGCTATGGATGGCCGCCCGCTTTCCCAATTCGAGCATCACCTCGGTCTCCAACTCGGCCTCGCAGCGCGACTATATCGAGAGCCGCGCGGCCGAGCTGGGCCTCACAAACCTGACGGTCATCACCGCTGACATGAACGATTTCCAGACCGACCAGCGCTTTGATCGCGTGGTTTCGGTGGAGATGTTCGAGCACATGTCCAACTGGCGGGCCCTGCTGACCCGGGTGAACAGCTGGCTGAAGCCCGACGGGCTGCTGTTCATCCATATCTTCACCCACAGGAATGCGCCCTACCGGTTCGATGTGGACGATCCGGCCGACTGGATCGCCCAGTATTTCTTCACCGGCGGTGTCATGCCCAGCCACGACCTGCCCCGCCAGTTTCCCGATCTCTTCACCGTCGAGCAGGACTGGCGCTGGAGCGGCGCGCACTACGCCCGCACCGCCGAGCAGTGGCTGGAGAATTTCGACGCCAACCGCGCCCGAATCGATCCGGTGCTGGAGGACGTCTATGGCAAGCACGCCGTCGTCTGGCGTCGCCGCTGGCGCTTGTTCTTCCTGGCCACTTCGGGTCTGTTCGGGCATCGCGGCGGCGAGGAATGGGGCGTCAGCCACTATCGGATGCGGCCCGTAGGCCAGGGACACTGAGATGAAGCGCTATCTTTACGGATATCTCGCCACCGGCGCCGCCTTCCTGGTGCTGGACTTCATCTGGCTGACCCTGTCGGCCCCGCGCCTCTATCGCCCGGTGATCGGCGAGATCATGGCCGATACGGTCAATTTCACGGCGGCGGCGGCCTTCTATGTCATCTACCTCACCGGGGTCTTTGTCCTGGCGATCCTGCCGGCGGCGCAGGCCAACAGCTGGAAGCGCCTGCTCATCCATGCCGCCGTGTTCGGCTTCTGCGCCTATGCCACCTATGACCTGACCAACCAGGCGACCCTGAAGGTGTGGTCCACCACCATCACCCTCATCGACCTGGCCTGGGGAACGTTCGTGACCACCGCTGCGGCCTCGATCGGGTTCTGGGTCATGCGGGCGGTACGGTGACGCGAGGCCGATTGCGCGCTTGATCTCGGCATGCCACCGTCTTGCGACAATGCACCGCAGGAACTTCTGATAGATGGATGCTGATACCAGTCGCGCCTTGCTTTCACGCGCCATCGCCCGCGTGGCCAATCGCGATTCCGACGCCCTGAAATACGTGTATCGCCACACGTCAGCGAAACTGTTTGGCGTCTGCCTCCGTATCTTGAATGACCGCGAGGAGGCGGAAGACGTGCTTCAGGATGTGTATCTCAACGTCTGGAACAAGGCTGACCGATTCGATCCGGAAAAGGCCAGTCCGATCACCTGGCTGGTCGCCATGGCGCGCAACCGGTCGATCGACAGGCTGCGCTCGCGCGGCAATCGGGTGATGGCCGGGGTCGAGGAGGCTGAGGCCGTTCCCGACGCCGCACCCCTGGCCTCGACCCTGGTCGAGACCGACGAGGATCGTCAGCGCCTTGACGGCTGCCTGGACCAGCTGGACCCCAAGCATGCCGGCGCCGTGCGCACCGCCTTCTTCGAGGGCGTGACCTATGACGCCCTGGCCCAGATGATCGGCGTGCCGCTGGGCACCATGAAAAGCTGGATCCGGCGCAGCCTGCTCAGCCTTCGCCTGTGTCTCGAAGCATGACCGACGCCCTGCCCTCCGTTTCCGACGAAGACCGTCCCCTGGCCGGCGAATATGTGCTGGGCGTCCTGGACGCGGCCGAACGCGCCGAGGCTCAGGCCCGCATCGCCGCCGAGCCCAGCTTTGCCCGCGCCGTGGAGTGGTGGGAAAGCCGGCTCACCCCCCTGGCCTCCGACATCCGGGGCGTCGAGCCCTCGGCCGGCCTCTGGCCCCGGATCGCCAACCTGATCGGCGGGGCCAGCAAGCCGACGCTGTGGAACAACGCCCGTGTCTGGCGCGGGGTGTCCGTGGGCGCGGTGGCCCTGGCTGCGGCCAGCGTGGCCGCCCTGGTGCTGACGCCGCGTTCGCCCCCTGCGTCGGTCATCGCCCCCGCCGCGCCCGCGCCGGCCGAGGTCGCCCTGATCAAGGATCCGGGCACCAACCAGGCTGCCCTGGTCGCCACCCTGGATCACGCCACCAACACCCTGATCCTGACCCCGGTGGCCATGACCATGCCGGAAGGGCGCGAGCCGGAGCTGTGGATCATCCCCGAGGGCCAGAAAGCCATCTCGCTGGGCATGTTGCCCACGGACGCCCCGCGGGCCATCCCCCTGCCCAAGGATCTGCGCGGCGCCGGCGCCTATACCGCCCTGCTGGCGGTCACCGACGAGCCGCCGGGCGGCGCCCCCACCGGCGTGGCGACGGGCTCGGTTCGCGCGGCGGGCAAGTTCGTCAGGACGTAGCCGCCGCTAAGTAAGTGGTTTATGACTTATCCGCAGGCGCCGGTCGAAAGAACTGGCGCCTGTCGAGGCATCGGCGCGCGGATCGCGGCGCGACCGGGCTTGGCTGGCGCGCCTGACTTCGGCCTGCGCTACCAAGAGGGCTGCGACAGGCAGGGTTGCGGATCGGGGCCAGCACGGGGTGACAGGGAATTTCGAGATCGGCGTCAGGGCCAGGGCCCGCTGCGACCTGCTGGGCGCCCCGCCCTATAGCGAGGTCGATGGCCAGCTGACCCGCCGGTTCCTCACCCCCGCCCACAAGGCCGCCCTCGACAGCCTGAGCCTGTGGATGACCTCTGCGGGCATGACGGCCCGTCGCGACGCCGCCGGCAATCTGCTGGGCCGCTATGAGGGCGAGACACCAAGCGCACCGGCCCTGCTGATCGGCTCGCATATCGACAGCGTCCGCAATGGCGGGCGCTATGACGGCCCGCTGGGGATCATGCTGGGCGTCGACGTGGTCGAGGCGTTGCGCGACGCCGGCCGCCGCCTGCCCTTCGCCATCGAAATCATCGCGTTCGGCGACGAGGAAGGCTCTCGCTTTTCCGCCTCGATGAGCTGTAGCCGCGCCATTGCCGGCGCCCTGGATCCGGCCGCCGTGCTCGACATGCGCGACGCCGACGGCGTGACCCTGGCGCAGGCCTTCAGCGCCTTCGGGCTCGATCCCGCCAGGATCACCGACGCGGCCCGCAAGCCGTCCGACGTCGTCGCCTTCCTGGAAGCCCATATCGAGCAGGGCCCGGTGCTGGAGGCCGAGGGCCTGGCCCTGGGCGTCGTCACCGCCATCGCCGCCCAGAAGCGGCTGCTGGTGCGGATCACCGGCATGGCCGGCCACGCCGGCACAACGCCCATGAACCTGCGCAAGGACCCCGGCCCCGCCGCCGCAGAGGCCATGCTGGCCCTGGAGCGGATCTGCGCGGCCGGGACCGACAGTCTGGTCGGCACTGTCGGCCGCATGACCGCCCTGCCCGGCGCCTTCAACGTCATCCCCGGCGCGGTCGAGTTCTCGATGGACATCCGCGCCGAGACCTCGGCGACGCGGGATGCGGCGGTCCTGGCCGTCACGGCCGAGATCCAAGCCATCGCCGCCCGGCGCGGCCTGACGGCGACCGTCACCCTGATGCAGGCGCTGGACGAGAGCCCCTGCGATCCCGGCCTCACCGCCCTGCTGGAAGCCGCCGTCGGCGACCTCGGTCTGCCCCCTCGCCGCCTGCCCTCGGGCGCCGGCCACGACGCCATGGTGATGGCGGCCCTGTGCCCCACCGCCATGCTGTTCATCCGCTGCGAGGGCGGGATCAGCCACAACCCGGCCGAGTCCGTCACCGAGGCCGACTGCGCCCTGGCGGCGCGAGCGATGCTGAGGTTCGTGGACAGGCTGGCGGCCAGCCCCTTGCGTCCTTCGAGGCCGCTTCGCGGCGCCTCGGGATGAGGAAATCAATGCCGCCACCAACCTACCTCATCCTGAGGCGCGAACCGACGGTGAGCCTCGAAGGACGCACGGCGCTTTCCGGATCCAAGATAACGACATGACCGAGACCTTCAAAGAACTCGACCACCCCGCCCGCCTGCTGATGGGTCCTGGCCCGATCAACGTGCATCCGCGCGTGCTACGGGCCATGTCCGTCCAGCTGCTGGGCCAGTTCGATCCGGAATTCACCGGCTACATGAACGAGACCATGGCGCTGTACCGCCAGGTCTTTCAGACGGAGAACCGCTGGACCTTCCTGATCGACGGCACCTCACGGGCCGGGATCGAGGCGGCGCTGGTCTCGGTTCTGGCGCCGGGCGACGACGTGGTGGTGGTCAATGCCGGCCGCTTTGGCCTGCTGCTTTCGGAGATCGCCGAGCGCTGCGACGCCCGCGTCACCCTGGTCGAGGGCGAATGGGGCAAGGTCATTGACCCGCAGGCGGTTGAGGACGCGGTGGCCCGGGTCAAGCCGCGTCTGGTGGCCTGCGTGCATGGCGACACCTCCACCACCATGGCCCAGCCGATCGAGGCCATCGGCGAGATCTGCCGCCGCCACGACGCCCTGCTCTATGTCGACGCCACCGCCACCCTCTCAGGCATGCCCTGCCCGGCCGATCAGTGGCAAGCCGACATCGTCACCGCCGGCCTGCAGAAGTGCCTGGGCGGCCCGTCGGGCTCGGCCCCCATCACGATCAGCGACCGCGCCGCCGAGCACATCGCCGGCCGCAAGCATGTGGAACGCGGCATCGCCACGGCGGGGTCGGTCAGCGGCGCAGGTCGCCGCATCGCCTCCAACTATTTCGACCTGGCGATGATCATGGACTACTGGTCCGACAAGCGCCTGAACCACCACACCGAGGCGGCGTCGATGCTCTATGCGGCCCGCGAATGCGCCCGCGTGGCGCTGGAGGAAGGGTTGGAGGCCCGCTTTGCCCGCCACACGGCGGCCGGCGCGGCCGTGGTCGCCGGGGTCGAGGCGATGGGCCTGCAGGTCTATGGCGACAAGGCCCACAAGATGACCAATGTCACCGGCATCTGGATCCCCGCCGGCGTCGACGGCGACCGCGTGCGGGCGCGTATGCGCACCGAGTTCGAGATCGAGATCGGCACGGCGTTTGGCCCCC
>Ga0209066_10002861_pt1 | contig 20346 bp, 10 predicted proteins | sample All_14_2_FD_187198 | JGI IMG/M metagenome (GOLD analysis project Ga0209066, IMG submission 187198) | Freshwater microbial communities in response to fracking from Pennsylvania, USA - Allegheny Zone_MetaG_DW_15 (SPAdes) (version 2) ... | reverse complement strand
CAATTTTGGGCCAGTGTGCCCAGCAATATTCAAGAATCGTTATTGCACCCACAACAAAGATGACTGACTCGAGTAGTCGTCGAAACAGGTCGAATATCCTCTTCATCAATATTCTCCGTTTGCCAACGTTAGCGACCTCCAACCACCGGAGCCGAAGGCGAACGGTGGTTGGGAGGGGCGCTTGGTTCGACTCATTCATTTGTCTCCAAGAGTGGTCTTGTTGTAACTCGTTAAAAATTTCAGCGTCTCGGGTTCACTAACCGTTCGAAAGTACTTTCGCCGGATGCTGAACGCCCCACGTTCCTGAAAAGTGGAATATAGCTCGATTTTGATCATCTGCTTTGTCTTCGTCGTGATCTTTGCGTCGCCCAGATACTGCCACTTCATTGGCAGAAAAGTCCTCTTGGAATCTGTGAATAGTTTCAAGAATTTGCCGTAGTCACTTTTAGCAACCGTGAAACTATTCGAGAGAACCCCCTTCATCTCCGGTCGAAAACCATCTAGCTGGATTGTAATCTCTGTTATTGATGGTTCGGGTGGAAGCGCAAGGCGGTTGCTTAGCACCACGAAGACCACAATTGCGATGACGCATGATACGAGCGAGAACTTTACGGCTGGTTTCATTTTTATTGTCTCGGTGTCGAACGATAGCGACCTCCGACACTCTGAGCCGAAGGCGAGTGGGTGTTGGGAGTGTCGCCGTTGTTGGGAAAAAGTTTATCTATTTGATTTCAAATTGTCATGGTGAGTTTCACTAATCACCAGTCTCCTCGTTTGCCAAAAAGCATGAGCAAGTCGCGTACGGCAAGTAGGAGAAGACAGAGCGGCACTGCAACGGCTGTCACGCGGATCAACAGAGAACAGAATCTGGAACATAAATTGGCGGCAAATAGTCTTTTGATGAGATCAATGCCGATTCCAACCGCTAGGCAAGGAACGAGGAGGTGGGAAATCATATATGGAAAGAACCCCCAACCGAAGTGATCGGATTGGTCAATAAATACAGGAACCAGCAGGAGCCAGCCCCCCGTCAGCGAATAACAGACGATACGACGTGGAGTAAAGTCGATTATTTCATCCATGTGCATGGCTCCCCAAGGTCAGCGACCACCAACACCCTGAGCCGAAGGCGAATGGGTGTTGGGTGGACGCTTTGTTGGCCTTCTGTTATCACTTCATGGTCCGCATTTGTGGCATTTTCAGAATATGTTGAACAGGGGTCTTGGCCATTGCATCCAGTATGCAAAGAGTGATCCCATTGTTTCCATTCGTCACACATGCACCCTCCAATTTGTATAGGGAAGAGTGCAAGGGGTATGGCAGATGCTGTTAGTAGAATCAGGGTGCCAACCGCGATTGCTGAAGTGCTCCATGATCGTGGCCTTAGAATCTGATGGACAATGAGTAAAGATATGCAAAGCCCGAAAAGAAACATGAGCCCATGTCGTGTTGAAAATACGAACCATTCGCAGACGCGTGGTAATCCAACATCTTGCTTACTTGCCCAATTGTTCATGGCCAGTGCTGCATCGCGAAAAAGCCATAGTGACAACCAAAGACAAGTGAGTTCAAAAATGGAAAGTATGGCTGTTTTGATTTTCATCACTTTGGTGGCCAACGTTGTCAGCCACACACGGCGGTCAGCCGTTGTGTGAGCTGACTGGTTGTCCATCCTGTTTCAGGATTCTTAAAGCGCGCAACTCTTGCAGCAGTTGTAGTAAGAAATACAGCATGGGGGCTATCAACCCAAAGACAAGTCCAAATAGCATCCAGACGCAACGGGCAGCCCCGTCTCGTCTTGCTTGAACAAACATCCAGAAAGCCACAGCGATATTTACCGCACCTGATATTAGCCCTTGTGTGAATCCAAGTATCTTCATCAGATTAGAAAAATGGCTTAATTCCTCAGATTTTCCCGAGTAAAGGAGAACAAGAGCCCATAAGTCCAGTCGATTGGGGATTAGTGTCACGACCCATATAATGAGGATGACAACTGCGGCTTTCTCAAATCGTTTCAAATCAGTCATTGTGATTTCCCCTGACAACGTATTCTGGGACAAGTTGTCTTTTGCTGGCAACGGCGCCAGACATCAATGAAAAAATCACAGAACTAGATGGACAATGCAAGTATATTTCGCAAATATTTTATACGAACTTGTTTTTTTGGCGGTTTTTCCGTGATTAGGACAGCTTGTTCTAGCATGGGGCGGATCTTGAGGTTTGGAGCGGAAAAGGTCCGTCTCGACTTGTCTTTTCGTGGCTGCAGCCGTATTTGGACAAGCTGTCCTAATCTTTTTGCGAACAGAATATGAAGAGTAACAAATTGATGATGAGGAGGTTACAACTTGTCTTTTTGCGGCCATGGGTAAGGAGGTGCTGTGATGGAGCAAGCTCGTGAAAGACGGCTGGCTGAAGGTGGCGATCGCCGGCTGAGAAATCGGCCCGTCGATGCGCTGGATGTCGTCCGGCCGCGAGAAGAGCATGGGCAAGGATGCCCATGCCACGGTGCTCCTGCGGCCGGCGAGAAGAGCATGGGCAAGGATGCCCATGCCACGGTGTTCCTGCGGCCGGCCATTCTTTCTGCCCTCCGTCTTCCGTCCTCCGTCCTCGACGTGGGGGCGCGCCGGCGGCTCACCGGGCGGTTCGGCTGCGGTATTCGCTCATGGTCGAGCCGAAGGTCTGGCGGAAGAGCACGCCGAGGTGGTTGGCGCTGGTGAAACCGCAGCGCTTGGCGATCTGGGTGAGGGGGATCTGGGTTTCCGCGACCAGCGAGTGGACGGTGTCCATGCGGACGCGCTGGATCTCGTCCATCACGGAGCGTCCGAGCGTCTGCGCGAAGCGCTTCTCGACCCAGCGCTGGGTGACGCCGGCATGGCCGGCGACGTCCGAGACGCGGATGTTCAGGCCCGCGTTGATGCGGATGTATTCGAGCGCGCGGATCACGAGGCGGTCGTTGACTTGCAGGCGCTGGGTGGAGGCGCGCGCGACGACCTCCTGCGGGTCAAACGTGACGCAGCGCTGCTTGGTCAGCGTCTTGCGCATGAGCTGGTCCAGCAGCTCGGCGGCCGCGTAGCCGGCCCGCTCCATGTCGACGGCGATGCTGGAGAGGGGCGGGAGGCTGGTCTCGCAGATCATGACGTCGTTGTTGACGGCCAGCACCGCCACTTCGTAGGGCACCGGCAGGTCGGCCGCCAGGCAGGCGCTGAGCACCTGCCGGCCGCGCGCGTCGTTGGCCGCGAAGACCGCCAGGGGTTTGGGCAGCTTGGCCAGCCAGCGGCTCATGCGCTGGCGCTCGACTTCCCACTCCTCGCGTTCGTGGCTCGAGGGCGAGGGGTAGACGGCGCAGGCGAAGCCCTTCTCCTCCAGCCGGCCGACGAAGGCCTCCTGGCGCCAGCGCGACCAGTTCATGTTGCTGGGCTCGCCGACAAAGGCGAAGTTCCTGAAATCGTTGGCGAGGTAGTAGTCCGCGGCCTGCCGGGCGACGGCGGCGGAGTTGCAGGAGACGCGGCAGCAGCGGGAGAGCGGATGCGCCGGATCAAGATACGTGTCCGTCGGATCGACGAGCACGGTCGGAAGCTTGGCCGCCACGATGTCGGAGGCGACTTGGGCGTTGGGGATGCGGGCGATGATGCCGGAGCCGCGCCAGACCCGCAGATCGGGCATCTTCTGGTCGCTCGAGCCGCCCGACTCGATGTGGAGCGCCCACGGGCCGCAGAGGCGCACGTAGTCGAGGATGCCCCGGAGCATGCCGCGCGAAATCTCGTGCGAAGACTCCAGCAGAATGGCGACCTGCGGGATCTTCTGCCGGGCGGCCTTCTTGACGCGTGTCCGTTTTTCAAGCATGGCCGCAGTATAAAGCGCAAAAGGAAAACCGTAAACGGGAAGTTTGCCGGACCGGGGCGCACGGGCGCACGCACGGTTTCTTTGACGAGAGGACGAGCAGACGCTCGTCCCTCCCCTTTGCGCAGCCGGATTTCGTCGTTTGGGGAGAGGCAAGCGTCGCTTGCCCGTGCGACTCCCTGCGTCTCAAATAATCCGTGCGTGCGCCCGGGGCGCACGCACGGATTATTGGCGAAGTGATCACGCCGTCTGTTGGTGTCCCGTCTTTAGGCGGCTTACACATGCCTGTAGCCGGTACACCAACCCCTTCGGTCTGCCGTTGGATTCGAGTCCCAACATGCTGCGAAGAAAATCAGAACGCACGCTCCTATGCCCGCCGCAAAGAAACCGTGAGTGCGCCCGCCGGATCGGCCACGGCACTTTTTTTTGGGTTTTGCGAGGACAGAGTCTTGGCCCGCTCCCCTTCGCGAGGATTCGCGGGAAAACCATCCTCCTGTTCTCTGATTCTGACCGGTGCGTGACTTCCCGTGACCGGCATGGCCGCAAACGGGCTAGAAGCAAAAAAGCCGTCCCGAAGGAGGCTGCATGGCTTGTTCGGAAAATCGAGGGCCGAGTTCGGATTATCGGGATTGTCAAAGGGGTCTCGCCGAACCATAATGGGACCACGTTTAAGGGGGAACATATGAGGAGTCGCGCGTGTTTGAACCATTCCGCATCACAGGCGGTGATGCTGCTTGCCGCCGCGCTGGCGTGCGCGGCCGAGACGGGTACGCCGGCGGCGGCCGACAAGCGGATCTACACCTGCTATCGCTCGTTCTGGCCCGAGCCGGAGATGACCGCGCGCTTCGGCGAACTGGGCATCCACACGCGCTGCTTCTTTGCGGCGAACGCGATCAACTCCGCCGGATTCGAGTACTGCAAGTATCCGCCGATCTGGCAGGGGATCAAGAAATACGACTTCGCCGCGTACGACAGGCAGGTGGCCGACTTGCTGGCCGCGAACCCGCAGGCGAAGTTTCTCTGCATGATCGACCTGAACACGCCGTACTGGCTGACGCGCCGCTTCGCCTACGACAGCTTCGATGTGGTTTCCCACGCGGCCTCCGATCCGCAGTGGCTCAAGCTCACGACGGAGTGGATGCTCGACTTCATCGCCTATTCCGAGCGGAAGTATGGCGACAGGATCGAGGCTTATATCCTGTCCGGCGGGGGGACCTCCGAGTGGTACGAGTACGACCGGGGCAAGAGCAGCCGCGTGAAGAACGCGGCCTGGCGCGCCTGGTGCAAGAAAAACGGGTTCGCGTTCGGCGAGGACGTTCCGGCGGAGAGCGCGCTGAAGAAGGCCGCCTTCGAAAACGTGATTTACGATCCGGCGACCGAGATGGAGAAGATCCAGTACTGGCGCTTCCACAACGAGGTGATCGCGGAGGCCATCCTGCATTTCGCGCGCGCGGCCCGGCCGAACATCGGCCGGGAGAAAGAGCTCGGCGTCTTTTTTGGCTACTACATGGTGAGCGACAGCAAGCTGGTCTCGTTCGGGCACCTGGACTACGAGCGCGTGATGGCCAGCCCGGACCTCGATTTCTTCATCAGCCCCGGCACGTACAACGACCGGATGATCGGCGGCGGGAGCGGCCCCCAGTTGGTGGACGGCACGCTGCTGCGCCACGGCAAGCGGTATCTTCACGAGATCGACCACCGCACGCACGGGGTCTCGGGACCTCCGGGGAGCGAGAACCGGTGGAAGACTCAGGCCGAGGACAGCGCCGGTCTGACGCGCGAGGCGGCCTTCGCGCTCATTAACCATGCGTCGCTGTGGTGGTTCGACATGTGGGGCGGTTGGTATCCGAACGAGGAGACGCGGCAACTCATCGGCCGGCTGAAGAAGGTTTCGGACGCCTATGTGAGTGACCGCTCCCCGTCGGTGGCTGAGGCGCTGCTGGTCGCCGACCCGCAGAGCGCCTACGGCGTGAACGAGAAGATGCCGCACGCCTCGGCCATGGCTCGTCAGTTCCGCGAAAAGGTGGCGCGCGCCGGCGCCCCGTACGACATCTACTCGTTCAACGACCTGGAGGCGGTCGACCTGTCGCGCTACAAGGTCGTTTTCCTGCCCGCGACGCTGCTGATCACGCCGGAGCGGGCGGAGATCCTTAGGCGGCATGTCCTGAAAGACGGCCGCACGGTCGTGTGGGTCTACGCGCCCGGGATCAGCGACGGCAAGAGCCTCGATGTCGCGCGCGTCAAGCAGTGGACCGGGAGCGCGTATCGGACGCCCGGGCCCGCGACGGTGGACATGGGGGGATGGACCTCGGTTTACGCGTTCGAGTATCAGACGATGACCCCTGCGGCGATACGCGAGATTCTGCGGCGCGCCGGGGTGCACCTCTATGTGGAGGGCGAGGACCCGGTCTTTGCGAACCGGCGTCTGCTGGCCATCCACTGCCAGGCGGGGGGCGAGAAGCGCATCGCCTTGCCGCGGGTCTGCAAGCGGGTCGTGGATGTGCTGAAGGGGGTGACGGTGGCGGAGCAGGCGGCGGCCTTCACGTATCGCTTCGAGTCGCCGGACACCGTGCTGTTCGAACTGGTGAACTGAGTGGGCGGGCCGGAGGGGCCCGGAAAGGGGGAGACGATGAGGACGATCTGGTTGTGCGCGGCGGTGGCGGGGTCCGTCGCATCCGTCGCTTGGGCGGACGGTGCGCAGCAGGTGTCTGGCCGCTGGGGGACGTTGAACGTGGCGACGAACGGCTTCAGCCTGTCGCCGTCGATGGCGGCTTGTCCGTCGAGCCAGTCCACGGGGGCGCCCTTCTGGGCGCTGACGCTGGAGCCGGACGCGTGGCCGGCCACCGTGGGACAGTCGCTGGTGCTGACGGACCAGACGCAGCGGGCCTGCCGCACGGAGAAGCTGCCGGACGGCGTGCGGTTGTCGTACGACACGCTGACGGACGGTCCGCGCGTGTTCCGCGTGGCGCTGGCGCTGGAGATCCGCGCCAATGGCGACGGCTTCGAGGTGACGGGGACGGTCTCCAATACCGCGAAGGGCTGGCTGGTGACGGGCTTTACCGGACCGGTGCTCGACGGCATCCGGGCGGAGCTCTCCGCGCACCCGGTGCTGATGGCCGAGGGGTTCGGCAAGCGCGTCAACCGCGTTCCGCAGCCGGGGGAGAAACAGAAAGAGTGGAGCGCCTTGGGGCGTGCGCTCGAGATCTCTTCGCACTATCCCGGCGCGCGGGGCACGATGCAGTGGTTCGCCTTTGCGGGCCGCGACGGGGGACTGTATGTGGGCAGCCACGACCCCGAGTACCGCTCCAAGCACTTCAGCCTGCGCTACGATCCGGAGAGCCGGCTGTTCGGCATGGCGGTGCGTCACGACTTCTTCTGCAGGTCGGGAGAGCGCGTGGCGCTGCCGCCGCTGGTGGTCCGTCCCTACGAAGGATCGTGGCACGTGGCGGCGCGGGGCTATCGCGCCTGGGCGGAGTCGGCGAAGGCGCTGCGCGAGGTCCCGCCGTGGGCGCGCGAGGCGTCAGGCTGGCTGCTCGGCATTCTGAAGCAGCAGAACGGCGAGATCATGTGGCCCTATCCGGCGCTGGGACAGCTGTGCGACGCCGCGGATGCGCGCGGGCTGGACATTCTGGGGCTGTTCGGCTGGGCGCAAGGCGGGCACGACCACCTGTATCCCGACTACCGGCCGTGTCCTGAAATGGGCGGCGAGGAGGCGTTGAAGCAGGCTCTCAAGGAGATCCGGCGGCGCGGGAAGCGGACCATCCTCTATGCCAACGGGCAGCTGCAAGAGCGGGAGGCCACCGAGTTCTGGAAGCAGACCGGCAAGGACATCGCGATTCTGCGGCGCGACGGCGCCACCTATCAGCAGACGTATCACAAGTACGACAACATCCCGATCTATCGCTTTGACCTCGGGTGCCTCTATGCGCAGGCGTGGTACGACCGCATGCTGTCGCTCGCGCTGCAGGCCAACGCGCTGGGCGCGGACGGCATCCTCTACGACCAGCTGGCCATGATGTCGCCGATGGCGTGTTACGGCGAGGGCCACGGCCATCCGGTGCCGAGCTTCGTGCATGAGTCAGAGCGGCCGGCGTTTCTGCGGCGCATCGCGGACCACATGCGCGCGGTCAATCCCGCGTTCATCGTGATGACGGAAGGGCTTCACGACTGTGCGCTGGATGCGGTTTCGATGTTTCACGGGTGCGAGCTCGGCATGTTCTACGCGTCCGAAGGGGAAATTCTCGAGCGGATGCGGGCCGTCCGCGTGTCGGACGCCTTTCCCGAGCTGTTCCGCTACACCTATCCTGAAGTGATGAGCACCATCCGCGTGCCGACGCCGATGATGGACCGTGGCATGGCGAACTACGCGTGCGCGTATGGGCTCCGCTATGAGATCGAGTCCCGCTACGGGCCGGACGTGCGGTATCTGCTGGAGAACCGCGTGCCGGAGGTCGCCGACTATCAGCACGTGATCAACAAGCCCGACGTCGGCATGATGAAGGCCACGCCGCCGGAGGAGGCCGCGCGCTACCTGAGGCAGGTGATCGGGTTCCAGCGCGCAAACGCCGACTACTTCTGGCGCGGGCGCTACACCGACTCCGCGGGCTTCACGCTGCAGGGCGAGGACCTCGTGGCGAAAGGGTTTGAGGCGGACGGCGGACGCTTCGGCGTCGTGGTCTGGAATCCCTTCGGCAAGACGGCGCGCTTCACGGTCACTGTGCCGGGAGGGAACTTGGTCTCGGCGGCGGAGCCCGGCAGGGAGAGCGTCGAGCCGCACAGCGAGCTGCCGCCGAACACGGTGCGCCTGTTGCGCTGGCAGAGGAAGTGAAGAGAAGAGTAAACCGTGAATAGTGAGCAGTAAACCGTGAATAGTGAGCAGTGAACCGTGAACAGTGAGCAGTAAACCGTGAATAGTGAGCAGTGAGGGGTGAGTCGGGAGTAGGGGAGGGGAAGAGGGAGTCGGGCGTTGAAAAAGGGGCCGCGTTGTCCTATGATTAAACGGTCTGGCCAAGCGCCGCGAAACGGGTTTGAGGCGGGGGCCGGCGATCGATAAGGGAGAGCAGATGGATATGAACGGAATGATGTCGCGCAGGTCGTTTTTGGGGAGTGTGGCGGCGGCGGGTGCCGCGGCGGTGGTGCCGGGGTGCTGTTCGGTCTGTGCCGGGAAGGGGACCGGCTCGAAGTTCGGAGGGGTACAGATCGGCGTGATCACGTACAGCTACCGCTCGATGGCCGACAAGAGCGCTGAAGCGGTGCTGCAGCACGTGCTCAACAGCGGCATCAGCTCGATCGAGCTGATGGGGGACGTGGTGGAGAAGTATGCCGGCGCCTCGATGGAGAAGGTCGCGGAGCTGCGCAAGATGTATGCGGACGCGGGCGTCGGCATCCACATCGTCAAGTTCGGCAACATCGGCGACAAGAACGTGACGGACGAGAAGATCGAGTACTACTTCAACGTGGCGAAGGCGCTCGGCGCCGGCGCGATCACGCGCGAGATCTCCGAGGAGGCGGCCAAGCGCGTCGGCCCGATGGCGGACAAGCACGGCGTCAAGGTCGCTTTCCACAACCACACGCAGATCAATGCCACGACCTATGACGGCCCGATTCTGTCGTACGGCAAGAATCTCGCGATCAACCTCGACATCGGCCACTACACCGCGGCGAACGAGGATTCGGCGGTGGCCATCATCGAGAAGTACCGCAGCCGCATCTACAGCCTGCACCTCAAGGACCGCAATAACAAGGCGAACGGCGGCGCGAACATGCCTTTCGGCCAGGGCAACACGCCGGTCATCGAGGCGCTGCAGTATCTCAAGAAAAACAAGCTGCCGATCTATGCCGACATCGAGTTGGAGTATCCGGTTCCGGCCGACTCCGATGCGGTGAAGGAAGTGGCCAAGTGCGTGCAGTACTGCAAGCAGGCGCTGGTGTAAACGTCATCCGGGATGCGGACGGGCGAGACGCCCGTCCCAACCCTCAGATTGCGTCCGCAAGGAGAAACAGGTTTATGAAACAGCAGACTCAAGGTGCGGCTGCGCTTTCGCGGCGCGGTTTTCTGGGTTCGGCCGTCGCGGCGGGAGCGGCGTTTTCCATTGTCCCGCGTCATGTCATCGCGCGCTCGGGCCAGGTGCCGCCGAGTGAAAAGCTGAACCTCGGCTGCGTCGGCGTGGGCGGCATGCAGGGCGCGAGCGACGTCAACAACGTCAGCAGCGAGAACATCTATGCGATCTGCGACGTGGACGAAACCTTCTTGAACAAGTCGGCGGCGAAGTACACGCAGGCCAAGAAGTTCCGCGACTTCCGCGAGATGCTGGACAAGGAGTACAAGAATCTGGACGGCATCACCATCACGATCCCCGACCACATGCACGCGACGGTGGCGCTGTGGGCGATGGAGCGCGGGCTGCACGTCCACTGCCAGAAGCCGCTGGCGCAGTCGATCTGGGAGTGCCGTCAGCTGGCCAAGGCCGCGCAGAAGTACAAGGTCGCCACGCAGATGGGCAACCAGGGATATTCGCACCCCGCGACGCGCATCGCCAGCGAGACGATCTGGGCGGGCGAGCTCGGGGAGATCAAAGAGGTCCACGGCATGAACGGCGGCGGCTTCGCGCGCGGCGTCAAGGCCTGGCCGCAGGGCGAAGAGGTCCCCCGCACGCTCGACTGGGAACTCTGGACGGGCCGCGCGCCGATGCGGGCGTACAGCGCCAAGATCGCGCCGATCCAGTGGCGCGGCTATCTGGACTACGGCACGATGATGATCGGCGACTGGGGCGTGCACATCATGGGGCCGGCCAACTGGGGCTTGCAGCTGACGGCGCCGCTCAGCGTGGAGTGCATCGCGGTCGACGAGGTCAACGAGGTGACCTACCCGCACTACGCGTGCAAGTTCGAATTCGGCGAGCGGCCGAACAGCTTCGTGCCGGGAGGGAAGATGCCGCCCGTGACGGTCTACTGGTACGAAGGCAAGATGTGCGGCAAGTTCAACGTGCCCGAAGGGCTGACGCGCGAGGACGTGAAGCCGTACAACGAGATCTTCGTCGGCACCAAGGGCTTCATGGGCACGACCGGCCGCGGCGAGGGCGTGCGCCTGATTCCCGAGGCCAAGATGAAGGACTACAAGAAGCCGGCCGAGGTGATCGAGCGCTCGCCGGGCCACTTCAAGGACTGGATCCGCGCGTGTAAGGGCGGGCCGGCGGCCTGCTCCAACTTCAGCGTCTCGGCGCCCTACACGGAGTGGATGCTGCTGGGGACGATCTGCTGGCGTTTCCCGAACGAGAAGCTCCTGTGGGACTCCAAGGCGATGCGTTTCACCAACAACGAAAAGGCCAACGCCTTCATCAAGCCCGAGTTCCGCAAGGGCTGGGAGCTCAAAGAGGTCACGGTATAGGTGCGTGTATGAAGAACCGATGCGCGTGGTGCGGGAGCGATCCCCTGTATGTGGCGTATCACGACGAGGAGTGGGGGGTGCCGGTGCACGACGACCGGCGCCTGTTCGAATTCCTGATTCTGGAGGGGGCGCAGGCGGGGCTGAGCTGGCTGACCATCCTGAGGAAGCGCGAGGCCTACCGGAAAGCGTTTCACGGCTTCGATTGGGAGCGGATTGCGCGCTACACGCCGGAGGACCAGGCGCGGCTGCTGGCCGATCCGGGGATCGTGCGGAACCGTCTCAAGATCGAGGCGGCGGTCAAGAACGCGAGGGGCGTGATCGGCATCCGCGAGGCGTTCGGATCTCTGGACGCCTATCTCTGGCGCTTTGTGGAGGGCACGCCGCGGCGGAACGCGTGGCGCCGCTTGGAGGAGGTGCCTGCCCAGACGCCGGAGTCGGACCGGATGAGCCGGGAGCTGAAGCGGCGCGGCTTCAACTTTGTGGGTTCAACCGTCTGTTATGCCTTCATGCAGGCGGTCGGCATGGTCAACGACCATGTGACGGCCTGTTTCCGGCACGCCGAGGTGTCGCCGGCGGGCCCGTTTCTCTGAAAAGACCGTTCTGTGCAACCCGAGGCCAAAGAAATGCGCCGTGGCGGGGCCGGGAGGCGGTTGCGCGCGGCCTTGTTGAGCGCGGGGCTTTTTGGTACCCTGCGCCGCAGTGAAAGGGCGTCAAATGTGTTCGCCCTGACCCCCCGAGGAGCCCCATGAAAAAACGGTTGTCGGTGTTCGTTGTCGCTCTGGTCGCCTGTGTCGGTTGGGCGGTGCAATCGGTTGAGCAAGCCCAGGGCGAGGCCCGGGCGGTCCTTGCCAAGATGACGCTCGAAGAGAAGGTCTCGCTCTGCGCGGGAATCAGCACGATGGCGCTGAACCCGGTTCCCCGCGTGGGCCTCGACAGGGAGTTCACGTTCTCCGACAGCTCGTGCAACGTGCGCGCCGAGCTCGACCGCATGACCTTCGCGGCTGCGACCAAGCCCGAGGATCCTTCCGACCAGTCGACCTCCCTGCCTACGCTGGAGGTGCTCGCCTGCACGTGGGACCGCGAGCTCGCCGCCGCCTATGGCCACGTGATCGGCAACGAGCTGCGCGCGCGCAACAAGGACATGATCTTGGGGCCCGGCGTGAACATCATGCGCACGCCGCTCTGCGGACGGAACTTCGAGTATCTGACGGAAGACCCGGCCTTGGGCGCCGCCCTGGTGGTGGCGTACATCAAGGCGGTCCAGTCGCACGACGCTTCGGCCTGCGTCAAGCATTTCGCCGCCAACAGCCAGGAGTGGAACCGCAACTCGGTGACGGCCACGATCGATGAGCGGACGCTGCACGAGATCTACCTGCCGGTCTTCCGCGCCGCGGTCAAGGACGCCGGGGTCCTGGCGGTGATGAACGCCTACAACAAGCTGGCCGTGCCCGGCCGCTGCGAGGCCGCGTTCTGCAGCGAGAACGCCTATCTCAACAACGAGATCCTGCGCCAGACGTGGGGCTTCAAGGGGCTGGTCATCACCGACTGGGGCAGCGTGCACGACACGGTCAAGGGCGTCAAGGGCGGCACCGACATCGAGATGAACGCGGGCAACCAGATCCGGCACTTCAAGCCGGAGCCGATGCTGAAGGCCCTCAAGGAGGGGCAGATCACGGAGTCGGATATCAACGGGATGGCGCTGAACATTCTCACCGTGATGGCCCGGGTGGGGCTCTTCGACGGACGCGCCCGCGACGCGGGCCGCATCAACACGCGGGAGCACCAGGCGCTGGCCCGCCGCGTGGCCGAGGAGGGGACGGTGCTGCTCAAAAACGGCAAAGGCGTGTTGCCGCTCGATCCGGCGGGCCTGAAGCAGGTGGTCGTCATGGGCAAGGGCGCCGTGACCAAGCACTGCAACGGCGGCTGGAGCGCCGAGGGCAAGCCGCCCTACGAGGTGGTCCCGCTGGAAGGCATCACGAACCGCCTGGGGCCCCAGGTCGCGGTCGTCTACATGCCGCTGACGCTCGACGACCAGAACGCCAAGCTCGCCGCGCTTCCCGAGAGCGCGCTCAACACCTTCGACACCGGCGCCAAGGACCAGGGCATGACGGTCCGCGCGTGGAAGGCCAGCTACTTCGCGAACCGCGCGCTCGCGGGCGCTCCGGCCGCGACCGGCTTCCAGCGCGCGTTGAACGTGGATTGGAAGATGAACGCGCCGGTCCAAGAGGTGCAGCCGGGCGATTTCTCCGTGCGCTGGGAGGCCAAGGTGGTCGCGCCAGAGGCGGGCACCTACGTGTTCGGCGCCCGCGCCAACGCCAAGGCGGGCACCCGCATTTTTGTGGACGGCAAGCTCGTGATGGACAACTGGCAAGCGCAGTTCCCGACGCCGACCGGCTACGGAGAGGTCGCGCTCACGGCCGGGCAGGAGGTCGCCGTCGCGGTCGAGTACACCGTCGGCGAGAGCGAGTCCACCTGTTTCTTCGGGTGGCGCCTGCCCTCCGAGAAGGGGTTGTCGCTTTCCGAGATGGAGGCGACGGTCCGCAAGGCCGACGCGGTGATTGTGCTGACCGGCACCGAGCACGGCCACGGACGGGCTTTGGAGTGCGAGGGGGCCGACCGTCCGAACCTGTCGCTGCCGCCCGGGCACGACGAGGCGATCGCCAAGGTGCTCGCCTGGGCGCCCAGAGCCGTGATCGTGAACCACTCCGGTGCGCCGGTGGAGATGCCGTGGATCAAGCGCGCCGCCACGCTCGTGCAGATCGGCTATGCCGGCATGGAGGGGGGCAACGCGTTGGCCGCGGTCCTGTTCGGCGACGTCAACCCCTCGGGCAAGCTGCCGCACACCTGCCCGTTCCGTCTGTCGGATACGCCCGCGGCCACGCCCGAGCGTTACAACGGCACGAACTCGGTGTACTCGGAGGGGATCTTCATCGGTTACCGCTGGTACGACAAGAAGGGGATCGAGCCGATGTTTCCCTTCGGCCACGGGCTCTCCTACACCACGTTCAAGTACGGCGACGTCAGCGCCTCTGCCAAAACGCTGGCGCCTGACGGCCGCCTCGAGGTCTCGGTCAAGGTCACGAACACCGGCAAGCGGGCGGGCAAAGAGATCGTCCAGCTCTACGTGCGCGACCTCTCCCGGTCGGCGAAGGTCGAGCGCGAAGTGCGGGCGCTCAAGAATTTCGCCAAGGTCGAGCTCAAGCCGGGCGAGAGCCAGACCGTGACCCTGACGGTCAAGCCCTCCGACCTGTGCTACTACGATGTCGAGGCCAAGAACTTCCGCGCCGACGCGGGCCGTTACGCCGCCGAGGTCGGGGCCTCCTCCCGCGATATCAAGGGGCGGGCGGTGTTCGACCTCACGGGCGACTACACCGAGGCCGACTGAGGCTTACGTCGCCTTATGGACGAGTGGAACAGGAGGACCCGGTGTCCGTGACGAACAGAGCAACGTGTGCGATTCTGGTGCTGAACGGTCTCGTCGCGGTCTGCGGGGCGCAGGAATCCGCGGCTGAAGAACCGGTGGCCAGGCGCATCGCCAGCCGGACTTTCCCGTCCGTCTTCCAGGCGTGGAACCGGGCCGACAACCTGAAGGAAGATCGGGGGGTGAGCGAGGCGCGGCACGACTTGATCTTTCATGGGGAAAGTTTCTTTGGCCTGCTGTGGGACCATGCGTGTCCCGGCCTGGCGACCGGTTTCACGGCGGCCAGTGTTCAAGCCGGACTCCAACGCCGCCGCGACTTGTTGCGGCTGAACCCGAACCTCATTCTGCTGGTGGAAATCCGCTATCGCGACGCCCATCGGTCCTTCCTCCCTGACGGGCACGCGTGGTGGCGCCGCGACGGGCAGGGCAAAATCGTGTCCGGATGGGAGGAGGGCGGCTACCTGCAACTCGACTTCTCCAATCCCGCATACCGGGAGCATGTGGCGGCGCGGGCTCAGGCGGCGGTCGCCTCCGGTGTCGTGGACGGCATCATGCTGGATTGGTGGCGGGACGATGAGGATCGGCTGGCGCTGGTGAAGGCGATCCGGGCGCGCGTGGGAGACGAAGCCCTCATTCTGGCCAATGCGAATGACGTCACGACCCCTCAGACTGCGCCTTTCATCAACGGCTACTTCATGGAGTGCTACCGCAGCAAAACGGCGGAAGACTGGAAACGGATCGCCGACACCTTGGCGTGGGCCGAAAGCCATTTGCGGCCGCCGCGGATCAACTGCCTGGAGACCTGGTACCACGCGTCGCGAGCCGACGAGAACCTCATGCGAGCCACCACGGCGCTCTCCTTGGTGCTTTCGGACGGCTACTGCCTGTTCTCCGATCCGAACCCCTTGCCGACAGCCGATCACCTGCACAGCTGGTACCCCTTCTGGGAGCGGGGCCTCGGCCGAGCGCTCGCCGCCGTCGTGGTTCGAGCCGACGGGGCCATGACGAGAGCGTTCACCCATGGGACGGCCGCCTACAATCCCATGGGGAACCCGCCCGTGACCCTCACCTTCGACGAGCCGCGAAGCAGTCGCGCGACCGGCCAGCGCGCACGCGTTCACACCCTCGCGCCGTGTGACGGGGATCTCTTTCTGAAGGACGCTCCGGCCCAGCCGTCGGCCCCTCATCCGCCTGCGGCTCAGGGGGGCGAGGCCCGCTGACGTTCTCCTCTGCGAGGGGGCCTGCCCTGTCCACTTGTCCGCTTCCTGTGTCCGCTTCCTGTTGACAGGTCGCCGTTAGGTGTATAGGCTTGCGCGACGTTTTGGAATAAGGCCGCGGTTTTCAGCACCGCAGGACGGCGATGAACGTCCGGATATCGGTGCCCGTTTCGAATACCGGTCGGGGTACAAAAGCGTTGGGAGAACAGAGTCGAAATGGACAGGAATCTTGGATCGGTTGGCTGGGAATATTTGGGGAAACATCTCATGGCGGCAGGTCTGGCGGTCTTCGCCGCTCTGGCTCCACAAGCCGCCCGGTCGGCGGATTTGGGGAAGATCATGCCCATGGGTGATTCGATCACGCTCGGCGTGCCTGTCAACGGCGGGTATCGCGATCCGCTGTACGCGCTGCTGACTAACCGGCAAGACACGTTCACCTTCGTCGGTTCTGCGACGGGGTATGCCACCGAAGCTCTTGCGGCGGCCGGCCAGACGCATCATGAGGGCCACAGCGGTTACGTCATCACCAACGGCGCGGGACGCGCAGGGCTGGATGAATATCTCGCGAATTGGATCGGGCCGAGCGCTGCGAATCCGGACAAAATTCTGCTGATGATCGGAAGCAATGACATCAACCTCGGCTATGAGATGGCCGATGCGCCGACGCGCCTGAGCAATATGATCGGGCATGTTTATGCCTTGCGGCCAAACGTGAAGCTCTACCTCGCGAGCCTGATTCCGATGTCCGCAGGTGGCCATCAAGCCGACGTCCAGACGTTCAATGCCTCGCTTCCAGCCCTTGTGGCCAGCCACCGTGCGCTCGGACACGATGTGGTCTATGTGCCGATGTACGAGGCGCTCAACATCAGCACGGATCTGAACGATGGCTTGCATCCGAACGCGCAGGGGTATTTACGCATGGCGCAGGCGTGGGATGCGGCCTTGCATGCGGGCAGCACGCAGGCCGTCTCCCTTGCTGTGACAAGCCCCGCCGACCGCCGCGCGTATGCGGTTGCGGCAACGCTGTCGGCAACCACGACCGTGGCCAACGGCACGGCGCCGTATACCGTTCAGTTCTACAGGAAGACGGGAGACGGGGCCTTTGTCGCGGAGGGCCTTCCCGTGACGGGCATCGGCCCTGATTTTTCGTGCAGCCTCGGCGCTCTGGCAGAGGGCACCCATCAGCTGTATGCAACCGTGACGGATAGCGCCGAACCGCAAGGCGCGGCCACCTCTGCGACCAACACGTTCGTCGTGGCTGCGGGGGTCCATGCGGTTGACGTGACGAGTGCCGGCGGCGGGGCGGGCTTGGGGACATCCTTCAGCGTCGGCTGGGACTTCACGGTGACGCAGCCTCTGGTCGTGACGGCGCTCGGGCAATTCGACCCCGACGGGAACGCCCGCTCGAACACGGTGGCCATCTATCGGCGCGGCGGCGCCAAAGTGGTCGAGTCGCCGGTTTTGGCGACGAGCCCGGCAGAGCAGAGCGGCATCTTTTCCGCGCGCTATGAGACGATCACCCCGATCGTGTTGACCAACGGCAACTATGTGGTTTTCAGCACGCAGAACGGCAACAATTTCATTGCTCCGAACGGGTCTCCCACGGGGGTGCTGGGCGCGGCCATCACGTGGAACAAGGGCGTTGCCATGGGGTCCGGGTCTGCGGCTGGCCCGCTGCCGGCCACGGCTCCGGCCACTTGGTCGATCGAGAATTCAGACGCGACGCGCTATTTGGGGCCGACGTTCAAATACGAGCTGTCGGCCGAACCGCCGGCCTTGGCGCTTGTCAGCCCGACCAACGGTCAGGTGTTCGGTTCATCCGCGGTGATCGCCGCGACGGTTTCCGTGGCCCGCGCTGAGGGTTCCTATGTTGTGCACGTCTACACCAACAGCGGGACTGCGGCCTTTGCGGAGGCGGGGACGGGCAGCTCTTCGCCCTGCCAAGTGAGCCTTGGAAAGCTGCCTGCCGGCCGCTATAACATCTATGCGTCCCTCACGGATGCCTTCTCCACGGCGGTCACCGCGACCAACACCTTTGCCGTCTTTGCTCCGGGACAGCAGGTCGTTGAACTGAGCGGATGGAACAAAGATCTCATCATCGGCGCAACCGAGGTGTCGCCGGGCTACAACGTCAATATGGCGGGATGGAACTTCTATGAGTTCGGGCTCGCGGGGGGGACGAAGGGGCTGCCCGCTGAGGCGGGCGGCACCAACCGGACGTTCGCGAGCTCCTTCAGCTCGTCGGTCAAATTCCAGTTCCAGCCTTACGGCACGAACAATGCGCTTTATCTAGACGGCCCCGGCAGCGCGACGCTGACCCTGGCTGTTCCCTTGAAATTCTATTCACTCCAATTCTTGATGACGGCGCGGACGATGACCTGGTATGCGCGGCTGAACTTTTCGGACGGCACGAGCACGAACAGCACGACGTGGAGCGACCCGGACTGGACGGCGAATCCGGGTCCCGCGGATCGCTGCCTGACGTCGTACGGGCTCAAGAAGGTGTCTGACGGTAGCTTCTATGCGGGTTATCTGTGGATGGCCGACCGCGAGATGACGCTCTCGCCGCTCCATCGGACGAAGATGCTCACCTCCATCACCTTCGTCACCACCGGGGCCGCTTCGTACCAGTTGGCGGTCTTTGCGGTGAGCGGCCTGGTGTTCGATCCCGCGTCGGACACGATCCGCGCGTTGGATCTGCTGAGCGCCGGCGATGGCGCCGCTGGAGGCGGAACCTACAGCGTCGGATGGGACTTCACGGTGCAGGACACGATCACGCTCACGTCTTTGGGGCAGTTCGATCCCAACGGCGTCGCCACGAGCAATACGGTCGCGCTCTATCAGCGAGGCGGCGCTAAATTGGCGGAGACGACCGTCTTGCCGACAAGCGACGCGGACATGAGCGGCCTCTACTCGGCGCGCTACGCCAGAATCCGGGGCCTGGTGTTGACCAACGGCAACTATGTGATCGTCAGCACGCAGAACGGCGACAATTTCATCTCGGGCGGCGGGGCGCCTGCGGCCGCCTTCGGTCCTGCGATCAAGTGGAACAAAGGGGTCGCGCTCGCCTCAGGCTCGTCGGCTGGGCCTCTGCCGCTTTCGGCGCCGGCCGTCTGGCCCATCGAAAACACCTCGGCGCATCGCTACTTCGGTCCGACCTTCACCTACAAGCTGGGACGTGTTTGGCCCGCGGGCCTCATGATTTGCATCAAGTGAGCGGCTCGGTCAGGGGCTTCGGCGCTCACTTGCGGTCGGAGAGGCCGGCGAGCAGGCCGGCGACCAGCAGGGTGGTGATCAGGCTGCTGCCGCCGTGGCTGATGAAGGGCAGCGTGATGCCGGTCATGGGCAGAGCTTTGGTGACGCCTGCGACGTTGAGGAGCGTCTGCACGGCCAGCGAGCCGGTCAGGCCCACGCAGAGCAGCCGTTCGAACGGCGTCTTGGCCGCGCCCGCCGCGCGGAAGCCGCGCGAGAAGAGCACGGCGTAGACCATCAGCAGCAGGCCGCAGCCGATCAGCCCGACCTCCTCCGCGAGGGCCGCGTAGACGAAGTCCGAGGAGACGATCGGCACCGCCTGGGGCACGCCCGAGCCGAGGCCGGCGCCCCACAGGCCGCCGGAGTACATGGCCGCGAGCGCCTGCAGGATCTGCCAGCCCTTGCCCGTGGGGTCAGTGAAGGGGTTGAGCCAGACGTCGAAGCGCGCCTGCGCGTGCGCCGAGAGGAACTGCACGCCGAAGCCGGCCGCTGCGGCCGCCGCCAGCCCCAGCGCGAGGTATCCCGTGCTGCGGGCGATGGCGAAGAGCATCACGATCAGGATCGCGTTCAGCAGCATCATGAGGCCGAGGTCTTTGAGCGCGATGGTCAGCAGCATGGGAATGCCCCACAGGAAGACCAGACCCAGCAGGGCGGGGATCGGCGGCACGGGGATCCCGTTCTGCGTCTCGGAGAAGGCCTTCTGACGCATGCTCAGGTAGGCGGCGAGGAAGAGCACCAGCAGGGGCTTGACGATCTCCGAGGGGTTCATGTGGCCGGGCAAGTACAGGCCGCCGCGGTAGCGCCGGCCCAGCAGCAGCATCGCCGCGAAGACGGCGAGGGCGGCCAGGTAGGCCAGCCATCCGGTCTTGGCCAGCCAGGCGCCGCGGCCTTTGCCGGTGAGCGTGACGCCGACGAGAAAGGCCGCCAGCCCCAGCGGGAAGGGGGCCAGCGCGACGGGGTTGCCCAGGCCCTGCGCGAAGCTGCCCATGCGGAACTGGATCACCAGGCCGACGCCGCTCAGGAGAAAGACCGCGCCGACCAGGCCGGGGTCGCCTTTCCAGCCGATCAGCTTGAGCCAGAGCAGCGCCATGGGCACGCCGGCGACGTAGGCGCCGAGGGGGATGAGCTGCTGCCACGGCAGCAGCGGCGCGTTGCTCAGCTTGACGCCCAGGATCGAGAGGCAGGCGCAGAGCACCGCGAGCGCTGAGAGCAGGAAGAGCCCGGTCGCC
>Ga0209066_10002860_pt1 | contig 20346 bp, 17 predicted proteins | sample All_14_2_FD_187198 | JGI IMG/M metagenome (GOLD analysis project Ga0209066, IMG submission 187198) | Freshwater microbial communities in response to fracking from Pennsylvania, USA - Allegheny Zone_MetaG_DW_15 (SPAdes) (version 2) ... | reverse complement strand
TGCCGTGGAACCACTCCCGGGTCAGCGGACTGAACCGGGCCAGGGGATCCTCGGCGGCGGGCACGTTCTCCATGGTGCCCCTACCCACCGACAAGTCACGATGACCTGCGGCAATCCCGGTCCGGGTGGGCGCATACGGGCCTATGATCGGGGCAGCCACCTCCGGCGTTCGCTCACGACGGTTGAAGGAGTCAGTGATGCGACTGTTCCAGGTTCTCGCCGTGCCGGTGCTCATCGGTGCAGGTCTCGGTGCCGCTCCCACCCCCGCCGCGACCGCGGACTGCACGAGCGCGGGGGGAACGACGATCTGTTCGCAAGGAGAAGTCCGCGGCTCGAACACCGGTGACGGGCCGAGCGGTTCCTCCGGTCCGTACGTCCCGTACCCGTGCGACTACGACTGGTATGCCTGTGACGACGCCTGGGGTTGGGAGATCGACGTCAATCTCGACCCGGACCTGGGACGGCCGGGTGGTCCCGGCGGCCCCGATATCGGACTGCCCGGCGGCGGCCGGCCCAACGCCGGCGGTGGCGGCGGCCGGGGCGGTCGCGGGCGATGAGTACCCACCAATCGATCGAGGAGAGCGGCATGCTGATCAATCCCATCCCGGCGCGGCGCATACTCGCTGCGGCCTTCGGTGCGCTGGCCGTGTTCGGTTCCGTCGCAACGGCGTCGGCGGAGCCGCTCCCTCCGCCGCCACCGCCCAACTGCACCGCCGCCGACCTGGCCGGTGTGATCGCCGGCGTCACCGCCGCGACATCGGCCTACCTGTTCACCCACCCGCCGGTGAACGACTTCTTCACCGGCCTGCAAGACAAGACGCAGGAGGAGCGCCGGGCCGAGCTGAGCGCGTACATGGACGCCAATCCACAAGTGCGCGACGAGCTCCGGGGCATCCGGCAACCCAGCACGGATTTCCGGGCCCGCTGCGACAACTAGCGCCCGGGATCGGCAGCCCGCTGCGTCGATCGCGTCAGGCGAATGCGACATCGGGTGCGTCTGACAGCAAACACGCCTGGGCGGCGCCGGGCTCTGGCACACTCCACTGATGATCCAGGGTTTCTCGCATATCGGTATCTGCGTCACCGACCTCGACCGCTCGATCCGCTTCTACACCGATGTGTTCGGGTTCGTAGTGCTCTATCGGCTCGACTTCGACAACAACGAAGTCGCCGCGACCATGGAGCAGGAAGGCCGATTCCGCTCGGCGATGCTCATCCGCGATGACATCCGCATCGAATTGTTGCAGTGGGTCGACGTGCCGATCACCGGGTCGGGACAGCGCAAACCGATGACCGAACTGGGCTTCACGCACCTGTCCTTCCGGGTCGAGGACGTCGACGGCTTGACCGCCGCGATCCTCGCCGCGGGCGGAACCCTCGTGGAGTCGACGCGCACCGTGCTGGGCGATACCGCCGACCCGGCGGCCGGCCGGTTCATCTACCTGACCGACCCCGACGGCACCCGCATCGAGCTCATGCAGAACGTGCCGGACCTGTCCGGCATCAGCGCCGCCGATATCGCCGTCGGCTAGCGGCGTCCGCCCCGCCCCGAGCGTTCTCAGCCGTTCAACGCGCGCTGGTATCGCCGCATCCCGGAGATCCAGCGGTCGTAATCGGTGCCCTTGCCCCGGTACATGTCGAGAACCGATGCGTGCGGCAGCACCAGGAAGCGGTCCTCGCGAACCCCGGCCAGCGTCGCCGCCGCCACATCCTCGGCGCTCAGTACCTCACCGGCGGTGGTGATGGACGCGGCCGCGACCCGGGCGGTGGCGTCCTCGGCGCCGGTGATCGCCTCCAGTAGCGGTGTGGCAACCCCCATCGGGCATACGCATGTCACGCCGATCCCCTTGTCCCCGTAGGTGATCGACAACCACTCGGCAAAGCCCACGGCGGCGTGCTTGCTGACCGCGTACCCGGCGGCGCCCACCTGGGTGAGCAGCCCGGCTGCCGAGGCGACGCTGACGAAATAGCCACTGCCGCGGTCGATCCAGTCCGGCAGCAGTGCGTCGGCGGCCCGGATGTGCGCGCGCAGATTCACCTCCAGCACACGATCCCAGTCGCTGTCACCGCCCAGACCCGGCACGCCGATGATGCCGGCGTTGGCGACATAGATGTCGACGCGGCCGAACGCCTCCCGTGCGGCGTCGAGCAGGGCGGCGATACCGGCGGCCGACGCGGCATCGGCACCCACCCCGAGCGCGCGTTCACCGATGGTCGCAGCGGTCTGCGCGGCGGCGGCGGCATCAATGTCCCCGGCGACCACCGACGCCCCGGCGGCGGCCAACGCCAGCGCCAGTGCCCGGCCGATACCCGATCCCGCCCCGGTGATGACGGCAACCTTGCCTTCGATCTGCATGGGTCGTGTCTACCAGGGCTCAGCGGACCGACTCGCGCAACTCCCGTTTGAGGACCTTGCCGTAGCTGTTTTTGGGCAGTTCGTCGACGTAGATGTAGCGTTTGGGCCGCTTGAACCGGGCGATCCGCTCCAGCAGGTGAGCGTCGAGGTCCGCCTCGGCGGCCGTCCCGACGATGAACGCCACCACCATCTCGCCCCAGTCCTCGTCCGGTGCGCCGACGACACACGCCTCTTCGACGCCGGCGTGTTCCAGGAGCACCTCCTCGACCTCGCGCGGGTAGATGTTGCTGCCGCCGCTGATCACCACGTCCTTGGAGCGGTCGCGCAGGGTCAGGTATCCGCGTGCATCGAAGGATCCCATGTCCCCGGTGTGCAACCATCCGCCGACCAGGGTGCTCGACGTCGCTGCCGCGTTGTTCCAGTAGCCCGACATGACGACGTCACCGCGGCAGGCGATCTCACCGATCTCACCGACCGCTGCGGGATTCCCGTCGGCGTCGAGCACCGCGACCTCGACGCCGCTGCGCGGATAACCCACTGAGCCGAGGATCGCATCGTCGGCCAGCCCATCGCCGGAGAGGTGGTCGCACTTGCGCAACCCGGTGATGGTCATCGGTGCCTCACCCTGCCCGTAGAGCTGGACCAGGGTCGGCCCGAACGTGGCCATCGCCTTCTTGAGCGTGTCCAGGTACATCGGGCCACCGCCGTAGACGATGGTCGTGAGGTTCTGCGGGCGCGGCCGGCCCGTGGCGAGCAGCCGCGCCACCATGGTCGGCGCGAGGAAGCAGCTGGTGCGGGGGTGGTGGCCGCACAGGTCGAGAAACTCCTCGGGGTCGAAACCCGACGAAGCGGGGATGACCTGCCGCGCGCCCCGCAGGATGTAGGGCGCGATGTAGAGACCCGAGCCGTGCGACATCGGAGCCCCGTGCACGAGACTGGAATTTTCGTCCGGAGAGTCGAAGTCCGCCAGGTGCGCCACCGTCATCGCCATCAGGTTGCGGTGCGAGAGCATCGCGCCCTTGGACTTACCGGTGGTGCCGCTGGTGTAGAACAGCCAGGCCAGCGCGCCGGGGTCCACGGTGGCCGGCACGGCCGGCTGCGTGTGCAGGCGAGCGGCATACGCGGGGGATTCGATGTTTTCGACCGCCACATCGGTGACCGCGGCGAGACCGCCGGCGATCTTCGGGGATGCGAAGACGACGGCGGCGCGGCAATCCTCGAGGATCTGCGCCATCTCCAGGGGATGCAGCTTGAAGTTGATCGGGACGACCGCGCAGCCGGCAGCCCAGACCGCGAACATCAACTCGATGATCTCGGGGCGGTTTTCGCTGGCGATCGCGATCCGTGCCCCGGTATCCCTGTTCGCCGATATGGATGACGCCAGCCGCAACGCCCGATCGCGGAGCCCGGCGAACGTGTGGCATTGCTCGTTGCCGAGGTACACCGCGCCGCGATCGCCGAAACGCGTTGCGGCCTGGTCGAGTACCGCGAACAGATTCACCTGGCGACCCACTGCGAGGTCAGTGCGAAATCCGACAGATATTTCGTCGAACTCCAGCCGCCGTCGACGACGATGGTCTGCCCGTTGATGAAAGCACCTCCGGGAGAGCACAGGAACGCCACCGTGCTGGCGATATCGTCGACGGTGCCGAGGCGGGTGTGCGGGGTCATCTCGGTGTTGATCTTGCGGAAACGTTCGTCTTCGAGCCGGGTGGCGACCATCGGGGTCAGCGTCACCCCGGGGGCCACCGCATTGCAGCGGATACCCTCGGCGCCATACTGACAGGCGATGTGGCCCGTCAATGCGGTGAGGCCGCCCTTGGCCGCCGAATAGGCGCCGCCCCGCATCCCACCCACCACCGCGAACGTCGAGGTGACGTTGATGATGGCCGAGCCGGGACCCATATGCGGCAGCACATCGCGGGCCAGCCGGAACGGTGCGCGCAGCATCAGCCCCAGGAAATAGTCCAGCGACTCGTCATCGGTCTCGTGCAACGGCTTGGGACTGCCCACACCGGCATTGTTGACCAGGAAATCGACATGGCCCCAACGGGATACCGCCGCGTCGACGATCCGGGCCGGGGCGTCGTCGGCGGTCAGGTCGACGGCCAGCGTCGCCACCCGATCCGGGTCACCGATGGCCTGCGCCAGGTCGGTCAGTCGGTCGGTATCGCGGCCGGCGCCGAGCACCGCCATGCCGGCCTCGGCGAGTTTGACGGCACAGCCGAAACCGATGCCGCTGCTCGCGCCGGTCACGATCGCCACCTGCATGTCAGTTGCCCCCCTTGCTCAGCGTGGCCCGGATCTGGTGCTTGAGCACCTTTCCGGCATCGTTCTTGGGCAACGCATCCCAGACGACCACCTGCTCGGGGGTCTTGAACCTGGCGACGCCGTGCGCGGTCAGCAGATCGCGCAGATCGGCGAGCCCGGGGATGCTGCGGGCGTGCGGGACGATCACCGCGCACGCCCGCTCGCCGGTGCGCGCATCGGGGATCCCCACGACGGCGATCTCGGCGATCTCCGGATGGCCGATCAGGATGTCCTCGACTTCCTTGGGCGAGATGTTCTCGCCGTTGCGGATGATGATGTCCTTCGCGCGCCCGGTCACCACCAGGTGACCGTCGGCGGTGAGATGGCCGAGATCTCCGGTACGGAAGTACCCGTTCTCGTCGAGCGCTGACGCGCCATCCTCCCGGTGTAGGTACCCCTTGCACATCTGCGGGCCCCGCACCCGGATCTCGCCGTCGACGATCGTGATCTCGGCGATGCCTGCGTGTCCGTCGGTATCGGCCGCACGATCCGCGCATTCCAGGGAACCCACGGTGGTTACCGGAACCTCGGTGGACCCGTACACACGGGTCACGACCGCCTTGTCGAAATAGTCTGCTGCCCTGCGGATCAGCGCCGGAGGCACCGACGCGCCACCGCAGATGAACACCTTCAGATCCGGCAACCGGCTGCCGGCGCGTTCGGCGGCGTCGAGCAAACCGTCCAGAAACGGTGTGGCACCGGCCATATGGGTGACCCGATGCTGCTGCATGAGTGCGACCGCGGCATCAGGGTCCCACGTGTCCATCAGCACGGCGCTCGAGCCGAGCAGCAAGGGGCATTCGAAGGCGTAGATGGACCCGCCGACATGAGCGATCGGTGAAGGCACCAGGAACGTGTCACCCGCATCGATGCGCCAGTATCGACCGATTTGGCGGATCAGGGCTTCGATCGACTCATCGCTGTGCAGAACCCCCTTGGGCCGGCCGGTGGTACCCGAGGTGTACATGATCATGCGCGCCGCGGCGGGGTCCGACTCCGACGCGGCGGCGGCCGGCGCTTCGAGCAGTTCGGGCAGCGGTGTCTGCCCCGGATGTTCCCCGCGTACCACGACGACCTCGGGCGGCGCGGGCATCTCGGCGGTCACCCGCGACAGCATCGCGGCGTAGTCGAATCCGCGAAACTGCCCGGGGATGACGATCATCCGCACGTCCGCGTCGGACAGGATGAACCGCAGTTCGCTGTCGCGCAGCGACGGCAGGATCGGATTGACCACCATGCCGGAGATCGCCGCGGCCAGATAGACGATGGCGGCCTCGTGCCAGTTGGGCAACATGAAGGACACCACGCTGCCCACGCGCATCCGCCGTGACATCGAGGTGGCCAGGGCCCCCGCCTGCCGGTACAACGTGGCGGTGCTCAGTTCGACGTCTCCGTCGACGATGAGCACCCGGTCCGGACGCTCTTGTGCCGCAGTGCCAAGCGCGGCGGCGAGTGTGCTCACGGTTGGTCCTTGACGCGGCGCATGGTCATCGAATGCCGATACCGGGACGCCGGGTGGGTGTTGACGGTGACCTGGGCAACCTCTCCGTCGGAGGTCCGGTAGCTGCGCTGCATCTGCAGTGCGGGGGCCCCGGCGTCCGCGTCGAGCAGCACGGCGAGATCGGCAGGCAGCGCGACCGCGGTGATCTCCTGATGCACCTCGGTGATGCTGACTCCATAGAGATCCTCGATGAGCGGGAAGATCGGACCCGAATGGCGCTGCAGCATCCGGCCGACCGCCGCGAAGGCCCGGTTCACGTAGTACTCGGTGCGACAGATCGGGGTGTTCGCCACGGCGTCCCGACGGTAGCCGCGCACCACAAGCCACTGCTCGCCCGGCCGCAGTCCCGTGCGCCCGGCCAGTTCGGTGTCGATGGTCACCATCGCATTGGACTCGATCTCGAAGTGCGTCCCCGCCGCGAACGCCAACAGGTCGTCGATCGACATCACGTCCTGGGCATAGGAACTCGTCGACGGGCGCGGTACCACCAGGGTGCCGGTCCGCGGCCGCGAGGACACCAGGTTGTCGTCACGGAGCCGGCGTAGCGCTTCGCGCACGGTGTACCGGCTGACCGCGAAGCGGTCGCACAGTTCGTGCTCGGTGGGCAGTTGCGATCCGACGGGGTAGACCCCGTCCACGATCTCCTTGCGCAGTGTCCGGGCCACCTGCAGGTAGCGGTGCTCGGCCGCTTCGGCCGTGCGCGGTGTCACGCCGGTCGCAGCGCGAACACGCTGCCCTCGCCGTCGGCCGAAAAGTAAAGTGTGCCATCGGGTCCCGCCGTGAGGCCGGCGAATGGGCCCTGCGGGCCGGAGAACGGAGGCATCCCGCGTAGCGGTTTCGGCGTGACGCCCGGTGGTGCCCCGACCGGTAGTCCGGCGGCCAGGGTGCGGCGTGCTCCGGTGGTGAGGTCGACGGCGATGACGGACTTGGTGCCGGCGTCGAGGATGTACAGCGTGCCGGCGCCCACCAGGATGCCGTGCGGAGTGACGAGACCGTCGACGACGGTCTCGGTTCCCGACGCCGTCACGCGCAGCACCGCCCCGGCCACCGACACCAGGACGGTCCCGTCGGCATCGGTGGTCACCCCGACCGGGGTATCCAGATCCGCGGCCAGTACCTGCGTGCCGGAGCCACTGACGGCAAGTACCCGTCCGGTGCCCTGTTCGACGACGACCGGGGTGCCGTCGGGCAACAGGGTGACTCCGTAGAGCTGGTCCAGACCGTCTGCCAGATAGGTGGTTTCGTTGTCGGCGGGGCGGTAGCGGGCGACCTGCCCGCCCGACGTGGTGACCACGAACTCGCCGGGCCCGGCCACGGTCAGCCCGCGCACGAACCCCGGGTAACCGGGGCTGAACAGCATGCCGACGGTCTGCGGTGCGCCACCGGCACGCACGCGGTAGAGATAGGTTCCGTCGGCGACATACAGCAGGCCGTCTGCGCCGACGACGATGTCGAGCGGCCAGTTCAGTCCGCCGGGCAGCAGTGCGCGCGTATCGCCGTTCCCGAGGATCTCGGTGATGGCGCCGGTGAAGTGGGAGACGAACAGCCGACCGTCGACGAACGCGCAGTTGTCCAACCCGGGGGTCAAGGTGCACAGCACGGTCTTGGCTCCGGTGCGCGGATCGATGCGCAACACCTGACCGCTGGCGACCTGGGTGGACACGATGGTGCCGTCGGCATCGAATTTGACCGAGTCCGGTACCCCGAGATCACCGGCCACGACCTCGGTCTCGCCACCGTCGGGATGTACCCGCCAGATCTGATTGGCGGTCATCACCGGGAAGTACAGCAGCCCGTCGGGCCCGACCTCCATGGCGTTGGGGGAGGGCAGGTCGGCCAGGATGAGCCGTGGTTCGCCGCCGGTGAGGTCCATCTCCAGCAATCGGCCGCCATCGCGGCACTCGTTGACGAACAATCGGCCCTGATGGAAGGTGATGCCGTTGGCCGACGGCAGATCGTCGCGTAGCACGCGGGCGGTCCCGGACGCGTCGCGTGCACTGACCCGGCCGTCCATCACCTCGGTCGCGTACAGGCCACCGTCGGCGCCGAAGGCCAGATCATCGGGGGCGACGATGTCGCCGCCCTTGGCGCAGATGGTCTCGATCTCGCCGGTGCCCACATCCAGTGCGCTGACCTGACTCCCGGTCACCTGCGCGATGTACAGGCGTCCGTCGGGACCGGTGCGCAGACCGTTGGCGCCGAACAGCCTGCTGGGCGCCGTGAGACGGGTCAGCAACCAGCCGGCGGCGGTGTCCGGTGGCGACCCGACTGGATACCGCCCGGTCTGCGCGATGCTCATGTGCTGGACGCTATCAACTCACACCTAGTCCAGACAATAGTCCGAACACGGTCGCGGATCGCTCTTGACGGCCACATAACCGCTGCGGAATAGTGTTCTCCAATGAGTAGAGCGGCATATGTTGTACGGACAAATGATCGCCGACTTCGGCGGGTCGAGAGCAGCGGGACATGGCTGACCACCTGAGGCTCGACGGGCGAATCGTCGTCGTCTCCGGTGCCGGCGGAGGCGGAATCGGGACCACGGTCACGCGGCTGGCGGCCGAGGCCGGCGCCACGGTCATCGCGGTGAGCCGCTCGCGGGCCAACCTGGACACCCATGTCGCGCCACTGGCCGACAGTGGGCTGCCGGTGATACCGGTGACCGCCGACGCCGCGACCGACGAGGGCATCGCGACGGTGCTGGAGGCCGCCCGCTCCGCGGACGGGTCGCTCTACGGTCTGGTGAACATCGCGGGCGGCGCCGCGCCGGAGACCTGGATGCCGGCCACCCGTGTCACACGATCGGACTGGCGGGACCTGTTCACCGCAAACCTGGAGACGATGTTCTTCATGAGCCAGGCGGTCGCTGCCGAGATCCGTGCCGCCGGTGGCCCCGGCTCGATCGTGTCGGTGTCCTCGATCAGCGGGATGAACAGCGCACCGTTCCACATCGCCTACGGCACGGCCAAGGCCGCTGTCGTCGCCGCGACCAGGACCCTGGGCGTCGAACTGGCCCCGTACGGTATCCGCGTCAATGCCGTCGCACCCGGGGTCACCGAGACCGCGGCGTCGGCCACCTACGTCGAGGAGGACCCCGAACGGGACCGCGCCGCAATCGCCATGGGGCGCCGGGGAACCCCGCTCGAGCAGGCCGGCGCGATCATGTTTCTGCTGTCCGATCTCGCAGGCTATGTCACCGGGCAGACGCTGCTCGTCGACGGCGGGCTCAACCTGCGCTGGACGCACCTCGGGGCGGACAACACCTCGCTGTTCCTCAAGGACGACAACTTCCGCAGCGCGATCCGTCGGATCTGAAAGGACAAACAGGTGACGCACACCGAATCCGATCTCGACGCCACCATCGAGGTGGATGCCGAACCCGACGACGCCACGGGGCGGGTCGCCGAGGATCTGTCGTCGGCGATGACCATCCCTGTCGATGCGTACATCTGTCCGGAGTACGCGCGCAATGAACGAGACAGACTGTGGCGCAAGGTGTGGCAGCAGGTGGGCCGGGTCGAGGAGATCCCCGAGGTGGGCGGCTATCTGACCTACGACATCCTCGACGACTCGATCATCGTGGTGCGCACCGGCACAGGGAACTCGGCCGATTCGTTCACGGCCCACCACAACGTGTGCATGCACCGCGGGCGCAAGCTGATCGACAACCCGGAGGGCGCCAAGAACGCCGTGGGCCGGGCGCGCAAGTCCTTCGTCTGCGGGTTCCACGGCTGGACCTATGGTCTGGACGGCACCTGTACGCACATCCGCGAGCAGGACGACTGGCAGGGCAAGCTCACCCCGGCGAACACGCACCTGGCGCCGGTGCAGGTGGACACCTGGGGTGGCTGGTTGTTCATCAACATGGACCCCGAGGCCGAGTCGCTGGCCGACTACCTGATGCCGGCCGCGAAGATCCTGGATCCGTTCGGCCTGGAGAACATGCGCTACAAGTGGCGCAAATGGCTGTACTTCGACTGCAACTGGAAAGTCGCGATGGAGGCCTTCAACGAGACCTACCACGTGTTCACCACCCACCCGGAGTTCAACAAGTTCGGCGAGTTCAAGGGTTGGGCCAAGGCCCAGGGCAAGCACAGCAATATCGGTTATGACGCCCCCAAGGGCATGGACGAGACCAAGTCCAAGATCCGGCTCGGCACCGGTGACCCGCGCATCTCCACCGCCGAGATGCAGGTCTACACCATGGAAGAGACCAACGCGACGACGACGAGGACGCTGGTGGAGGCCGCCAAGCGGCTGGTCGATGAGTTGCCCGAGGGCACTCCGGCCGATCAGGTGCTGGCGCACTGGCTGGCCTCGGCGCGCCGCGATGACGAGGCCCGCGGCGTGATATGGCCGACCATCCCGCCCGATATCCTGGGCCAGAGCGGAACGGCCTGGCAGATCTTCCCGAACTTCCAAGTGGGACAGGGGCTGACCAGTGCGCTGTGTTATGCCGCGCGTCCCGATCCGAGCTATGACCCCAACAAGTGCATCTTCGAGGTCGCCGTCTTCGAGCTGTACCCCGAAGGGGGTGAACCCCAGACGGAGTGGGTCTATACGCCGAAGGATTCACCGAACTGGCTTTCGGTTCTGCCACAGGACTTTTCCAATATGGCCGCCGTGCAGCAGGGCATGAAGTCGGCCGGCTTCCCCGGCACGCTGCCCAATCCGTATCGGGAACGCAGCACCGTGAACCTGCATTACCAGCTGTCCAAGTACATGGGCAGCGGAGAACCCCACGACATCTAGCGATTTGTGGAGTCTTAGCCGTAATGAGTCCGGCTAAGACTCCACAAATCACAGGCAAAGGAGACGATGATGAAGGTCAATCTGGGTACGGGTGCGCAGAACTCGCGCGACTGGGAACGGGTGATGGCGGGTGATTTCCGCGCCGCGCCCACCACACCGGACCACGTGTGCGTGCAGGCCGCGTTGGCGCTCGGCGACCTGGCCGAGCCGCTGGGCTACGACGGGATCTGGTTCCCCGAGCACCAGGGCACCCCATATGGTATGACGCCCAACCCGATCCAGGCCCTGACGTATTTCGCCGGGCGGACCGAGCGAGTCAGTCTGGGCACCTTCGTGGCGGTCGCGCCGTGGTGGAACCCGGTGCGCCTGGCGCACCAGATCGCCTATCTGGACATCGTCTCCAATGGCCGGTACGACACCATCGGCATCGGGCGGGGAGTGTCCAAGAGCGAGTTCGACGCCGTCGGCGTGCCACGCGAGCAGAGCAGGCAGCGCTTCAACGAAACCCTCGACATCCTGGAGTTGGCGTTCAGTGGGGAGCGGTTCTCCTATGACGGAGAGATCTTCAGCTTCCCGGAGATGTCGTTGCGACCCGAACCGATCAGCAAGGACCTGTTCTCGCGGATCTACAGTTCGTCCTCGACCGCGGAATCGCTGGAGATCCTGTCGCGGCGCGGCATGGTGCCGCTGTTCGTCGGCAACAAGCCGATCTGGGATGCCGGCGAGGAGGTCCGCAAGGTCAACACCTTCCGCGCCGAGGAGGGCTTCGAGCCGTGTCAGCCCAAGAACGTGATGTTCATGTACTGCACGGCCAAGGAGGACGACAAGCTGGCCGCGCTGACCGAGGAGTGGATCTGGACGGCGAACCGGGATGTCAACGTCCACTACGGATTTGCCGACGCGTCCAACTTCAACGGCGTCAAGGGGTATGAGGCCTACGCCGCGCGCGAAGCCACCGCGACCGCGGTGCTGGCCTCGCAGGTGGGCGACCAGAAGAAGGGCGGCCCGCCCGGATACCACGCCTCCAATCTGCTGATCGGGACCCCGGAAGTGGTGTTCGAGAAGCTGAAGGCCGCACAACAGGCGTGCTCGTTCTCCGAGGTGACGATCGTCCCGCAGTTCGGCACCATGCCGTATGAGGACGCCATGGAAAGCACCCGACTGTTCGCCCAGGAGGTACTGCCCGCGGTGCACGAGATGGCCGCCCCGTTGCATCCCGCCGCGCTGCCGGAGAACGCTCTCGCATGACGACCCCGTGCGGACCGACGGACCCCCCGGCCGATATCGACATTCCGGCGCTGCGCGAGAAGTACGCCGCCGAACGGGCGAAACGGCTGCGACCCGACGGCGCCGACCAATACCTGGAGCTCGAGGACGATCTCGCCGAATTCTACGAGGTGGACCCGTACACGACGGTCGTCGAACGGGACCCGGTCGTCGAGGACGTCGACGTCGTCATCCTCGGTGGCGGTTTCGCGGGTCTGCTGGCCGGGGCCTACCTGAAGAAGGCCGGGGTCGAGGGGATCCGGGTCATCGAGATGGCCGGTGACTTCGGCGGGGTGTGGTACTGGAACCGGTTCCCCGGAATCCAATGCGACAACGACGCGTACTGTTACATCCCGCTGCTCGAAGAGCTCGACTTCATGCCGAGCAAGAAGTTCGCCGACGGCGCCGAGATCCTGCAGCACTGCCGCAATATCGGGAAGCACTTCGGACTGTACGACGGTGCGCTGTTCTCCACCCAGGTGCGGGAACTGTGCTGGGAGGATGCCACGCAGCGGTGGCAGATCAGCACCGACCGCGGCGACGAGATCCGGGCCCGGTTCGTGGTGATGGCGCAGGGCTCCTATAACCGGCCGAAGCTGCCGGGGATCCCCGGTATCAAGGACTTCTCCGGACACGTCTTTCATTCGGCACGTTGGGATTACGACTACACCGGAGGTGACGCCGACGGCGGGCTGCACAAGCTCGCCGACAAGCGGGTGGCGCTGGTCGGCACCGGTGCGACCGGCATCCAGCTGGTGCCGCACCTCGGCCGCGACGCCAAAGAACTCTTCGTGTTCCAGCGGACCCCCTCCTCGGTCGACGAGCGGTCCAACCCGCCCACCGACGCGGAGTGGGCTGCAGCGCTGCAGCCGGGCTGGCAGGAGGAACGCAAGCGCAACTTCCACAACTGGTCACCGTTCGTCGGAGTGGTGTTCGGCGAACCGGATCTGGTGTGTGACTTCTGGACTGAGCTCGGGCGGAACCTGACGGCCCGGATCGCGGCCAGCGACGATCCCGCCTCGGTGAGTATCGAGCAGATCATGGCGTTCCGGGAGGAAGAGGACTACAAGATCATGGAGCGGCTGCGTCGCCGCGTCGCCGAGATCGTCACCGACCCGGGCACCGCCGAGGCGCTCAAGCCGTACTACCGTTTCATGTGTAAGCGGCCGACCTCCAGTGAACACTATCTGGACACCTTCAACCGGCCCAACGTCACCTTGGTGGACGTCTCGGCTTCCAAGGGTGTGCAGCGGCTGACCGAGAAGGGCATCGTCGCTGACGGCGTGGAATACGAGGTCGATTGCGTGATCTTCGCCAGCGGCTTCGAGATCTCCACCGAGATCCACCGGCGGTTCGCGATCGAGCGGATCACCGGCCGCGACGGACTCTCGCTGTTCGACCACTGGCGCGACGACTACAAGACGCTGCACGGGATGACCAGCCGCGGATTCCCCAACCAGTTCTTCATGGGCTTCATCCAGGGCGGGGTGTCGGCCAACACCACCGCGATGTTCGAGCAGCAGGCCCGCCACATCGCCTACATCATCTCCGAGGCCCAGCGCCGCGGTGCCACCACGGTGGAACCGAGCCAGCAGGGCCAGGAGAGCTGGGTGGCGACCGTGCGGGAACTCTCGATCGACAACTCGGCCTTCGAACTATCCTGCACGCCCGGCTATTACAACAACGAGGGGCGCGGTAGCGCGGTACGCAACGGGGGCTTCCTCGGCGACTTCTATGCGCCCGGTTTCTACGCCTTCGATGACCTGATCGCCGACTGGCGTGCCGCGGGCGATCTGGCGGGGCTGGAGATCAGGTGACCCTGCGCTTCGACGACCGCGTCGCCGTCATCACCGGCGGCGGCCGTGGGCTGGGCCGCGAGTACGCACTCCTGCTGGCCTCGCGCGGTGCGAAGGTCGTCGTGAACGACGTCGGTGGCACTCTGACCGGTGAGGGAGCAGACGGGGGGCCCGCCGACGACGTGGTTCGTGAGATCGTCGCTGCCGGTGGGCATGCCATCGCGAGCACGGACTCGGTGGCCACCGCCGACGGGGGCCGGGCCATCATCGACGCGGCCGTGCGGAACTACGGTCGCGTCGACATCCTGATCCATAACGCCGGCACGGTGCGCCGCGCGCCGCTGCGGGAGCTGAGCTACCAGGACTTCGACGCCGTTCTCGATGTGCACCTGCGCGGTGGGTTCCATGTGCTGCGCCCGGCCTTTCCGATCATGTGCGACAACGGCTTCGGCCGCATCGTGCTGACCTCCTCCATCGGAGGACTCTACGGAAACCACGGCGTGGCCAACTACGCCGTCGCGAAGGCGGGTCTGGTCGGGCTGTCCAATGTGGCCGCGCTGGAGGGTGCCGCACACAACGTCACCTGCAACGTCGTCGTACCCAGCGCGGTCACCCGGATGGCGGAGGGTATCGACACCTCGTCCTACCCGCCGATGGGGCCGGAATTGGTGGCGCCGACGGTGGCCTGGCTGTCGCACGAGAGCTGCTCGGTGACCGGCGAGATGCTGATAGCGATAGGCGGCAGGGTGGCCCGTGCCTTCGTCGCCGAGACGGCCGGCGTCTACCGGCCGTCGTGGTCGGTCGAGGACGTCGCGGCCGATATCGAGCAGATTCGCGACGACACCGCGCCGCTGGTGTTCCCGCCGGTGCCCGACGGCCACACCGACCACATCAGGTACTCGTTCGCCATGGCATCCCAAGGGGCCCAGCATGAGTGACCATCGGGGGCCGCTGCACGGGGTGCGCGTCATCGACGTCACCTCGGTGGTGATGGGCCCGTACTGCACCCAGATCATGGCCGACATGGGTGCCGACGTCATCAAGATCGAGCCACCCGAAGGGGACATCACCCGCAACGTGGCGGTGGGTCCGTCCCCGGGTATGAACGGCGTGTTCGTGAATGTGAACCGCGGGAAGCGCAGTGTCGTACTGGATCTGCGCTCCGAACAGGGTGCGGCGGCGCTGCGCGCACTGGTCGCGACGGCAGACGTGTTCATCCACTCCATGCGGGCCAAGGCGATAGCGAGACTCGGGTTCGACTACGAATCGGTCGCCGCGATCAACCCCAAGATCGTCTACACCAACTGCTATGGGTACAGCAGGCGTGGCCCGGATGCCGACCGGCCCGCATACGACGACACCATCCAGGCGGAGTGCGGGCTGCCCGCGGTGCAGAAGCAGCTGACCGGCGATGCCACCTACGTCGCGACCATCATGGCCGACAAGGTCACCGGCCTGACCGCGTTGTACGCCACCATGATGGCGCTGTTCCACCGCGAGCGCACCGGTGATGGTCAGGAGGTGGAGGTCAGCATGTTCGAGACGATGGCTTCCTTCATGCTCGTCGAGCACGCCAACGGCGCCATCTTCGACCCGCCCGTCGGGCCGGCGATCTACCCGCGCACCGTGGCACCGAACCGGCGCCCGTACGAGACCAAGGACGGGTTCGTCGCCGCGCTGATCTACAACGACAAGCACTGGCGCGCGTTCATCGATGCGGTGCGGCCGGCCTGGAATTCCGACGCCTACGCCACGCTGGAACTGCGCGCCAAGCAGATCGACACGGTGTACGGGCTGGTCGCGCAGACCATGCGGGAGCGCACCACCGCGCAGTGGCTGGATCTGTTCGCGGAGTTGGAGATACCGGCCACACCGATCAACACCCTCGACGCGCTGTTCGATTCGCCGCAGCTCAACGCCGCCGGGCTGTTCGAGACGGTCCAGACCCCGGACGGCCCGGTCCGGTTTCCCGGTGTGCCGACCTGGTTCTCCCGTACCCCGGGCCATGTCCGCGGACCGGCACCGGCGCTGGGCGCCGATACCGAGGCGGTGCTGGCGGAATTGGAGGCCGACGTTCGGCGCTGAGGTTGCCTGCGCGACGCACCACGACCGACCTGCTAGAAGGTCTTGGCCAACCGGTCAGCCAGGATGGCGGCGAAGTGTGCCGGATCGTCGAGCGAGCCACCCTCGGCGAGAAGCGCTGTGCCGTAGAGCAACTCGGCTGCATCGCGGAGACCTTCGGCCCCCGATGCCAAGCCGTCCCGCAACGCCGTGACGAGGGCGTGATCGGGATTGAGCTCCAGGATCCGCTTGCCGACGGGTACGTCCTGGCCCGAGGCGCGGTACATGCGCGCCAATTGTGGAGTGATGCCGAAGGTGTCGGTGATCAGACAGGCCGGCGACGAGGTCAGTCGGGTCGAGAGCCGCACTTCCTTGACGTGTTCGTCGAGGGTCTCCTGCAACCAGGTGAGTAGCTCGGCGAACTCACCGTGATCCGGCTTGTCGGTATCCGTGTCGCCGAGGTCGACCTCGCCCTTGGCCACCGACTGCAGCGCCTTGCCCTGAAACTCCGGTACCGCGTCGACCCACACCTCGTCGACGGGATCGGTGAGCAGCAGCACTTCGAAGCCCTTGGCCTTGAACGCCTCCAGGTGCGGTGAGCGCTCCAGCACCTGGCGTGATTCACCCGTGGCGTAGAAGATCTGTTCCTGGCCCTCCCGCATCCGCCCCACGTAGTCGGTCAGCGTCGTCGGGTTGTCCGGGCTGAAGGTCGATGCGAACGCCGACAGGCCGAGCACGGTGTCGCGATTGTCGGGATCCGAGAGCAGACCCTCCTTGAATGCGCGGCCGAACTGCGACCAGAAGGTCGCGTAGTCGTCCGGGCGGTTGGCCTGCAGGTCTTTGATCGCCGAGAGCACCTTCTTGGTGAGGCTGCGCCGGATCACCTTGATCTGGCGGTCCTGCTGAAGAATCTCACGAGACACGTTGAGCGACATGTCCTGTGCGTCGACGACACCCTTGACGAACCGCAGGTACTCAGGAAGCAGCTCGTCGCAGTCACCCATGATGAACACGCGCTTGACGTACAGTTGCACACCGGTGCGCCCGTCGCGGTTGAACAGGTCGAACGGCGCCTGCGAGGGGATGAACAACAGCGCCTGGTACTCGAAGGTGCCTTCGGCCTTCATCGCGATGACGTCGAGCGGCTCGTCCCACGCATGCGCAATGTGGCGGTAGAACTCCTGGTACTCCTCGTCGGAGACCTCGCTCTTGGGCTTCGCCCACAGTGCGGTGCGCGAGTTGACGGTCTCGATCTCAGTGGTGACGGTCGGCTCGGTGCCCTCCTCGGCGCCTTCCGGAGCCGGGACGGTCTTCTCGACCTCCATCCGGATGGGCCAGGAGATGAAGTCGGAATACTTCTTGACCAGCTGCCGGATCTTCCACGGTGCGGTGTAGTCGTGCAGCTCGTTGTCGGCGTCTTCGGGCTTGAGGTGCAACGTCACCGACGTGCCCTGTGGGGCGTCGTCGACCGTGGCGATCGTATAGGTGCCGTCACCGCTGGATTCCCAACGGGTGGCGGTACTCTCGCCCGCCTTGCGGGTCAGTAGCACGACCCTGTCGGCCACCATGAACGTCGAATAGAACCCGATGCCGAACTGGCCGATGAGGTCGCTGACCTCACCCTGCTGCTGCGCCTCGCTGAGCTTGCGGCGCAGCTCGCCGGTGCCGGACTTGGCGAGCGTGCCGATCAGCTCCACGACCTCGTCGCGGGACATGCCGATGCCGTTGTCGCGGATCGTCAGCGTGCGCGCAGCGCCATCGGGGTCGATGTCGATGTGCAGGTCGGAGGTATCGACGTCCAGGTCCTTGTCCTGGTACGCCGCGAGTCGTAACTTGTCCAGGGCGTCGGAGGCATTCGAGACCAGTTCCCGCAGGAACGAGTCCTTGTTGGAGTAGATGGAGTGCACCATCAGCTGCAACAGTTGACGGGCCTCTGCCTGGAATTCCCGCTGTTCGACCTGCTCGCTCACAGCCCTCGATATTACGTGCGGCGGGCAGGAGCACAGCAACCCGGGTTGGACCCGGCCCCGCTCACCCGAATCGCACGCCCTGAGCAAGCGGCAGCTCGCCGGAGTAGTTGACGGTGTTGGTCGCCCGGCGCATATAGGCCTTCCAGGAGTCCGATCCCGATTCCCGGCCGCCGCCGGTCTGCTTCTCACCGCCGAACGCGCCGCCGATCTCCGCACCCGAGGTGCCGATGTTCACGTTGGCGATACCGCAGTCCGATCCGTCGGCGGCCATGAATCGCTCGGCCTCGCGGATGTCGGTGGTGAAGATCGCCGAGGAAAGTCCCTGCGGTACCGCGTTGTTCAGCTCGATCGCGGAGTCCAGATCCTCGTAGGTCAGCACGTAGAGGATCGGGGCGAACGTCTCGTGGTGCACCACCTCGGTCTGCGCGGGCATGCGCACCAGCGCCGGGGACACGTAGTAGGCGCCCTCGTCCCCGACATCGTGGCGGTGCCCACCGATCACCTCACCGCCGTCGGCGCGGGCCGCCTCGAGTGCGCCGACCATATCGCGGTATGCGCGGGCATGGATCAACGGACCGACGAGGTTTCCCTCGGTGGAGGGGTCGCCGATCGGCAGCGAGGCGTAGGCCGCGGCCACCCGACGACACAGTTCCTCGGCGATCGAGGTGTGCGCGATGACCCGGCGCAAGGTGGTGCACCGTTGGCCCGCCGTCCCGGCCGCCGAGAACACGATGGCGCGCACCGCGAGGTCGAGATCCGCCGACGGGGTGACGATGGCGGCGTTGTTGCCACCGAGTTCGAGCAGTGCCTTGCCGAACCGCGCGGCGACCCGGGGTCCGACCTCGCGTCCCATCCGCACCGATCCGGTCGCGCTGACCAGGGCGACCCGCGGGTCGTCGACGAGCTTCTCGCCGATCTCGCGACCACCCTGGACGAGGCGGGACACCTCCGGCGGGGCACCGACGTCGGCGCAGGCGCGTTCGATCAGGGCCTGGCACGCGATGGCGGTCAGCGGAGTCAACTCCGAGGGCTTCCAGACCACGGTGTCCCCGCACACCAGCGCGATCGCGGTGTTCCACGCCCACACCGCGACCGGGAAGTTGAACGCGGTGATGACACCGACCACGCCCACCGGATGCCAGGTCTCCATGAGCCGGTGGCCGGGCCGCTCGGAGGCGATCGTCTTGCCGTAGAGCTGGCGGGACAGGCCGACGGCGAATTGGCAGATGTCGATCATCTCCTGTACCTCGCCGAGCGCCTCGGAGGTGATCTTGCCGGCCTCCACGGTCACCAGGGTCGCGAGATCGGACTTGTGCTCGGTGAGCAGTTCACCGAGCCGTGCCACCAGGGCGCCGCGCACCGGTGCGGGAGTGGTCCGCCAGTCCAGGAAGGCCGCGGCTGCGGCGGCGATGGCCTCCTCGGTGTCGGCCGCAGTGTGCTCGGGCACCGTGAAGAGCACGTCGCCGCTGATCGGGCTGCCGGCGGGCAGTCCCGGCTGGTTCGGTGCCTCGAGCCGGGCGTCGGCGCCGATCGCCTGCAGCGCGACACGTACCCGGTCGCGGAGGTCGGTTGCGGTGGGGAGCGTGTTCGTGTGCATGACGGTCATGATGCCGCTTTCTCGTAGAGGGCGTAAGGGTCGTGGATGTGGTGGTCGATGGCGCCCGACATCCAGTCCGGGCTGTAGCCCGACTCGTCGGATATCTGCACCGGCGCGGCGTCGGAGTCCAGGTTGGAGCGGAAGATCCCCGCTGCCGAAGCGGGCAGGAAATCCTCGTAGACAACGGGTTTGGTCGGGTCCCCGCCGCGATAGTAGGCGAGGCCTTGGGCCGCCATCGCGGTGTCGTCGTCCGGGAAGTACCGGTCCCAGTGTTCGGGATCGGTCATGGCGGCGTCGTAGCGCGCCCGCCCGGCCGGCGTGAGCGCCACGCCGCGCGCCTCGACCTCGCCGAAGCGCACCCGCAACGTGCCGTCGAACACCGTGCCGTCCGGGGCGCGGAAGCGGCGCGGTTCGGCCAGCGCCCGAAACGAGGTCTGGCGCAGCAGTACCGCCGGCCCGGTGGTGCGTGGTGGTCCCTGGATCGCCTCGATCATGGTGACACCCCGTGCGGTCATCCGGGCATACAGCTCGTCGATGTCCAGCACCCGCGGGGTGAGGTGGTTGATGTGGGTGGTGCGCACGCCGGCGATATCGGCGGCGACCGCCGACACCGCCGACAATTCGTCGTACCAGGCCTTGTCGATCGGATCGCGGGACAGCGCGAATGCGGCGGCGGCACGCCGGACGAAGTCGCCGGCCTCGGCCCGCGGGCATCCATCGGCGGCGATGCGGCGGGC
>Ga0209066_10002858_pt1 | contig 20353 bp, 16 predicted proteins | sample All_14_2_FD_187198 | JGI IMG/M metagenome (GOLD analysis project Ga0209066, IMG submission 187198) | Freshwater microbial communities in response to fracking from Pennsylvania, USA - Allegheny Zone_MetaG_DW_15 (SPAdes) (version 2) ... | reverse complement strand
CACCCGCAGGCTGTCACGCTGGTAGCACAGCAGGTCGATCGGCATGCCCACCGACAGGTTGCTGAGCATGGTGGAATCAAACGACACCAGCACGCACTTGGTGGCGTCTTCCAGCGAGGCGGTGGCCGTCACCCCCAGGTCGAGGATGGGCTTGCCGTACTTGGCTTCGCCGGTCTGCAGGAAGCTGGTGTCGGTGCCGGCTTCGATGAAGTTGCCCTGCGCATAGATGCGAAACAGCCGCATCGGCTCACCCGCAATCTGGCCGCCCAGGATGAACGAGGCGTTGAACTTGATGCCGCTGTCTTCGAGGTAGGGGCTGTCGCGGCGGTCGATGTCGCGCATGGCATCGGCCACCAGGTTGGCCACGTCGAACATCGACTTCACGCTCCACACATGCGGTGCTTCGGCCGCAGCGCGCTGGCGCAGCACGTTGATCACCGCCTGCGTGGCCGCCAGATCGCCCGAGCTCAGCAGCACCAGCACGCGGTCGCCGGGGCGCTCCAGCACGGTCATCTTGCAGAACTGGGCGTAGTTGTCCACGCCCGCATGGGTGCGTGAATCACTGGCCAGGATGAGGCCTTCTTCGAGCTTGACGCCCACACAGTAGGTCATGCTGCAGGCCTCAGACGGCGGGCTCGACCACGTCGGTCCACACCTTGAAGGCGGCCAGCGTGTTGGGCCCGAAGGTACTGGCCAGCGCCACGTCGCAGGCGTCACGCCCGCGCGCGATGAGCACCCGGCCGACGCGCGGCGTGTTGTTGCGGGCATCGAAGGTGTACCAGCGGTTGCCCAGGTAGGCTTCGAACCAGCCGGCAAAGTCCATGGTTCCGTAAGGCGGCTCGGTGCCCACATCGCCCAGGTAGCCGGTGCAGTAGCGCGCCGGGATGTTGAGGCAGCGGCACAGGGTGATGGCCAGGTGCGCGTAGTCGCGGCACACGCCTTGGCGCTCTTGATACGCCTCCCAGGCCGAGCGCGTGCGCCGTGCATGCGCGTAGCCGAACTGAATATGTTGGTGCACAAAATCGCACACCGCCTGCACCCGGGCCCAGCCGGTGGGGCCGTTGCCGAAGCGCTGCCAGGCGATGTCTGACAGCAAGTCAGTCTCGCAGTAGCGGCTGCCCAGCAGGTACACCAGCGCTGACTCGGGCAGCTCTTCGATGGGCACCTGGGTGGCCCACGGCGCTGCCTCGTCGACAGCGCCGGTGTCGTTGACCTCGGCATCGGTGCTGATCACCAACCGCCCCTGCGGGGCCACGATGCGGCTGCACCAGTTGCCGAAGAGATCGCGGTAGGCGTGCAGCGGCACGGCTGGCGTGGTGAGCAGGTAATCTGGCCGTACCAGATCAGCTGCCCGCGAATAGTGGATGTTCAGCACCAGCAGCATGGGCGTTGGCTGCGGACACTCGAACACCATTTCAAACCCGACTCGTAACTTCATGCTCGCCCCTGGTGCGCCCGAGATGGGTTGTTGTGAACGCCGCAAGCGGCGTGCCATGGTTCCAGGGTACACCCATCAGGCGCTGCGCTCTGCGCCAACCGACATAGACTGACCGCGCTCAGGACTGCCGCTTGGTCTGGTTCCTGCTCTGAGACGGCCGATGCCGCTTGCACGGGGCACCCAACGCCAATACTCGCCGTAGAACCCGATGGGGCTGTTGCCACGGCAACAGTGGTGCTGCAACGCTGTTGATCCCTGTGCAACGCGTGGTAGAACCCTTGGCCGACAGAGGGCCACCCCACCCCCCCTACGATGAAGCACAACAAGCCCTGATGACGCAGGAAGGTGTCCCCCGCATGGCCGCATCGCAGGCAGACAAACCCACGTCCCCGCGTAACGGTCAACCGCTGCGCTCGCGCCGCCTTGTCTTCTCCATCCTGTTGCTGCTCTCCTCGGCCGCGCTGCTGGGCCTGATGGCCCAGATTCTGTTTGCCAACGGCCCCGATGCCATCGGCCTGGCCATGCTGGCCCTGTACGCACTCACCCTGCCGTGGACAACCATCGGCTTCTGGCACGCCACCATCGGCCTCGCGCTGATGGCCTTCACGCGCGATCCCGCGGCCCGGGTGGCGCCGCATCTGCGCAGCATCCGTGGCGATGAGCCCATCACCAGCCGCACTGCACTGCTGGTGTGCATCCGCCATGAAGACACGCAGCGCCTGCAGCGCAACCTGACGTGGATGCTCGATGGCCTGGTGGCCACGGGCCAAGCGCCCTGGTTCCACCTCTACCTGCTGAGCGACAGCACCGAGCCCGACACCGCGGCGGCCGAGCAGCAGGTGGCGGCTGCGCTGAAGGACCGCTTCGGCCAGCACATCGCCATCACCTACCGCCGCCGCGAAGCGCCCAGCGGCTTCAAGGCCGGCAACCTGCGCGACTTCTGTGAGCGCTGGGGCGCGCTGCACGAGTACGCCATCGTGCTCGATGCCGACAGCGTGATGACCCCCGCCGCCATGCTGCGCCTGGTGCGCATCATGCAAGTGCAGTCGCGCATCGGCATCCTGCAAACCTTGGTGACCGGCCTGCCCAGCGCCAGCCCGTTTGCCCGCGTGTTCCAGTTCGGCATGCGGCTGGGCATGCGCTCGTACACGCTGGGTGCCGCCTGGTGGCAGGGCGATTGCGGGCCGTACTGGGGCCACAACGCCATCCTGCGGCTGGCGCCCTTCACCGCGCATTGCCACCTGCCGGTACTGCCAGGCAAGCCGCCGCTGGGCGGCCATGTGCTCAGCCATGACCAGCTCGAAGCCGTGCTGATGCGCCGCGCCGGTTACGAGGTGCGCGTGCTGCCTGAAGAAGAAGGCAGCTGGGAAGAGAACCCGCCCACGTTGCCCGAGTTCACCCGGCGCGACCTGCGCTGGTGCCAGGGCAACATGCAGTACTTCCAGTTCCTGCGCCTGCCGGGCCTGCGGGCGGTGAGCCGCGCGCAGCTGGGCCTGGCCATTGCCATGTACCTGGGTGCGCCGGCCTGGCTGGGCTTCATGACGCTGGGCCTGCTGCGCCACCAGCCGCTGCGGCTGGACCTGGGGGCGCTGCTGTTTGCTGCGTCCTTGGTGATGACCTTCGCGCCCAAGCTGGCCACGCTGGCCGATGTGCTGTTCAACCCGCGCCTGCGCCGCCTGTACGGTGGCACCGCGCGGGTGCTGGTGAGCGCGCTGCTGGAAACCCTGTTCTCGATGCTGATCGGGCCCACCTCCGCGGTGGCCGTCACCTTGTTCCAGCTGGGCTTGCCGTTCGGCCGCGAGATCGGCTGGACCGCCCAGCACCGCGACGTGCACGGCGTGCCGCTCGCCGAAGCCACCCGCCGCTTCTGGCCCCAAACCCTACTGGGCTTGCTGTTCGGCGCCTGGTTCTGGCAGGTGATGCCCGCCGCCGTGTGGTTCTGGGCGCCGTTCGTGGTGGGGCTGGTGGGCGCCATCCCCATCGCCATGATCACCGCCCTGCCCGCGCTGGGCCGGCTGCTGGTGGCCACCGGCCTGTGCCGCATCCCTGAAGAAGCACGCTGGCCCGATGAGCCCGCCTACGCCGAGCTGTTTGCACCGGCTCATGCGGTGAGCCACCTCCGCCCCGATCACCGCATTGATCACCGCCCTGATCACCGTCCCAGCACGGAGCCCGCCCATGCCGCAGATTGAAGCCCGCCAGCCGCCTGTGCCACCGCCCCCGGTGGACGACCCCCACTGGCAAGCCCTGCTCAGCCGCTGCGCCAGCAGCCCCGTGCCCTCGCCCGCCTCGCCGCTGCACGCGCTGTATGCGCCACTGCTGGCCGCACGCGAGCAAGGCCCCATCGCCGTGGGCCACCTGGCGCAAAGCCTGGACGGCCGCATCGCCATCAGCAATGGCCTATCGCGCTGGCTCAGCGGTGCCGAAGACCTGCTGCACACCCACCGCATGCGCGCCATTGCCGATGCCGTGCTGGTGGGTGCCAACACCGTGCTGCATGACGACCCGCAGCTCACCGTGCGGCTGTGCGCCGGCGCCAACCCGGTGCGGGTGATCGTCGACCCCGATCGCCGGCTCGACGGCGGCCAGCGCGTATTCCGCGACGGCGCCGCGCCCACGCTGCTGCTGGTGGCCGCAGACCGCGCCGGCCCCGGCACGCCCACACGGCAAGGCCATGCCGAGGTGGTGCCCATGCCGCGCACTGCCTGCGGCGGGCTCGACCCGCACGCCATCCGCCAATTGCTCACCGCACGCGGGCTGCCGTGGTTGTTCATCGAAGGCGGCGGGGTCACCGTGTCGCGCTTCCTGGCCGCGGGTGCGCTGGATCGGCTGCAGATCACCGTGGCCCCGGTCATCCTGGGCTCGGGCCGCCCCGGCATCGCACTGCCCGAAATCACCGACCTGGGCGCGAGCCTGCGCCCCCGCACCCGGCGCTTCACCTTTGGCGATGACGTGATGATCGAGTGCGACTTCCGTGGCTGACGACTCCACCAACGCTCGCGCCTTCTGGACCTTGGCTCCCGGCCGGGGCGAACTGCGCGACACCCCGCTGCGCCCGCCCGGCCCTGACGATGTGCTGGTGCAGGCCCTGTGCAGCGGCATCAGCCGCGGCACCGAAAGCCTGGTGTTCAAGGGCGAGGTGCCGCCCAGCCAATACGCCGCCATGCGCTGCCCGCATCAGGAAGGTGATTTCCCCGGCCCGGTGAAATACGGCTATGCCTCGGTGGGCCGTGTCATCGCCGGCCCGGCGGCGCTGCTGAGCCAGCGGGTGTTCTGCCTGTACCCGCATCAGGATCGTTATGGGGTGCCGGCCGACGCGGTGATTCCCGTGCCTGATACGGTACCCGACGCCCGCGCCGTGCTGGCCGCCAACATGGAAACCGCCGTCAACGGCCTGTGGGATGCCGCGCCCCGCCTGGGCGACCGCATCGCTGTGGTGGGCGCGGGCGTGGTGGGCAGCCTGGTGGCTGCGTTGGCTGCCCGCGTGCCCGGCACGCAGGTGCAACTGATCGACCCTGACCCACGCCGCGCCGCATTGGCCCGCGCCCTGGGCTGCGCCTTCGCCACGCCCGAGGATGCGGCAGATGAAGCCGACCTGGTGATCCACGCCAGCGGCCACCCGGAGGGCCTCACCACCGCGCTGCGCCTGGCCGCCTTTGAAGCCACCGTGCTGGAGATGAGCTGGTACGGCAGCCGCCCCGTCACCGTGCCGCTGGGCGAAGCCTTCCATGCCAAACGGCTCACGCTGCGCTCATCGCAGGTAGGCGCCGTGGCCACCGCGCAGCGTGCACGTTGGAGCTACCGCCGCCGCCTCACGCTGGCCCTGAGCCTGCTGGCTGACCCGGTGTTCGATGCCCTGCTCACCGGCCACAGCGCCTTCACCGACCTGCCTGCCACGATGCAGCGCCTGGCCAATGCGCCTGATGGCGCGCTGTGCCACGTCATCCACTATTCCTGAGTCCTGAGAAAGACATCCATGTACAGCCTTGCCGTCTCTGACCACATCATGATCGCCCACAGCTTCCGCGGCGAGATCTTCGGCCCCGCGCAAAAGCTGCACGGCGCCACCTACGGCGTTGAAGTGGAGTTCAAGCGCAAAACGCTGGATGAACACGGCCTGGTGTGCGACATCGGCCTGGCGCTGCAGGTGCTGCATGACGTGCTGGCCGAGTTCAACTACAAGAACCTCGACGAAGTGCCTTCACTCACCGGCCGCAACACCACCACCGAACTGATGGCCGGCGAGATCTTCGCCCGCCTGAAGGACCGCGTGGCCCAGGGTGCCGTGGGCCCGGGCACGGCCGGCAACCTGGATGCGCTGCGCGTGGTGCTGCGCGAATCGCCTGTGGCCTGGGCCGCCTTTGAAGGCCCCTTGCGCTGAGCGCTTCCCGCGATGTCCCTCACCTTCCTCATCCCCGGTGCGCTGGACCAGCTCACCGGCGGCTACCTCTATGACCGTCAGGTGGTCGACGGCTTGCGCCGCCAGGGCCGCACGGTGCAGGTGATCGAACTGCCGGGCCAGCATCCTGCGGCCGATGCCACCGCGTGCACCGCCGCTGCATCGGCCCTGGCCGCCCTGCCCGACGGCGCCACCGCCGTGATCGACGGCCTGGCGCTGCCCGCCTTCGCCGCCTGCCTGGCCGAGCACGCGGCCAGGCTGCAACTGATCGGCTTCATCCATCATCCCCTGTCGCTGGAGACCGGCCTTACGCCGGCCGAAGCACGGCAGCTCGCCAGCCTGGAGGCGCGGCTTTGGCAGCAACTGCACGGCGCGCTGTGCCCCAGCGCCCACACGGCACGCGCGCTGGTAGCCGCCGGCCTGGCAGACGACCGCGTGGCCGTGGTGAAGCCCGGCACCTTGAAACCCGCCCAGATCCCCGCGCGCCAACACAACGGCCCGCTGCAACTGCTGGCCGTGGGCACCGTGACGCCGCGCAAGGGCCACCTGCTGCTGGTGAACGCCCTGGCCGGCCTGCAAGACTTTGACTGGCATCTCACCTGCATCGGCAGCCTCACACGCGACCCGGCTGCGGCAGCAGCTTTGCAGGCCGCCATCCACAGCCAGGGGTTGAGCGACCGCCTCACCCTGCGCGGCGAACAACCTGCGGCATCGCTCACCGCCGCGTACCAGGCCGCCGATGTGTTCGTGCTGCCCTCGCACCATGAGGGCTACGGCATGGTCTACGCCGAAGCCCTGGCCCATGGCCTGCCGGTGATCGCCACCACCGCCGGCGCCATCCCCGACACCGTGCCCGCCGAGGCCTCGCTGCTGGTGCTGCCGGGCGATACCGCCGCGCTGCGCGAAGCCCTGCGCCGCCTGCTCAGCGATGCGCCACTGCGCCAACGCCTGGCCGCCGGCGCCCTGCGGGCGGCCCCCACCCTGCCGGATTGGGACCACACGGTGCGCAACTGGGCCGCAGCGCTGGAGTGGCTCACCGAATGAGCCAGACGACGCCCAAACCCATCACCCCCGGCGGCTTCGATGCCAGCTGGCTGCAACAACGCGAACCCTTCGATCTGGCCGCCCGCAGCCAGGCCCTGGCCACCGCCTTCGCTGCCGCGCTGCCCCGGGGCTCAGGGCGCCCGGTGCGGCTGGTCGACTTGGCCGCCGGCACCGGCGCCAACTTCCGCGCCCTGGCCCCGCTGATCGGCGGTGACCAAGACTGGCTGCTCATCGACCACGACCCGTTGCTGCTGGCCGCGCAGCACGCCCACATCGCGGCCTGGGCCAGACAGCGCGGCTGGCACAGCGAGCCCCAGGGCCAAGCGCTGCGGGTGCAAACGGGCAGCGCATGCTGGCGCGTGCAAGGCCAGGCGTTGGACCTGGCCGCTTCATGGACGGCGCTTGACCTCGCCCGGTTCGATGGCGTCACCACCACCGCCTTCCTGGACCTCGTCTCGGCCGCCTGGCTGGAGACGTTCAGCCAACAGGTCGCGCAGGCGCGACGGCCCCTGCTGGCCACGCTCACGGTCGATGGCCAACGCCTCTGGCTGCCGGCGCATCCGGCCGACGCAGCGCTGCAAGCCGCCTTCCTACAACACCAGGGCGTTGACAAAGGCTTCGGCCCCGCATTGGGCGCCGCCGCACTGGCCCACCTGGCCGAGCTGCTTTCGGCGCAAGGCTTGGTCGTTCACACGGCCCGAAGCGATTGGCGGATCAGTGCCACGGACCCGAACATGCTCACACGCATGGTGAGCGAAGCCGCAGCCGTGGCGCGGGATGTGGCGCCAGGGTCTGCCACGCACATCGCCGATTGGCTGGCCACACGCCGCGTGCAGATCCACAGCACCGGTCTGCAGCTGACGGTGGGGCACGGCGATCTGCTGGCGCTGTGAGGGGCTTGAGCCAGGAGCCGTCGTAGAAGCCCGCTATCAAGCCAGCCTGGCCGGCTACAACGCCCACATCTGGCACGTACCAGCGCCGCCCGTGCGGTTGGGCTGAATGACCAACACATGGTCCCAACGGGCCAATTTCACCCGTCCGGCCTACGTGAACAAGCGTTGCTGTCCATGTTGCTGACACCGGCGCGGCAGACACTGGCGGCACGCTTCGGAACCGGCCTTCGCCTGTTCCTCCAACCTCCATGGAGTTCATCATGCGTCTGAGCCGTTCCTTCACCGCCCCGTCTCTGGCCCGCTGGGCCGGTGTCGCCCTGCTGGCCTGCAGCGTGCTGCCCATGCAGGCGCAAGCCGCCAATGTGGTCACCAAGACGGAGGACCTGGGCACGATCGTCGTGCCCGCTGCGCTGACCTTCAGCCACGTCTTCACGCTGCCCACGCCTGGGTTCGACGCTGCCGCCGACACGTTCTATGACGACTACGTGTTCAGCGTGGCCAATTCGTCGTTCAGCAGCCTGACAGCCACCATCGACCTGGGCAATGTCTTCTCCATCAACAACCTGCAGGTGCGCCTGTACTCGGGCACAGCCAGCACCGGTCCAGTGGGCGCGGCCATCCTGCAGCCCTGGACCACACCCACGGGCACCGGCAGCACCGTCGTGATCACCCCGACCCAACTCGGCGCGGGCAACTACATCCTCGAAGTGCGTGGCAACGTCACCGGCGCGGCCGGCGGCAGCTACGTGGGCGCGATGAACTTCGCCAGCGTCAGCGCTGTCCCTGAAGGCGACGGCCTGGCCTTCATCGCTGCCGGCTTGAGCGCCATGCTCTGCCTGCGCGCTCGCAAGCAATCGAAGAAGTGAGCATCGCGGCAGCCGCCTGAGGCTGCCCAGCGATTGCGCTCACACGTGCAGAGTCAACGGCCGCCCCCGGTCACCGCGGGCGGCCCCCTGCCGTTTGGCGCACTGGCCTCATGGAAACGTCATCAACGCGGCCTAGTCTGGCCGCCATGTTTCCATCGAAAGCCACCATGCGCCATGATCTTGCCTGGGCCGCCCTTGCGCTGGCCCTGTTCAGCAGCACCGCCCAAGCCGCCGATGTCGTCGTCCATACACTGGACTTCAACACGCCCACCCTGCCCTTCACCATCAGCTACGGGCAGACGTTCACCGCGGCCAGTGCAGACACCTTCCACGACGAATACATCTTCCAGCTGCAAAGCGCCAGCTTCAGCAACGCCACGCTGACGATGAGCCTGGGCAGCCTGCTGACCATCAGTGACCTGGGTGCCAACCTGTACCGCTATGTTGACCCTCTGCAGCCGGTGGGCGGCGCCGCGCTGGCCGACCCGACGAAGGCCACGCTGATCGCCCAGGGCAGCGGCAGCAACCTCAGCATCCACGCGCTGGACCTCAGCGCCGGCCGCTACGTGCTGGACATCAGCGGCATCGTCACCGGCAGCGCCGGCGGCAGCTACGCTGGCGTGTTCAACCTGTCGCCGGTGCTGCAAGCGGCGCCTGTGCCCGAGCCCACGGGCCTGCTGCTCGCTGCCGCGGGCATCGCCGGGCTTGCCGCCACGCGTCGCCGCCAGCGCTGAGCCGTCCGCTGCGTTTCAGCCCAACAAAGCGAGGGCGGTGCCGGCATCAGCCGGCACCGTTCAACGCATCACAACCCCAGATCGCGGGCGGCCTGCACCTGCGCCGGGCTCACGCCCTGCAGCGTGAGCAACGTGCGGGCAGCCAGCGGGCCGGCGCTGCCATCGGTGTCGATCAGCACTTGCGTGTTGGCACCCGATGCCACCAGCCGCACAAAGCCCAGCGACCAGGCCGACGATGGGCTCACGCCGATCGAGGTGAGCAAGCCGCTCAGGTCTAGCCGGTCGGTGGCCGGGGTGAAGTCGGTGAGGGTGTCACCCGCATCGCGCAGGCTGCGGTAAACAAACAGGTCGCGGCCCGGACCGCCGGTCAGCACATCGGCACCGGCGCCGCCTTCGATCTGGTCATCGCCCGCGGACCCCACCAGAGTGTCGCGGCCACTGGTGCCGCTGAGCACGTTGTAGAGGTTCAGGCCCACCAGCACCGGGTCATGGTCAGACGCGCGGTACGGGTTGGCGGCGTAGTAGTCGGGGCCGCAGGTGGCGCAGGCCGGTTGCTTGAACTCAGTGTTGTAGTCGATGACGGAAGGCTCATCAGCATTGATGTGCCAGTGCACCACACCCGCCACCTTGGCCGACAGGCCGGGCGTGCTGATCGCGTGATCCAGCCGGCCGGCAGCGCCGTCGAACACATACGAGTAGCCAAAGCTGCTGAAGCGGCCCACTTCGTCCACCAGGCCGGCGCCGGTGAGCGTGTCGATCGGGTCTTCCTTGGCATAGGCGTTCAGGTCGCCAATCACCAGCACGTCGTCACTGCCGGCCGCGGCCTGCACGGTGCTGATGAAATCCAGCAGCTGCTCAGCCTGCAACACGCGCTTGGCATTCCAGCAGCCTTGCAGATCGCCCTGGTCAGCGTCGGCACTGCCGTCGGTGGGGCAGCTGCCCTTCGACTTGAAGTGGTTCACCACCACGCTGAAGGTCTTGCCGTTGGCGCTGAAGCTTTGCGCCAGCGTCGGGCGGCTGTTGATGGCCGCGGTGTCTGACTTGGGCAGGCCCACCAGGCTCACCCGCGATGGCTTGTAGATCATCGCCACGCGGATGGCATCGGTGCCCGTGCCGGCGGCCGGCAGCGGCAGCGCGGCATAGGTGCCTGCGCCCATGGCAGCGTTCAGGCCGGCCACCAGGTTGTCGAGCGCGGTATTGCCGTTGTTCTGGATCTCCATCAGGCCCACCACATCGGCGTTCAACGCCTGGATGGCCGCGATGATCTTGTTGCGCTGGCGGGTGAACTCGGCGCTGGTGTTGGCGCCGCGGCAATCGGCACAGCTGCCATCATCGAGCTGGGTGAAGTAGTTCAGCACGTTGAAGCTGCCCACCTTCACGTTGCCGGCCACGGCCTCGGGGGCAGCGGTGCGGGCATGGGTGCGCGTGATCGACGGCGCCACCGTGGGGTGGATCTTGTAGTCGCCAAAGCCGGCGGTGCTGCTGGTAGCCAGGCCGTAGTCGACCACGCCGGTCAGCGTGGCCACGGTGTCGCCAGCGCGCACGGTGTTGTCAGCCGCCATGTAGGGCGTCGGGTTCGGGTTCTGCAGCGAGGTGCCATCGTCCAGCAGCAGGCTGCGCTGCTGGTTCTGGGTGAACAGGGCCTGCGCATCAACACCGGGGCGGTGCTTGTTGGTGGGCACCTCCAGCCGGCCGCCAGACGACAGCGTGAGCTGGCCGTAGCGGCCCAGGAAGTAGTTCTGCGACACGGTCAACGGGCCGTTGATCGTGACGAGCATGCCTTCCAGGGCCTCCAGCTCGGCATCGCTCTTGGGCAGGCTGATCACGGTGGGCGTGATCGCGTAGCCGCTGCCCAGCAGCGTCACGGCGGTGGGGTTGGTCAGCTCGGTGAGGGTGCGCGCGGCCGTCTCGGTGTTGGTGGCCGCACCGGTGTTGAACTCGGCCACGGTGGCGCTGAGCTGCAGCAGCTGGCCCACGCTCACGGTGGGGGTGGCGGCGGCATACACGTAGATGCCGTCGGACGTGGCGGGGTTGCCATCGCCGCTGGCATCCTGGATGAAGTAGCCGGCGTTGGTGAGCTTGGTGACCACGCCTTGCGTCGTCACCGTCTGGCCCGCCAGCGGGCTGGTGTGGCCACTGCCCTGGATGCTGTAGAGGCGCGTGATGCCGCTCACCGTGACGCTGAGCGTGCACTGCGCGGTCTGCGCGTCGTTGTTGCTCCACAGCAGGGGCAGGCTGTAGGTGCCCGCGCCCACGCTGGCCGACATCAGCACCTGCTGGCTGGCGGCGCTGCCTGCGCCGCTGGCAGCGCTGAAGCTGCCCAGGCTGAAGCCGCTGGGCCAGCTGCCCACCACGGCCGCGGTGTTGACGGTGCTGTCAGCATCGCTGGCCGTGACGGTCAACAAGCCGGCTGAACCCGAGGCCAGGCTGGACGCCGGGCACAACGGCACGATGGGCTGCGCGGTGGTGCCGCCACCGCCGCCGCACACATTGAGCGCGCTGGCACTGGTGCGCGGTGCGGGCGTGCCCACGGTGAAATCGGCGCTGTTGCTGTCGGTGTCGGTGCAGCCAGCGCTGGCACGCAGGGCGGCCGTGGTGTTACTCAGCGTACCGGCCGCCGTGCCGCCTTCGCCGAAGCCAGCGGTGCCATACGACACCCGGTCAATCAGACTAGACAACTGAGCGCTGGAGCAGGTGGTGGTGCCACCGCAGCCCAGCGCCAAGGGCGACGCCACCAAAGCCACCTTGCCGGTGCTGGCGGACATCGCCAGCCCGCCGTTCGCGTCCGAAGCAGGCAAGGTGGCGCCCAACGAGCCCGCGGCCATGGCCACCAAGTAGTACTGACCAGGCGCCAAGCTAACACTGGGCAGCGCAAAGGCATTGCCGAAGTTGCCCGTGGCCGAGCCGTACTGCACCGACCAGCCGGCCAGGCTCACCGGGGCGGCGCTGGCGTTGAACAGCTCCACATAGTCTTGCGTGTAGCTGGGGCTGCCGCTGGTGGCACCACCACCGCCATACACCTGGCTGATCACCACGCCCTGTGTGGACGCGAACGCAGGCAGGCCCAGCAGGCTGGCCACGGCCACCAGCACGGGGCTGGCGAGTTGGAGGGAGCAACGGAAGTTCATCAACAACGCTTTCAGGGCAAGCGAACGCGGGCCACGTTCAATGCCCTCCAGCTTGACGGCAGCCGATGAAAACCTTCACCGCCAGCGTGTGCATCCCGTGGGCTGGATGGACTAGCCCGCGCGCTCCCCTCAACGCCCCGCCACCCACCCCGGCAACCCGGTGGCCAGCACCGGCAACCACGAGATCAACAACGTGCCCACAAAGATGGCCAGCATCGCCGGCAACACCGCAGCCGCCACAAAGCGCATCGGCTTGTTGAACATCGCCGCCGCGAAGTAGATGTTCATGCCCGCCGGCGGGCACAGGAAACCCAGCTCCATGTTGGCCAGGAAGATGATGCCGAAGTGCACCGGGTCAATGCCGTAACTCATGGCCACGGGCAGCAGCAACGGCACCAGCACCACGATCGCGGCAAAGATCTCCATCAACGCACCCGCCAGCAGCAGAAACACGTTGAGCGCCAGCAGGAACAGCCATTTGTTGGGGATGGTGGCCTGCACCCAATCGACCGCTGCATCGGGGATGCCGGCATCCACCAGGTAGTTGGTGAGCCCGAGCGCCATGCCCAGGATCAACATCACCCCGCCGATCACCTGCACCGATTCACTCAGACAACGCCCCAGCAGGCGCAGCGGCAGCTCGCGGTGCAGCAGCGCTTGCGTGAGCACCGCATAGGCGGCTGTGAGCGCAGCGCTTTCGGTGGGTGTGGCCAGCCCGCTGACCAGCGAGCCCACCGCCACCAGCGGCGCCAGGATCTCCCACTTGGCATGCTTCAACGCAGCCCAGGGGCTGATCGACACGCGGCTTGACGCGGCCACAGCGGCCAGCGCCGCCGGTGAACGAAGGCCCTTCAGATACCCGCCGAACAGCAGCAGGCAGATCACCATCACCACCGCCGGCACCAGGCCGGCCAGGAACATCGTGTTGATCGGCACCCGCGCGATGATGGCCACCATGATCAGCGGCACCGAGGGCGCGATCAGCACCCCCAGCGCGCTGGCACTGGTCACCAGGCTGATGCCACGCCGCTCAGGGAAGCCCGCCTCGCGCAGCAGCGGCAGCAACAACCCACCCAACGCCAGGATGGTGACGCCGCTGCCGCCGGTGAAGGCCGTGAAACACGAGCACAGCACCGCCGCGGCGACCACCGTGCCACGCGGCCCGCCGCCAAAGGCCGCGGTGAAGACGGCCCCCAGCCGCGCTGCCGCGCCCGTCTTGGCAAACACCAGGCCGGCCAGCGTGAACAACGGCAACGCCGGCAGCGACGGGTTCACCGTGATCTGGTAGTGCGACAACGCCACCGCCGCCAGCGGCTGGCCTTCCTGCCAGAACAGCAGCAGCGCCAGGCCGCCCAGCACGGTGAAGATCGGCGCACCGGCCAGCAGCATCACGCCCAACGCCAGGCCACCGGCCCACAGCGGCGGGCTGTGCTCGGCCAACGCGGCCGCCAGCGCCCAGCCGGCCACAGGCACCAGCAGCGCGCCCAGCCCCTGCAGCACCGGCTGATGGGCACAGCGCCAGCCCAGCTTCAACCCCAGCAGCGCAAAGCCCACCGGCATGGCCGCCTGCACCCACCACACCGGCAGGCCATAGGCCAGTATCTGCCCGGCCTCGGCCTCGCTCATCACCAGGTCAGCGCTGGCCCGCGTCAACATGCCGCACACCAGCGCGGCGCTCAGGCGACCGCACGCATGGGCCCAGGCCCGCAGGCGCGGGTGATGCGTGCTCACCAAGTCGCCGCCCAGGCTGGCCAGGTGGCCATGCCGCTCGGCCGCCAACGCGCCAAACATCGCCAGCACCAGCCCCAGGTGCTGCACCAGCAAAGGCGCATTGGCCACCCCGCTGCCCAGCAACGGCCGCAGGCCAATCTCGACCAGCGGGATCAGCGTCATCAGCACCAGGGCTGCCGAGGCCAGGCCTTCGTCCAGGCGCAACAGGGCGCCCAGCCCAGGCGGCAGGCGCGGGGCCGGGTTGGTGGGCGCCGCGTTCATTTCAGCTTCGCAGAACGGTATGCCTTCAGATGGGCAAAGACTTCATCGAAGGTCTCCGCCGGCACCATCGTGCCGCGAATGCGCGGGTACAGCTGTTCAGCCAGCGCCTGCCATTCCTGCATCTGCTTGGCATCGGGCCGATGCACCACCAGGCCGCGCTTCTGCATGGCGGCCACCGCGTCTTCCACCTCCTGGCGGGCCTTGGTGCGGATCTGTGCGCCCGCTTGCTCGCCCGCGGCACGCACGGCGGCCTGGGTGGCCGGGCTCATCTCGTTCCAGGCCTTGCGGGTGACCACCAACGCACCCACCACCGGCGCCCAGTTCACCTCCAGCATGTGCTGGGCGCTGCTGTACACCTGGCTGGCCAGCGCGAAGTACGGCGTGGAGGGCACCACATTGATCATGCCGGTCTGGATGGCAGGCAGGATGTCGCTGGTTTCCAGCGGCACCGGGGTGTAGCCCAGGCGCTTCATCAGCTCCTGTTGCTCCAGCTCACCGCCCCAGGTGAAGAACTTCATCGGCTTGTAGTCGTCGGGCCGCACCGCGGCCGTCTTCGAGAAGAACCGCACCCAACCCGCATCGCCCCAGGCCAGCACCACAAAGCCCTTGTCGAGGAACTTGGCCTCCATGCCGGGGCGCAGCTTGTCGCGCACGTAGTCCACCTCGTCCCAGCTCTTGAAGAGCAACGGCAGGCTCTGCAACGCGGCGATCGACGGCTCGATCTCACGCAGCCCCACCACCGACAGCAGCGCCCCCTGCAACTGGCCGATGCGCATGCGGCGCGCCATCTCGGCCTCGCCGCCCTGGCTGCCATCCGGGAACACGGTGTACTTGGCGCCCTCGCCCTGCGCCGTGCGCCAGGCCTCGCCAAAGGCCATCAGCTGCTGGTGGTAGAGCGAGTTTTTGGGCGCCAACGTGCCGATCCGCAAGCGGCTGTCGGCCGCGAAGGCGGCGTGATGGGCCGCACCCAGGCCGAAGCCCGCCAAGCCGAGCAGGAAGGTCTTGCGTTTCATGAGTCAGGAGGAAGAGAAGGACAAGCAGCAACGCCTTTGTGGCAGCGCTGCGGAACGATCATCAAAACAGGTCATCAACCGTGGCCAGCAGCCACTGCGCCCGTTCACGCATCACGGCATTGGGCAGATCGCGGCGGCGCTCGCTGGCCTGCACGGCCTGGTGCAGCAACGCGTCGAAGGCGGCGCGGTCGCCAGCGGGTTGGGCCCATCCTTCGGCCTTGGCGACCAAGGGGCCAGCGCTCTGGCCGGCGCCCAGCTCGATGGCGCGGTCAAAGTAGCGCAACGCTTGGGTGCGGTCGCCGCCTGGCCGCACGGCCTCCAGCGTGCCCATCAGGCTGACCAGTGCGCCGCCGCCATGATCAGGCGCGCGCTCCCAGGCCAGCCGCGCCAGGCGCACGGCCACGGGCAGGTCGGCCACGGTGTCGGCATCGTCCTTGGAGAGCGAAATGTGCGCGGCCCAGGCCGCAGCGCCCCAATAGGCCACGCCCACCTCGTCCGCGTTCAAGCGGGGCCAGGCAGCAGCATCAGCGCTGCTCAGCCCCGCGGCAAAACCGGGGTGCCGTGTCTCCAGCGCCTGCAATGCATGCTGCTTCGCCCGCAGGTACAGGCGCGCCGCGCGCTGCCGCAGGGCCTGCGCCGCCTGCGCATCGCGGGCTTCGGTGCGGTCGGCCTCGAAGGCCACAAAGGCATAGGCGTACTGGGTGAACCCGCCCGCCACGGCCTCGGCCAGCGGCAGGTGATCCGGCGTTTGGCGCAACAGCGATTCGCTCAGCTTCAGGTAGAAGCCACTGGCCTCGCGGGCCAGCCCCAGGTCTTCTTCGGTGGCCTGGCCTTGCTGTGCCAATTCATCGGCCATGCCACGCACCAGCATCAAGCGGGGAGAACAAGCGCTCAGCAGCCCAAGCGACAACACGAGCAACAGGCAGCCGAAGGGGCGCATCGCAAAGGTGACCATGACGTTGCGCCGCACTGTATGGACGCGCGATGAAACCCCGGTGACAACCGTGAGGCAACGCCACGACCGCGCGATGCGATGTCCGACCCAGGGCCGGTCATCGCCACGTCATACCCCCGACACAGACTCGCCACTCCACTGCAGGCCACGCTCAGGAACCCCAGCCATGACCACCATCGATCTGGTGTACTTCGATGCCGGCGGCGGGCATCGTGCAGCCGCCAACGCGCTGCGCGCCACGCTGGCGGCGCAGCGCCCACACTGGCAGGTGCGGCTGGTGCAGCTGTTTGACGTGCTCGACCCCCAACAGCGCTTTCGCCAGGTCACCGGCATGGCGCCCGAGCAGTACTACAACGCCCGCCTGGCCCGCGGCTGGACGCTGGGCCTGACGCAGGAGCTGAAGCTGCTGCAAGGCATGATCAAGCTCGGCCAAGGCCGCCTCGTCAAAACATTGACCGCCCACTGGGCGCGCACCGAACCCGATCTGGTGGTCTCGCTGGTGCCCAACTTCAACAGCGTGCTGCACCAGAGCCTGGCCATCGCGCTGCCGGGGGTGCCCAGAGTGCCCTTCGTGACGGTACTCACCGACCTGGCCGATTTCCCGCCCAACTTCTGGATCGAACCCGGCCAGAAGCAAGACCTGATCTGTGGCACGCCCCACGCGGCTCGCCAGGCCCTCGACGCCGGCTACCCGCCCGAGCGTGTACATGCCGTCTCGGGCATGCTGCTGCGGCCCGACTTCTACGCCCTGCCTGCCATCGACCGCCCCGCCACCCGCCAACGCTGGGGCCTGCACCCCGATCGCCCCACCGGCTTGGTGATGTTTGGTGGCCAAGGCGCCACCACGATGCTGAAGATCGCCGAATCACTGCCCGACACGCAGCTGATCTTCCTGTGCGGCCACAACCAGCGCCTGGCCGAGCGCCTGCGCGCCCTGCCCGCCACCGCCCCCCGCTTGGTGATGGGCTTCACCGCCGATGTGCCGCACTACATGCAGCTGGCCGATTTTTTCATCGGCAAACCCGGCCCCGGCAGCCTGAGCGAAGCCGTGCACCTGCATCTGCCGGTGATCGTGGTGTGCAACACCTGGACGATGCCGCAAGAACGCTACAACGCCCAATGGGTGCGCGACAACGGCCTGGGCCTGGTGCTGTCCAGCTTCAAGCACATCGCCCCCGCAGTGGCTCAACTGGTGAGCCACCTGCCCCGCTACACGCTGGCGACGATGCGCATGGACAACCGGGCTGCGTTCGAGATCGTCGAGCGGTTGAGTTTGATCCTGGCACGCAGCCAGCGCGCGCAGCCGCAGGCCCACGCACTACCCGCCTGAGCCACGGGCCATGCCACGCCCTCAATCCTCACCCCGCTGATGCACATAGGTACCCGGCGCGTCCCCCAGCACATCAGCCGCCGCCGGCGTGCGCGCCTTCACCAGGCGACCACTGCCCTGCTGCAACAACCAGCCATGCCATGCCGGCCACCACTACGGCTTTGGGGCCATGTCGGTCCAGGGGCCAGATACCGTCTTGCATTGCGACTTGATCCCGACAGGAACACCACAGCCTCCCCATATCAGCGGCTGAAGGTCAGGGCTCTGGGGTCTCCAATCTAAACCCCCACCCTCAAGGGCGCAGGCGGCGTTGCCGTAGGCGGCTGGAAGAAAACCACCTGTCCCGTCCGGCTGTCTGGATCGCCGTAAGCGGTCAATTAACTGTCAAGCCAGGTAGGGCGGGTCATTGACCCGCGCGGATCGGTCGGCAGATGAGCATCGGTCGGGCGATGTGTACGAGCCGTCGCGGGGTATGCCTGCGGCTCAACCCGACCTACCAAGCCCTGGGGTCTTGATGCTCGCCTCAAGCCCCCAGCCGGTGCTCGGTCACCCGATCACATCGCCGATGACCTCGCGCAAGGCTTTGTGGTCGGCCGCGGAGAGCGTGCCCATCGTTCGGATGACGAGGCTCTGCTCGATGGTGGTGAAGACCGGTTTGAGCACGGACTGCTTGATGAGGCCGGCGGCCTGCCAGTCGGCGACCATGGCCTCACCGAAACCCAGCGGCGTGCGCACCTGGCTGGTGATGGCCATGATGACAATATCGCGCCGGTTGGCGTTGTAGCTTGAGCTGGAGACAACGACGGCCGGGCGCTTCTTGGTGCCCGACTGGTCCGTGAACGGAAACGGCACCAGCACCACGTCGCCGAAGCTGAACCTCGAAGTGTTGGCCATGGGGCGGCTCATAGGCGGTCGTAAGCCGCATCGTCGTCGTTGTCCCAGACCTTGGCGAAGCTGGCCTCGCTGGTCTGCGCGGCGGCGTGCGTGAGGCGCGACTCGTCTTCACGGGCGCGCAGGAAATCGACGAAGTCCTCCACCTCAGCCATGCGCTGAGGCGGCAACTGCTTGATCTTGTCGATCAACACTTGTTCGGCGGAGGTCATGCTGTGGACTCCTTGAGCGGGTTCCGTTGAGAACAGATTCAGTGTACTTTGGACTCGGCTACGACGTCTTCGGGCTCAAGCGCTTCACCAAAGACGAGCTGCTGCGCCGCACCGACTACACCTACGACGCGGCCGACCGCCTGACCCAGGTGCAGCGCGCCGCTCGCGTGGGCGGCACCTACAACACCAAACGCGCCGCCGATCTCTACGCCTACGACGCCGCAGGCAACCGCATCAGCCACACTGCCACGCCCGATGGCACGCTGCTCTACACCGACAAGACCTACTTCGACGCCCTGGGCCGCATCACCAAGGGCGTGAGCGCCCAAGGCCGCACCACCACGATGACCTACGCGTGGGATGCCACCCTCAAAGGCGCAGGCGGCGCAGCCGTAGGCGGCTGGAAGAAGACCACCACCAACGGCACCACCACCACCACGTACTACGCCTACGAATGGTGGGACAGCGCCAAACAAAGCCGCATCACCACCCAGGCCTACAACCCCGCGCAAGGCGTGTCCATCGACAAGTGGGGCAAGGGCGTCTCGCACTACACCTACGACGTCAACGGCCACCTGCTGGGCGCCATCGACGAAGTGGGCAAACAATCGTTCACCTACGTCAACAACGCCCAGGGCCAGGTGATGCTGCGCGAGCAGCGCGACGCCGGCACCCTCAAACAAACCCACCGCTACTACTACGCCGAAGGCAAAGCCGTGGGCGACGTGGGCAACGACGGCGACACCAACGTCGACTACGCCACCCAGCTGGCCGACACCTCCAGCTCCGGCAACACCTACACCGACCGCCAGAACGCCTACAAGAACTGGCGCCCGGTCAGCAGCGCAGACTTCGATCAAAACTACCAGGCCATCACCGCCAGCTACCCCGGCACCGCGCCGGGCAGCTACGTGGTGCAGGCCGGCGACAGCCTCTACAGCATCGCGGCCAGCCAGTGGGGCGACGCCAGCCTGTGGTACCTGATTGCTGAGGCCAACGGCCTGAGCGGCGCCAGCAGCCTCGTGAAGGACCAAACCTTGTCGATCCCGAACAAGGTGACCAACGTGCACAACAGCAGCAGCACGAGTGGGGTGTACGACGCGGGCAAGACGATGGGGGATACGTCGCCCACCATTCCGGATGCGCCCCCGCCGCCCAGGCAGGATAAGGGGTGTGGGGCGTTGGCGATGATCATCGTCATCGTGGTGGCTGCGGTGGTGACGGGTGGGGTGGGCATGGCCTTGGCGGGTGCTGCCACCACCACTGTGGGCACCATGGCGGCCTGGGCCGCGGCCGGCGCTGTAGGATCCATCGCCAGCCAGGGCGTGGCCATGGCGATGGGTGTTCAACAAGACTTCAGCTGGAAGGCGGTGGGCGTGTCGGCATTGGGTGCTGCGGTGACGGCGGGGTTGGGTGGTGCGCCCAGCAGCGGCGGGGCTGGGGCGACCGGTGCTTCTC
>Ga0209066_10002856_pt1 | contig 20362 bp, 21 predicted proteins | sample All_14_2_FD_187198 | JGI IMG/M metagenome (GOLD analysis project Ga0209066, IMG submission 187198) | Freshwater microbial communities in response to fracking from Pennsylvania, USA - Allegheny Zone_MetaG_DW_15 (SPAdes) (version 2) ... | reverse complement strand
GTTTAGGGCGCTGACGGTACTGGACACGTTCAGCCGGGAAAGCTTAGCCATCTACGTGGACAAATCGATCAAGGGCGAGCAGGTCTGCGACGAGCTCGAAAAAATCAAGGCAGCCCGCGGGCTGCCTCAACGGATCAAGGTCGACAACGGACCTGAGTTCATCTCACGGGCATTGGATGCCTGGGCGTACTTCAACAAGGTCAAGCTCGATTACTCCCGTCCTGGCACGCCGACGGACAACCCGCATATCGAGTCTTTCAACGGCAGCTTCCGGGACGAATGTTTGAATATGAACTGGTTTATGTCTCTGGAGGACGCCAGAGACAAAGTAGAGCGCTGGCGAAGGGACTACAACGAGTTCCGTCCGCACAGCGCACTAACATACCTCACACCGGTCGAATTTGCCCTAAAAGCGGGTCTCGAAGCCGTTTGAACATCGATTTTTTCTCATCCAGTCTGGACTACTCTTTGGGGTACACCTCAAACGATTCATTTCCTAACATTGTTTCTGAACCATAAAACGGGGGCAGATCAGATGATGCCGTCAACCTTCCCTTCGTCGAATACCGCGCGCAGCGTTTCAATCAACGACGAGACACCGCTCACGCGAATGACGCGCAAATTTGAGCTCTCCGCCGGGATTCTCGCCCCTTCACCGCAGAGATAAACCACGTCGCAATTGCAGTCCAACGCCAGAAACGCCTCCGCAATCGCGCTTCCAAGCGCACCGGTAGAAACGTTCGAAACGTATCGCACATCGTCAATTGCTTCACGCGTGGCTCCCGCGGTCACGAGAATTCTCATAAGTTTCTTTTCCCCTTTAAATACAGAAACCCTTATACTATATTTTTCTAAAGACTATACCATACAAATATAATAAATGCTACTATGTTTAATATGTTTTTCAAAAATTCCGTACAGAAAGCCTTGACATCCCCGGTTTGCTCGTCTATATTCAGCACCAAGCGTACTAATATAGATTGGATAGCAGAAATCATGCAGCAAAGACCCGAACAGTTCCAAGTCGTCTTGAAAGACGACTATCGTTATCTCCATCAACATCCGGAGATTAGTTTTCAGGAGATTCAAACAACAGATTGGCTTTGTGTTCGCCTTAGCGAACTTGGGATCGAGATTCTGGATGCCGACTTGGAAACGGGTCTTATTGCTATCATTCGCGGAAAACAGCCGGGCAAAACCGTTGCTCTCCGGGCCGATATTGACGCGCTTCCCGTGCAAGAAGAAACCACTCTATCCTATGCTTCGGTTGAGGAAGGTGTGATGCACGCCTGCGGACACGATTTTCATACATCTGCCCTGCTTGGCGCGGCGGCGCTGCTTCAGCAGAATTGTGAAAACCTCAAGGGTTCGGTCAAACTCATTTTTCAGCCAGCCGAGGAGCACTCCGGCGGTGCAAAATTCGTTCTCAAAACCGGCGCTCTTGCGGATGTTTCGGAGATTTACGGCTTGCATGTGATGCCGATGATTCCATCCGGTGCTATTGCGATCCGTCCCGGGGCAAATCATGCAGCGGTCGGTTGGTTTGAGATTCACATCACTGGTCAAGGCGGGCATGCCGCGTTGCCGCACACCTGTTCCGACCCGATCATCGCGCTGGGGCAGCTCATCGGCGCGCTGCAAACGATTGTCAGCCGCTCCGTCAACCCCTTTGAAAACGCGGTCGTGAGCGTTACGCATGTCAATGCAGGCAGCACATGGAACGTGATCCCGTCCGACGCATTCTTAGAAGGAACCTTCCGCGTGTTCTCTAACGAGTTAGCCAGCGTGGTATCGGATCGGATTGCAAGCATCTGTTCCGGCGTAGCGCATAGTAGCGGCACACAGATATCGTTGGATTGGAAGGTGACAACCACCGCAACGAACAACGCGCCGGAGTTGGTTTCCTTCGCCGAAGATACTGCCCGCTCCCTCGGTCTTCCGTTGACCGGCGACCTGTTAACCATGACGGGGGAAGATTTCGCGGAGTATCAGCGCACGATACCCGGCGTTTTCGTTCACTTCGGCGTCGGTGGTGAAAAGCCGCTCCATCATCCCGCATTTCTCGCGGATGAAGGGCAACTCGTCTGCGCGGCGGAGTATCTTGCTGCACTAGCATTTAAGTCGCTTGAACGTTTGAGCAAATGACAAACTCAACAGCGGATTTCACTCCGCTGTTTTTCTTCGTGAAATGTTCTCTTGACGAATAGAATCGCGCATGTTAGACTAATGCATATTTTGCATATATGTTTTAATTTGGAGGAATGTTGTGTGAATCCAGTTCAGCTTACCCTTCCCGCATCGGACGGAACTCCACTGGTGCTGTCCTTTTTCCCAGCCGAAAGTGACGCGCGCGGTATCCTCGCGCTTGTGCACGGGCTGGGTGACTATAGCGGTTGTTTCACGAGAATGATCGACTTCATCGTCAATCACGGGTTTTCTGTCGCCACCATAGACATGCACGGCAACGGAGCAGCAGGCGGCATTCGCGGCCATATCGACCGCTTTGCGCTGTTCTATGAGGATATTGATTTGCTCTTGCAGCAGGCGCGCACGCAGTTTGGCGATCTTCCGATCGTATTATACGGACACAGCCTCGGCGGAAATCTGGTGCTCAATTACGTGCTGCGCAGAAAGCCTTTGCTTTCCGGCGTTGTTTCTTCCGCACCGTTACTTCGACTCAAGAAGCGTCCGCTGCTGACTCGCATCACTGCTGAGGTGCTGAACCTCGTCGCGCCTCGTCTCTCTCTGGACGCCGGGATTGACACAAACAATCTCACGCATGATCCACAAATCGTCGACGAATACATCCACGATCCACTGGTGCACGGGCAGGCGACCATGCGTCTGCTTTCACAGGCGCTTCGCGCAGGCAGTTGGGCACAAAAGCACGCCGAGGAGTTTCCTCTGCCACTCTTGCTCATTCATGGCAGCGCGGACAGCATCACCGATCCCGCAGCAAGTGCCGCTTTTGCAAAGGCGGTTCCTTCGCAGTTGATCGAATTTCGACTCTTTGACGGCTTCTACCACACACTTCATAATGAAGTTGGGCGGGACGAGGTCTACCAAACCGTCCTCGCGTTTTTTGATCGCGTCATCTACTAGTTAATATCATTCCACGATAAAATCGATAGCAGCATGGCCAGGCATGCTGCTATCCGTTATTAAATCATGTATTCGATCGTTCGCGTCGGTGTTTGCTTTGTCGTCTCATTAAACAAGATCATTGCCTCTCGCGTTTCAAGAGGGCCCAGCGCATAAGGGGTTCTCCCCTCGCTATTGAGCAGAGTTGACGCGACACGGCGATTATGGCTGCAAGGCGCGTCCGAAACGATCTGCGCGCCCGCCACATGAAACGGCTGTTTTCGATAATATGGATCAAACAGGAGCAGATCTGTACCATCCACTCCCGTTGCAAGCGCATAATGCCAGCATCCATAGCGCAGACGCAACACCACCGCGCCGCCTTGCTGTAGGCTTGCCGTAATCCGGCTGTGTGGGCTGATGCTCACCTGCTCGCCTGTCAGAAATTCACAATGAATCGGAAATCGCTTGACCTTTCCAAACTGATTCAACCAGTTTGCCAAAAACATCATCGCCATTCCGGATGTCCCGTTTTTCCCGAACTCGCCTTTGTCGTTATAGGAGTCAAGGCTATACATCATGATGTGGCGAATAATGTCCGGCGGAATCTCTTTGCGATGAAACAGAAAGCTGATCGCGTTAACAAGCGTCGTCGGCCCGCAATCGAATTCTGTCATCTGATAGTTCAATGGGTTCTTCATTATTTCCCCGCATACATATATTTATATTTTCCATATATGTTTTATATGTTTTATGTATGGTATCACCAAATCCCCTCAACGTCAATCAATTCCTTGTGATTTGGAGCAGGTTATTTTGCATTAAAGGCACTTGACAGTGGTAGTTGTATCGTTTATGATAAAACATACTGATTTAATATGCTAAGGAGAAAGCGATTATGAGGATTTCTGCGAAAGGTCGTTATGCACTTGCATCCGTCATTCATATGGCGCAACAGCAATTTGGCGACTCGATTACCCTCATCAGCATCTCTGAGACTCTTGGCATCTCTAAAATCTATCTAGAGCAGGTATTTGCCCTGCTCAAGCGCGGCGAACTCGTCACCTCGGTCAAGGGCGCGCAAGGCGGCTATCAGCTTGCCCGAATGCCCAGGCAGATGACCGTGTTGGACGTACTCACCGCCGTGGAAACCACCCTGTTCGATAAAACCGAGGATACGGTTCTCGACAAAGCGCCGGAAATCGAGTACGCCATGCGTTTATCTGCGTTTCAACCATTGGACGACACAGTCGCGGACGCGCTCGGAAAGGTAACGCTGGAAGATCTCGTTCTCGCTGCCGAAAAGCAAAAAGGCGACCACGCGGCTATGTATTACATCTAAGCCTGCGAGAACAGGAGACCCATCTATGAAAACCGACACCAGCGACTGTTGTTCCTGCACCAAACCGAACGGCGCGAGAACAGAAGTCCCTTCTTTAGAGATCGAATCCCTCTGTATTCACGGAAACGAAAAAACCTACGATCACACCGGCGCCATCAGCGTGCCGATATTCCAAAGCGCAACGTTTGCGCATCCTGCAGTTGGACAAAGCACCGGCTTTGACTATTCCCGTCTGCAAAACCCCACAAGAGAAGCCCTGGAGCAAACCGTTGCCAAATTGGAAAACGGTTTGGATGCGCTGGCCTTTTCCACAGGCATGGCGGCAGTGACAACGCTCTTGGAGCTGTTTTCCCCGGGAGATCACATCATCGCCAGCAGCGATCTCTACGGCGGCACACGTCGGCTGTTTGATCATGTATCCGTCAAAAACGGATTGACGTTTACCTTTGTAGACGCGGGCAAAGAGAACGCAATTAAATCGTCCATTCAAACAAACACAAAAGCGATTTTTCTGGAAACACCAACCAATCCGATGATGCAGGTTGCGGATCTATACGCCGCGGCCTTGCTCGCGCGCGAACACGATTTGCTGCTGATCGTAGATAACACATTCCTCACGCCGTATTTTCAGCGTCCGTTGGAACTTGGCGCAGATGTCGTTCTGCACAGCGGAACCAAATATCTCGGCGGACACAACGACACACTGGCAGGTTTCTTGGTTGTCAAAGATGCGAAGTTGCTGGAGCGGCTTCGTTTCCTATATAAAACGACCGGCGCATGTCTTGCTCCATTTGACAGCTGGCTGATCCTGCGCGGCATCAAGACCCTCGCCGTCCGTATGGAACGCCAGCAATCGAGTGCGCTTTTGATTGCCGAATGGTTGTCCCATCAGCCGAAAGTCCGGCGGGTGCATTACGCAGGCTTGCCGGATCATCCCGGCTATGCGATCTCCGTGCGGCAGGCGCGTGGTTTTGGTGGCATGCTCTCGTTTGAGACCGACTGCGAAGCAACCGCGCTGCGTATTCTGGAGCGCGTTCGCGTGATCGCCTATGCCGAAAGCCTCGGCGGTGTCGAGAGCCTGATCACCTACCCCATGCTGCAAACGCATGCGGATGTACCAAAGGAAATCCGCGAAGCAATCGGCATCGACGAGCGGCTCCTCCGCCTCTCCGTCGGCTTGGAAGCCGTGAGCGATCTGATTGCCGATCTTTCACAAGCGATGGAGGATTGAGCATGGCGTATGATTTTGACCGAGTTGTCGAGCGCCGCAATACCGACTCACTGAAATTTGATTATGCAAAGAAGCGCGGCAGGCCTGAGGACATCCTCCCGCTCTGGGTAGCAGATATGGACTTTCCCGCCCCGCCGGAGGTGCTTTCTGCCCTGCGGGAGCGCGTCGACCACGGTATCTTCGGTTATAGCGATGCCGCCGACAGCACTTATTTTGATACGGTGAATCACTGGTATCAAACCCGGTTTGGCTACACGTTTCAGGAAAGCTGGCTCACCAAAACGCCCGGCGTGGTGTATGCGCTCTGCGTTGCCATCCGCGCGTTCACGCGCGAAGGTGACGGCGTGTTGATTCAGCCGCCCGTCTATTATCCATTCACCGAGTCGGTGGTGGAAAACAACCGTGTCCTCGCGCAAAACGTGCTTGTTGAGCACGATGGACAATATTCGGTTGATTTGATCGATTTTGAACGGAAGATTGTCGAGCACAACGTCAAACTATTCCTGCTCTGCAGCCCGCATAACCCCGTTGGCCGCGTCTGGAAGCGGGAGGAACTGCTCGCAATGGGCGACATTTGTCTACGGCATGAAGTCGTCGTCGTGTCCGATGAAATCCATGCGGACTTCGTCTACCCCGGTTTCCAGCATTCCGTCTTTGCCTCGCTCAAGCCGGAGTTCGAGGCAATCACGATCACCTGCACCGCGCCGAGCAAAACCTTTAATCTTGCGGGACTGCAGATCGCGAATATCTTCATCGCCGATCCTTCACTCCGTAAAAAGTTTCGCACCGAAGTCAACGCCAGCGGATACAGTCAGCCGAATGTGATGGGACTCATCGCTTCCCGCGCGGCTTATGAGCACGGAGCAGACTGGCTGGATGAGCTGCTGGTCTATCTGCGCGGCAACCTCGACTATCTGCGCGATTTTCTCGCGCGCGATATACCGCGCATTCGCCTTGTCGAACCCGAAGGAACCTATCTTGCCTGGCTCGATTGCAGAGCGCTCGGTTTGAGCGACGCCGTGTTGAATCATTGGATCACGCGCACGGCAAAACTCTGGCTCGACGCGGGTACGATGTTCGGCGCGGGCGGAGAAGGGTTTGTCCGCCTCAACTATGCCTGTCCGCGCGCTACGCTGACGCAGGCGCTCCTTCAGCTCAAAGCCGCTTACGATTCCGGCCTACCAAGCGAATCATAATTACTCGAGTCAGGATGCACCCGCAACCGCGGGTGTATTTCTTTAGGCTAAAACAGCAGAAAACCGCCGTACGGCGGTTTCTGCTACTAGAGGAATGAACATGGATCTATTGGGGTTGGTTGGGGTTGGGAACGCTTAGAAAACCGGTACGACCGCGCCGCCAAACGTTTCTGTAATGAACGTGCGGACTTCCTCGCTGGTCAGCGCCGTGGCAAGAGCCACGAGCTCGGGACGGGTTTCGTCTCCGCTGCGCACGACAAGCGTGTTTGCGAATGTGGTTGCTGCAACCGAGTCCGGCGCTTCACTGGCGAGCGCGTCGGTCGCGGCATTGAGTCCTGCTTCGATCGCGTAGTTGCCGTTGATGACGGCGATGTCAACATCCTGCAGGGAACGGGCGAGCTGAGCCGCTTCGATCTCAACGATCTTGAGGTTCTTCGGGTTCTCGACGATGTCGTTAACGGTCGCCTTGATGCCAACATTCGCGGTGAGCTTGATCAAGCCCTGTGCCTCAAGCAGCAACAGTGCGCGTGCTTCGTTGGTCGCATCGTTGGGGACGGCTACCTGCGCGCCGTCCGCAAGCTCGGCAAGGGACTTGGTTTTGCCCGCGTAAATGCCCAGCGGCTCAAAGTGCACGGCGACAAGCGAGACGAGGTTGGTGCCGTTCTCGGCATTGTACTGGTCAAGGTACGGCTGGTGCTGGAAGTAGTTCGCGTCCAGATCGCCGGCAGCAAGCGCCACGTTGGGCTGCACATAGTCGGTGTATTCCACGATTTGAAGGTCGATTCCCTGCGCTGCGAGCAGTTCCTTGGCGACCGCCAGAATCTGCGCGTGCGGCGTGGGGGATGCGCCGACCTTAAGCACGATGGGCTCGGCAGGTGTAGCAGCAGCTGCTGCGTCTACGATGCCGCCTTCTACGATCAGTGCTTCGGGATTGACTGCATCACCATAGACGGGCTGCAACGTTGCCGCATAATCGGCATGGAAGAAGTTCTCGGTTCCGAGAGCCGTAATCTCATTGTTGAGCCAATCGAGAAGAGTAGTGTTACCCTTTTGTACTGCGGGAGCGATGGTATCTAGGCTGCCAAGGCTCTCGATACCGACCGTGAAGCCCTTGTTCTGGAGTGCCCAGGCGAGCACTTCGGTGTTGTCGGTGGAGAAGGCGTCGCCGCGGCCGTCAAGCAGCGCGTTGTACGCATCGGTATAAGAGTCGAACTTGAGCAGCGTCACATTCGGATAATTCTCGGTGAAGAAGGTCTCCGCCGTGGTACCCTTGGCAACGATGAGGGTTTTGCCGTTGAGCTGTTCCACGTCGGTAATCTGCGCGCCGTCAGGGCTGACAACGCCGAGGGCGACCTTGAGGTATGGCAGGGCAAAGTCAACCTTTTCCGCGCGCTCCGCCGTCACGGTGAAGTTAGCAAGGATGATGTCGACCTTGGCAGACTGCAGATACTCCACGCGGTTTGCTGGGTCAACGGAGACGTACTCAACCGTAACACCCAGATCTTTTGCGATGCGCTCGGCAAAGTAGACGTCGTAGCCTTGGTATTTACCATCGGCGTCGACATAACCAAACGGGGCTTTATCGCTAAATACGCCAATGATGACCTTGCCGCTGGCTTTGATTTCGTCCAACGTGCGCGCGGTACCAGTGGGAGCAGCGGTTTCGGCGGTTCCCGCCGTCGTTGCGCATCCAATCAGCAGCGCGGACGAGAGCAGCACAGCGAGTATCAGAGCTAGGAACTTAACTGTATGTTTCATAATAGAACCTCTTTCTTTTCTTCTTGTTTGATTTCTTCAAATTTAAAAATATTCAAAAACCGTTGGGCACGTTCGGTTTTTGGGCTGGTGAAAAATCCGTCCGGCGCCCCGGACTCCACTATTTCGCCACCATCAATGAAAACGATGCGGTCTGCAATGGCGCGCGCAAACTGCATTTCATGCGTTACGATTACCATTGTCATGCCGCCTCTTGCCAACTCCAGAATGACATCCAGCACTTCTCGCACCATTTCGGGGTCGAGTGCCGCGGTCACCTCGTCGAAGAGCATGAGTTCCGGCTCCATCATCAACGCGCGGATGATTGCCACGCGCTGTTTCTGCCCGCCGGAGAGCTGTCTTGGATAGGCGTTTCGCTTGTCTAAAAGACCAACGCGTTCGAGCAGCTTTTCTGCGGCGGCTGTTACCTCTTGTCGTTTTCTGCCTTGCACATGCAGAGGGCCTAGCAAGAGGTTTTCAAGGACGGTCAAATGGTAAAACAGATCGTAGCTCTGAAACACCATACCAATCTTTTGCCGAATCAGACTCCACCTGGTCTTTCCGTCTGTTATCGGCACGCCGTCCAGTCGAATTTCCCCGGACTGGATTGGCTCCAGCCCGTTCATACATCGAAGTAGCGTGCTTTTGCCGCAGCCGGACGGGCCAATGAGCACCACGACCTCGCCTTTGTGGACGACCAGGGATAGGTCTATGAGCACAACGTTGCCGTCGTAACTTTTATTTAAGTGGCTGATCGCCAAAAGTTCGGAAATTTCTTTCATATAAAACCCTTCATGCGTTAAGCCTGCCAATGGGACTCCAGCTTGCGTGCCACCTTTGAAACGGGATAGCACACAATAAAGTAGAGAAAGAACACGACGCCGTAGATCCAGAATGCACCCGAAGGCGAGGCATACCGGTTTGCGTCAATGATTTGCTGACCGACCTTGAGCATCTCGACAACGCCTATGAGCACGACCAGCGAGGTGGTTTTGATCATGCGCGTGGTGAGGTTGATCGCCAGCGGAAGAAGCCTTCTGAGCGTCTGCGGGATGATCACCAACCGGTAGATCATCAGGTTTGTCATACCGAGTGCCGCGCCGCTTTCAAACTGATGGCGCGGGATGGAGATCAGCGCACCACGCACAAGATCGCCCATCTCGGCAGTGCCCCACAACACGAACACGATCACCGCGGAGACTTCGCCGGAGAGGTGAATCTGAAACGCCTTTGCAAGGCCGAAGTACACAAGAAACAGCAACACAAGCTGCGGCATGATCCGGATGATCTCCAGATAGACTCGCGTCAGCGTGCGGGTCACCGGATTTTTCAGCGTCATCACGATCCCGAGCGGCACGCCGAGGACGATTGAGAGCGCGACGGAGACCAGCGACAACGCGAGCGTGACGCCGAGGCCTCCGAACAGGCGCAGTAGATTACTGCCCTGAAAGAGGATTTGAAGCCCCGAATCCTGCATAGCGCAGCCTCCTTTCCAGCCAGGCGGCCAGCGCCGAAACCGGCAGCAGAATGATCAGATACGCCGAGACCAGCAAAAGCAGCGCCTCGTCGGTCTTGTAGTACAGGCCGATCAGATCTTTTGCAACAAACATGAGATCCGCGAGAGCCACCGCGCTGAACACGGACGTCTCCTTGATCAGAAAGATCGTGTTTGCGCAGAGGGCGGGGATGGAGACGGAGAGCGCCTGCGGCAGAACAATCAGACGAATGATCTGTCCGCGCCTAAGTCCGATGCTCTGCCCGGCCTCAATCTGGCCGGGTTCGACAGAGGAAAGCCCGCTGCGAAACGCTTCCGCCATGTAGCTGCCGCCGAGAAACGTGAGCCCGATAATCGCGCAGTTCTCCGCACTGAGAACGAGCCCGAGTTTCGGCAGCCCGAAGTAGAGAAAGAAGAGCTGAACCAGCAGCGGTGTGTTGCGCGAGAGCTCAATATAACCGGAGACCAGCTGCCGCAGCACCGGGAGTCGATAATAAAGAATCAGGCTGCAAGCAAGACCAAGTAGTATGGAGAGCAGAGTTCCCAGTGCAGCAAGCCGGAGGGTTAATCCCGCCGCTGTGAGGTACATCTGCGCATATTTGGTGATAAAAGCCCAGTCCAATCCAAATTCTCCCGTATTCTGCGATTTTTGGCAGCAGAAACCAGTCCTCCCCGCTTTTTTGAGCGGAGCATGCTCAGCAATACAACTATCTTTTTATTACTACGCTTCCTGAATCTATCGAGCGTTACTTGTTTTTTTCGAAGTTCGCTTATCAAGCGTTCTTGCGATCCACATCCCCGTTTCCTGCATCAATTGCACAAGCAAAACCAGCAGGGCTACGGTGATGAGCATGATTTCCGTCTCATAGCGGTAATACCCGTAGCGGATGGCGATATCGCCTAAGCCCCCGCCACCGACGATGCCGGCCATCGCGGAGTAGCTCAAGATCGACGTGACCGCAATGGCGCTGCCGACCACCAGCGAGGGTTTTGCCTCCGGCAGCAGCACCTTCCACACGATCTGCGCGGGGGTTGCCCCCATCGCCTGCGCCGCCTCAATCACGCCGTGATCTACCTCTTTGACAGAGGATTCCACAAGCCGCGCTATGAAGGGTGCGGCGGCGATGACGAGAGGCACGATGGTTGCCGTCGATCCCAGCGTCGTTCCAACGATCTTCCGCGTCAACGGCTGCACTGCGATGAGCAAAATCAGAAATGGAACGGAACGCAGGAGATTCACCAGAATTCCCAGGGTTCGATTGATCACAGTCTGCGGCCGAATCCCTTCCTGATCCGTCACCACAAGCGCGATGCCGAGCGGAAGACCAATCGCGTAGGCAAAGAACGTCGAAACAAGCGTCATATAGAGTGTCTCAAGCACGCCTTTGCCGATCATATTCCATACAACATTGGATAGCATCAGCCCGCCTCCTCTACCGTCAGCCCGCGGGAACGCAGATATGAGAGCATTCTCCCCGCAGCCTCCGTCGATTCCGGCAGTTGGATGACCATCTGTCCGTACGCCTGGCCTTGAATATCCTTGGTATCCGCAAAGAGTATATTCACCGGCTGGGAAACCTCCAGCACCATATTGGCGATCACGGGTTCAAAGGAAGAACTGCCATCGAATACAACGCGATAGGCGCGCCCTTTGACCTCGTTTGCCTGCTCGGCGTCATCCGGATAGATGAGCCGCCTCGCCGCTGCCGATTTTGGATTCGCGAACACATCGCGTACCCTTCCTGTTTCCACAACTCGGCTATTATCCAAGATAGCAACGCGATGGCATATCTGTTCGATCACCCGCATCTCATGCGTGATGACAACAATCGTAATGCCAAGGCGTTCATTGAGATCCTTGAGCAGTGCCAGAACATCCCGCGTGGTTGCCGGATCGAGCGCGCTTGTCGCCTCGTCGCAGAGCAAAACCTTCGCGTCGGTAGCAAGCGCTCGCGCGATCGCCACCCTCTGGCGTTGTCCGCCCGACAGCTGCGCGGGGTATGCCCCGGCTTTGTCGGAGATTCCTACCAGTTCCAATAATTCCTGTGCGTGTTTCGCAGCAAGCCCCTTCTCCACGCCTGCCAGTTCCATCGGAAAGCAGACGTTTTGCAGCGCGGTTCGCTGCATGAGCAGGTTGAATTGTTGAAAGATCATGCCGATCGATCGGCGAACACGATATAACTCCCATTTCGGAAGTTTGGTGAGGTCGCGTCCGTCCAGCAGCACCGATCCGCTGGTAGGCTGCTCAAGGATGTTAATACATCGAACCAGCGTGCTTTTTCCTGCTCCGCTCATACCGATGATGCCAAAGATCTCACCTTGCTCAATCGAAAGAGATACGTCATCCAGCGCCGTGATACGGCCGGAAGCGCTTGGAAAATCCTTGCTCAAATGCTCAATCTGAATCAATGGTTGGGACACGATTTCACCCCCTTTCCCGACTTTCGGGCAAAAATACGCCGCGCAAAACGCGCGGCGCATTTCGCTTCTTCTTTGAAGTCTAATTGTTATGCAAGATCCGCAAACAGCGCGGTAGAGAGATACCGCTCGCCCGTATCCGGCAGGACGACCACGATGGTCTTGCCCGCGTTTTCGGGGCGCTTAGCCAGTTCGGTTGCTGCCCATGCGGCGGCTCCGCTGGAGATGCCGACGAGCAGGCCTTCGACCTTGGCGATTTCACGGCCGACCGCAAACGCATCTTCATTCTTGACCGTAATGATCTCGTCGAAGACGCTCGTATTCAGCACGGCGGGTACGAAGCCAGGCCCGATGCCCTGAATCTTGTGCGGGCCGGGACGGCCTTCGGTTAAAACAGGAGAATCCGCGGGTTCCACCACGACAACCTTGAGGTTCGGGTTCTTGCTCTTGAGATATTCTCCGGCTCCCGTGATCGTGCCGCCCGTACCTGCACCGGCGACAAAGATATCAACCTTACCGTCGGTATCTTCCCAGATTTCTGGACCGGTGGTCGCTTTGTGAATCGCGGGGTTTGCAGGGTTTGTAAACTGACCCGGAATGAACGAATTCGGAATCTCGGCGGCCAGTTCGTCCGCTCTTGCGATTGCGCCCTTCATTCCCTTGGAGCCTTCGGTGAGGACGATCTCTGCGCCATATGCTTTCATAAGAGTTCTGCGCTCAACGCTAAACGTCTCCGGCATGGTCAGGATGATGCGGTATCCCCTCGCTGCCGCGACAGACGCAAGGCCAATGCCGGTGTTGCCGCTGGTCGGCTCGATGATCACGCTGCCGGGTTTCAGTACGCCGCGCTTCTCCGCGTCTTCAATCATCGCAAGCGCGATGCGGTCTTTGACGCTTCCCGCCGGATTGAAGTACTCAAGCTTTGCTACGATCTTTGCTTTCAGGTCGTTCTTCTTCTCATAATTGGAAAGCTCAAGCAGAGGTGTCTTTCCAATCAGCTCCGTCAGACTCTTCGAAATTTTACCCATATTCGTTCCTGCTTTCTTTTGCATATATGTTTTGTATGTTTTACTTGAAAATAGAATACTACTTCACTAGGGTATTGTCAAGCTACTTTTTTGTCGTTTCCAGATATTTCTTTGAATACGGCCTTCGGTTTGTGGAATTTATGACCAATCGTGCCCGAAAAAGCCCTGTTAATCAACCGCATCGCTGCTACGCATGGCGAGAATCGTACGCTCGACCAAATACGGCAGTTCCCACCCGAGTAAATCCGCGCCGCGCTCGATCACCTCGCGCGAACAACCCGCCGCAAACTTGTGATCCTTATATTTCTTCAATACAGACTTCACCTCAAGATCCTTCACGCTTTTGCTCGGTCGCATAATCGCCACCGCGCCGATCAACCCGCTTAGTTCATCTGTGGCGTATAGCACGCGTTCCATTTCGCGCTCCGGCTTGATATCGACCGTGATGGCGTACCCGTGGCTCGCGGTCGCGCGGATTGTCCGCTCGTCTACACCGTGCGCACGCATCAGTTCCTGCTGCTTGATGCAATGCTCCTCCGGAAAGCGTTCGAAATCGAGGTCGTGCAGCAGTCCAACATTTGCCCAGAAGTCCGCTTCTTCTCCGTAGCCAAGATCGTTCGCAAACCAGCGCATCACATCCTCCATAATGCGCGCGTGCTTGAGATGAAATTCGCCTTCGTTATATTGCGTCAGGAGAGGCCACGCCTGCTCCCGGGTTAAAACCTTCTGTTCCATTATATTCCTTTGCTCCCTACCGGCTCAGCAGCCCCGCGTCAAGCGTAAACTGAGATCCCGTCGCAAAGCGCGCGCGATCGCTCGCCAGATACAGCACCAGTTCGGCAACGTCCTCCGCTTCGATCCACGGCACTGGCAGGAGATTCCCCGCCGATCGCTCGGCAATCTCGATTGGAGTAGCGCCCTCCATTGCGGCGAGTCCGTCGTTCATTGGCGTGTTCACGCCCGTTGGATGGATACTAACCACACGAATATTGTACGGCGCAAGTTCAATCGCCCAAGCCTTGGTCAGGCCGGTTAGCCCCCATTTCGAGGCGACATAGTGCGAAAGCCGATTCCCGCCGCGCAGGCCCATGACCGAGGAATTGTTGATGATCACGCCGCCTCTCGCGGCTTTCATATGCGGAGACACCCGACGGGTAACGTTGAACGGTCCTTTGAGGTTGATGTCGATCATTGCGTTCCATTCGTCGTCCGTCATGGTGTCAACCTCGGCATAGGCGCAGATACCCGCGTTGTTGAAGAGAATGTCGATCTTACCGAACGCAGCAATCGCCGCATCCACCGCCGCCGTAACCGCCGCGTCGTCGCGAACATCCCCGACCGCAACGACCACTTTGCGCCCTAGCGCGCGAATTTCCTCCGCAAGCGCGTTGAGTTCCTCACTCGTCCCAAACTCGTAAGCGGGGTATTCAATCTTCTTCGCTACATCAAACAAGACCAGATCGGCGCCTTCCTTGGCGAGCGCAAGCGCCGTTGCGCGTCCCTGCCCGTGCGCCGCGCCAGTGATAAAGGCAACTTTATTCGAAAACTCAGCCATATGATTACTCCTTTGGTTGTTTCATATTTGTAGTTACTCCGGTTTGCGATAGGCATAGAGCAACTCGTCCAGCGGCACCTTCGCAACCGTATTAAACAGGTTCGTTGCCGCCATGATTCCGGCAAACGCGATGAGTAGCGTAATCTGCTCATCGGTAAACCGTTCCTTGAGCGAAGTATAAATCTCTTCGGAAATATGGTGCGGATCACGACTGATGGCATGACCAAAGTCCATCAGCAGGCGTTCCGTCTCGTTGAGTTTGGGATCGTCCGGGTTCTCACCGGAGTCGATCAGGATTTTTCGAAAGAACGTTGAACAGATCAGGCAATCATTCTCGCTCGAAATTGCATAGGAGAAAAGCGAAACTGCCCGATCTCCGATCACCGGAACCAGCTCATCCTTGAGCGTGTACCACTCCATATATGCGTGGAAGCTCGGTGGATGATTGAGAAGCGTGCGCTTCATATTCGTAATCCGCCCATGCTTCTGAATTTGATCCTCATATTCCTGTTGAACAAGCGCGCTGGAGGTTTCATACTCCGTCATCGGCAAATATCTCATCGGATGGCCTCCCTTTGATATTCATTCATAATTCATATTTGATTGATCTGTATTCTATGTCTTGCTTGTTTAATTGTCAAGCGGCCATTTTGCCATTATCATTTTGCTTGACAGGCAGTAGAGTTGGCACTATTATATTTTAAACATATATGAATTTATTTGTTTGAATTTCATCGTTAATCCCACTGGATTCAATCTGCGAAGGTAGGAATGGTATATGCAGGAGAGCAAAAAGATATCCACCAGAAACTGGACACTCATTGTGCTGCTCGGTATCACGGGTCAGCTTTGCTGGTCGGTCGAGGGCTCCTGGTTCAACAATTTTGTCTATGATCGCATTGCGCAGAACCCGTCCATCGTTGCATGGATGGTCGCCGTCAGCGCGACGACCAGCACCATTGCGACGTTCCTCATCGGAACCTGGGGAGATCGCGTTGGCAAACGCCGTCCGTTCATTGCAATTGGATACATTCTATGGGGTGTTTTCACGTTTTTGTATGGTGTGACAGAGTTTTTGCCCAAGAACTCCGTGTTTCTTGCCGCTACGGCAGTGGTTGCCGCCGACGGAATTATGAGTTTCTTTGGTTCGTTCGGATTTCATGCCGGGTTTAATCCGTGGACGACTGATATCTCGAATGAAACCAACCGCGGCAGAGTCGGCGCCATCATCGCCGGAGTGCCGATTATCGCGAGCATCCTTTCCGGCGTTTCCGGCTCTATCATCGAAAAAATCGATTTCTACGGCTTCTTTACGCTAATTGGCGCGCTTGTCGCCGTGATCGGCGTACTCACTCTCATCTTCCTTCGTGACGCACCTACGCTGGTTCCTAAGCGGGATGAAAAGGGGTTCTGGCATCAGCTCTTCCAGATCTTCAGCTGGAAGACCATCCGCGAGAACAAAGAGTTGTTCTTCGTGTTTCTTTACATCGTTCTGTTTAACATTGCGTTCAATGTTTACTTCCCCTACATTTCCATTTACCTCGTGAACTATATCGGGTTGTCGTATTCGTTGACGGGCATCGTACAGGCGGCAAGCCTGCTGCTCGCCGTGTTCTTCACGATTCCCGCCGCACGGTTTATTGACCGCGGCAAGGTCTCCAAGGTGCTTCTAGTTGCGGTTCTCGTCAATATTGTCGGCTTGGCCGTCTTGTTTTTTGCAGGAAAAGCAAGTATGCCGCTGCTGTGTATTGGCATTTTCGCTACGGGGCTAGGCTACGTGCTCAACACGCAGACCCTTTCCGCATGGGTCAAGAATCTCCTGCCCGAGGGAAGCTTCGGCCAGTTTGAGGGGATTCGCATGCTGTTTGCCGTCTGCATCCCGATGATTATCGGCCCAGCCATCGCAACAGGCATCATCAATGCCTTCGGGGTGCCGACGCTGACGAACGGTGTTGCGGGCGTCATTCCATCCAACGCGCTCTTTGGGTTTGCGGCGCTCGTGATGCTCTCCGTGTTCGTTCCTCTTGTGGTGTTGATTCGGCGTAGGAGAGCCGCGGCGGAATAATCGGTTCATGCAGCCGTTATCAGCACCTGAGCGATGATCCGCTGCGTCAAAAATAAAGGTAACGGATTCATAATAGCACCCGCAAGAAACCATCTTGCGGGTGCTATTTCCCTTGATGAAGGTTTTACTATGCTGCGCGTTTCGAAGCCTGCGACGCCTATCAATATCAATCCGAATCTTTGCTCGACCAAAGGATTGTGGGCAATTGACGGACAAAGCCCAAATCGCATTTCCCCAATTTGCGGTCAATCCTTTCTTCATAATATCTTCAAATCCACATGTTATCCTACAAAAAACAAAAGACGGATATCCCGTGACGGGAATTTCGAATTGCTGCATGAATTCCGGTTCCCTTGCAGAAGGTCTGATATCCAGAGTACCAAACCGAACCTTATTATTTTGTATAGCTTCACTTTTTTCAAAAGCAATGGCATAAAAGGAGATACACTATGGAAACTGGCGCTACGAAAACCACAAAACTGCACATTGACGGTATGACCTGCATCAGTTGTCAGAACAAGATCGAGAAGAAACTGCGCAACACGGCGGGTGTTCAAAACGCGAATGTGAGTTATAGTGCCTCAACGGCGGTTGTGGCTTACAACCCAGATGTCATTTCCATAAAAAACATTGTTCAGATCATTCAAAAGCTAGGATACCAGGCTAGCAGCGCTCGTCAAAAACCCAATACGAGCCGTACCGTGGGTTTGCTGATCATCATCGTCGCGCTTTATGTATTGCTTGAGCAGTTTGGCGTTTTGAACCTTCTGGTTCCTTCTCAACTGGCGCAAGCCAATATGGGCTATGGCATGCTGTTTGTCATAGGCCTCATTACCTCTGTCCACTGTGTTGCGATGTGCGGCGGCATCAACCTGTCGCAATGCATTCAAGGCGGTGTGCGCCGTCCAGATCAGATATCGAATACCGGCAACGCTCGCGCTTCATCTCGCTATGGTCAGCTTGGTTCCGAAGGAGGGCAGCCTCAGAAGCAATCCAACCGTGCGTCGGCTCTTAGGCCTGCGATTCTGTATAATCTGGGTCGCGTCATCTCCTATACGGTCGTGGGCTTCATCGTTGGCGCGCTGGGATCGGTGATCAATTTTTCGAGCACAGCGCAGGGTGTTTTGAAACTCCTCGCGGGCGTCTTCATGGTCATCATGGGCGTGAATATGCTCGGTATCTTCCCTTGGCTGCGTAACCTCACCCCAAGAATGCCGAAGGTTTTTGCCCGGAAAATCGATTCCGAAAAATCAAAAAGCAACAGTCCGTTGATCGTGGGCTTGTTGAATGGGCTGATGCCCTGCGGGCCTCTGCAAGCAATGCAGATTTACGCCCTTTCCACCGGCAACCCGTTTGCTGGCGCCTTATCCATGCTGCTGTTCAGCCTGGGCACCGTACCGCTGATGTTTGGTCTTGGTGCGCTCAGCTCGGTATTGAGCAAGAAGTTCACGCGGAAGGTAGCGATGGCAGGAGCCGTGCTGGTCGTGGTGCTTGGGCTTTCCATGTTCACGCAGGGCTGGGGGCTTTCCGGTCTGTCGCTTGGGTCGATAATTCCAAGAGCCGCTGCCTCTCAAACAGTGGATTCGACCGTGACCGACGGTGTTCAGGTCGTCAAGTCCGAATTGTCGTCCGGTAAATATCCGGCGATCACCGTGCAAGCCGGCATTCCGGTCAAATGGATCATCAACGCGCCTGAAGGCAGCATCAACGGCTGCAATAACAGGATGCTCATCCCCGAGTACGATATCGAACACGAGTTCAAGACGGGTGAGAATATCATTGAGTTTACTCCGACAAAGGCCGGAACATTCTCTTACAGCTGCTGGATGGGCATGATACGCAGTACCATCTCGGTCACAGAAGGTTCCGTTCAGGAAGATGTCAACAGCGGGAATTCAAAAAGCGCAGGCACGGATTCGTCCGTTCCGGCCCCGGCGGGATACAAAATCCCGGTTGACAACATAGCGATCGCAGAGAAAACGACGATTGACGGCAGCCCTGTTCAGAGTGTCACGGTCGAACTGAACCAAGACGGGTTCAATCCCGCCGTTGTAGTCGTAGAGTCGGGGTTGGATGTTGTGTGGAATATTCAAAACCAGGATTCGGATAGCGCGCGGCTGCTGGTTCCAATTTATGCGGCTCAGCTTTCTCTTGTCACTGGTGACAATCGGCTGTTCTTTACCCCCGGCGAAAACTTTGACTTCTCCACAGGAGATAACGCGTTCTACGGATATGTCTATGTGGTGGATGATATTGACACGGCGGATCTTTCGGCCATCAAAGCTGAGGTGAGCCAATATGAAACGCTGATTTATCCGTCCGAGACCTTTGCGGTAAGCGGCGCGGCAACCAACGGCGCGTCGGATCAGGCGGTTGAGGCGACGGTCAAGGACGGGGTTCAGTATGTCACATCCAGCGTGAACAGCGGCGGATATCAGCCCATTACGGTTCAGCAGGGAATTCCGGTCAAGTGGACGCTTTCCGCCGCCGAGGGTTCGCTGAACGGCTGCAACAACTCCATCGTCATTCCGGAATATGATCTCAAGATTGATCTGAAGACCGGCGACACGCTGATCGAGTTTACCCCCACACGATCGGGAACCTTCGCGTTCAGTTGCTGGATGGGCATGGTGCGATCTACCATAACCGTGCTGGACGAAAATGGCGCTGTTGCACCGAATCAGGATGACGGATCTGACCAATTGCCTTCGTGCTGCGGTTAGAAAAGCAGAAAGGAGATTCATATGCAGTTTCTTTTAAGCCACTGGCACTGTGTTTTGCCGATTGTCGCAATTATCATCGTTGTCGTCGTGATGGGTCGCGATCCATCAAAAAAGAATAATTACGGTAACGGCGCGCATAACGAACACAAAGAATAGCGCAACTATCAGCTGTTTTTACACAAAGGAGGGCTTTCATATGTCACAGATTCTTTCTAAGAAAACCAGGGTTGGATTTTTCGCATGCAGCGTTCTCTTGCTTCTAGTATTGACGGTTGTCTTGTCAGCCTGTGCTGCACCGAACGACGCCGCCCAAAGCACAAGCGGTTCTGACACCAGCGAATCAGTTCAGGCTGCCGACCCCGGCTCTACGCAAACTGCCACCGCAGATTCATCTGCATCCGGTGCGGATCTGGTGATCCCGATCAGCGAGATTACTGAAACGGCAACGTTCTATCCGCTGGAAATCGAAGGAA
>Ga0209066_10002855_pt1 | contig 20365 bp, 18 predicted proteins | sample All_14_2_FD_187198 | JGI IMG/M metagenome (GOLD analysis project Ga0209066, IMG submission 187198) | Freshwater microbial communities in response to fracking from Pennsylvania, USA - Allegheny Zone_MetaG_DW_15 (SPAdes) (version 2) ... | reverse complement strand
CAATAGGTAATTTGCAACGCAGGATGTTGACCGGCATTTCGCTCCCCTGAGTTCTGGAAAGGGGAAAAATGTCTTACAACACATTGAAATTATCGACTTCCGGGTTCGCGATTTCTGGCGCCCTGCTGCTATCGACTTTCGCGAATGCAGCGGGGACTGCCGATCCAGCGCAGCCGCAGGCTACCCCCGCAGAAGCAGTCGATGATGCCGGGGGACAAGGCCCGGGCGAAATCGTCATAACCGCCTCCAAACGCCGCGAAAGCATCCAGCGCACCCCCATCGCCGTCACCGCGATCACCAGTGGCGACGTCGAGCAGGCGCGCATATCCACCTTTCGCGACATCGCCGGTCGCGTGCCGGGTCTTGTGGCGCCACGCCAATCCTCCGCACAGACCACGCAAACCTATTCGATGCGCGGCATTGGTGAGCCGGACACGTTCCCGGAGCCAGCGGTTGCGGTCTATATTGACGACGTCTACCTCGCACGCACCGTCGGCTCACTCTATGACACGCCGGACCTGGAGCGGGTCGAGGTGCTGCGCGGACCGCAGGGCACGCTCTATGGCCGCAACTCGAGCGCCGGGACGATCCGCTTCATCACCAAGGATCCGACGTCCGACCCGTCGCTCTATGTCAGCGCCGCATACGGCAGCTACGACAATGTGGATCTCAAGCTGCGCGTGAACGGCCCGATCCTGGCGAACGACAAGCTGAACGGTGCCTTGTCCGTCATTCGCCATACGCGTGACGGCTGGATGTACAGCATCCCGCTGCGCCAGCACGTCAACAATTATGACCTGTGGGCGCTGCGCGGAAAGCTGAAGTCGGAGTTGACCGACCGCCTGAGCGTCACGCTCTCCGGCGATGCGATGTTCGATCGCTCGACCCAGAGCTATTATGCGCCCGTCAATCAACCCAATGGAGAGACCGGAACGGGCGTAAAGACCGACCCGGACGTCACCTGGGCGGAAGGCCCCCCATTCAACAAGACCAACGCGTACGGCGGCGCGTTGACGATCAACTATGCATTGACGGACGAGCTGACGCTGAAATCGATCACCGCCTATCGCGGCTTTGATGGTCCGATCTATTACGACAATGACGGCGTCACCGCCATCAAGTCGGACAGCTATGCGGGCTTTCGCCAATATCAGAAAACACAGGAATTCAACCTGAACGGCGAGTTCGATCGACTGAATTTCGTCGTCGGCCTCTATTATTTCTACGAATATTTCCTCAACGATCGGATCAACCAGTCAGCGACATCCAGCGTCGACAATATCGGCCAGATTCTGAAGGTGAAGAACTGGGTCCGCACCACCAGCTATTCGGCCTTCGGTCAGCTCAACTATAAACTGACCGATATCTTCACCGTCACGGTGGGCGGCCGCTACACCACCGACAAACGCAAGTTCCGCACGATCATCGGCAGCAAGGCGAATACCCAGCTGCTGGAGCCCTGGCTGTGGGACTATGATCCGGAAGTTCTGGAAGAACGCTTCGGCGCCTTCCCCAATCTGGTGGACATCACGGTCGATCCCAAGCGCTTCTCCAACTTTACGCCCAAGCTCGGCCTGCAGGCGCAGTGGACGCCGGACATCATGAGCTATCTGTCCTGGTCCAAGGGCTTCAAGAGCGGCGGCTTCGATCTGCGTTCAACGACGCTGGCCAGCGCAACCTCACCCTATCGACCGCAGATCGTGACGGCCTATGAGGGCGGCGTGAAGAGCCGGTTTCTGGATGGTCGGCTGACGGCCAATCTCGCCATCTATTACAATGACATCAAGGACCTTCAGCTCCGCGCGACATCGCCCGCAACGCCAACCACGCCCGGCTTCAGCGGCATCATCAACGCGGCAAGCGGCAGCACCAAAGGCGCGGAACTGGAACTTGGCCTCGTACCGATCGATGGACTGCGCCTGGGTGCCAGCGCTGCGTATCTGAAGACGAAGTACAAGACCTTCACGGCGGCGCTACCGGCGAATGCAGCCGGACGTACCACTTTGCTGGGCCTCGACTTCCCGCTTTCGCCGAAATGGCAGCTGGGTGGAAATATCGACTGGACACTGCCGATCGACGTGCCCGGCCAGTGGCGGGTCAGCGGCGACATTTCCTATGAAACGAAGCGCTATTTCGACCTCTACAATACACCGCAAGCGCTTCAGGGGCCGCAGACGTTCGTCAACGGCACGATCAGCTACACCACGGCCGGGGGCGACCTGACGGCCGGTATCCAGGCCACAAACCTGTTCGATACGCGGTACGACCAGCGCACCGTCTATGTGCCGGCCAATGCCGGCCAGTATCCCAACTATGCCCGCGGCTACAACAATCCGCGCATGATCAACGTCTTCATAAACAAGACTTTCTGATCCGCCTCCAGAACAAGGAACCCACCATGCGCAAGACCGTGCATTCCCTGCTGCTCGCCACATCCCTGGTCCTCTCCGGTCCGGCGGGTGCCCACAACCCGACCGAACCGCCGGAGGTCGGCAAGAATGTCGACGCGGCGACACGATTGGCGGCGCAGGATCTCGCCGCCGCCCTGTTCTTCTGCGAAGCCAATCCCACCGCAAAGGTCACCAAGACGCTGCGGGAAGGCATCAACGCCTGGTTCGAACCGACCCGGATTTTCGACAATCTCTCCTACATCGGCAACCGGTTCGTCGGCGTCTTTGCCTTGGAAACCGACGACGGCATCATCCTCTTCGATTCCGGCACATCGATCGAGGAAGCGGAACAGCATATCGCGCCCGGCCTCGTGAAACTCGGCCTGGATCCACGGAACGTGAAGTATATCGTCGTGACACATGGCCACTGGGATCATTTCGGTGGCGCCCGATGGTTCCAGGACCACTATAAAACGCCGGTCGGCCTCAGCCAGATCGACTGGGAGATGATCGAACGACAGGAACGCGAGGGGTCACCGGCGCTCGGGGGCCATCCCATCCCGCGGCGCGATCAGGTGATTGTCGATGGCCAAAAGCTGAAAGTCGGCAGCACGGTGGTCGACCTGTACGTCACGCCCGGCCATACGCCAGGCACTGTCTCGGCGATTTTCACCGCGCAAAAAGGCGGCAAGCCCGTGGCGGTGTCCCTGCTCGGCAGCACCGCCTTTCCGGGCACGATAGAGCCCACCGACATTACCGGGGGTCTTGCGCGCTACCGCGAGTCCATCAAGCGCTTCCGCCACCTCAGTCAAAAGGCACGGACGACCGTGCTGCTGAACACCCACCTGTTCGCATTTGGCGGCGACGCCAAGCTGGAACAGGTACAGGCGACCGGCAAGGGAGACGCCTTCGTCATCGGCACGCGCGGCGTCGATCGCTTCTACGGCCTGCTCGACCATTGCATGCAGGCTTCAGAAGCCCGCATCCGGGCCGGGCTGGCCGGCCCCAAGCACGTCGGCGAATAAGGGTGAAACACGCCTGAATGCAGATCAGCGCTTCTGCATTCAGGCCTTTCGCATTTCCCGCCACGCGCTGGCCAGCGGCCGCGCCATCCAGCCGCGAAGCTTGCCCAGCTTGTACGAAAAAACGCCCGGATGGCAGAGCGCCCTTGGCTGTTCGAGCAGCCCGGCAAGCCCGCGCTCGCCAAAGGCGCGTACCGACGCCGGTACTTCCCCGCGGAAATACCCGATGATGTTCTGCCGATACCACGGTGCTATGCGGTCATCATCCCAGACCGCATAGCGCAGGAAATCGAACGGCTTGTATCCACGACGCTCGAAACGCTCCGCCCAATAGCTCGGCCATTGCTCATTCACATGCCGCGTCCCCCCCTGATGCGGGGCAGCGGCGGAAACGAGCAGCGTGTCGGACAGGCTGCACAACAGTTCGACCAATGCGTCCGCACGTTCTTCCTCCAGATGCTCCAGCAACTCAAAGGAAATGGCCAGGTCAAAACGACGACCATCGGGCAAGGGGCTGCGATAGGGCAAAGGCGCCGTGCCCAGATCGAAGCGGTTGAAGCACTCGGATGCGATCCGCAAGTTCGCCTCCGGCACCCACGGCCCATCGATCCCCTGCACCTCCGCGGCACCATGCGCGGCAAAGGCACGCAGCCATGTGCCATCACCGCAGCCAATGTCCACCACCGAACGCACCGGCATCAGCCCCGTGACAATCGGCACCAGCGCATCGGCGGATCGCGCCGCGCGATCCGCTCGACGGTCATAGAATTTACGTGAGTAGAATCTCATGAAACATATCCCGGTTGATCGGACGCATGCTTGCTCGTCCGGTTTTCGTCGGATGGAAGCCACTCGCGCAGAAAGGTGACGTAGGCCGCCAGACTGCGCGAAAGCGAAAAATCCTCTGCCCGCCTGCGCGCAGCCACACGGTCATGCGGACGGTGGAGTGCGGCCTGCATCGCCATCGCCATGCCGCCAACGTCGTCGGGCGGCACCAGAAACGCAGGCGCATGATCCTCGATCACTTCCCTTACGCCGGTCGGGCAATCAGTGGCGACCACCGGGCAACCACATGCAAGCGCTTCGATCAGGACGTTGCTCGCGCCTTCCCAGCGTGAGGAAAGCACGAACATGCTGGCACGCGCCATGAAACGATATGGGTTGTCCTGATATCCCGCCAGCCACACCGCGTCGGCCACGCCAAGCGCGGTGGCCAGGTCGCGCAATTGCTTGGCCTCTCCGCTGCTACCCGCGCCGACGATCACCAGACGCGCATCCTGAAACCGATGCAGCAACGCAAAGGCCCGGATAAGCTGGGCGAAGTTCTTCTGCCGCGACAAGCGCCCCACCGCAATGATGACGGGCGGCGCGCCATTGGCGAACCACGGATGATCGACAGGCTCGGCCGCCGCAACCTCAATCGCGTTCAGGTCGACGCCGTTGGGTATGATCCGCAACTTGCCGGACGCTGCGCCTGCGTGAATGCGCAGATGCTCGGCCAGTTCGCTCGACACCGAAACGATCCGGTCCATGCGCCGGTACTGCCACTTCTCGATCATGATCGACGCACGACGTGCAAGGCCACCCAATATGCCCTGCCGCTTCAGCGGCACGACCGCGGCCAGTGCATTGCTTGCCCGGCCGATGAGCCGTACGCCCCGCACACCCGCAATCATGTGCGCCAGACTGGCAAAGGCGTGCACATGGTTGCCGGACGACAGCAAAAGTGCCGGCTTGCGGCTGCGGATCAGCCCGACCAGATTTGGCAGCGCCATGGCGCTGTGCAGACTCCGTGGCAGGGCAGAGCCACCGGCCGAAATGGGCCGCATGACGACACCCTCGGGCATGCGTGCACGCAATGGCCCTTCGTCCGCCAGCAGCCACAGTTCGACGGTCAATCCAGCCGCCCTCGCCGCTTGCGCGATCCGCAACGCATTGATCGCCACGCCGCTTGCCCGCAGGTCGTAGATCAGGATGGCGAGGTCGACCCTGTCGCGCCCGGTAGTTCCGTTCAATCGCACACCCAACTCCAGCCCTGGAGTTATGGTGTGTACGGACCGGGAATGGATGGACGATTGGGCGAAGATGTATTCTTGCCCATGTACCAGACACGTCAGGATAGGATCGGGAAATAGATCCTCACCTGCAGGCCCGGATGATTGTCCTGAAAGGCCAGCTTCGTATCATGATGGCGCAGGATCGCTTGCGCCAATGTCAGCCCCAGCCCCAGGCCCTGCCGCGGACCGCTGCCCGTTGCGCGATAGAAGCGTTCGGTCAGTCTGGAATGCTCTTCCGGGGGGACACCCGGCCCATTGTCCGAGATGATGACGACCAGCCCATCTGCCTGCCGTTGTCCCACTATGTCGATCGCGCCGTCCGCCGGAACATATTTGATGGCATTATCGAGCAGATTGGCGAACACCTGAAACAGCAGGTTTCGCTCACACGACAGCACAAGGCCTGCTTCAATCGTACGGTTCAGGGTCACACCCTTGTCGAGCGCGGCCGGCTCATAGAGTTCGATCGCATCCACCAGCAGCGCACCCAGATCGGCCTCCTGCTTCAGCAGCGGCTGACGGCGCGTTTCGATCCGCGCGATGCGCAACAGCGCATCGAAAGTCGCTTGCAGCCGCATGCTGCTGTCTATCGCTTGCTCGACCAGACGTTCGCGAACATCCGTGTCCTGCGCGGACCGCATATCCTCCAGGTCGGCACCCAGCCGCGTCAACGGCGTCCGTAACTCATGGGCGATGCTGTCCGACACGCGCGATACGGATTGCAGCAGATCCTGAATGCGATCGAGCATCGCGTTCAACGTCGTTGCCAGATGATCGAAGTCGTCACCGCTCCCCTCGATCTCGATCCGTTCGGACAGATCGCCCGCCATCACGCGGTCCGCAGTGCTCGCGACCGCATCGATCCTGCGCCCCACCGAACGACTGACCACCATGCCGCCCAGTATGCCCAGCGCGACGGCCACACCGGTGCACCAGATAAGCGCATGGAGGAGCAACTCCTCCAGATCATCTATGTCCTGGCTGTCGCGCCCCACCAGCAATCGCGATCCATCGGGCAGTTTTTTGACATAGGCGATGGCTTCGCGTTCCACCTCGACGCCATCGTCGTACGTGTTGAACTCAAAGCGCAGCAACGGCCCTCCGCGGAGACGCTGGAAGTTCGATGGCAGGTTGCTCGCCAGCATCGTGTCCGCAGGCGACCAGAGCGCATAATAGGCCTGCCGGTCCGTGGGCTGGACGGCGCGCGCCTTCAGCATGGCGATGAAATGGGGCACACGATGCGCCGGGCCATAATAGCGCGCAAAAGCTTCTGCCTCCGCGCGGACCTGCCTTTCGACCTGCCACTTCGGGATCTGCACGGCGAACAGAAACGCCAGGATCATCATGGTCGCGAAGGACAGGGCGAACCAGATGCTATACCCCAGCGTCAGCCGATAGGTCAGGCTCCAGGGACGTCGATGGCGACGCCTGCCGATCATGACTTGCGCAGACTGTAGCCGGCGCTGCGGATTGTCTGGATCAGCGGTGCAAAGCCCGTGTCGATCTTCTGGCGCAGGTGGCTGATATGCTGATCGACGATATTCGTCTGCGGATCAAAGCTGTAGTCCCACACGGCCTCGATGATCATCGAACGTGTCAGCACATTGCCCGCGTGGCGCGCCATATATTCCAGCAGGCGAAATTCGCGGTTCGTCAGTTCAATACGCCGCCCCATCCGCCTGACCTCCCGCGCCAGCAGGTCGATCTCAAGGTCCTCCACGATGATCAGCGCAGCCGCAGCCGCTGGCTGGCCACGCCGGCCGATTATCTCGATCCGCGCTGCCAACTCGGCGATAGAGAATGGCTTCGCCATATAGTCTTCGGACCCTGATCGCAGTCCTTTGATCCGCTCCTCCACCGTTCCAAGCGCGCTCAGGATCAACACCGGCGTGGTATTTCCGGCCGCGCGCATGGTTTTCAGGATCGTAAGGCCGTCGACATGGGGCAGTGTGCGATCGAGGATGACGGCATCGAACTGGTCTCCGGCAACACGATACAGCCCATCGCGCCCGTCCGTTTCCAATTCTATCTGATGTCCGAACTCCGTCAGGCCATTGACGATATAGGATGCGACCCGATCATCGTCTTCGATCAACAATATACGCATTCGGCCGGAATATCAGCCTTGACCGCCTTGGCAACTGCGACGTCGCAGCCAAGGTTGGCCACATACGAAGTGGTGTCCAGCCAACCACGCTGCAAAAGTGCTGCAACCCGGGCGAACCCGTCACTTGCCCCGTCGACGCGGCCGCGCGATCGACCGGACAACCAGCCATCCGATCAGCAACGGCCCCAGCGCCAGCGCGCCCCCCAACAACAGGATATGTTCTGACCGAAGGAGTTCGACGCTGATCAGGCGTTGGCCGGCGAGATAGCCCGGCAGTAGCAAAGCCGGCACCCACAGGAGGGCCGACAGGATATTCGCCAGCTGGAACATGCGCACGGGCATGCCCATCACGCCCGCAACGACCGGCACGGTGGGTCGGATCGGCCCCAGAAAGCGGCCGATGAATACGGACACGAAGCCATGGCGTCGAAAAAACAGCCGGGCCCGCGCAAAAGCGAGACGATGCGAACGCAGCCAGCGGTGCCTGTAGACCGCGGGGCCGATGGCGCTTCCAATGGCAAAGGACACCCAATCGCCCAGCACGGCACCCGCGACCCCAAAGGCGAAGACGGGCAGCGGATCGACGATCCCCGCACCGATCAGCCCGCCCGTCGTCACCATGATGGCAATGGCGGGTATGAACAGGCCCACGACAATCAGAGATTCCAGGAACGCCAGGCAGCCGATCAATGGGCCGGCCCAGATCGCATGGAGCGTGATGAAACGCACGAGTGAGGCAGAAAAATCGTCCATCCCTTACGCCACCGCACGGCGGCCACTCAATGCGCGCGCGAGTGTGGGTCGACGGACGATCATGCAGGCGATGACACCGGCAAAGGCCAGTGCAAGCAGCGGGTGCATGGCAAGCAGCAACGGATAGCCGAATGCGCCAAGGGGACCGACAAAGGTCATGAACACCGGCGCCAGCAGCCAGATCAATATCAGGTGTGAACAAAAGAGCAGGAACATCCGTGGCTCCCAACGCTCGATCGCCCGGCCCATCGGCGTGCGCACCAGCCGCCAGCTCAGCTGCCAGAACAGCCACGCTCCGGCCACCCGCAGGAACAGCCCTGCCGCCATGCACGCACGCGGATGTGCAGCGCCCCACTCTCGCGCTACCGTTTCCAGCGCTATCGCCGTCAGCACTGCTATCAGGAACGCGCAGGCAACGACGACCGGATAACGATCTCCCAGCATGGAGCGCCCACGATGTCGTGCAATGAGAATACCGATGATGAAGAACAGCAGGATCGTGGGCCGCAGCATCACGGTCGAAGCCGAGATTGCTCCGTCAAAGGTCAGTAACAGCGCCATACCCAATATCAGAAGGCCATTTGAAAGGCGCGTCACCACAGGTGCGACGAGCATGCAGAATAAAAGGTCGCGCAGAAACGGCATCTGCACGTTGATGTGGTTTGGACGATGAAGCGCGAGCATCTCGTTTACGACCCAGTCGACGCTGGAAGGCACCGGAGCGATCAGCCAGCCCCGCATGGCTGCCCCTGAAACCAGCAGAATGGCAAGACCGTTCCAGATCAGCATGGGCAAAAGGATCGATTGCAGCTTTGAAAGCCAGAAACGACCGATCGAACGGCGCTGGAGCGATATGGTCGCCAGAAAGCCGGAAATGATGCTGAGAAGAGGCACGGAACTGCGCCCAAAAAGGTCCATCAGCGCAATCCGGAAAACGCCCTGCCCCGTCGTTGCCAGTTGGGCCAGCTCATCGCCACCACGCCCGGTCCAGGCATGAACATAGACGATGCCCGTGATGCAGAGGACGCGGGCGATCCGGATCGCCCGCGCCTCGCGGTCCGACACGGCCGCTGGCGTGTCGGGGGCGTGGAAGACTATACCCATGCCCGATATGCGCGAAATTATTCCACGGTCACCGTGACTGCGCGCCGGTTCTGCGCCCAGGCGGCCGGATCGGAACCGAAGGCCGTCGGCCGCTCCTTGCCATAGCTGATGACCGTGATGCGGGACGGGTCTACGCCCATCCCGGCCAGAGCGTTCTTGGCAGCGTTGGCGCGCTTTTCGCCCAGCGCCAGATTATAATCCCGCGTTCCGCGTTCGTCGCAATGCCCCTCGATGGTGACGCGCACGGCGGGATTTTGCATCAGCCATTGCGCCTGACTTTGCAGGATATCCCTGTCCTCACCATCGATGCCGGAATCATCGGTATCGAAATAGATGCGATCCGAGCTTACGCCAGCAAGAAACCGCTGCTGGAGCGACTGGCTCGGCTGGAACGTGTCCGTGGCGCCGGCCTCGGTGACCGGAGCGGGCGGCAACTGATCGGGTGCCGGCTTTTTGGCGCATGCGGCGCACATGATGGCCAGCGACAACACCGGAAGAACAAGTTTTGCGTTCATGGAGATGGGTTCCCGTTCAAAAATTGGCATGAAAGTCATTGGGCGGACTGGGACTTGCTCTCCGTCGGACTGCCTTCGATCACGGCGCCGTCATTGTCGGCACTGGTCATATGAAATGCTTCGTCCCCCCAGGCCGGCTCCTGCTGGTCGGCTGCAGGCTGGCATGCAGAGGTTGCCAGCAGCACAGGTGCCAGCCACAGCGCCCTCGCCGGGCAGCGTCGAAAGACTGCCGTTATGATTTGCGCCACCGCCCTGCCCGTCCTTCAACTCTCCAGAGCGATGCTAGGACGGCTTTATCGGCAGCGTTACCACGGCTTTCCTATGCGGCGGCGGCGTCCAGCCGGTACCCCACGCCCGGTTCCGTGATGATCAGCGTGGGCTCAGCCGGGTCCACTTCCAGTTTCTGGCGAAGCAGGCCGACATAGCTGCGAAGATACTGGCCATCCGTCGCGGGATCTTTCCACCCGGCGATCAACAGCCGGCGATGCGTGACGACCTGCCCCGCATGCCGCGTGAGCACTTCCAGCAGGTCGAACTCCTTGGGGGACAGCTTGATCTCTTCCCCCAGCAAACGCACCTGCCGCGTGAGATAGTTGACCTGAAGGTCACGCGACCGGAACTCGTCCAGATCAAGCTGCACCCGGCGCATACGGCGCACGGCCGCGCGGATCCGCGCGAGCAGTTCCTCCATGCAAAAGGGCTTGTCGACATAATCCTCTGCGCCCGCATCGAGCGCAGCGACCTTCTCCGCTTCCTGATGCCGGGCGGACAGGACAATCACCGACAGGGCGCTCAGGGCATGCAGTGTCGCGATGATGTCCTTGCCGTCCGCATCGGGCAGCCCCAGATCCAGCAGGACGACCGTAAAGGCGCGCGTACGGGCCTTGGCCAGCCCTTCCGACGCGGTGGCCGCGATTTCGACCATGTAGCCCTGCGCCGACAGGACGGGGCCGAGCGTATGGGCGATGGCCGGCTCATCATCGATGATCAGGATGGAATCGGTCATCGGCTGCGTCCCTGCGCATCCGCCAGGGGCAGCGAGATCGTGAACTGCGTACCCCCGTCGCCGACCGGGCTCATAACGTCGATCCGCCCGCCGAACGCCTCTGCAAAGCCCTTGGATATCGCCAGCCCCAGCCCCTGTCCCTCGATCTGGGACGTGGCGGTCGCACGATAGAAGCGCTCGAAGATATGCGGCAGTTCGGCCTCGGCGATGCCAGGCCCCTCGTCCCGGATCGTCACGATAAGGCTGCCGTTCTCTATCACCGTCATGATGGTGATCTGACTGTCCGACGGCGCGTAGCGCACCGCATTGTCCAGAATGTTGTGCAGCATCTGCTCCGTCATCACAGCGTTGGCATGGACGACGGCCTCGGTGCAGCGAAAGTCGCGGCGGATGACATGCGTCGGGCTCCGCGCACGCACAGCCGTCAGCACCGCGCCCAATATCTCCATGACGTCCACCGGGGACAGCCGACTGCCGCCGATCCCGCCCTGCAGTTCGGCCATGCTCAGAAGATTGGCAGTGTAGCGGTTCAGACGATCGCACTGATGTTCGATGGTACGCAACATCTGGGTCTGCACCGCGGCATCCAGTTGAGATCCGTAGCTGGCTAGGCTCGACGCCGATGCCGTGATGGCCGCCAGGGGCGACCGCATGTCATGCGACATCGACGCGAGCAGCGCGGTCTTGAACTCTTCCGACCGGCGCAGCGCGACCGCCTCCGCCTGTTGCTCGAGCAGCGCCATGCGCTCCAGGGCAAGGCTCAGCAGCGTCAGCAATGTGCCGATATCGCTCCGTGAGCGGGGCGGTATTTGCGCCAGTCCGGGGAATATCACCACGGCCAGCGGCCCGTTCCGGGTCGAAAGCAGATGGGCCACGCGCCCCTCCCCATCCGCCTCCAACAGACCGGTGGAACAGACGCGATCGGCCAAGGGATCATGGGGTGCGGCCAGCGCAGACAGCCCGCGCCCCTGAAGGTCATAGAACTGCGCCTTCGCCAGCCAGTCCGGCGCGCCATCGGCGCCGATAGCGGACTCGACCCCCTCCATGTCCGTCACATTCTGCAAGCGACTGCTGACCGAAAGGAGCAGATTGATGCGCGCCTGCGCATCCTCGGCCGCGACCGCGCGATCGTTCAATCGACCGGCAAGCCCTCCGGACAGCAGGGCCGTAAGATTGAAGGCCAGCAGCGGGAAATAGTCGTCCGCCGAAGACGCGCCAAATTGCAGCAGCGGTTCACTCAGAAAGAAATTGTAGAGGACGGAGGCGCCGATGCCCGCAAGCAGCCCGCCCTTCAAACCCGCCATCGCGCCGATCAGGGTGACGCCGACGACATAGATCAGCGCTGCACTGATGGGCTTGTGGCTGTTCTGGGCCAGATAGGCGCCCAGCGTCGCCAATCCGAACAGCAGAAACCCGGCTATCCCGGACCAGACCGGTTTCCATGCCATGCGCCGCGCCATCCGCCACCGCATAGCGGATTGCCAGACCGGGCGCACATACGGAATTCCCACGCGCACCGAAATGACAGCGTTTCTCCACGCTAGTCGAATGCCCGCACGCTTACCGCGAAACCGCCCGATGGGTGCGACTACGCGTCTGCCGCACGCATTCAAAATTCACGGATCACGCGCACACCCGCCTTGGGACGCACCGGCTCATCCCGCATCTTCAGTGCGCCCAGTCCCGCCTGCACATTGGCGATCTTGCCCAATCGCTGGTGCACCTGCGGCATGACAAGCACATGTCCATCATCGCCGCCCAGATAGTTCACTTCCACGCCGACCACGCTGTCTTCCGCCGCGTCGTAGAACAGCGAATGGTTGAGTATGGCGGCGTTACGACCACGCCCGCCCCGCCGGCTGACGTCCCACAGGCCGGCCATGGTCATGCTGCTCCAGCGGTCGCTCCAGCGATGCGCCAGCATGTAGGCAAAGCTGCTGGAATATTTCCGGCTACGCCGGTCATAGATGCCCAGATACTGGACGCCATGCGCAGTGCGCCCGTGATTGAATGTACCGAACGCCCCCTGCAGGCCAAGCTTCAGCTCGGCCAACCGTCCGCCCTCAAAAGGCAGTTCGCCCTCCACGGCGAAGCCGTCTGCGAACGCATATTCCACCTCCGGCGCCCAAGAAATGCGCTTGTCCGATCCGGACAGCGGCGCAGTGCCCAGCGCATTCACTTCCAGTTCGCCCCGCTGCGCGCCGAGCGGCCGCATCATGTCGAACACCATCGGTTCGGGCACATGCGGATAATCGCCCGCATGCGCGGCCGAAGCCGACCCCAGCATGGCGACCATGGACACGCCAATAATCCGTGCAGACATAAGAGGCATAAAATCCCTGTTCTCCATCGCTTGAACCATTGCCGGCATACGAAGGAGAGCGGGAATTTATTCCGATCGGCACCCTGCGAAAGAGGTGGCCTGACCACCGGTCCGGGCGTCAGGACCAGGTGCCGGCAAGCGCTTCCGCTGTGGCGTCGATGGTGGATGCCTCGCCATCGCCCGTCAGGGCGTAGGACATGTCGCCACGCCGCCAGTACGCAACGGACTGCGTTCCTTCACGGATGGCATCCGGCCTTTCGGGCGCGTTCGTGCGCTCTCGCAATGCAAAGAGCGAAAGCTGCTTGCCGGTTTCGGTTTTTAGCGCGACCACGAGCGCCGGCCCCTTATCCGTGGGAAAAAGCTGTACGTCGGTGATGTTCCAGCTTGCGGGCAGGGTCGGAATCGCGATCTGCGTAGAGGATGCTATTTCCTTGGCATCGTAGAGCGGCGTCTCAACCTGCGACCGCATATTTGCCCGCAACAGGGCAATCCGATGGGAGCTCACCGCATAGTCGACATAATTGGGCGCACCGACGTCGACAAAGAAAAGCCCCGCCGCTGCCGCCGCGCCCGCAACGGACAATCCGGCGATCGGACCGCGGTGACGGCGCCAGAATGAAGGAGCCGCTCCGGCCTTAACCGGGCTGACGACTTGCACCGCATTGGCCTCGACAACGTCGCCGGTGGCGAACAACAGCTTCAGCCCGCTGGCCGACCCGAGATCGCCCATCACGCGCGCGGCAAGCTCGGGATGGTTCGACAGATAGGTCTCGACCACGAATTTACGCCCCGTGTCGAGCACGCCGTCGACATAGGCGTCGATCTCACCGGGTGTCGGTGCATCATCCATCATCCCGTCCTCCTACAATGCGCAGCTGTGGGGAAGCATCGCGTCGGCGCATGGCCGTCCGCGCACGACTGAGCCGCGACATGATCGTGCCGATCGGAACGCCCAGCACATCGGCGGCTTCCTGATAGTTCATGCCTTCCACGGCGATCAGATGCATCGTCGCCCTTTGGCTGTCCGGCAGCGCGGCGAACGCGCGGGCCACTTCGCTCAAACGCGTCATCTGCTCCTGTTCCGGATCGACGCGCGACAGCAGTGTCTCCGCAAAGCGCATGTCACGCCGCGCCTCGGCCGCTTCCCGTCGTTTGCGGGTAACAAATACGTTGTGGACGATAGCCATCAACCAGGGACGGCGCGCGCGTGCCGGATCGAAACTGCCTTCGCGTTCGATGGCGCGGACCAGGGCGTCCTGCACGATGTCGTCGGCATCCTGATCGTGCCGGGCAAGCGCGCGTGCATAGCGGCGCATGGCGGCAAGATCATCCTGCATCGACGGCCCGTTCCCTGATCCCGTGCCCCGCATAGGCCTGCGCCCAGGACTGCACGCCAGCACGCTGGCCGGCTTTGGCCATGGTCGCGTCGTGCCCTAATGCAGGCGATTGGTCCAGCACTGCCGCATAGGTGTCGACGACGCTGCCCAGCGCCGCACTCCACGAAAAGCGATTTGCCGCCAGCGATGCTGCCGCGCCGAGCGCGCGTCGACGCGCCCCGTTCTCCATCAGGCCAACGGCCGCTTCGGCAAAAGCATCCGGCGCATGTGGCGTAATCAGCATCCCCGTCCGGCCATCATCGATGAGCGCCGCTGCGCTCGGCACATCGGCGGACAGGATGGCGAGGCCGGACGCCATCGCCTCCAGATTCACGTTGCCGAACGCTTCCGTAACGCTGGGATTGATCAGCAGGTCTGCACTCGCCACCGCCATGCCCAGTTCCGCGCCCTCCATATGACCCAGGAATGTCGCATTGGGCAGGCGCTCGGCCAGCCAGCCGCGCGCGGGCCCATCGCCGATGATCATGGGCCGCACGGCAAAACCGCGGTCCCGGATCATGCCGATCGTCTCGGCAAAGACGTCCAGCCCCTTCTCCAGCACCAGCCTGCCGAAAAACAGCGGCACGACATCGTTCGGCGCATATCCCTTGGCGCTGCGAAAGGCCTCGTTGCGCAGGCGCGGGTGAAACATCGATCGATCGACGCCACGCCCCCAGATGGCGACTTTCTCCGCACCATGGCGATCCGCCATTTCGCGCGCGATTGCCGGAGTGGGCGCCAGCAGGCGATCGCTCGCGCCGTAGAAACGATCGAGATAGCGATCGACCATCGGCCTCAGAAAGGACAGCCCATAATAGCCGAGATAGGTTTCGAAGCGCGTATGCAGGCTCGCAACGATGGGGATGCCTCTGGCCTTTGCATATTTCTGCGCCTGCCGCCCCAGCAGATCCGGTGCAGACACATGCACGATGTTCGGCCGGAAGGCTTCCAGGTCCCTGCGTGCAGCGCGGGTCAGCCCCAGCGCCACGCGATATTCCGATCGGCCCGGTATGGCGAAGGATGCCACCGACCGTATGTCCCCTACGGATCGAAAGGCCGGCGCGCGACTGGTCGGCGAGTAGATGCGCACTTCCGCGCCGGCGCAGTCCAGCAGATAGGCGACAAGGCGATTGAGCGCCTGATTGGCGCCATCGCGAACGCAATCATAATTCCCTGAAAAGAGGGCGACGCGCAGCGGCTGGCCGCACGAAGCGGGGCGAGAATCCTGCCCGCGCGCTTCACCGGCAGACGCAGCCGCGGCCGGCAGTTGGGGGGCGCGGGCGGCACGATCGGCAATGGTCCAGTTATCCATGGACCCTGTACGACCGTCCGCCCGGCTTTATTCCATTTCCCGACTGATCTTTTCTTCAGCCGCGGCAATGCTGCGAAGCTGCGCCGGCCGCGGCACGTCAATCCTTCTGCCCGCCCTGCTCAGGCGATGACAAAATCATCCAGATTATGCTGCCGCACCATCGCATGATAATCCTGCGTTTCCCAGGGCATGAAGATCCCCGATCGACCATGGGAATTCACATAGTAGCTCGCGCCACCCATCTCCCAGATCAGGTTTTTCATGGCCTCGTCCATGCCCGCATTATAGTCCTCGAACACCGTGCGCTTGACCTCGATCGTGCGATGGCCGCCTTCGATCATGTCCACGACCGCACCCAGCACATAGCGGGTCCACACTTCCGCCCAGGAATAGAAACCACCGGAACGGGGTGATCCGTTGGGGCCATAGAAGATGAAGAAATTCGGGAAATTGGGCATGGTGATGCCCAGATAGGATCGAGCGCCATCCTTGGCCCACAGCGCATCCAGCCGCGCGCCATCCCGCCCCTGATACTCCGTCGGCCAGAAATATTCGGCCGTTTCAAAGCCGGTGCCCAGCGCGATCAGATCGAACGGACGCTCCTTGCCATCCTTCGTCAGGATACCCTTTGGCGTAACCTTCTCGATGGCGTCGCTCACCAGTTCGACATTGTCGCGCATGATGGTGTCGTAAAAGCCGCTGTCGACCACCAGTCGCCGGACCAACGGCGCATGTTCCGGGGTCAACCGGGCCAGCAGGTCCGGGTCTCCGTCCACCTTCGACCGGATATAGTCCGTCAGCACCGCGCGCACGCGGTCGTTGCGCGGATTGACCTTGCCGCCCTGCGCCTGCCACTCCGGATCGTGATATTGCAGGCCCTGCATAGTCTGCCCGGTCAGATGGCTCGAGAAACAGTACCAGTTCCAGTAATAGGGCACGGTGTCGAACAGCCAGCGCACTTCCGGCGTCATCTTCACCTTGTAGTTCTCGAACGCCATCACCCATTCCGGGGTCCGCTGATAAATGGCGAGATGCTCTGCATTCTGCGCCACCAGCGGCGCAAGCTGCGCTCCAGTGGAACCGGTCCCGATCAACGCAACCTGCTTACCCGTCGTGTCGAATTCCTGATCCCATTCGGTGGTATGGAAAACCCGCCCCTCAAAGCTGTCCAGACCCGGAATATCCGGCCGTTTGGGCTTGTTGAACAGGCCTGTGGCGCTGATGACGATATCGGCCTCCACCGTTCGCGAAACGCCCTGCCCGTCGCGCAGCACCAGACTCCAGACGAAACGGTCCTCCACCCACTGCGCAGACACCAGTTCGGTGTTGAACCGCATCGCGTCGCGCAGACCATGTTTGTCGACGACATGGTTCAGATAGGCGAGCGTCTCATCGCGCGCCGCAAAGAACTCGGTCCACGGATAGTTCTTCTCGAACTTGAACTGATAGAGATAGCTTGAGGTATCCACGCGCGCGTCGGGATATTTGTTGGTCTGCCACGTCCCGCCCAGATCGGAATTGCGTTCAAAGACCTCGTAGGGAATGCCCAGCCGCTTGAGGTGGAGGCTGACGGATATCCCGCTGATCCCCGCGCCGATGACGACGACTTTATAGTCCTGCGCGGCCTTGGCCTTCTCCGGCGAAGACCATTGCACATCGCGGGGAAACTCCTCGAACGCCAGCTCCTCATAGCCATAGGCGGCTTCATTCGGACTGAGCCGGGCTCCGGCGAACAGCGCCATCAGCTCTTCGGCCCGCGCACGCGACGGCGGACCGGGCACGATCCTGTCGTCGCCATGCTCCAGCAACCAGGCGCGGGCCTTGGCGCGCACGACGGCGTGATGCTCGGGCGCGATGGTGTAGGCGATCAGGGCGCCGCCGCGTATGCCGGTTTCCACCACGGGAATGGCGGCCAGTTCCGGATCATCGGTCAACTGGAGCATCGCCAGGCGCAGCACGTTCATGTTCGCCTGAGCCAGAGCGCGATCGAGAAACGCCTCATCGAGAGGCGCAGCAGCTTTTTGCGCCACGCTCATACTGCACCTTCATTTACAAAATGAAGCGTCGCGCATGAAAAAGCAAAGTTAACGCGCAATATATCGGCATATTCTTCAAATAACGCATAAACAGGCGCTATCATATTACCCTCTCTCTATTGCGTGATTTAATCTCACTGCCTACGCTCATGCCGAATGGGCGGATCAACTGTCCATTGCTTGTTAGGCGCATTGCTGTTGCTCTTTTCGGCAAGAGCCGTGCGCAACCGACACGCATCCGTCAGGAGAGGAAGCCATGACCAACCCGCTGTCCGGCTGGACACTCGATCGCAACGCCATCGACTTTTGCGGCGAAGGCCTCGCGCGCAGCGAAAGCGTCGTTGCGGGCAGAGACGGCACCTTATGGGCGGCCGATGGACGCGGCGGCTTTACGGAGATTGCACCCGACGGCACACAGCGACGGATCGCACCGGCGGATTCTCGGGCGCCCACGGGCGATGGCCGGTCGCTTCTGGGAAATGCCGGAACGCCCGTGCCAAACGGCTTCTGCGTGGTCGGCGACCGCTTCGTGTTCGCGGATATCGTGGGCGGCGCAATCGTGGAAATGGACCGCACGGGCAAGACCCGCATGATCCTCGACAGCATCGACGGCGTTCCGCTGGGCAGCGTCAACTTCGTCACGACCGATGCGCAGGGTCGCCTGTGGATCACGGTTTCTTCGCGCCGGACTCCGGCCGACGCAGCGATGACGCCGCACACCCGCGACGGCTTCATCGTCCTGCTGGATGACAGGGGACCGCGCATCGTCGCGGACGGCTTCGCCTTTACGAATGAGGCCCGTTTCGATGCCCGCGGCGAATGGCTCTATGTCTCGGAATCCTGCGGCAAACGCATTTCACGTCTGCGCGTCGCGCCGGACGGATCCCTGACGGACAGAGAGATATTCGGCCCTTCCGACCTTGGACCGGGCTTCCCCGACGGCATCGCCTTCGATGCGTTCGGCAATCTATGGTGCGCGATGATCGTCAGCGAGCGCATCGTCGCCATCACACCGGACGGCGACGCGCTCACCCTGTTCGACGATGGCGATCCGCACCATGTTCAGGCGGTGGAGCATGCGTTCGCGCAGGGCTCCATTCCGCCGGAACTCTCCATCGCCTGCGCCGGGCCTGTGGGCGGATTGCTCACCAGCATCAATTTCGGCGGCCCCGACCTGCGCACCGTCTTCCTCGGCTCCCTGCTCGGCAGCCGGATACCTTTCTTCCGGTCGCCGGTCGCCGGCCTGCCGCTCGCCCACTGGTGAACCGCCTACTCCAGCCCGAACATACGCGCGCCATAGGCCATGACGTCCGGATAGGTCGTCGCGCCCGAAAGGTCGTCGATCGCATCCCAGTGCCGCATGATCTGGTCGACGGTGATGGGTGCATCGATCGGCAACCGCACGCCTGCCCCCTGCATCACCTCGTCCCGCGCGAAATAGCCGCCACCCGCGCTGTAGGCGCGACTGGTGACGGCGCAGGACCGGCTTGCCAGATACGCGGCCAGCGGCGTCACATGCGCCGGATCGCCCAGCCCCGGCCGTGATTCCCACAACGCTGCGGTCTTGGCGGACACCATGCGCGTCGCCGCGCCGGGCAGCACGGTGTTCACGCGAATATCCATATCTTCCGCTTCCAGCGCCAGACAGCGCATCAATCCATAGATCGCGCCCTTCGCCGCGCCATAGGCCGTCAACCCGCCCTTGCCGTACAGGCCGCCGGAACTCGCCGTGAACACCAGTCGCCCATATCCGGCGGCCAGCATATGCGGCCAGGCCGCGCGACTGGCATACATGGTGCCGTTGAGGTGCACGCCGATGGTGCGATCCCATATGGCGTCGTCCGTCTCCGCAAAGGGCTGCATGCTCCAGATGCCGGCGTTGCAGATCAGGATGTCGATCCGGCCGAAACTGTCGATCGCCGTGCGGATGATGGCTTCGCCGCCCTCCCGATGGTGGACGCCGTCATGGCTGGCGACCGCCACGCCGCCCCGTTCCCGTATCTCCGCAACGACGGCGTCGGCCGGCGCGGATGACCGCCCCAGCCCGCCCACATCCGGCCCATAGTCGTTCACCACCACACAAGCGCCCTGCGCCGCCAGATACAGCGCGTGGCTCCGCCCCAGCCCATTGCCTGCACCGGTGACCACAGCCACCTGACCATCGAACCGCAAGACATCCTCTTCCATGCTGTTTTCCTTGTTGGGCCGCGCACTGTCCGGTCGCAAAGAGCGCAGAAGCCGCCGCTAGTTATCAAAAGTGGCAATTAGGACGTGCCGAATAGACAATAGACTTCGATTTTCCCGCTACTTATCAATTCGGTCACAGTCAGGAGAATTCGTGCAGAAATTCTCCAACAAGAAATA
>Ga0209066_10002854_pt1 | contig 20366 bp, 14 predicted proteins | sample All_14_2_FD_187198 | JGI IMG/M metagenome (GOLD analysis project Ga0209066, IMG submission 187198) | Freshwater microbial communities in response to fracking from Pennsylvania, USA - Allegheny Zone_MetaG_DW_15 (SPAdes) (version 2) ... | reverse complement strand
CGCCATCGTTGAAGAGGTGGAACTGACACTGGGGCGCGGACTGACCGTCATTTCCGGTGAAACCGGGGCTGGCAAGTCCTTGCTGGTCGATGCGCTTCTGTATCTTGGTGGTGCGCGTGCCGACGCATCGATGGTTCGCCATGGTGCCGAGCGCGCGGAACTATCGGCGCAGTTTGTCTTGCGTGACGAGGATCGTGCGTTGCACTGGTTGCGCGAACAGGAGCTGGACGACGAGCTGGCCTGTGGCCTGCGTCGGGTGATCCGTGCGGATGGTGGTTCGCGCGCCTGGATCAATGGTCGCCCGGTGTCCGCCACCCAGTTGAGCGAACTGGCCGAACTGCTGATCGAGATTCACGGCCAACACGAGCACCAGGCCTTGCTGCAGCGCCCCCAGCAGCTTGCCCTGCTGGATGGCTGGGGACAGCACGATGCCTTGCTGAGCGAGGTCAGCAGCGCAGCGCTGCAGTGGCAGGCGCTGCGCAAGCAACGCGACAATCTGCTGCGGCAAGCCAGCGATCCTGGCCCTCGGATTGAACTGCTCGCCCATCAATTGCACGAACTGGATCAGGCGGCAATCAGTCCAGCGGCGTTCGACGAACTGGTCACCCAGCACCGGCGCGCGGCCCACGCCCTCCGCATGATCGAGACCTGCGAGCGGACGCTGCTTCAACTGGATGGCGACGAGCGCGCGGACATGACACGCAACCTGCGTCGGCTTGCCCAGGAGCTGATGCGCCACAGTGACGACGAGCCTCGACTGTCCGAAGCCGCCGAGCTGCTGGAATCGGCGGCCATTCAAGCCGAAGAGGCCGCGCTGCGAATTCGTTCCGCACAGGATGATCTCGAGCTGGATCCAGCGCGCTTGAACCGGTTGGAGGACCAGCTGACCCAGCTCCACGATCTGGCCCGCAAACACCGAGTCGACGCACGGGACCTGCAGGAAAAGGCGCAATCGGTGCGCAACGAAATCAGCCAGTTGCAGGAAGCGGGCAGCGCGGTTTCCGTGCTGGATGCGCAACTTGGCGAATTGCAAGCGCAGTGGCAGCTTGCCTCGGCCCGTCTGACCGCTGCACGCCATGATGCCGCGCAGCGATTTTCGCAGGCGGTCAGCGCGGAAATGAGCCTGCTTGGTATGGCGGGTGGACAGGTCAGCGTGCAAATCGACGCCAATGGCGATGACCAACCCGACCCGCTCGGCGCGGAGCGAGTCGAGTTTCTGGTCAGCACCAATGCCGGACAGCCACCGCGCGCGCTACGCAAGACCGCTTCGGGCGGCGAACTGTCGCGCATCAGTCTTGCCATCGAAGTGGCGGCACTCGGCATGGATGCCGTGCCCACCATGGTGTTCGATGAAGTGGACACCGGCATTGGCGGCGCGGTGGCCGAAATCGTCGGGCAAAAGCTGCGTCGGCTTGGCCAGCAACGACAAGTGCTTTGCGTGACTCATCTTCCGCAGGTCGCCGCGCAGGGACACGCCCATTTCAGCGTGCGCAAACAGGCCAGTGACGGCGTCACCCGCAGCGCGCTGCACATACTGACGAATCAAGAACGCGTCGGCGAACTGGCGCGCATGCTCGGCGGGGTGCAAGTCACCGAAGCAAGCCTGGCGCACGCCAGACAGATGCTGGACGACGCGCAACAACCTTGATGCGCGCGTCCCTTGCGTGACGCCTAGGCTTCAGGCCGCATGTAGGGGAACAACAGCACATCGCGAATTGACGCGCTGTTGGTCAGGAGCATCACCAGTCGATCAATACCAATGCCCAAGCCGCCGGTGGGTGCCAGGCCATGCTCAAGCGCGCGGATGTAGTCGGCATCGAAATGCATCGCCTCGTCGTCGCCGCCGTCCTTCTGCGCCACTTGTGCCTGAAAACGCGCAGCCTGGTCTTCGGCGTCGTTCAACTCCGAGAAGCCGTTGGCAATCTCGCGACCGTTGATGAACAACTCGAAGCGTTCGGTGATACCCGGTTCGCTGTCGCTTTCACGCGCCAAGGGACTGACCTCGACCGGATGATGGGTGATGAAGGTCGGCTGCACCAGGTGCGCTTCCACGGTTTTTTCGAAAATTTCGAGCAGCAGCTTGCCCCAGCCATCGCCTGGCTTGACCTTGATCTGCAGACGCGCGCAATGCGCAGCGAGCGCTTCGCGGTCACGGCAATCGGCCGCAGTGATCTTCGGGTTGTGATGGCGCACCGCTTCGTCCATGCGCCAACGCCGAAACGCGGGGCCAAGATCGATTTCCACGCCTTCCCAGTGCCGCAGCGTGGTGCCGAATACCGCCTCGGACGCATGTCGGATCACTGCTTCGGTCAGGTCCATGATTTCGTGGTAGGTGGCGTAGGCCTCGTACAATTCCAACATGGTGAACTCGGGATTGTGCCGCGTCGACACACCCTCGTTACGGAAGTTGCGATTGATCTCGTACACACGCTCCAGACCGCCGACCACCAATCGCTTCAGGTACAACTCCGGCGCCACGCGCAAGTAGAGCTGCAGATCCAGGGCGTTGTGGTGGGTGACGAACGGTTTGGCGGTGGCACCACCGGGAATGTAATGCATCATCGGCGTTTCAACTTCCAGGAAACGCCGCTCGTCCAGCCAGTTACGGATCGCCCGGATGATCCGCGAGCGCTGCACGAACACGTCGCGCGCCTCGGGATTGACGATCAGATCGACGTAGCGCTGGCGGTAGCGCTGTTCGACATCGGTCATGCCATGGAACTTGTCAGGCAAAGGCCTAAGTGCCTTGGTCAGCAAGCGTAGCGAGGTCGCGGCGACCGACAACTCACCGGTCTTGGTGCGGGTCAGTCCACCTTCTACGGCAATGATGTCGCCGATGTCCCAAGCCTTGAACGCGTCGTAGGTGGCACCGAGGGCGTCGGCCTTGAGGTAGAGCTGGATTCGCCCCGACTCGTCCTGCAACTGCACGAAGCTGGCCTTGCCCATCACACGCTTGGCCATGACCCGACCGGCAATCTGCACGACACGGTTCAACGCATGCAGCGCCTCTGCGGTCCAGTGTTCGTGATCGAGGTACTCGGCCTGCAGATCACCAACAAAATGCACGCGCCGGAAATCATTTGGGAACGCCGGTCCCTGCGCACGCAGGGCGCTCAGCTTGCTGCGCCGCTCGGCAATCAGGAAATTGTCGTCGGTCGCGGTCGCGGGATCAGGTGTGAGATTCATGGCATTCCATTGGCAGCACGGGGCAGGTTTGAACGCGCGCACAACCGCGCGCTGACTGGCGAATCAGACCGCGTCTGAACGCTTGGAACCGGCTTCCAGTCCGGCCTTCAGGCTGCCTTCGACAAACTCGTCGAGATCACCGTCCAGCACCTTCTGGGTGTCGGTCCGCTCGATGCCGGTGCGCAGATCCTTGATGCGGCTCTGGTCGAGCACGTAGTTGCGAATCTGGCTGCCCCAGCCGATGTCGGACTTGGTCGCTTCCACGGCATCTTTTTCCGCGTTGCGCTTCTGGATTTCAAGCTCGTACAACTTCGCCGCCAACATTTTCATGGCGCGATCACGGTTGGCGTGTTGGCTGCGCTCGGTCTGGCACGCCACCACGATGCCGCTCGGCATATGGGTGATGCGCACAGCGGATTCGGTCTTGTTGACGTGCTGACCACCCGCGCCGGAGGACCGATAGACGTCGGTCTTCAAGTCAGCCGGGTTGATCTCGATATCGATGTTGTCATCGACTTCGGGTGACACGAACACCGAGGTGAAGCTGGTGTGGCGACGGTTATCCGAATCGAAAGGCGATTTGCGCACCAGACGATGCACGCCAATCTCGGTCTTCAGCCAGCCGTAGGCGTAATCGCCCTCGACGCGGAAGGTCGCCGACTTGATACCGGCGACATCACCGCCGCTGACCTCCATCAACTCGGTTTTCCAGCCACGCGATTCGCACCAGCGCAGGTACATACGCAGCAGCATTTCCGCCCAGTCCTGTGCTTCGGTACCGCCCGCACCGGCCTGGATATCGACGAAGGCATTGGCCGGGTCCATCTTGCCGGAGAACATGCGCTGGAACTCCAGCTTCTCCACGGCAGTGGTGTGCTTGGCTACGTCCGCGACGACCGCCTGAAAGGTCGCTTCGTCGCCTTCCATTTCGGCCAGCTCGAGAAAATCGTTGGCGTCGTTCAAGGCCGACGTCAAATCACGGATACCGCTGACCACCTTGTCCAACTGCGAACGTTCACGCCCCAGTTGCTGCGCGACCTCGGGATTGTTCCAGATGTCCGGACTCTCCAACTCGCGCGTCACTTCCTCCAGACGTTCGACCTTGTGGTCGTAGTCAAAGAAACCCCCGTAGCAGGTCAATCCGCTGGCGAAGATCGGCGATCTGATTGCGGGTCGGGTTGGCTTCGATCATGACGGTGGTTGGAACGGCTTGCAAAAGGCCGCGCAGAATAGCAAAGCACGGCGCGATGCCCAAATCGGCAAGCAATGCGAGCACCGCAACCGCATAGCCTTCGGGCAAGAAAGAAAGGGTCCGGTGCCAAGCACCGGACCCTGCGACAACACTACAGCGGATTCAGCCTCCCGCTACGCCCTCGAAGCCGTTGGCAAACATTGGCGGAATCACGCTGCTCGGCTTCAGCGCATTCACGGTGAATGCAGAAGGGGTTCCCGCCTCGGCGACACCCAGCGAGACACTACCCTGTACGGGTGGCATGTCAGTTACCAAGGAGAACCGATAGAGCGTGCCCCAGTTGAGCGCGTTGGTGGCAATTCCGGCATCGCTCGGACCCTGCCAAGTGAGGGTGTCCCCCTCCCGTTGTGTGGTCCACTCGTTTGACGGGTTGTCGTCCGCATCGCTGAACTTCGAAGACACCAAGCTTGCAGAAGCAGGCAGTGCCAGGCTGAAGCGGTTGAACCCATGGTTGCGCAGCACCCTGAAGGTGTTGAACGGAGTGCTCACTTCGCTTCCAGTAGTTACTGCGCGCGCAAAATCGAAGTTCATAACCGCATAGTCGTAACGCCACGTCCCATCGCCAAGATCAGTTACCTTAACGGCGACGCGCGCGCGACCTTCGTTGACGGCCAACTCGGCGCTACTTTCATTGGGATTGCTAGTGTTGCGCGAGACCCATTGGTCGATAGCGGGACCCAGCAACAATGGTGAACCGTTGGTCAATTGCCAATGGCCGGAAGCCCAGTTGATGCTAACGGGTCGACTGGCCATGGTGTTGTAGATGCTGATGTCCTCGCGAACGACATACCAAGATTCGAAGCGATAACTGGCGCCAGGGTTGAGTGTTTGATCGAGGTCTGATTCGCGAACCTTCATCCGGAAAGCGTACTGCTCACAGCTCGGATCCCCAGGCAGGTTCGAGCAAGGCGAACCATCGTCTCGCCCACCGCTGCATGTTCCGGCAAGGTCCCCAACCAACTCGATCCGGTCGTAGACCGAACCACAACGCCCCCACTGACCTGTCGAGGGAATGATCTCGCTGCGCGGCCCCAGATCGCCGGTGGAGTTGTTGTTGCCGGTTCCGTAGGTATCGCTGCAACCGCGCCCCAGGATGTGTCCGTTGCCCGGATTCTCATCGCAACTGACATTGATCGTCAGGAAGGCATGCTTGACACCGGATTGCCCGATCTGCTCGATGCTGCCGTCAGCATTCGTTCGATACAAGTTCCAAATCAGGTACGGATGCTGATCGTTGTTGTAGGGTGCGGTGGGAGACGTGAACTTGGTGTTCCAGACCACATCGGCAGCCCAGGGCGCCGTACTCGTCCCCAATGGATCGCTCGGGATGGTCGCCGTCGACGAGCCGTTGGCCCGGTTGTTGCGCAGCGTCGAACTCGGTGTGTAAACCACGATGCCATCGGAGCCCCCGGGGCCATCTTCACCTGAGGCCAGCATCCATTGGGCCGTGAAGGACTGCATGAACACGTCCGCCTCGTAGGTGCCGCCATTCGGCGCGGCCGTTCCCGGCCACTTGGAACTACCTTTGGGCATCGGCAACACGACGCTGTCCGTCGCAATGCGGGAGCCCATTTCCATCGCCGCGACCACGTAATCCGCGATGCCCGGTCGGCCCGCGGCGGCGGCCGCTTCGGCGGTAACGCGCAAATCCATCGCGCGGACGATCATCCGCGGCGAGCTACCCCCTTCGATCTTGTACATAATGCGGTCGATGTAGAACCACGCCTTGCCATCCGCGCTCACGACATCCAGTTGGAATGCATTGTCCTTGCGCGGGCGCAAGGTGAAATTGCGCAGGTCGATGTCATGCGGAAACAGTCCGCCGGTGGCCTTCAACAAATAGCCGCCATTGGCCTGCAACTGGCCGCCCTGAAAGCCGACGAAGTCCAGATCGGCGACGCGAATCTGCAGACCGCCATCCTGCTTCAGTGACACCGTGTCGAACTGCGGGCGGTGACTGTTGGACTTGACCGTCGCAGCACGCTCGACCGACAGGCCCAGCAAACCCATCGGCCCGTCGAACCAGGCGATGTCCATTGCCCCACCCCAAACGGTCAAGGTCTGCTCCTTCGCCGGTTGCGAAACCGCTTCCGTCTGCGCCGATGCAGGCACACTTCCCATGCCACCAAGGAGCCCCAATCCCACCGCAACCACCAACAACGAAGTACGCATTTCTCACCCCTGAAAGATATTCACCGCGGCAAACCCGCTTCCACCCCAATTGACGCACCACGCAGAGGCCGTATCACAAGGTCTGCGCTGCCATTTTCATCGTTACCGGTGCCGAGCGCCCATAGCTCGGATTCGACCACAACGAATACAGATACTCGCCGCGGGTCTGATCTTGCGGACCGACACTGAATGGCCGTCCCGGTCCACCGGCACACATCGTGTTTTCATCTTCGATGCCCCGTTCCACGGCCTGATTGCGCAGGAACTCGATGTAATCCCGGCTGGCAACCTGAAACTGCAGGCGCGCTTCGACCCGCACACCGGCCGGTGTGCCTTCGGGCAACGCGATCGAGTAGCTCGCCTGATCGAAATTCACCAGCCGATGCGCGCCTGACGGATCGGCTGGATAGGTGATGCCCACCGGCGCGATTTCCGGGTTGTTGCCACCGGTAAAGCCCAGCGGCGGAATGCGGTTGTCCTTGGCGATGCAGTTATTGAGGGCGAAGTGAAACATCTCGCGGCCTTGTGCATCGGAAGTCTTGCAGGTGCTGGACGCGCTGTCCCAGATGCCCTGTTTGACCTCGTAAATCCGCGTCTGCACGCTACTGCTCAGCGCTCCCGTGTCGGGATCAAAAACGCCATCGCTCCACAGCAGGTTGTCGCTTCCGTCGAAGACGCGAATCTCCAACCACATCCGCCGCCCTTCCGAGTAGCCGGTGGGCAGCTTGTGGCCGCTCAGATTGGTCACTTTGACGTTGACGCTCAGCGCGTCGGCGACACGGGAGCCGGTGACGTCAAGCGTTGCACTCTGTTCGGTCAGCATCTGCAGCGAACGTTGACTGGCCTGATCGAACGCGGTGCCCAGATTGAGGTTGGGGAATTCCCCCTTGAGAATCTGCGGAATCCACGTGTTGGCACCGGCAAAGTGATGTTGCGGCAGATTGCCGTTGCGATTGGGGCCGCCCGCCGCCGCTTCAAAATGCACGTCGGGATCGGGATCGTAGGCATTCGGCATATGGCATTGCTGACAGGGCTGGGCGGGTGCCACAGACGAGGTGGTGTGAACCACACCATCTGCCTCGGCACCATCAGCGAACAGCGCTTCACCGGCGAAGTCGCTGGCAAGCCACTCCGAATAGGTACGCTCGATGGGGAAGGCAATCCCGGTATCGACACCGCTGTTGTCGATGAGCGTGCGCAGTATCTGCCCACCGACCGTTGGCGAACTTACATTGTGGCAACTTCCGCAATGCTCGCTTTGCGTATGGAACGCGGAAAACTTCCACGGGTGGGGCGGCTCGAAGGGCGCACCGAAATGTTGAATCGGGTAGCTGTAGGGACCGGCACGACAAGGCTCGTTCGCGCCATTCGGGCAACTCTGATCGTCCAGCCAGAAATCGGCATTTTCGCGAATGCCGGGCTGGCCTTGCGGGCCCTGCGCCTGCATGCGATGGCAGGTATGGCAACCAATGCCCGCGTAGTCGTTGTTGAACAACGAGGCCTGATCGTGCGATCCCTGCAGGCGGCAGCCGTTGGCACCATCGACGATGCCGCCCGAACCGTCCTTGCGCACCCGCCCGCCAAACCAGCCTTCCGGCGTGTGACAACGCAGACAGAACTCACCGATCCCTTCCAGACCAAGCGCCTCGCCATCGGCATTGGCGACATCCAGTGCTGCCCAGAACAACGGATCGCGGCTCGAATTGGCCATCATGCTGCCCTGCCAACCGACCGCAGGGTAATAGGTTTCCAAGGCGCCACCGCTGTGGCATCCGGCACAATTGCCTGAGCTCTGGATGTCGTGGACCAGGCCTGGCTGGGTGCCTCGTGGCGTGAAGTCGACCACGCCCTTGCCTGCCGCCAAGGCTGCCGCGCCGAGAACCAGCAGGCCCACGCCTCCCATCCAGCGCCCGAAGCGCGTCAAAGGACTTCGCCAAAACATGCGCCACCACATCTTCAAATCAGGCACTTAGCCTAGCGCCTGGGGGATTTGACGGCAAACCTCGTCGCCCGGATGGCGCGCCCAGGCGGGCAAACAGGCGGTCAGCGAGGAGGCCAAGGCGTTACAAAACAATCCGTTGCATGACGTCTGCGGCACCGGGATCGACACGCCATGGCACTTTGCGACCGCAGTTTCGTTACGCCGTTGCACGTTCAGTGCGCGCCGGCGGAGCCGACAGGGCGATCTGCTCATCCTGACGCAACACATGGAACCCTGTGGCACGCATGGCCTCGCCTGCGGCCTCACTGCCATAGTGGTACAGGCGCAGGCGCGTGTCCCACTCGCGCGGATACTCGCGCAAAACATCATCCAGTCCGGTGTGCGACGGATTGCCTTGCAGACCGCAGTCATGCAGCAGAAGCTCACTGCTGTATTCCCGCAGCACCTCCGGAATCGGACGGGTGTCGCCACTGAACACAAAGCTGCCTCGCAGAGCCAGTCCAAACGCCGTATTCGGCGCGTGGTGACGCGCTGCAAACACCTCGAAATGCAGGCCCTGGTGCCAGAATCCCTGCGAAACCGGAACGACCGCGAACGCGTCCCAGAAGTTGGCGCCGCCTTCGGCCAGCACACTGGGGTAATCCGCCAGGCGGGACTGCAGGATCGGGATCAGCGCGGCGGGCAGAAACAGACGACAGCGACCGCGCCGCTCGGGATCGAAATACAACTGGAAGAACAGGCGCTCCATGCCGCCAATGTGGTCGAGATGGGCGTGGGTGATGAACAGCGCTTTCGGAGGCTGACCATACACATCGAGATACCGTGTCAACGCCTCGGTGCCGCAATCGATCATCAGCACCGGCTCGTCGTCGCACTCCAGCACCGCCGAGGCCGACCCCAGTTCGACCGCCGCACTGCTGCCAACCCCCAACATGCGCAGGCACCAATCGCCGCCAACGGGATGGCTTTGGTTGACCGCTGCGGCAGCACTCATGACTGCGCCGCGAGCAGCAAGCGGTAGGCGGGATTGGCGGTTTCCTCGCTATGCGGATAACCGAGACCCTCCAGAAATGCCTCGAACTGCGACTGATCGGACGCGGGAACCTGCAATCCCACCAGAATGCGTCCGTAATCCGCGCCGTGATTGCGGTAGTTGAACAGGCTGATGTTCCAGTCGGGATGCATGGCGGCAAGAAACTTCATCAAGGCACCCGGACGCTCGGGAAAATCGAAGCGGAACAGGCGCTCGTCCAAGGCCAGCGCAGACTTGCCGCCGATCATGTGCCGCAGATGCAGCTTGGCCAGCTCGTCGTGGGTGAGATCAAGCGTGGCAAATCCCTCATTGGAAAACTCGCGTGCGATCCGAACGCTTTCATCGGCCTGTCCACTGGTCTGCAGTCCGACGAAGATATGCGCCGAACTGGCATCACTGATGCGGTAGTTGAACTCGGTGATGCTGCGGCCGCCGAGCAGACCGCAGAAACGTCGAAAGCTACCGCGCTCCTCAGGTATCGTCACCGCCAGCAGTGCCTCGCGCTGTTCGCCGGTCTCCGCACGCTCGGCGACGAATCGCATGCGGTCGAAGTTCAGATTGGCACCGGAGGTGATCGCCACCAGCGTTTCTCCGGCGTGACCGCCCCGCGCCGCATAGGCCTTCAATCCCGCCACGGACAGGGCACCTGCAGGCTCCAGCAGGCTGCGCGTATCGGCAAACACGTCCTTGATGGCCGCGCACAGCGCGTCGGTGTCCACGCAAATCACTTCATCCAGCAAGGCGCGGCACAAACGGAAGGTTTCATCGCCGACACGCTTGACCGCCGTCCCGTCGGAAAACAGTCCGACATCCAGCAGATTGACCACCTCGCCCGCCGAGATCGACTGCGCCATGGCGCAGGAATCCTGCGTTTGCACGCCGATCACCCGCACCTCGGGTCGCACCGACTTGATGTAGGCCGCGACACCGGCGGCCAGGCCGCCGCCGCCGATCGGCACAAACACCGCATGCAGTGCGTTGGTGTGCTGGCGCAGGATCTCCATGCCGACCGTGCCCTGTCCGGCAATCACCTCCGGATCATCGAACGGGTGCACGAAGGTGTAGCCCTCGCTCGCCAGCAATTGCTGCGCATGCGCGTACGCATCACTGTACGAATCGCCATGCAGCACCACCTCGACGGCGTCACCGCCATGGGCGCGGACTGCATCGATTTTCATCTGTGGCGTGGTCACCGGCATCACGATCACCGCGCGACAGCCCAAACGTCGCGCCGCCAGCGCCACGCCCTGCGCGTGGTTGCCCGCCGAGGCCGCCAACACGCCGCAGGCCCGCTGCGCCGCATCGAGACCGACCATCTTGTTGTAAGCACCGCGCAGCTTGAACGAAAACACCGGCTGATTGTCCTCGCGCTTCAGCAAGACCTTGGCCTGGCAGCGACCCGACAAGCGCGGAGCGAACTCCAACTCGGTCTCACGCGCCACGTCGTAGACCCGCGAACGCAGAATCCGGCGCAGATAGTCATCCGCAACCGACAGATCAGGGGACGCATTCAACGAGTTGAGGCTGTTCACGGACTACCTGCAGGACAAGGGGCGGCAACGCGCTGACTCCAGCGTGTCGTTCTGCCGAATCATAGGGGCTCGACCCGATGCTGTGCGCGACCGGATTGGCTCAACGACGGATTGGCGCGAGCCCGCGCGCCGCGCCACTGGCAAAAGTCGCCCATCAATGATGCACTGCGCGCCTGTCTACTCTTCCGAACGAGCATCGTCGTGGCCTGGATTCGTCGTCTGTTGCTGTTGGCTGTTGTTGGTCTCGTCCTGCTGGCGGGCGGCGCGTGGTGGGCCTTGCGCGAAAGCCTGCCGATTCTCGACGGACAGCAGACCCTGAGCGGTCTGCAGGCAGACGCCCGCGTCGAGCGCGATGAACTGGGCACGGCAACGATCCGCGCAGCCAGTCGACAGGACGCATTGAGGGCGCTGGGATTTGTCCACGCGCAGGAGCGTTTTTTCGAAATGGATCTGCTGCGGCGCTCTGCCGCCGGGGAACTCGGCAGCCTGTTTGGTCCCGTGGCACTGCCCCGGGATCGCGCCAATCGGCTGCACCGGATGCGCCACCGCGCGCAGCAAGCGGTCAAAGACTTGTCGACCGATGAGCAAGCGGCACTCGCCGCGTACGCCGACGGCGTGAATGCGGGGCTTGCGGCGCTGCAGACGCGGCCATGGGCCTACTGGTTGTTGCGCCACCAGCCCAGCGAATGGAAGGCGGAAGACAGTCTGTTGGCCGGTTTTGCGATGTTCTTCGATCTGCAGGACAGCCAGAACCGCCGCGAGCTGGCCTGGCTGCAGATGCGCGAACACCTGCCGTCCGAGGTCGTGAACCTGCTGGCGGCCGATGGCAGTGAGTGGGACGCGCCGCTGATGGGTGATGCGCGCGCCGCGCTGAGCGCCGAGCAGATTCGCGCCGCGTTCAAGTCACCCTTCAAGCCCTGGCAAGCGACACCGGCGTCGCCGGAAACGCAGGATGCACCAGTGCAGTCCGATACCCACTCGCCCGCAGCGGAAGTGGACCAAGATGCCGCTCCCGTCGGTAGCAACAACTTCGCGGTCGCGGGCGGTTTGACCGCCGATGGACGCGCCATCGTGGCGGACGACATGCACCTCGGTCTGCGCGCGCCGAATATCTGGTTTCGCACCCGTTTGATCTATCCCGACGCCGACGCGCCGGACGGACAGGTCGATGCCACTGGCGTCTCGTTACCCGGCGTCCCGACGCTCGTGGTCGGCAGCAATCGTCACATCGCCTGGGGCTTCACCAATAGCTATGGCGACTGGGCGGACTGGGTGCTGGTGGAATGGCTGGACAAGGCACATACGCGCTACCGAACCGCCGACGGTGAAGCGCGCGTCGAGAGTGTGGAAGAAAGCCTCGATACGCACGGCGGCACCCCGGAGATTCTGAGCATCCGCGAAACCCGCTGGGGCCCGATCCTGCACGATCTCGACGACACGCACAGCCTCGCGCTGCGCTGGACGGCCCACCAGCCGGGCGCCATCAATCTCGACCTCGGCCGTCTGCTGCGTGCCGACAGCATCGACAAGGCGCTCGACATCGCGCATTCGGCAGGCGTGCCTGCGCAGAATCTGCTGGTCGGTGATCGCCACGGCGACATCGCGTGGACGCTGATCGGTCGCATCCCGCGCCGAATTGGCGACTGCGACCCGAAAGCGCCCCTGGTTCCTGCACGCGGTTGCGACTGGGATGGATGGATCGCACCGGACGCCACACCGAGCGTTGTTCGACCCGCCAGTCAACGTCTCTGGTCCGCGAACTCGCGCGTCGCCGACGCCGAGGCGCTCGCCCTGATCGGCGATGGCGGCTACGACCTGGGCGCACGGCAGCGCCAGATTCGCGATGACCTGCAGGCAGCCTCCCACTTCAGCGAGCCTGACCTGTTGGCAATCCAGCTTGATGATCGCGCCCTGTTCCTGCAGCGCTGGTGGGATCTGTACGAGAAAACGCTGGCCGCCTCGAACGATCCCGCGCTCGCCCCACTGCGCGATTTGCAGGCCCGATGGGACGGTCGCGCGTCGGCCGAGTCGGTGAGCTACCGACTGGCGCGAGGACTGCGCAGCATCGTGCTGGAACGGGCGAGCGAACACCTTCTGCTGCCGGTTCGCGAAGCCATGGGCGAACGCTTCATGGCTCCAAAGCTGAGTCAGCTCGAAGCGATGCTCTGGCCCGCCATCGAAAACGAGATTCCCGAGCTGCTGCCCGCCGACTACGCGCAATGGCAGGCATTCCTGCAGGCCAGTCTGCTCGAACTGCAATCCCAACTGCAGGCCGTGCCCGGCAATCTGGCTGATCGAAACTGGGGCGAGAAGAACGCCGCTCAAATTTGCCATCCACTCGCCCTGGCGCTGCCAGCCGTGCTGGCCGAACCGTTGTGCATGCCCGGCGAGCCCCAAGCGGGCGACAGCAACATGCCGCGCGTGGCGGCGCCCGGATTTGGTGCCAGTCAGCGCATGGTCGTTGCGCCGGGTCACGAAGCGGACGGACTGTTCCATATGCCGGGCGGCCAGAGCGGTCACCCGCTTTCACCGTTCTGGGGTGCGGGTCACGCTGACTGGATGCACGGCAAGCCATCGCCGTTCCTGCCCGGCCAAACCCGCCACACCCTGATCCTTAACGCCGAGTGAGATATTTTCGATTCCCCGCGAATCCTTTTGCCTTCCTGCCCACTCTTGCTGACATTGAATTGATCGCCATGGCTTGCCGACCAGGCCATGGCGTCGAATCACACGGAATGTGTTGCCCAACAACCTGACCTGCACAGGAACGGACGATGACCGAGCCAGCGACCTGCCACCCCTTGCAACCGCTGCTGTGTGCCGCGCGCGAGGGCGATGCCGAGGCACTGAACTGCTTGCTGGCGCGCAGCCGCACGCAGGTCATCCGGTATGCCGAACGCCATTGCGCCGTCAACGATGTCGAGGATGCAGTGCAGGAAACCCTGATCCTTACCGCACGCTATCTGAATGCCTTGCGGGTTCTGGAAGCGTTCAACGGCTGGTTGTTCCGCATCGTCAAGCGTGAATGCGACCGTCTGAAGCGTGCCGTGCGGATGAACGTCTACGACTATGCGCCGGATCTGCCCATGCCCGAACCGGTGCTGCAGTCGGCCAACGAACTGCGCCGCGACCTGACGGCGGCGCTACAGTCGCTGCCGCCGCACTATCTGGAAGTGCTGCTGATGCGCGACGCCGAAGAGCTGAGCATCGAGGAAATGGCCACGCGCCTCGGCCTGCAGCGCGCCGCCGTGAAGTCCCGCCTGCACCGGGCTCGCGCACTGGTGCGCGAGTACCTCAAACCCTGACGTCTTCCTCACCGCACTGCGCGTATCACCGCCGCGTGTGGCCCCCTTTCACCCCGCGGCTCTGCCGCCATCTCAAGGAGCACTGCAATGAGCAACAACACACTGAACCTGGCAATGAGCGCGATGCTTGTCGGCGGCTTGGCCCTCGTCTCGGGCAACGCCGCGCAAGCGTTCCAGTTGACCGATATGCACAGCGGCTACCAACTGGTTGGCGATGAAGCCGACAAGAGCAAGGAAGGCTCCTGTGGCGAAGGCAAATGTGGCGCGGCCGCGAGCAGCGAAGACGACAAGAGCGCCGACGGCTCCTGCGGTGGTGACAAGTCCAAGGAAGGCAGCTGCGGTGAAGGCAAGTGCGGCGGCGAAGCCAAGAAGGAAGGCGAAGGCAGCTGCGGCGGCAACGCGGTTTGATGATTCGGGTGGCGTTGCACGCGGTGCAGCGCCACCTGTCCTCGATGCCATGACCATGATGATGGATCGCTCCTGCTGCGGCCTTGGCTTGCGGCGTGCCTTGCTCGAATCCCTTTGCGAGCAACGCCCGTCGGCCATCGGCTTTCTCGAACTGGCACCGGAAAACTGGATCGGCGTCGGCGGCAAACGGGCCCGAGCGCTGCAGCAACTTCGCGAACACTATCCGATACATTGCCACGGCCTTTCGTTGTCCATCGGCGGACCGGAACCCTTCGACCCCGTGTACCTCCGGCGGTTGCGGGATTTTCTCGACCGCCTGGACACACCGCTCTACAGCGACCATTTGAGCTTCTGCAGCGACGATGGCCAGCTCTATGATCTGTTGCCATTGCCTTTCACCGACGAGGCGGTGCGCCACGTCGCAACGCGCGTGCAACAAGTGCAGGATGCGTTGCAGCGCCGAATTGCGCTGGAAAACGTCTCGTACTACGCCGCGCCATTTCAGGCCATGAGCGAGATCGATTTCGTCAATGCGGTGCTGCGCGAAGCCGATTGCGACCTGCTGCTGGATGTCAACAACATCTACGTCAACAGCATCAATCACGGCTACGACGCCAGCGCATTTCTGCACGCGCTCCCCGCCGCGCGAGTGCGCGGCATTCATGTCGCGGGTCACTACGTCGAAGCGCCCGACCTGCTCATCGACACGCATGGCGCGGACGTGATCGACCCGGTCTGGAATCTGCTGCACCAGGCCTACGACCACTGCGGCCTGCATCCAACGGTGCTTGAACGGGATTTCAATCTGCCGTCGCTGGGCCAGTTGTTGCAGGAAGTCGAACAGATGGCTCGATGCCAGCAAGCCCACATGGCGGGGAGTCCTCATGCGCGCTGCGCCTGAAACGCTCCGCGCGCAGCAATTCGCACTGACCCGCGCCTTGCGCGATCCGGTTCAGCCCGGCCCCGAAGGCATTGAAGCGCGCCGACTCAAGGTCTACCAGGACCTGCTGTTCAACAACGTGCATTCACTGCTATCCGCTCAGTTCCGGGTCATCGCGCAGTTGCACGAACCGGCCTGGTGGGCGTCGCTGGTGCGCGACTTCTTTCGCGAGCATCGCGCACGGACGCCGCTGTTTCCCGAGCTGGGTCAGGAGTTCATCCTCTGGCTCACTCAGCGTGAGGAACAGGGACAACTGCCACTGCCCTTCCTGCGTGAGCTGGCCCATTACGAATGGGTCGAGCTGGCACTCGCGATCAGCGATGCGCAGATTGACGAGTCCACCTTCGATCCGGATGGCGACCTGCTTGATGGCATTCCCGTGCTGTCACCCTTGGCCTGGCCGCTGGCCTATCGCTTCCCGGTGGATCGGATACGCGCCGATTTCCAGCCCACCGAACCATCCGATCAGCCAAGCTGTTTTCTGCTGCAACGCGACGCGCAATTCCAGGTGCGCTTCAGCCGCATCGACCTGACCAGCTTGCTGCTGTTGAACCGACTGCAACAGGTCAACCAGACAAGTGGGCGGCAGCATCTGCTGGCGTTGGCGGCAATGGCCGCCGTCGCCGAAGTTGAATCCTATGTGGCGTCGGGTGCGCGCCTGCTGCAGCAGTTGCGCGAACGGCAAGTCATTCTGGGCACCGCTCGGCAACATCCGCAGCCTTAGGAGTCTGCGCGGATTGCGGGGGATTGGAATGGTCGGGAAAGATGAAACCGCCACCGCCCGGACGCCTCGTCCGCGTACCGGGCAGCTCCCAGGGGATTGAGCTGGCTTCGGTGGCAGGGCAAGACTGCGCCCGTATCGATTCGCGCACTATCGGAAACGGCGCTGATTCGGTGTAGGAATTTTCCTACCCGCCTTGGTGTGTGTAATCAGCCGAGAAAATCCTGCAGCGCCTGATTCAGTGATGCGCGCTGCGTGTCCGGATCGAACCAGCGCAGGTCGAGTTCGCCGCGTAGCCAAGTGAGCTGACGCTTGGCCAGTTGGCGGGTCGCGGCGATGCCTTGCGCGCGCAGTTGCGAAAGGTCGATCTCGCCGCGCAGGAATTGCCAAGTCTGCCGATAGCCCACGGCGCGCATCGACGGCAAATCCGGATGCAGCCTTGAATCCGCCGTCAGTTCACGCACTTCATCGATCAACCCCTGTTCCAGCATCTGCTCGAATCGCAGCGCGATGCGCGCATGCAGAACCGCGCGATCGGTCGGGGCCAGCGCCAGCTTCAGGACACGATACGGCAGACGCGGCGACCTTTCGCCTTCGCGCTGCCAGACCGAAATGGGGCGTCCGCTGACGCGAAACACCTCCAGTGCCCGACTGATGCGTTGCGGATCCGTGGCGTGGATTCGCGCGGCGGCGAGCGGATCGATCTCGGCCAGTTGGCGATGCAGGCCAGCCCAGCCATGCATGGCCGCCTCCGCCTCGATGTCGGCCCGCACCCGCGCATCCGCCGCTGGCATCTGCGCAAGACCGCCCAGCACGGCACTGAAATACAGGCCTGTTCCGCCCACCAGCAAGGGCAAGCGACCCTGCTGCGTCGCCGCGTTCATGCAGGCACGCGCGTCATTGGCGAAGTCACCGGCAGAGTAGACCTCGTGCGGATCGAGAACATCGATCATTGCGTGCGGTGCCTGCGCCAGCGTCGCCGCATCCGGCTTCGCCGCCCCGATGTTCAGGCCGCGATACACCAGGGCCGAATCGACACTGATGACCTGCGCGTTGAGGCGCTGCGCCCATTCGACCGCCAGCGCAGTCTTGCCCGAGGCGGTCGGGCCCATCAGCGCAATCGCCAGCGGGCGCGTATCGGCGGGCATCAGCTGCGACTGCAACTCTGCAATTGCAGGGTTTGCCCCGGTCGAATCAGGTACTTCGGCGCGCGAATGCCGTTGGCACTCGCCAAGGTTCCGACAGTGCAACCGTAACGGCGGGCAATGCCATGCAGGGAGTCACCGCGCCGCACGCGGTAGGCGCTCGCAGCTATCCCCACGGGAGGAACAGTGGGCTTGCTGGCAGCGGCAAACTGTTGCGCCAATTGCAGGCGTTCGCCCGCCAGACACCAGCGCTGGTAGTCATCGACCAGACGCTTCGGTGCCTGCAGCGTGGTCCCCACGGCCAGCGGTGCATGCGGTTGCAAGCGCGGATTGAGATTGCGCAGCACGCGGAACCAGCCCTCACGGGTATCGCCCTGGCCAAGGCACATGGTCAGCTCGTTCAGCGTGGTGGCTTGCTGCAGCACCAGCGTCGAGGGCGTCGCATCAATGCTCGGAAACACCAGCCCGACCTCGTCGGGATGCAGAAACAGCCAGGCCGCCGCCAGCACCATCGGCACGTAATCCTGCGTCTCTGCGGGCAGTTGACCGCGAATGCGGCGATCCCAATAGGGTTTGCCGCCGCTGCCTGCGTACAGACGCCGAACTCGACCCTCGCCGCCGTTGTAGGCAGCCAGCGCCAGTTCGAGGTTGTGGTTCAACTCGGCGAAACGGTCATTGAGGTAAGCCACGCTGGCACGCGCCGAAAGCTGCGCATCGAATCGGGTATCGAAGCCATCCACCCGGCCCAGTCCATAACCCAGTCCGGTCTGATACATGAACTGCAGCGGACCGCTGGCGCCAGCACGCGACACCGCGTGCACACGGCCACCGGACTCCTTCGCCAGCAGACCGAACAGCAAGGCCTCGGGCAAGCCGGCGCGCTCGTACTCGGGCCACATCAAATAGCGCAGGTACTGGTAGTTTTCGTAGGCCGTGATCAGATTCGGGCGCATCCAGGTCAACCACTCGACCATGGCTGCCTTGACCGGCGTGTTCAGTTCGATCAGGTCGCGCAATTCGCGGCCGTTCAACAAGGTAACCGAGCGCTGCGCTTCGGGCAGATCGTCCAGCATCGGTGACGTGGTCGAATCGGTGGCTTGCGCCGCGGTGAGATCGGCCTCCGCCAGTTCATCGGTGTTCTCGCTGTGAATCGCCAGTCCTTCTCCGGCCAACTTTTCATAGCCCGACAACACGCGCGAATGATCGCAAGCGGGCGAGGACAGACAGGTCTGAGCCGGTTCGCGCAAGGCATCGCGCGCCGCCCGCAGCGTCTCATCCTCAATGACCTCACCCGCGCGCAGACGCTCCATCAAAATCAACGCCGCGTCCAGCCGCGTCTCGAATTGCTGCAAGGCCGACTCCGCCTGCGCCGTCGATGCCACGGGATCATCCGGGCTCGACTTGGTTCGTTGGCCCTGACAGCCGGTCACGCCGACACTCAAACCGCACAGCACTGCCGCCACCGAAGCACCCCGAAACCACATCGGTGTGAGACACACCCGCTTCCACTGCCACCGCACCATCACTGTTTCCAAATCGGGCCGCGCCGCGCGGCCAAGGGCGGCAATTCTAGGCAATTCGCCCGCGCCTCGCCCTACAATCGCCGACATTCCACCGCACAGGGAGCACAGCGTGGCCGATATTCTGATTGGCAAGGGTGAGTCGCCGGTGCACCTGCTCGGCAAGTTCGGCAACCGCCACGGCCTGATCGCCGGTGCAACCGGGACCGGCAAATCGGTCAGCCTGATGGTGCTGGCCGAAGGCTTCTCGCGGATGGGCGTACCGGTCTTCCTGGCCGATGTGAAAGGCGATCTGGCCGGACTTTGTCAGGCCGGAACGTCCTCCGAAAAACTGCAGGCACGGGTAGCGCAGATTGGCGTCGAGGGCTACCAGAACGAGGCCAACCCGGTGGTGTTCTGGGATCTCTACGGCAAGCTCGGTCACCCAGTCCGCACCACGATCAGCGAAATGGGTCCGGCCCTGCTGTCGCGTGTGCTGGAGCTCAACGACACCCAGTCGGGCGTGCTGGATGTGGTGTTCCGGCTCGCCGACGAACAGGGGTTGCTGCTGATCGATCTGGAAGATCTGCGCGCCCTGCTCGGCTTCATCGCCGAGCACCGCGCCGAGGTCTCGGCCAAACTCGGGCTGGTCAGCGCTCCCAGCATCGCCGCGATCCAGCGTCAGTTGCTGCGTCTGGAAAGCGACGGCGGCGAGCATTTCTTCGGCGAGCCGGCGCTCGACCTGAGTGATCTGATGCGGCAGGACATGAGTGGGCGCGGCATCATCAACGTGCTCGCCGCCGATCAACTGATCCTGAAGCCACGACTGTATTCGAGCTTCCTGCTCTGGCTGCTGTCCGAACTGTTCGAAAATCTGCCGGAAGTCGGTGATCTGGAGCAGCCGAAACTGGTGTTCTTCTTCGACGAAGCACACCTGTTGTTCGACGACTGCCCACCCGCGCTGCTGCAGCGTGTCGAACAGGTGGTGAGGCTGATCCGCTCCAAAGGCGTCGGCGTGTATTTCTGCTCGCAGAACCCGGACGATGTGCCCGACAGCGTGCTCGGGCAACTGGGTAACCGGGTCCAGCACGCATTGCGGGCGTTCACACCGCGCGATCAGAAAGCCGTTCGCGCCGCCGCCGAGACCTTTGCCAGCAATCCCAATCTGGACGTTGCCAAGGTCATCACCGAATTGGCGGTGGGTGAAGCCCTGGTCTCCACCCTGCAGGAC
>Ga0209066_10002853_pt1 | contig 20372 bp, 25 predicted proteins | sample All_14_2_FD_187198 | JGI IMG/M metagenome (GOLD analysis project Ga0209066, IMG submission 187198) | Freshwater microbial communities in response to fracking from Pennsylvania, USA - Allegheny Zone_MetaG_DW_15 (SPAdes) (version 2) ... | reverse complement strand
GGCGGAGGCGGTGCAGTCGATCCCCGAATCGCCGAGCACCTGCCGCACGCGCTGCTCGCGCCGACGACGGTCGTGCTCGGTGGCGCGAGCGCGCGCGAGTTCGGCGCGCACGGCATCCTCTTGCAGTTTGCGCAGCCGCAGCAGCCCGGCGAGGCGGAAGGTGCTCAACGGTCGCCCCCGTCCGATGCGTCGACGCCGAGCGCGGCGACGAGCCGCGCGAGGTGCGCCCACGACTCGGCGCCGTCGGCGATCTCGGCGATGTCCTGCCGCAAGAAGGCGTCGATCCCGGCGGCGTGGTCGACGGCCGCGTCGACGAGAGGGTTGGCGCCGCGCTGATAGGCGCCGACGTCGATGAGGTCTTGCGCCTGGCGGCGGGCGGCCATGACCCGGCGGAGGGCGACCGCGAGGCGGCGCTGCTCGGCCGTGGTCACCCGGCCCGCGACGCGGGAGATGGAGGCGAGGGCGTCGACCGTCGGGAAATGGCCGGCGATCGCGAGCTTGCGGTCGAGCACGACGTGCCCGTCGAGGATGGAACGGGCGGCGTCGGCGATCGGTTCGTCGTGGTCGTCGCCGTCGACGAGCACCGTGTACAGACCGGTGATCGAGCCCTGGGCCCCCGTGCCGGCGCGTTCCAGCAGCCGGGCGAGCAGGCCGAACACCGACGGCGGGTAGCCGCGCGTCGCGGGGGGCTCGCCGATCGCGAGCCCGATCTCGCGCTGCGCCATCGCGACGCGCGTCACCGAGTCCATGAGCAGCACCGCGTGCCGGCCCTCATCGCGGAAGCCCTCCGCGATCCGGGTGGCGGTGAATGCCGCGCGCACGCGCAGGAGGGGCGCCTGGTCGGCGGTCGCGACGACGACGACCGAGCGGGCGAGACCCTCGGGCCCGAGATCGTCCTCGAGGAACTCGCGCACCTCGCGACCGCGCTCCCCGACGAGGGCGATGACGGCGACCTCGGCGTCGGTGCCGCGCGCGATCATCGACAGGAGCGACGACTTGCCGACGCCGGATCCGGCGAAGAGCCCCAGACGCTGGCCGCGGCCGACGGGGGTGAGGGTGTCGAGCACGCGCACGCCGAGCGGCAGCGCGGTGTCGATGCGCGCACGGTCGAGCGGCGACGGCGGCACGTTGTCGACGGCGACCCGGTCGGCGACGATCGCGCCCTTGCCGTCGATCGGCTGGCCGGCGGCGTCGACGACCCGCCCGAGCATCCCGGAGCCGATCGGCACGCGCATGCGCGCGCGGGTGGATCGGGCGCGGTCGCCGACCCGCAGTCCGGCGGCGGCGTCGAGCGGCATCGCGGTGACGGCGTCGGCGCCGAGCGCCGCGACCTCCGCGCGGACACCGTCGCCGAGCACGAGCAGGTCGCCGATGGCGGCGTCGAGTCCGGTGACGCGCACCCCGAGACCGGTCGCGGCGGCGACGACGCCGATCCGCTCGGGGCGACCGGCGCCGAGCACGAGGTCCCAGCCCGCGGGGCGGACGTCGGTGAGCGTCATCGCGCCGCCCCCGGAACGTCGGCGAGCGCGGCGCGGGCTCGGTCGAGGGCGGCGCCGAGGCGGGCGTCGATCTCGCCGTCACGCAGGTCGAGCAGGGCGCCGCCCGCGTCGACCTCGGGATCGGCGACGATCTCGACCCCCGCGGGCACGAGCCCCTCGACGGCGAGGTCGGCGAGTGCGGCGGCGTCGGCGGGATGGAGGCGCACGCGGCGCGGGACCGCGTCCCCCGCGACGCGGAGCGCTCGTTCGACGACCGCGACGACCCCCGGGTGCGGCTCGCGTTCGAGGATGGCGGCCGCGAGCTCGACGGCGGCCGCGACGAGAGCCCCGTCGGCGGCCGCGAGCACGGGAGCGGTGCGCGCGTCGAGCAACCCCGCCGCCGCATCGAGAGCGCCCAGCGCACTCTCGAGACGGCGGCGCGACTCCTCGGCGGTGCGCGCGGCGTCGGCATCGAGCTCCGCCCGACGGCGGGAGAGCTCCGCCTCGGCGACGCGACGGCCCGCGGCGTACCCGGCGGCGTGACCCCGCACGACGGACGGGTCGTCGGTGCGCCCCGTGGCGCGAGCGGCGAGGTCGGCGAACAGCAGGGGTGCGAAGTCAGTCAACGAGCTCCTCCTCGGGCTCGTCGGTCGCCTCGCCGCGCCGGATGACGAGCGTGCCGTCGGCCTCCATCTGGCGCACCGCGCCGACGATCGCCGAGCGGGCATCCTCGACCTGCGACTTGCGCACCGCGCCGAGATAGCCGCGTTCGGCTTCGACGGCCTCGCGGTTGCGCTCCGACATGTTCGACATGATGACCTCGACGAGTTCGGGGGAGGCCCCCTTGATCGCGAGCGCGAGTTGCGCGGGGTCGAGCCCGCGCAGGGCCTGTTGCACGTCGCGAGCCTCGAGCGTCGCGAGATCTTCGAACGAGAACATGCGCGACCGCACCTCTTCGGCGAGCGCGGGGTCGCGTTCCTCCAGGTCGGCGAGGATCGCCCGTTCGGTCGCCGGGTCGGCACCCGTGAGGATGTCGACGAGCGGCTGGACGCCGCCGGCGATCTCGTCCCGCTCCGGCACCGCACCGCTCGCCCGCACGAGCTGACGCAGGGTGTCGGCGAGCACCCCCACGATCTCCGGGTCGGCGGAGCCCGCCGTGCTGATCGCCTGCGCCACGGCGATCCGTCGTGCCGGGTCGAGCCGCGAGAGCACACCCGACGACGTGCGCGGCGTCAGGTGGATGAGCAGCAGCGCGATCGTCGCCGGCATCTCGTCGGCGACGAGGGCCGCGATCGCGCCGGGGTCGGCGGCGTCGAGGAACTCGAACGGGCGCCCCGACATGCTCGACGCGAGACGACCGAGCAGGGCCGTCGCGCGTTCCTGGCCGAACGTCGCCTGCAGCAGCTCTTCGGCGGCCTCGCGCCCGCCGCGCGTCGTCGACGCCCCGGTCTCGGCGCGCGCGTGGAACTCGAGCAGGGCGGCCTCGGCGACGGCGTCGTCGATCGTCTGCAGTCGCGCGATCTGCTGGGCGAGTTCCTCGGCGACGTCTTCGTCGAGGCGGCGCAGCACGTCGGCAGCTCGGTCGCGCCCGAGCTGCATGAGCACGAGCGCGGCCTTCTGTGATCCGCTGTAGCCGCGGATGGCATCCGTCATCGCGCACCCGCCGGTTCATCCATGAGGCGCCGGAGGTAGTCGGCGGCGCGCTGCGGGTCCGTGCGCGCGAGCGCGTCGACGGCGGCGCGGGCGCGGGTGAAGTCGGTCTCGGGAGTCGGAGTGCGATCGGGCTCGTCGGTTGCCGTGACCTGCGGCGGCGCGGCGAATCCGGCGACGACGGGCTGGTCGGCGAGGTCGTCGAGCAGCGGGCCGCCGACGGGTGAGGCCGGGATCGGGCCCAGGTCGACCGACGCGGGCCGCCCGCGACGGCGGGACCGGGAGAGCGCGACGATCGCGACGACGAGCACGACGACGACCGCTCCCGCGATGATGCCCGTCTGCAGCAGGTCCTGCATCGCGGCGTCGGCTTCCGCGGCGGCGGCGGCGTCGAGTGCCGCGGCCGCGGTCTCGGCGTTGGCGACGGCGAACGCGACGATCTCGACGGTCACGGCATCGCCGCGCTCGGGGTCGATCCCGGCAGCGGTGGCGACGAGGCTCTCGATCGTGCTCGCGGGGATGCCGGCCGCGGCCTCCTCATCGATCGCGATCGACACGCTCTGCTTCACGAGGCTCCCGGCGGGGATGGTGCGCACCTCGGTGATCTTGTTGACGGCGTTGGTGCGCTCGATGACGCTCGAGCTGTAACCGTCCTCGGCGGTGGCCCCCTCGGCATCCGTGGGGACGGCGATGTTGTCGGGGCCGAGCTGTCCCGTCGCGCCCTCCTGCGCTCCCGCGCCGTAGCTCTCCGACTGGATCGACTCGACGAGGGCCAGGTCGCCCTCCTCGGGCGAGGTGAACGTCTCGGAGGTCTGCTGCGCCGACTGCTTGTCGATGAGGGCGCTCACCGCGACGGTCGCGTGGCCGACCCCGACGATGCGGTCGAGCATCGCCTGCACGCGATCGCGCACCCCCGTCTCGTAGTCGCTCGCGGCCTGCTCGGGCGAGCCCACCGTCGTGGCGCTCAGCAGGGTGCCGTCGGCGTCGACGACCGAGACGTCGTCGACCGCGAGCCCGGGCACCGACGACGAGACGAGGTGCTGTACCGAGAGGATCTGGTCGGGCGAGAGGGTGCGGCCGGGCGCGGTGGACAGGAACACGGCCGCCGTGGCGGGCATCTGCTCGGCGACGAAGACCGACTCCTCGGGCAGGGCGAGCTGGACACTCGCCGCCGTCACGCCCGAGAGTCCTTTGAGCGTGCGGGCGAGTTCGCCTTCGAGCGCACGCTTGTACGTCACCGACTGCTGGAACTCGCTCGCGGTGACCCCCATCGAGTCCAGCAGCGCGTAGCCCCCCGACTCCGACCCGGGCAGTCCGGCGGCGGCGGCGGCGATGCGCTGAGCGGCGACGTCCTGCTGCGGCACCATGATCGTCGTGCCGCCGTCGGCGAGTTCGAACGCGACGTCGGCCGCCTCGAGCTGCTCGACGATCGCGCTCGCGTCAGCTCCGGCGAGGCCGGAGTAGAGCGGCACGTACTGTGGGCGCGTGAGCCACGCGCCCACCCCGACGGTGGCGACGGCGAGCACGGCGATGCCGATGAGGGCGAGCGTGCGCTGCGCGACGGTGAACTCGCGAAGGGCGTGGAGCGCGCGTTGGAACACGCCGCGGACCTGCTGGGGCATCAGGCTTGCATCCTCATGATCTCGGTGAAGGCTTCAACGCCCTTGTTGCGCACCGCCGAGACGAGCTCGAGGGTCACGGCGGCACGGGCCGCGGCGATGGTGGCGTCGTGGATGTCGGTGAGGTCGCCGCTGACGGCCTTGACGGCGAGCTCGCTCGACGCCTGCTGCGCCGCCTGAACGCCCTCGACGGCGGAGGTCAGCGCGTCGCCGAAGCCCGTGCCGGCGATCGACTGGACGCCCGAGGTCGCGGGCGTCAGATAGGTCGCCGGTGAGACGGCGGCGTCGCCGCCGAGGCCGGTCACGAGCGGCCGATCTGGAGGGCCGCGAGGTAGCTCTCGCGGGCACGGTCGACGACGGCGGCATTCGCCTGGTACCCGCGTTGCGCCATGATGAGGGCGCTCATCTGGGTGGCGAGGTCGATGTCGGGCATGCGCACCATCCCGTCGGCGTCGGCGAGCGGGTTGGTCGGGTCGTACGCGAGCCGGCCCTCGGCGCTGCCGTAGGCGTCGGACTCGACGTAGACGCCCGACGTGCCCTCACCGGCCTGAACGACGAGGTAGCGCGCCTGGAAGGCGGCCTCGTCGGTGCGCCGGGCCGTGTTGATGTTGGCGATGTTGTCGGAGATCGCGTCGAGCCACTTGCGGTGCACGGCAAGCGAGGATCCGGCGATGCCGATCGCGTCGAAGGTCATGATCACGCCGTCCGGAGCGCCGTGCGGATCGAGGAGAACTGGCCGTCCATCGCGTTGGAGGCGAACTGGTAGCGCAGCACGGTGTCGATGTTGGACAGCGTCTCGGTGTCGAGGTTGACGTTGCTGCCGTCCTCCCGCGTCGGTTCGAGCGACCGCGCGGTGGAGACGTCGGCCCGCCCGTCGCCTCGCGCGACCGACGCGGCGAGGGCATCCTCGAACGACACCCGCTGGGCCTGGTAGCCGGGGGTGTTGACGTTGGCGATGTTGTTGGCGACCGCCCGCTGACGCGCGGCGAGGCCGTCGAGAGCGCTGTCGAGCGCCCGGAACGTCACGGAGTCGAACACGGACGGTCTCCCTTTCGCGAGAGGGGGCGGCCGATCCGTGGCCGAGGGAAGAGCTATCCGTGCTCAGGTGGGACTGTCGGCGACGACCGTCGGCGGCGTAAGCGCGACCTGCGCCCCACTCCGGGGGTCACTCCCGAAGCGGAGCGCTCAGGCCGAACGGTCGAGGTAGATCGAGTCCGGAGTGCGACTGGACGCGGCCCGGGTCATGCCGATGTGGCGGGCGAGTTCGACGCGCAGACGTTCCAGCTGCGCCATCGCGACACGCTGAGCCTCGAGGATCGCGAGCGCGCGCTGTCGGTCGGTGTCGGGGAGCGGCCCGACGGCACCGACCGGGACCCACCCGGCCGCAGCGCGCTCCTCCTCCGACAGCACGACGCCGGCTCCCGCGAGCTCGGCGGCGAGCAGGTCGACGCGCGCGAGTTGGCGTTCGAACTCCTGGAGGATCTCGAACCACGGCACCGTCGTCGGCGCCTCCGTCGCCCGGGGCTCGGGCTCAGGCCACGACCGCAATGCTCTGCTCTCCCGTGCCCTCGGGGCGCTCGGTGAGGGTCTGTGCCGCGGCCAACCAGGCCCACCGCAGCGGTCCGAGCAACGCGGAGCACTCTCGCGTGCGCTGCACGTCGTGGTTGACGTTCGCCGCGATGAGTTGCTGCTGAAGGTAGCCGTAGATGGCGAGGAGGTCGGGGCCGCCCTTCCACGCGTCGACATCGAGCGAGCTGCTGAGTTCGGCGACGATGTCCTGAGCGTGCAAGAGGTTCCGCGCGGCGGCGGCCCAGTCGCCGGAGACCTGCGCGGCCTCGGTGCGGGCGAGGTCGAGCAGCAGCCGGTCGTAGAGCATCGTGACGAGTTGCGTGGGCGTCGCCGAGAGCACGGTCTCCCGCAGGTAGTCACCGGACGAGGGGAACGTCATGTCGAGCTCCCCGACGTCGAGCTCAGTTGAGCGGTGAGCCAGGAGGACTGCGCCTGAATGGTCGAGAGCGCCGACTCCATCGCCGCGTAGGTCGACTCGAGCCGGGCGCGGCGCACCGCGAGGCGGTCGTCCCAGTCGGCGATGCGGCCCTCGAGGTCTTGGATCGTGCTCTGCTGACTCGTGATGCGTTGGGTCAGCGTGCCGTCGACCTTGTCGGAGGCACCCTCCGCGACCGTCTGGATGCGCGCCGAGATCTGGGCGAGCACGTCTTGCGTCGCCGCGGGATCGGCGGCCATCGCGGCGGCGAACGTCGTCGCATCGAACTCGAGCCCGCCGGTGCGGGTCACGGTGATGCCGATCGCCGACGGTGAGGCGCCGCCGATCGGGTCCATGACCGCGCGCGTGAGCGCCGTCGCGAGGTCCCGCGTCTGTCGATCGCCGGTGAAGACCCCCGCGCTCGTCGCGGCGACGCCGTCGCTCCCGGTCGTCGTGGAGACGGCCGACTTGGTGCGGATCGTCGAGAGGATGCCGTTGAGGCCGGAGACGAGCGACGAGGCCGCGGTGGAGGCGGTGGTGGCGCTGCGTGCGACGGTGAGGGTGACCGGCGCCGCCTCGACCGCCGTCACGGAGACGTCCACTCCGGGCAGAAGGTCGGTGAACGTGTTGCTCGCCGAGGTGATCTCCTGCGCGGCGGAGGATCCTGCCCAGAGGGTGACGGCGGCATCCTGCGCGACGCTCACGGTCGCCGCACCCGGCGCGGCGAGCAGGTCGGTCGCGGTCGCGCCGAGCACGTCGGCGGCGGTGCCGGCGTAGAACGAGAACGCCCCGTCGGCGCCCGTCGCCCCGCTCAGCTGGAGACGGTACTGCGGGTCACCCGAACCGGAGTCGACGCCCGAGGCGACGAGGGTCGCGGTGACGCCGGTGCCGGCGGCGTTGATGTTGGCGGCGAGGTCGGCGAGCGAGGCGCCTGCGGAGATCTCGGTGGCCGTGCCCGCGGCGTCGACGAGGGTGACGGTCGGTCCCCCCGACCACGCCGTCATCGGCGCGGTCACCGAGACCTGGGCGCGGGCGAGTCGGTCGACGGTGAAGGTCAGCGACGCGGGCGAGGCCGCTGCGTCGGCGGCCACGGTGACGCTCGACGCGGATGACGAGGACGTCACGCCGCGGAGCTTGTCGGCCGTCGACCAGGACGCGGCGTTGGCCGCGAGGGTCGCGACCGCCGAGTTGAGCGACTGCAGCTCGGTCACGAGCTTGGTGGTCGTGGTGACCTTGGTGGAGAGGATCCGCTGCGTGCCCGCCTCGGCGTTGATGAGCGCGTCGATGAGCGAGGTCGTGTCGAGGCCCGAGACGAGGCCGTCGATTCCCAGCGCCATGTCGAGATCCGTTTCCGTTCATCGCGGCGAACCGCGGGTGGGGGATGCCGGTGCCCGGCCGGTCCCGCGCGATGCGGGGCCGACCGGGCTCCGGTCGGTGTTACTGGAGCAGCTGCAGCACGCTCTGCGGAGCCGACTTCGCCTGCGCGAGCATGGCGACACCGGCCTGCGAGAGGATCTGCGACCGAGTGAACTCGACCATCTCCATCGCCATGTCGGTGTCGCGGATGCGGCTCTCCGACGCGGTGAGGTTCTCGGTGGCGACGTTGATCGTGGCGATCGCCGACTCGAAGCGGTTCTGCACGGCACCGAGGCCGGCCCGAGCCGTCGAGATCGCGCTGATCTGACCGTCGATCGTGGTGATCGCCGCCTGAGCACCGGCGTGGCTCGTGAAGTCGAGCGCACCCGCGGCACCGGCACCGGCGGTGTAGCCGGTACCCGCGACCGTGATGGCCGTGCTGGCGGTCTTCGAGGAGACCTCGAGCTCGCCGTCGACGTTCACGTTGGCGGTGAAGTTGGCGGCGAATCCGGCGTCACCGTTGAGGGCGCTGGCGACCTCACCGATGTTGTCGTAGTCACCCGCAGTGCCCATCGCGACGGTGACCGCGACCGAGCCCTGCGTGAACGACCAGTTGCCCGCGACGGTGCCGGGCGCGACCGCGCCGGTGCGCGTGTAGCGACCGGTCGTGAGCGCGTCGGCCACGTCGGCGACGTTGGCGTTCGACAGGTCCACCGAGATGCGGCTGTCGGCGTCGCCGTTGGCACCGACCTGGAAGTTCAGGTTGGTGACGGAGCCGTCGAGCAGCTTGGTGCCGTTGAAGTTGGTCGACGACGAGATGCGGTCGAGCTCCTCCACCAGCTCCCCGGCCTCCGTCGCGATGTTCGCGCGAGCGGCGGCGTTGTTGGAGTCGTTGCCGGCCTGGACCGCGAGGTCGCGCAGACGCTGCAGGATCGAGTGGGTCTCGCCCAGCGCGCCTTCCGCGGTCTGCACGACCGAGATGCCGTCCTGCGCGTTGCGGGCGGCGACCTTGAGGCCTCCGACCTGCGAACGCAGGCCCTCCGAGATGGCGAGCCCGGCCGCGTCGTCCGCGGCGCGGTTGATCCGGAGGCCGCTCGAGAGCTTCTCGAGGGACTTGTCCAGGCTCGACTGCGTCGCCGACAGGTTGCGGTACGCGTTGAGCGCGCCGATGTTGGTGTTGATCTGCATACCCATTGTGATTCCTCCATGATTCGGGTGTACTGCGCCGGCCCATCCGTGGTCCGGCAAGGTGGACTGTCGGTCGAGTGCTGGGATCCGTTAGCCGCGCCGTCAGCCGGCTGCGGACATCCCGATCGCGGGAGTCGCCGTGGCCGCGGCGCGCAGCCGCGAGGTGCCGAAGTCGGCGAGCGTCGCGAGGTACGCGCTGCGACGCGCCGGGGCGATGCGCGACGACGGCTCGGCGGGCGAGACGCCCTCGTCGGCGTAGTGGGTCGACACCCCGTCGCGCAGCAGCCGCATCGCTTCGGAGCGCAGTTGCGACACCGCGGAGTGCGTCGTGCCGAGTTCGGCGGCGATCTCGGTGACGGTGCGGTCTTCGAAGAAGATCTGCTCGACGACGTACCGCATCTTGTCGGGGAGCGCGTCGACGGCGGCGCGCACGAAGGCGGTGCGCTCCGTGTCGACGGCCGAGTCCTCGGGGGACGCGATCTGCGCGGCGACGGTGTCGGTGACGTGCTCGTCGAGCGTCGTGGTGACGGTTCCCGCGTCGGAGAGGGCGGCCCGAGCGGTCGCGTTGTCGACGCCGAGCGCGTCGGCGAGCTCGCCGACCTCGGGCGTGCGTCCGAGCGCCGTGGTGAGGGTCTCGTGCACCGCGAGAGTCTCTTTGATGCGTCCGCGCATCGTGCGGGTCGCCCAGTCGGCGGAGCGCATCTCATCGGCGATCGCGCCCATGATGCGACGCCGCGCGTAGGCGCCGAACGGAACCCCGCGCTCGGGGTCGAAGGAGTCGGCGGCCAGGACGAGCCCGAGCGACGCCGCCGAGGCGAGGTCGTCGCGGGACAGATGCGTGGCGCGGCCCCAGATCTCCGAGACCAGATAGCCGACGAGCGGCAGGTTGTCGACGATGAGTTGATTGCGCGCGTGATTGCGCATGGCATTACCCCCATGAAGCACAGGTGGTGCCGGGGATGCGAGCGACCGTTATTCGGGTTCGGCCGCCGTCCGTCAGACCCTTCTCTCCCAGCATCAGCGGAGGACCCCCAGCAGGTCCGCCGTGACTCGAGGTCCGACGAGGCCCAGTGAAGCGGGGCTGTCTACCCCCGTGCCACCCCCCACTCCGAGCGCGCCCCGAGCGGGGGGTCGGCGCGGGGTACAGACCGCGGCTTACGTCTCAGGGAAGACTGCCGATAGTTGTCCGATGAGGAAGGGAGGGCGTCGATGGGTGCCCAGGAGCTGTCGACTCTGCTCTGGCGGGAACGCGAGCTTCTCGAGCTGCTGCAGTTCAAGCTCGAGGAGGAACGACTGCTGCTCACGGCCGGCAAATCGCGCTGGCTCCCCTTCGCGACCCGTGAGGTCGAGCAGGTGCTCGACCGCCTTCGCGCCTCCGGCCTGGAGCGCTCCATCGCCGCCGGCGAGGTCGCCGACGACTGGAGCGCACCGGAGCACACCTTGGGCGCTCTCATCGCCGCGGCCCCCACATCTGCCTGGCGCGAGACCTTCGAGGCCCATCAGCGCGCCCTCACCGAACTGACCGCCCAGATCGCCGAGGTGCGGGACGCGAACGTGCAGTACTTGCGCGCCGCGACCCAGTCCACGCAAGAGACCCTCGCCTCGCTCGACCTCACCTCGGGGCTCTACGACGCCCGCGGCGGTGCGGCCACCGAGGTGGCTCCCGGTCGCATCCTCGACGGGGAGGGCTGATGGCCAGCACGTTCGGTCTGCTCTCGACCGCCGCCTCGGGTCTGCGCGCTGCGCGGGCGGGAATGGATGTCGTCGGCCAGAACATCGCGAACCTCACGACGACGGGGTACACCCGCCAGCGGGTCGAGACGAGTGCCCTGGCCCCCCTCCGCGGCGCCAACCAGATCGACACCGCCTTCCGCGTCGGTTCCGGCGTCTCGATCGACGGGGTCTCGCGCCTGTCGAACACCCTCCTGGAGCGCCGCGTGCAGTCGACGCTCGCGGAGGGCGGGGAGGCCTGGGTGGCCACGACCGTCTTCGCCGGGCTGGAGTCCGGCATCGCCGAGCCGAGCGACAGCGGACTCTCGGCGACCCTCTCCTCCTTCTGGGCGGCCTGGCAGAACCTCGCCGCCCACCCGACCGACGACTCCATCCGCGGGGTGCTGCTCGAAGAGGCCGACAGTCTCGTCACGCGGCTGTCGCAGACCGCGAGCTCGGTGGAGGCGGCGTGGACGGGCCTCCGGGCCGACCTCGTCGACTCGATCAGCGAGGTCAACGAGTTGAGCGTGCGGTTCGCCGACGTCAACTCCCAGATCACGCGCCTCGCCGCCGCGGGCGGGTCGACGAACGAACTCCTCGACGAGCAGGCGCGACTCGCGGGAGAACTCGCCGCACGCACCGGATCCACGCTGCGGCGGCATCCCGACGGGTCGGCCGACGTCATCCTCGGCGGCAACGCACTCGTGAGCGGCGACACCGCGCGGCGACTCGTCGTCACCGGAACCCAGAACCCCGACGCCGTCGGCACCGCGCCGGTGACCGTCGAGTGGGCCCACCTGCCGGGCGTCGCCGTCGAACTCGGCGGCGGAGACGTGGCCGGCCGGGTCGACGCCCTCTCGGCGACGGGCCCGCTGCGCGCCCAGCTCGACACCCTCGACGAGGTCGCGACGTCGGTCGCGACCCGCGTCAACGCCCTCCACCAGACCGGCGCGACGCGCACCGGCACGACGGGGCTCGACTTCTTCGCGTTCGATCCGGGCGTGCCTTCCGTGCACGGGCTGCGCGTCGTACCGACGACCGTGGATGCCATCGCCGCCGCGACCCCCGCGACCGGTGGGGCGGGCGGTCAGGTCGCCGACGCGATCGCCGCGCTGCGCGACGCCCCCGACGGTCCGGACGCGCTGTGGAACCGCTACGTCGTCGCGCTCGGGACGGCATCCCGTGCCGCGACCTCGCGCGCGACTCTCGCCGATCAGGCGACCGCGGGCGCGCAGGCGAACCTCCAGTCGGAGGCCGGCGTCGACATCGACGAGGAGACCGTCTCGCTCATGACCTACCAGCACGCCTATCAGGGCGCGGCCCGCGTGATGACGGCCGTCGACGAGATGCTCGACACCCTCATCAACCGCATGGGCCTCGTCGGGAGATGATGACGATGACCACCCGGATCACCAGCTCGATGCTGACCGCCACGGCCCAGCGCAACCTCGCGCACTCGCAGGCCGCGCTCGCGCGCCTCCAAGACATGGGGTCGAGCGGGGTGCGGCTCACGAAGCCCTCCGACGACCCGGCCGCGACGGCATCCGCCTTGCGCGTGCGGTCGGAGCAGCGCGCGACCGAGATCTACCAGCGCAACGCCGACGACGCCCTCGGCTGGCTCGGCACGGTCGACACGGTGCTCGGCACGACGGGCGACCTGTTGCGGCGCGCTCGCGACCTCACCGTGCAGGGCGCCAACGACGGGGCGCAGTCCGCCGCGTCGCGCGAGGCGATCGCGGTCGAGCTCGACTCGCTGCGCGATGCCCTCCTCCAGCAGGCCAACACCCAGTACCTCGGGCGCAGCGTCTTCTCGGCGAGTTCGCTCGCGGGCCACGCGTTCGCTTCCGACTACAGTCACTCCGGCGTCGCCGGCACGAGCCTCGAGCGGCGCATCGGCACCGACTCGGCCGTGACCGTCGACGGCGACGGGGTCGCCGCATTCGGCGAAGGGGCGACGAGCGTGTTCGCGCTCCTCGACCGCATCGCCACCGACCTGCGCGCCGGGACCCCGGTCGCCGACCGCCTGGGCGACCTCGACGACCGGCTCGCCGCCGTCTCGACGCAGAGGTCGATCGCGGGCAGCCGCTACGCTCAAGTCGAGCGCGGGAAGGATCTCCTGGTCATGTCGTCGAACGAACTCGAGTCGCGCCGTTCCTCGCTCGAAGACGCCGATCTCGGCCAGGTCATCATCGATCTGAAGCTGCAGGAGGTCGCCTACCAGGCGGCGCTCTCCGTCACCTCACGTGCCCTCCCCCCGACGCTTCTGGAGTTCCTGTCGTGAGCGCCACCCTGACCTTCGTCGCCCCGCCCCCGGGCCTCGCCCCGCACGTCGAGTTCTCGCTCGACGACGTCGAGGGCGCTCCTGGCCTGCACGCTCTGCGCGCCGCGAGCGACTCCAGCATCCGGCTGTTCGTGGTGGAGGCGTCGATGTACGTGCCCGACTACGCGCCCGCCTTCACCGACGAACACCTGTCGGATGTCGGGGCCGGCGCCCGCGGAGACGCCTCGGTTCTCGTCGTGACGACTCTCGACGCCGACGGTCCGGTCGTCAACCTGCTCGCCCCCGTGTTGGTCAACACCGCGACCGGGGCCGCGTCGCAGGTCATCCTCGACGGCTCCGACTGGCCGCTGCGCGCGCGACTCGCGAAGACCCGCCTGACCCTCCCCCGGGTTGCTCCGCTGCTTTCCGGTCGCTCCGCGCGTTTCCGGCGGAGCATCGCGACTACGGCGGAGTAGCCGGGGGGGCTTCGTCTCGGCCTGAGCGGTCGTCAGCTGCGCCGGCGCCGGTATCGCGGCGTATGGGAGAACAGGCGCAACCGCTCGGGGGAGACCGACAGGACGGCGTTCAGCTCGGCCGAGAGGCGATCCGGCCCGTCGCCCTCGACGGCCGATCGGGGAGCTTCCGTCGCACCCTCGGCATCGTCGAATGCGAGCGGTTGATCGATGATGCGGGTCACGGAGGGCCTCCCGGATCGGCGCGGACGATGCCGCCGCCGGGGACCAGAGCAACTGCGTCGGAGACTACACCGTCGGAGCGTCCGTGAGGTGGAGAGTTCGCGCCGCGACGCCCTGCGCGACCGCGCGCAGGGTCAGATTGTGGCTCCGCGCATAGTCGTGAAGCCGGTTGAACGCCTCGTCGATGCCGATGCCGTCGACCACCGAGAGCACGCCCTTGGCCTGCTCGATGATGACCCGGCTCTCGAGGGCGCGCTGCAGCTGCTCGGTGACGGTGCTCGTCTCGCGGATGCTGCGCTCCTGCAGGATGCCGATCGTCGCGACGTCCGCGAGCGCTTGCGCGACCGCGGCGTCGTCCGCGTTGAGCGCGCCGGGCTCGACGCTGAACAGGTTCATCGCGCCGAGCACCTGTCCGCGCAGCCTCATCGGCGTGGCGTGAACGGCACGGAATCCCTGCCCGAGCGCGGCCGCGCGGAACTCGGGCCAGTCGCCCGGGGAGGTCTCGATGTCGGCGATGTCCACGGCGACGCCCGTGCGGAAGCAGTCGACGCACGGCCCGGCGCCCGCGTTGAGCTGCATGATCTCGACGAAGTCCGCCTGCTCGCTCGTCGAGGCGAGCAACTGCAGAACACCGTGGTCGTCGGCGAGGAACAGGCCCGCGGCGTCGACATCGAGCACATCGGTGCACGCGACGACGAGGGTGTGCAGCAGGTCGATGATGTCGTAGTCGGCGATGAGCGTGTCGGCGACCGTGACGAAGGCGGCGGTGATGCGGTGCTCTCGGGACGAGTCGCCCATGGCGATCCCCACTCTGGTCGCGATCGCGGCCGACCTCCACGGTCGACCGTGCGGTCGTGCTCGAAGCGTACACTGGCCCTGCGTTGCCCGGCCCGTTCCCGGACCGAGATCCTCAGGGCCGATCCGAAGGCGCATCGATGACGGAGCACCGCGAGCCGGAGGACGAGAACGCGAGCGCGGTCGGCTCGCAGGCGTTGTGCCTGCCCTTTCGCGAGCAACTTCCCATCCGGTGGGCGTCGGTCTCGGTGTTCGATCAGGCCGGACGGCAGTCGACGATCTGCGCGAGCGATCACGTCGCCGCCCGCCTCGACGAGATCCAACTGGAGCTCGGGGAGGGCCCCCAGTGGGAGGCGCTGCGCACCGGCCGCCCCGTGCTCGCCCACGCACTGGGCGACGACACCGTCGACCAGTGGCCGACGTTCACCGCCGCGGCGCAGGAGATCGGCGCGAACGCGTTCTTCGCCTTCCCGATGTTCCTCGGCGCGATCACCGTCGGCGTCGTCGGTCTCGCTTCCCCGAAAGTCGTCCCGCTGGGGATGAGCGACCTCGCGACGGCGATCCGGCTGACCCGGCAGGTCACGTGGCGCGCCGTCGACCGGGCCCTGCGATCCGCGACCGACGAGCACTCGTCTGAAGGGGCGTCGGCACCGGCCATGCGGCGCGAGGTGCATCAGGCGACCGGCATGATCCTCGCCCAACTCGACATCTCGGCGACCGAGGCGTTCGCGCGACTGCGCGCCCACGCCTTCGCGACCTCGCGCTCCGTGCAGGAGGTCGCGCGCGCCGTGGTCCGTCGCGAGCTCGACTTCCGCGACCTGCCCGAGTAACCAGGGTCACGGCCTGCCTACGCTGGAGAGCATGACGCCGACCGACTGGATCGAGCACCGCCGCGGCGACGGGGAGCTGCTCGGCTGGATGCAGCCGGAGGGCGACGGTTTCGTCGTGATCGACCTGCTCGGCCGCCCACGCACTCCCCCGCTCGAGTGGCTCGCCGCCGAAGAGTTCCTCGACCAGCTCGGCATCGGCTACCTCGCCGACCGGTACCTCCACAACGGCCGCCCGGTGCGGATCGCCGAGGTGAGCACCGACGGGGTGACCCTCGTGGCCGACGAGTTCGGGGCAGCCTCCGCCGTCGGCGCGAGCCCCGAGCGGTTCCGCCTGCCCTTCCCCGTGCCGACAGGTGCGCTCAGCGCCGCGTGAAGAGATAGCCGGGCTCGGTCACTGCCCCTCAGAGTGCACCGAAGCGAGGTGCTCGCGAACCTCACGAAACCTGTGGGAGCCCTGTTCGCAGGGCTTCTCGCTGAATTCGATCGGGCGATCGCTGGGGAGGGGCCCGGAGACGGTGATAGTGGCCGTGAGATGAAAGCGTCGGAGCGGAGTGGCTCGGGCAGGACTGCCGCCGATTCGGCGACTACTCCGGCGCCACGAGGCGGAGCCCGGCGGATGAAGCGCGGATCCCAGACAGGCGCACGGAACTCTGGCCGCGACCAAGAGGGACTCCGTTCTGGATCGCCGCTACTCCCTCATGGGTGCGTCGCGCAGCATTCCCTGGATGTCGTGAATGAGTGACTTTGCCTCGCCCGGCAGGATCCCCATGCGCGAATGGAACTCCCACTCCTCGACCGCCGACAGGGCTTCGTTAAGCCCGTTGGAGAGCCCCATCAGCTCGTCACGGCTCACGGCAACAATCAGTTGATCGTCATGGACCCCTTCCGTACCCGGAGTCTCTGTGGGGATCTGCAAGGATCTCATGGCTCTCCTCAGGTCTGTCCTATGAAGTACGCGAATGGCCGTCACTCGGTCGGGTCCATCTACCGGCTCGCTCATCTCTACCTGCTCCATCGCGACACCGTCGCAATCAGCAGTCACCCTCGTGTGGATCAACAACGATCTTCGACGTTCATGGCGCCAGTTCGGGCGGCTTGGGAGAGGGCATCTTGCAGCTCGAGAAGTGATCCACTCCAGTCTTCGAGTACGGTCCGGAATTTATCCAAGCCATCCCGCTCGGCGCCGAGGTGTGCAATGTCCAAACCGGGCGTGATCGTTGGGTTCGAACCATCGTATGGAACATCAAGGGTCGCACTCAGGCCTTCTTTTATCGTGAAGGCGTTTGGCCCCGGGCTCACAGGGTCGCTGAACGTCGCGCCACGAACTTCCCAGAAGGCCTGCACCCACTCGAACCAGACCGCTGGGTCGTTGGTCGATTCGTCACCCCACCGATCCGACCCGATGTCACTTCGAAGTTGCACGATGTCGTCGATCATCGATCGATACTTCTCGAGGAAGCGCGCCGCAGTCAGTTTCGCCGCGAACTCGAGGTCGAGGAATGACATTCAACCCTCCATTGGCAATCTGACCGCCGCGAACGTGGACCCAAACCTGAGTTCCATCATCCACCGAGCGCCGAGACAGGAATTGGCCCGTGGTGGAGTTCGTCGCGACGAAGTTCTCTTCATCAGCGTTCTGCGGGCCGCAGCAGACAGACGCTTCGTGATTACCACGCCTCTGGATCGAAGTCTTCGGCTTCTTCAAGGGGGCGCATCACTGTCTCACCATCACCCCGAAAAAGCTCAAGCTCGTGGAGACGCCCGTGGACAACGTGCAACAGGACATAGACCGACGCGCCGTCATGGTCTCGATACCGCCCCTCGACCGGCACCCGGGTGGTCACCGTGGCCGATTCTGCATCTGATCGTGGGCGGAGCGAAAGGCTCCCGTCCGCATCGATAGGCGCTACCTCGAGACCGGGGAGCTGCAGACGGAGCGCAGCCGCACCAGGAAACTCCCTCCCCAAGAGCATGCCGAGCACCTCGACTTCGCGCCTGGTTGGCTCGCGGAAGTTCTCCATGGTGTCGCGCATCCTCCGAATCATGGCCGTGGTGGATAGTAGGTGCCCACATTGATGCTGCCGTTGGGGTGCGGAAAAGCTCGGGCACAGGGTTCGCCAGAACGAACTTTGGTGCCCCTGGAGGGACTCGAACCCCCAACCCTTTCCTTAGGACGGAACTGCTCTTCCATTGAGCTACAGAGGCTGACGGCCCGAGTCTACCGAGCAGCCGCCTCGCGTTCCGCGGAGGATCAGCCCGGGGGGTAGAGGTAGTACGCGCCGCTCGCGGGGATGATGCGCTGGCTGTAGCCGTGGTCGACGGAGTAGTTGTACTCCTCGAGGGCGACGCTGCCGTCGCTCAGGATGCCGGAGACGTAGGCGACGTGGTTGCCGCCCGGGAACCACGCGACGGCTCCGACCTCGGGGGTCGATCCGCTCGCCCAGCCCTTGCTGTCCCAGTGCCGCTTCCACGAGTAGGCGCTGCCCTGCGCGAGGTTCGACCACACCCACTTGAACGGGGCACCGGTGGATCCGGCGTCGCGGTTGAGCCGCCAGGCGACGAAGTCGACGCACTCGCGGTAGTAGTAGTTGAGCGGCGAGAGCCCACCGCCCTGCGGACGGCTGAGCGCGTCGGGCCAGGGGTAGTCGTCGCCGAGGGCGCGCGCGCCGGAGGCGAGGTAGGCGGCGAGGTTCTGCTGCCGGATGGCGTCGGCGTAGAGCCGACGCAGGTCGGCGGCGCTGGTCGTGCCGTAGCTGTCGCGGATGAAGGCCGACGCGTCGGTCGACGCTGCGGCGACCTCGAGGGTCTGTCCGGCGAGCGGGTCGGCGTTCTCGAGCAGCGGGTTCTGGTCGGCGAAGGCCGGCAGCGTGACGGCGGCGAACATCCCCGCGACGACCGTCATGACGCCCGCGGTGCTGAGCCGACGACGCCACGACACGGGGGGCTGCTTCGCGAGGTCGGCACGCACGCCCTCGCGCGGGCGACGGGCGAGCCGCGTCGAGCGCCGCACGACAGCTCCCCGGGGGGCGGGTCGCGTCTCGGACTCGCGGTAGGCGCCGGCTTCGCGCATCTCGCGACGGGAGGCGAACCCGGGCGTCGCGGTCGGCACGACGGCCGACTCGGTCGAGGCCACCGAGCTTTCGGGTACGAGCGACGGCTGAGCGAGTGAGGAACGCGATTCCGCATCCATCTCGCCGAAGAGTCCCGCGAAAGTATCGGGGTACTCGCTATCCGTCACGTTGCACTTGCCTCCGGGTCAGCGACCTTCCGAGGTTACGCGAAGGTTCCTGGGAAGTCACGCTGAGGTAACGGTTCCTCACGCCGCGGGCGCGAGGAACTCCTCCCACTGCGGCTCGCCACGTTCGACGCCGCGGACGAGCCACGCCGTGCCGTGCGGAGCCCGCGGGATGGTGCGCAGCATCCACCCCATCTCCTGCGGCGTGCGGTCGCCCTTCACGTTGTTGCAGCGCAGGCAGCACGCGACGAGGTTCTCCCACGTGTCGCCGCCTCCCCGCGAACGCGGCATCACGTGGTCGATCGTCGTCGCCCCCGCCGAGCAGTACGCGCAACGCTGACCGTCCCGCCGCAGCACCCCGCGACGCGACACCGGCACGTTGCGCCCCGACGGCACCTTGACGTAGCGGCGCAGGATGATGACCGACGGTCGATCCCACTCGCCCGAGGTGCCGATGACCGGATGGTCGTCGTCGCTCGCGACGATCGACGCTTTGCCGCCGAGCACGAGCACGAGGGCTCGCTTGAACGACACGACCGCGAGCGGCTCGTATCCGGCGTTGAGTACCAGGGTGCGCATGACGGGGCTCCTCTCGAAGGCGCCTGCACGGCTTGCAGGCATTCGACATCCCGGTCGCTCTCGAAATCGGGAGGAGCAAACAAAAAGGCGCCGTCGCGAACGACAGCGCCTCACACGACCGGAACGTGACAGTGCACGACCGGCCGGATGCTGCGCCGTATGCGGAACAGCGCGCGCGCATCCTTGGTGGGGATGCTGCTCGCGTACCGCATACGACTCTCCTGATTCCTCGAGTGATCGAGGACTCCAGGCTAACCCCCGAAACCCGGGGAGCCGGTTACGGCACGGTTAAGGTTCTGCGAGCGCGCGTCAGATGCCGGGACGGACGAACCAGTAGTTGCCCCAGGGACGCCCGATCTTCACCCCGGTGGCGGGCGTCGAGGCGTGGATGAAGGTGCCGTCGCCGAGGTAGATGCCGACGTGGCCGCCGCCGTCCATGACGACGAGGTCGCCCGCCATCGCCGCCTCGGGAGCGATCGCCGTCAGGCGACCCTGGGCACTCGAGGAGTGCGCCAGCGAGATGCCGACGTGGGCGAACACGAACTGCGTGAACCCGGAGCAGTCGAACCCGGCGGGCGACGACCCGCCGTAGACGTACGGGGACCCGAGGTACTGGCGGGCGATCGCGACGATCGTGGCGGTGTCGTACCCGGCGTACGGCGGGTTCGCGAGCAGGTCGCGCACGCTGGGACCATTGTACGCCGCGAGACGAGCGGCCTGAGCGAGCCGCGCCATCTCGGCGGCCGAGGTCGCGCCGTAGCCGTCGCGGCCGACGGCTCCCGCGTCGGCGGCGAGCACCTCGAGGTTCTGGGCGGCGTCGGACTTGAACGCCTGGAGCGCCAGGGTGCCCGTGTCGACGTCGGCGCCCCGATAGGCGTAGGCGGGGAGGGCCACCGTGCAGAAGATCGCCGGCACGGCGACGCCCATGACGAGCCACGGAAGCGCTCGCGGACGGGCGCGGAGAGTCGGGGTGGATTCGGGAAGGGGGTGGGG
>Ga0209066_10002852_pt1 | contig 20376 bp, 13 predicted proteins | sample All_14_2_FD_187198 | JGI IMG/M metagenome (GOLD analysis project Ga0209066, IMG submission 187198) | Freshwater microbial communities in response to fracking from Pennsylvania, USA - Allegheny Zone_MetaG_DW_15 (SPAdes) (version 2) ... | reverse complement strand
CGGTCACTCCCCCGTCCGACAAAAGCACCTTCCACCTCTACCTCCTCATCGGCCAATCCAACATGGAGGGCCGTGGAGCCATCGATGCGGAAAGCAAAGTCGCCGACCCCAGGGTACTCTCATTCGACAAGAACAACCAATGGGTGCCCGCGACCGATCCGCTCCATTTTGGCGACAAAGGAGTCATGGGAACGGGCCCGGGATTGTCCTTCGGCAAAGCCATGGCGGCCAAGAACCCGGCCGTGACCATCGGCCTGATTCCCTGCGCTGTCGGAGGCACGGCCCTCTCACGCTGGGAAAAGGGAGCGCCCCTTTACACCGCCGCCGTCGCAAGGACCCGCGAGGCCATGAAATACGGCGAACTGAAAGGTATCATCTGGCACCAGGGCGAATCGGACTCCAAGAAGGAGGAAAACGCCACCACTTACGGAACCCGCCTGGCCGGAATGATCACCGCCCTGCGCGCCGAACTTGGTAAACCCGAACTCCCCATGGTCGTCGGCGAACTCGGGGAGTTTCTATCCGATACCAGCCTGCCGTTCTGGAAGAAAGTCAACGAAGCCATCCTGGCCACACCCCAGGCCGTGCCGCATTGCGGACTCGCCAAATCCCCGGGCCTGCCCAGCCGGGGAGACCACCTGCATTTCAACGCCGAGGGCGCGCGCGGACTGGGCCTCCGCTACGCCGAAGAAATGGCCCGCCTCCAGAAAACACCCTGATCCATCCCTGTCATGAATAAGTCTCTTTCCCCCGCACCCTGGTTTGTTGCCCTTCTGCTGCTTGCATTGTCTCCCACGTTGTCTTTTTCTCAGGAGGAAGAGTCCCCTTCCGCGCCCTCGAAGCCCGCGGTGCCCGCCCAGCCCTCCAAGACGGTCTCCACCATGCCGGAAAAGAGCTCCTTCCATCTCTACCTCCTCATAGGCCAATCCAACATGGTGGGACGCGGAGCCCTTGATGCGGAAAGCTCGGTGCCGCACCCGCGCGTGCTCATGCTCAACAAGGATAACCAATGGGTTATGGCCACGGACCCACTTCATTTTGCAAAACCGGGAAAAGACACCGTCGGCCCGGGATTTTCCTTCGGCAAGGCCCTGGCGGACAAGAATCCATCCGTGACCGTTGGCCTAATCCCTTGTGCCGTCGGGGGCACCCCGCTCTCCCGCTGGGTCAAGGGAGCACCCCTCTACACCGCGGCCGTCGTACGGGCACATGAAGCGATGAAAAACGGCGAACTCAAGGGCGTCATCTGGCACCAAGGGGAAGCGGACTCCAAGAAAGAGGACACCGCCACCACCTACGCCACCCGCCTTACCGGCATGATCGCCGACCTGCGGTCCGAGCTCGGCAAACCCGGGTTGCCCGTTGTCGTGGGAGAACTCGGGGATTTCCTTGACGATATCAACCTTCCATTCTGGAAGAAGGTGAACGGGGAGATCCTTACCGTGTCACAAAGCGTGCCGCACTGCGGACTGGCCAAATCCGGGGGCCTGAAAAACAAGGGGGACCACCTCCACTTCAACACCGAGGCCGAGCGCGAATTCGGCCGCCGCTACGCCGAAGAAATGGAGCGCCTCCAGAAAACACCCTGAGCCCATGAACACGAAGTTGCTGGCACCGCTCTCACTCATCGCTATCAGCTGGGTTCCTTTCTCCCACGCCCAAATGGAATCGGGTGAGGGGGCCGAAATGACCGAGGTGGCGGACAAACCCGCAGAGCGCCCCACCGGCAACCAGCTCTTGAATCTGCGGGGGGTGCCCAAGGAAGGCAGGACCCTCCTTCCCATCGGGTTCACCTGGCCCTCCTCTGCGGGCGACGCCGCCCTCTGCCTGTGGAAGGACGACAAAACCGCCGTGCTCAGTTTCACCATCGACGACAACTGCGCGATGAACATCGACTGGTGGTTGAAGGAAACCGCCGCCCACGACATCAAAGTCACCTGGTTCCTGGTCGCCGGCGGCATCTCCGGCAGCAATCCCGCCATGAACGGCAAATGGGAGGATTGGATGAAGCCGCTGCAGGCCGGGCACGCCCTCGAATCCCATACCATGACCCATCTCAGTGCATCGAAGAATCCGGAAACCTGGAAAGGAATCGAATGGGAATACAAAGATTCGAAGGAACGGATCGAACAAAATCTGCCCGGCCACAAGGTCACCTGTCTGGCCTATCCCGGGGGAGGACAGTCCAAATTCAATGATCCCTCGGTGGCGGCCCGTTTCTTCATTTCTGGCCGCACCACCAAAGGCATGCTCAACGGCGCCCAGAATCACAATTATCTCGCCATCAACGCCATGACCAAGGCCAATTTCGGGGAGCGCCCCCAAAACACCTTCAACAACGCCGACAACCTGATGAATCCAAAAGCCGGCCAGGGCTACCGCGGCTGGTGCGTCGTCATCTACCATTACGTGAAGGAAAAAGACCCCGGAGTGGTCGCCCGCATCCAGGCGGACCTCGATTACGCGGTGAAAAACAAGGACCAGCTCTGGATCGCCCGCTTCAACGATGCCGCCCGCTACGGCCAGTCCCGGGAAACATCCAAACTGGAGGTAAAGGAAAACTCCCCCACCCGCATCGTCCTCAACCTCACCGACCGCATGGACGACCGCTATTTCGATTTTCCCCTGACGGTCAAAGTCCGCCTCCCGGACAACTGGGGGAAAGTATCCGCCCAACAAGACGGCAAGCCGGCCGCCTCCAAAATCATCGAACATGAGGGCGCTAAATTCGCCCTCATCGATGTCGTCCCGGACAAGGGCGACACAGTCCTCACACCTTGAAACCCATTCAGGACAAATTTCCCCATTGAACGCCGTGAATACCCCCCCGCTGGAATGATCCTGGATGAAAGAGCGCGCATTTCTTGAACTTGCTCGAAACCTCGATGTGGAGGCGTTCTGGCAGGAGAACGAACTCTGCGGCAAATTCACCCCCGACAAACCGCGCTGCGCGCTGATTTTTTCCCCGGACGACCACTGGTTGTTCGAGTTCCTCGATGTCGCTTCCACCAAACGGTATTATCACGACAAAAACCACCGCGATGCGCTTCACAAGGAAGCCAATGCCATCACGAGGGAGCATGTAGGGAAAACTTTTTTCGACGAGGATTCCTGGGAGCACGCACCGCGGCGCATCGAAAATCTCTTCGGATCGGAATTTCGCTACGAGGAACATGGAACCCCCTGGCTGCAGCCGGGGGCCGGCGACCCGGGGGAATTCGCACGCCTTCTGGACCGGGCGGAGGCCACAGAAATGCGCGAATGGGCGCTGCCCGAACCGTACCTCAGGGAATGGGAAAAACGCAGGGCCGAAGGAAAGCCCCTGCCCAAATTGGGAACGGGCAGCAGGGGGCCAGCGACCATCATGACCTCCGTCCTGACCACCGAGGATGTTTTTTATTGGATGGAAGACCATCCGGATCTGATGCGGCGCTTCCGCGATATTCTTGCGGTGAAGATGGTCGAACTCAACCGGACCCTGAGGCAATTCAGCGGCAATAACGGGGTCGGATGGTGGATCGCCGATGACAACTGTGCGCTCTTCAACCGCGAGCTCTACCGGGAGTATTGCTATCCCGTACTGGAGACCGTTCTCGGGGCCTTTGCCCCGGGTGACGCCCCGCGTTACCAGCATTCGGACAGCAACATGGAACACCTGCTCGATTACCAGTATGCCCTCGGGATCCGCACGGTGAACTACGGACCGGAAATCGACGTGCGGAACATCCGGCTCAAAATGCCCGATGCCATGATCCACGGCCACATGCCGCCATTCCTGCTGCGCAACGCCGGCCCGGATGAAATCGAACGACGCGTCATCTCGGATTTCGGGAAAGTGGGCGAAGGCGGCGGCCTTACCGTCGCCACCGCAGGATCACTCGCTGCGGGCACGGGAGTCGGACGGATGCGCTGGCTGATGCACTGCATCCAGCGGCATTGCCGATACTGAAGCTGATAATGCAGGAGGGGTAGACTGGCTGCCATTTGGCAATGGTTGCTCACCCATACCCAGGCGTGCAGATCGATCCCGAATTGGGAAAGGCTTTCCTGGGAGTTTTTAGAGCATTTGCTGCTTAATTTGATGCCTTTTCGTAGAGGAACACGGACCTGTCGCGCCGTAGTCAGACGAAGGCGGAACGTGTTTCTCGGTGGGGGCAGAGGGAAGGCACGAATCTTGTTCCAAGTTCCGCTACGGGAGAAGACTTCTTGAAAGCGGCCGATTAAACAGAAAGCGCCCTAATAGAACGCAGGTCATCGGCTCCTTCAAAAAAAACGAACCCGGACGTTTCCACGGGTCATACTGCGATAGGATGCCCATTCACATGCAGGAGCGGCAGGAACTGCCGCCCCCAAACCGCACGGCATTAGAACCCGATGCGCAAACCGGCATCAATGTTGTGGGCAAGGTAATTGTCCTGCCCCGCCTGGGCGTTGTAATCAATGAATACAGCCATGGGCAGATCCGCGGCGGTGAAGAGGGTGTTCAGTCCCACACCAATCATGGCGAAGTCCCGCTCGGTTTCGCCCGTCTGAACCGCAAATGAGCCCAATCCCGGCGCTCCGGGCAGACTGGTGTTCACGCCTCGGCTGTCATCAAGGAATTCATGATACCAGGCTGCACGCACTTCGGGAATGAAGGTCACATCCCCGCATTTCAGGGAAGCATTGAGTCGCCCACCCAGGTGGCTCCGAAGGGAATCGATGTCCTGCTGGCCCACATTCAGGTTGAAGGCGCCGGCCCCGTCTTCGGTGTAACCCGAAACCCCGAGATGGGTGTAACCCAGACCCACTTCCGGTGTGAAGGTCCAATTGCGCCCCAGGCTGATGTCGTAGCCACCCGTCCAATCGGTGAGAAATTGCCAGCCCGAAGGATCGGAATTGGCCGTTGCGCCCAAGACTTTCCGTTCGATCTCGTAATTCGTGTATCCCCCAGCGGCAATACCCTTGACATGCCAGCGGCCCTCCTGCCAGGCGCCATAGATGCCCAACACACCCGTATCCGCGTTAAGCCGGCTTCCATCGGCAAAGTCCGCCTCGGTGGTGGAAAAGCTCAGGATGCCACCGGCAAGGAGATTCTTGGAGAATCGGTAGTCCGCACCCACCGTCGGGGTTCCGGTGGTCGCTTGGAATCCCGGGGTTGTTTGGGTGGTTGATTGGTCGGCCAAGGTGACATTTCCCGAAGCCCAGGTGTTCCAGACAGGCACGGCATCGATGTCCTGACGGCCCACCGGCAGAGGCTGCGGGTCGGTCGACATGGTGTTGGAGTTCTTGGCCAGGAGGGATCCTGTGTTGAGATTCATCAGGGCTTCGAGTTGCGATTGGGTGTCGGCCATGGCAAGTGAACTGGAGGAATTCACCCGGAATCCGGTGCTGTCGATCCCGCCCGTTCCACCAACGGACGAATGGTCGATGTGGTTGTTGATCTGGCCTGCGAGGTTCGTGGCCTGGTTGATGCCGATGTTGCCGATGGCATTGTTGATCTGGCGGCCGGACAGCGCAGTGAGTGCCGCCTGGGGATCCTCCAATGCGGCCAGATAGAAGGCATCAAAACTCTGGGGAAGCGGCGTGGTCAGGGAATCAAGCTGTGTGGCCAACCCCACGAGGCCGGGGTCGACGGCCAGTTGGAGCGAGACGGCCTTACCGCTCAGGAGCAGGTTCTCGTAGACGTATTCTTCGCCCGCGGCGTTGACTGTGCCCGAGGTTGTACCCAGCAGGGCGTTGAACGCCGTGACTTCGGCCGGCGACATACCGACGAGATTGAGCACCAGGCTTCCCGTGCCAACACCGTTGTAGAGCAATCCCGCTCCGCCGCTGCCATTGGTCAGCGAAGTGCGGCCCTGGACCGTGATGGTGCTGGCGGCACTATTGGTATAGACCGAGGCCCCGGGGCTGGTGATTGATCCTCCCGCCAGGGTCACATTTCCGGAGCCTCCGAAATACACCCCGATATTATTCTGGGCTATGATGGATCCCGAGTTGAAGAGCGATCCACTGCCGCCGGCCTGAATGCCATTCCAATTGCCCAGCACCGTTCCCGTGGGCGTAACGGCGAGGTCACTGCTGCCGCTGATATAAATACCGACATTGCCGAGGCCGTTGATAGCGCCGGCGTTGGTCACGGTGCCGTTGCCACTCACAAAGATGCCATTTCCGCCACCGGTGACACTGGCGGTTTCGCCGAGGGTCACCGTGCTGTTGCCATCGAGATGCAAACCCATGTTGTTCGTACCTGTTACGGAACCGCTGTTCAGGGTGACCGTCGAGGCAGCGCTGAACCCGTTGATATAAACCCCGTTGTTGGTGCCGGTCGCACTTCCCCCGTTCATGGTAAACGTGCCTTTGTTGGTGAGATTCACCGCATTGACCCCGCCGGTGATCGTCCCCGAGTTGGTAACATCCGTCTCGTTGGAGGCATAGATGCCGTTGATCGAACTGGTGATGGTGCCGGAATTATTCACCGTGCTTGTTCCACTACTGCTGCCCTCGATGATGATGGCCGAATTGCCCGTGGCGTTGACCGCGCCGCTGTTGGTCACGTTGGCCAAGCCGGTGATATAGATCCCGGTATTGCCCTTGATGGTCCCGCTGTTGGTGACGTTGCTGAAGAGCGTTGAGCTGCCGGTAATTTGCAATCCTGAGTTCAGATTACCCTGGAGGGTTCCCGAGTTGGTGACATGGCCCACGCCATTGATGACCACTGCGCTGTTGCTGTTGCTGGTGATACTGCCGGTGTTGGTCAGGGTGCCATCACCGTTGATATAGACCCCGTTGTTGCCCGTGGCGGTGATGATTGCCGAATTGGTCACCGTTCCTGCCCCGCCGATATAGACCCCGTAATTGTTGGTGGTGACCGTTCCGGAAAGATTGGCACTGCCGGGACCGCTGATGTGAATCGCACTGTTGCCCGTGGTATTGATACTGTTCGTGCTCGTCACCGCGCCGGATCCGCCGATGAAAATGCCGTAGTTCGAAGCCTGGAGCGGTCCCGAGAGGTTGACCGTGCCATTGCCGGTGATGTAAATGCCGCTGTTCCCGGTGCTGGTGATGCTGTTGGTGCTCGTCACTGTACCCACCCCGTTGATGTAGATCGCCTGGTTGGTTGCCGAGACCGTGCCGGTATTGTTGACCGTGCCGTCGCCTCCAATGGTGATGCCATTGAATGCCGTGCTGTTGACGGATCCGGCATTGGTCACCGTACCCGCTCCCTGGATTTCCAAGGCGGCCGTGCCCCCGGCCGTCTGATTGATCGTCACCCCCGCACCCACCGTGATCGTGCTGTTGGCTCCGACCAAAACAATGGAATTCCCATTATTAAGCGTGGTTGTCTGGCCGTTGGCCGGGCTGATGGTCACCGTGAAACCAGATCCCAAATCAATGACTGGGAAGATAAGAAGGTCCCGGTCGCACCCGGTGTTGTGACAATGCTGCCATTCTGGACAAAGGGAGGGGTCGCGACGGGAGGAGGGACGGCAAATCCCTTCGGGATGAATCCCGTAAAACTGACCAGGCCAATAACAATAATTTTCCAGATTTTCATAACTTATTCCTATTTGCCCCGTCGATAATTACGTGTGGCAGCTTCCCGCCGCTCGCATACAAGGCATGTATTGAAATACAGACCCCAAGAGATAATGGGAAGCCTAAAAAGTGCCGCTCGTTACTATCCATTTACACAGTAAACCACTCATTCTTGGTTCTTGAACTTAATCGCATAAGTCCTGCCGGACAGGGCCACTTCGTCGACATCACCGACTTGAACTCAGGATGGAGATACTCCGCAAAACGGCAGACCTCATGGACAATGAACAAGGTAGCTGATTGCCCACCAACCAGAATCTTCTGCGGGTGGGGAGGGCGCCCGGCTAGGTTAAAGTCATCGAAATCAAAGACAAACCACACAGAACCCATTCGTCCAGCGCACAACTCATCGTGAGGGCATAGAGAAGGCAAAACACCGCCGCGTGCCCCGCCGCGACCCAGGGGGCCACACGAAGCCATACCTGATCCCGCCAAATTTCCCGTGCCTCAAACCTCGCCCCGCCAACCCGCCCAGTCCCCATCAGGCGCTCAATACATCATCAGAATTTGACCCCCGTTTCGCCCGATTGCGGTAGCGAATACTTGAAGACCATTGCTGGGCCGGCCGTTCCACATATTTATATAACAGCCAGCGTCCTGGGGTCAGTTCTTGACAATTGACAACTGTCGGTAGGCGTTCATTTGTTTGGTCAGACCCTTGTCCTGCTTGCTCCGTACTTCCAGCCTCCGGGCCGCCTGACATACGCCGCTTCCGTCGGCGTAGCCCATTTCCCGTGCGATCTCGACACCTTTCTCACCCAAAATCCGGGTCCGAACCCATGCTTTGAGGGCAGGACTTTTTTCTTTCTGTAAGGCCGTCTCAAGCTTTTTGCGAACTTTCTGCCACTCCAAGGGGCGACGCCAGGTTTGTGCGTCGCGGTTCTTTTGTTTTTTCAAATGGGCGGACGCTTGGTCGACGAACTCCGGTCTCCCGGCCACCAACCCCCGTTGGACCACATCATTCCACGATTCCGGTTCGAACCCCAAAGCCAGTTTCATACCGCGCAGGTATCCCCGGGTTGTTTCCTTACCGCTGCGACCCCAGTAGTGCTGCCACCCTTTGTCCAAAGGAAGCGGGGGCTTGGCCCGGATACCTGCCAAATCCAAATGTCCGCTCCAAGCATACGCCTTCAATTCTTGCATCCCTCCCACAAATTCCCTTCGTCCGCCCACTTTGCGCCGGATTGGATTGAGATGGATGTAGCGCACCAGGGTGGTGGCGTAAGCGTCAGAGTCGACCAATTCTGCCCGGTAACGTCCTTGGAAGAGGTGGCCCGCGCGACCTCGCTTACGGTTGTAGCGGACGGTGAAGGTGGTTTGCAGCCACGCCATCCAGCGGCTCAGGTTTCCGCGAGGGGTGGTGGCAGCCAAGTGGAAATGGTTGGGCATCAATACCCAGGCATGCAGTCCCACTCCGAAGCGTTCCAAGCTCTCCCGCAGGGTCTCGATGAAGAGGGAATAATCTGCAGTGCCATGGAAAATACGCGCACGCTCATTACCCCGCGCCATGATGTGGTAGGAGGCACCCTCCACTTCTAGTCTCGGCTTCCTCGCCACCCTCACAACTTATCCCGCCCATCCCAGAATGTCAATTGTCAAGAACTGACCCCATTCATTGGCCAGATTAACCGACTCCACCCACAACTCGTTCTGCTTCTCGTGCCGTCCCATCATATGTAAAGTACGACACTTTTACTGGAAAAATGTTCAAATAAGCTCAAGATTTGGGCAACAGCCCGTCAAGAGCTGACCCCATTCACTGGCGGCGACAGGGGGGCGTAACTATCCCCCTTGGGGAGACACAACTTCAATGCGTCCGTGGGGGCGGAGGCAAACGAGCCTGGCGAGTGCGGCGCAGGGGGTAAAGTTGATCCGGCAGCCGCCGGAGAACTAACTTTGGGGTGGAGGGTAGGCGCAATCCTTAAATTCGAGGACTGACCCGGCTCCTCGGCTCTCACTCCCTGACCCCGGCTCTCGCGTGGTTACTATTTATCAATTGCTGCCACGATAGCCTTCGAAAGAAGATCAATATGATACTTCCAATGGATACACATAACAGTATGGATACGCTGCAGTTGTTCTTTCGTTAAAGAATCCTCTGCGACACTTTTATCTAACAAAAACAAAATTTCTTTTAGTTCTTCTTTAATATCTCCTAAATTGAATGCAATTTCACGGGCCAGCTCATCGTCGGAAATAGTTTTTTTGATGGCCGAATAGAGCTGCCGAATATGATTTCGCTCAATAGATATATCTTCTGGATTCATTATGGCTTAATTGGTGGATGATTTTTAATGAACTCCTCCGCATTCTTAATTGCCTTCTCTACTGGCTCACGCTTTGTTTTATTATTAGGTAACTTCTTAAGTATTTGTTTTAAATTTTTTATCGCAGTTTTAATTTCATTTAAATATTTATCATGGTCCCAGTTATTTGGGTCATTTGGGTCTGGCGCTCCACCAGCTGTATCACACATACGCTGCACACCCTTAATATGCTTGTCTATAACATCAATTAGTCCTTGGCCTTCGATAGAAGCGGCAGCAGAAGCACTAATTAAACCAAGAGCAACGGCTTCTTCTGGAGTTATGCCCAATTCTAACAAGATAGCGGGATTGGATGTTATAGAATTCATTGATGGAATTCCTTGCAATCCATCAGGATCAATCAAGTTGACCGGATTATTGGCGACATACCCATAGAGGTTGATCCCCCCGTTTTCGGCGATGGGATCGCGGGATAGCCATCTACCAAATTCAGCATCGTAGGCCCGGTAAATGGTAAGATCCAGACCACTGCGTTCGTGGTAATAGTGGCCGGTGTAGCCATAGTCCGCACTGAGATCCCCACTGGTTTTAGTGCGGCGTCCGTAGGGATCATAGTCATAACGCGCACGGACGGCACCGGTGCTGTCTACCAACTCCCGGGTCGATCCCAGGTGATCCCTCATGGTAAAGAAGTTAGCCGTCATGTCGGACGCATCCACAGTTTGCAGACCGTATCCAAAGTATCGCTTGGTGACCTTGTTGGTGGCGTCCCGTTCTTCGCAGGGCTGGGCGCCCCCGCACCAGATCCAATGCTTTTCACTGGTGACGGTGCCCCCGGCGTTTTTTTCCACGGCCTTCACACGTCGACTAGAGCCATCGTAGCTGAATTCGGTCTGTCCTTCGCCCGTGTAGACGATCTTGATCAACCGGTTCTCGGCGTCCCACTCGTAGGTTGTGCCGGGGCGGCTTGTCATGTTGCCGTTGAAATCATACCCGAAGGCCTGACTGGCTGTCAGGCTGTCGACGGTCACGCCATATTGGCGGGTTCGGGCATTGCCGGAAGCATCGGTGGCCACGATGGTCAGGGTGTTGCTTCCCGGGGCAACCGTGGCTTTTCCTGAAAAGACCCCGTTGGCATCCACCGTGGCTGGCCGGCTGTTCGGCATGGCCTGGCTTTGGATCGTGACGGTGCCGGGCTCATTAATTTCGCCCTCCACCTGTAACTGCCCCCCACCGGACCGGGAGGTCAGTTGGTTGAGGTTGTTGTAAGCACCTTGGTTCACAGTCTGGTCCACCTGTTCGCTCGTGCGGTTGCCTGCGGGATCATACTGGAAAACCCAGTTCTTTTGCAAGGCCAAGGGCGGCCCGTTGACCACCTGACGGACATCGGAAAGTTGGTCAGCCGTATCGTAACGGTTGACCCAGACATCCGGAGTCCCACTGCCAGCCTGCCGGGTCCAAGTGGTGATGTTGCCCATCTTGTCGTAGCCGTAGTTGAACTTGGAGAAAACCGCCCCCCCATTGATCCGGTTCTCGATTTCCTCCAAGCGCTGGTCGTTGGCGTTTGTATGGTAGCCAAAGTTGGTTTGAATGTCGGCCGCCGGGTAGACCAGAGTTTGCAGGCGGTCGGTGTAGCGGACGTAATTCAGGTCAAACAATCCGAGGGGATCTGTCACGGCATCCACCCGGCCCAGTTCATCGTAGGCATAGGTAGTGGAATTCGCGGTCAGGGAGGTATTGGCTTCACCCCCGGTGGTCTGGTTGAGTAGACGTCCAAGTTGATCGTAGGTCCGGCTGATGCTGTAGCTGGAGAATCCGGTGGTGGCCACATGATCAATGCCTGCCAGTTTGAGCGCCCCCTGGGTCCCGACGGGATGATAGCTATAGGTGGCGGTTCCCGTCCCATCCGTCACTGTTGCCAATCGTCCGTAATCTGGATCATAGGTAAAAGAAAGGTTGGGCGTGGCGTTGACAGAAGCTGTGTAGAGCACTTCCTTGAGCCGGTTATCGGCGAAGTAATTCAGGGTTTTCACCTGATCCAAAGCATCTGTGGCGGTGTGCAGCCGACCTATGGAATCGTAGGCGTAGGCATCCTTCTTGCCATTGGCGTAGGTTTTTTCGACCAATTGGCTGGCATAGTTATATTTCCATTGGGTGATGTTGCCATTGGCGTCGCGCAGTTTGGAAAGGGACCCGCAACGACACCATTCCAGGTAGTTCATGCGGAGCAAGGGATCCATGCTGGCGACCAATTCCTGCTGGCTGTTGAACCAGTACTGCGTCCACCGGTTCAGCCGGTCCTTGTGCCACTGGGGATGGAGCGCTTGGTAAACAGTCTCTTCAGTGGTCGCATCTGGAAAAGTCGTTATCGTCAACCGCCGGAGACCGTCATAATCAAAAGTAACCTCATAGCCCTCACTATCAGTGATGGTGCGCGGAAGACCGTTAATCCAGGTATAAGTTATTTTATCATCATCACCGGGGCGCGGGCCGTCGATTTCTTTCAATGAATGGTCGGAATAATACCCGTACGTGGTCACTTCACTTTTTGGGTTGGTCACCGTCTCTAGCTGAAATTGGCTGTTATAAGTAAAAGCCCAGCCTTGGTTTGATGAGTCCGTAAGGCTTATGGGTCGGTGCTTATTGTATTGAGGAATTTGAACCAAGGTTTGCCACACACCAGCAGAGCGCTGACTAATCGATTCAAGGTCAATACCATTTGCCATATATTCAAAACGGGTTGTGCGACCCATGGGATCCATCATTTCGGTTACTTTTCCCAATGAATTATGCGAGTATCGCCACCACTGACCAATTCCAGACGGATCAGTGCCCGAAGGAAGCAACCCGGCAATGTGACTTGGCACCCTAATTGTATCTGGCCCAAAAAATTCAGACACAGTCGTATTACCAAGGAGGCTCCTATAGGCATACCACTTTCTATTTTCGGCTGGCAATTTTATACTAGACGGCACAGCCACTGTTCCTTCCGAACCCAGCATCCAGTGATAAATCTCGGCATAAGAGTAGAATCCTGCCTGCCCAGGAGCCAATCCCGCTTTAACCGCTTCTGCGTATGCTTTTCTGCCCCAAACAAAGGAATTATTTTTATTGAGTTGTGTGCTGGTAAAATCAATTTCTGCATCTGTTGGCACCGATTCGGATGCAGGCACTATTCCCGAATCTATCGAATCGCGATACTCCACCCGCTCTGATGAGCCATCCGCATACGTGACTTCAACGGCATCCATATCACCGTTGTTTTCCCGAGTGATCATCGTTTTGCCATACGGGGTACAAAGCGAATCTACGAGCCCTCCCGGCCCATATGTGAAAGTAGAAACATTGTTTTCCGGGTCGGTAATGGATTGAAGTCTCCCTTGGTTATCGTAAGCCAAGATGGCTGTGTGATTATAGGGGTCGGTAATGGAGACTATTCGCAGCGGGTCGACGGAATCATAACCAATCAATGTGGCCCGCCCGTCCGCGTCGGCAAAAGACAGTAATTTGGCATGGGTAGTATCGCTATCGTAATTATAGACCAAAGTATTGCCCTGAGGATCGGTTTCGCTGGTTGGGAAATACAATCTCTCACTGCCCGTGCTTACGGATTTACCGTATTTTATGACGGAACCATCTGTTTTATAAATCTTATACTCACCCGATCCAGCGCTATCATATAGGATACGCGCCCTGCTATTCGCACCCATTCCAGTCCAATATCTAGAGGTAACTGGAGAACCGATACCGTCGACACCGTCGCTGTAAATGCCGGCAAATGTTTCAGTCCGGCCTTCGGCACTCCAGTGCACCGTAACCTCCGAAGAACTTGCAGGACCACCCCTCAAACACGAAAATGCACCCAGCGACCATCCAGGACCCGTATGAGAAGCCAGAGACGAGGGAATGACTTCATCCTCTTCTTCCCCCTCTGTTGTTAAAAGCAGCAAGTTTGGAGCCGGTCCGACAGCCGGTAGATTGCTAACTGGATTATCCAATACAACCGGAATTGCCCGATGGGGATCCAACCATACTCCGGCCATGCCTTTTATTTGCTTGCGAATACACGGAGGCAACACAATGGGGGTATCTTCTTTATTTTCACCCACAACCACCTTGAAGGGCGCCTTAAAAGTATTGATTTGCCGGGGTCCGTACCACATGGGCAAGACACCATTTTTTAAATATTGCCAGATGGTGACTTGATTCACAGACCAGCAAAAGTTTGTTTTTCTGATTTTTCCGGGGCCATACGCCTCAGCACGAATAGTGCCCGTACCAGGCGACATAGTCCAAGTCAGGCTGGATGGCGAAACTGCTCCATCCTCGCTTACAGTAAATGTTTGGTAAGTGCGTGAATTGACTCCAAGGCCAACCGTATAAATTCCTGGAGTGAATTTCTTTTTTACTTTGATAGACAATTCAAACTTGATCTGATCGTTATCATCTATATACGCACCCGCGTCCCATGTTGACAGGTAAACGGTCAGGTGACCATCCCTCTCATCGGAATGATTTTGAGAATATCCGGTGGAGATTAGTAAAATATTTATTAAATAGAATGATGGGATAAAACGCCAAATCGCATATTTTATGACGGATTTTAAGTTCATAGTGCCGGCCTGGAGCATATAAAAGTTTTATTGTGTGAACTAATTTATAGGCAACGCACCGATGGGTTCCACCAGTGTGATTTCAGGAGGAGTACTGTCATTGGGGTTGCTCTGAAGTGGCTCTGAGCGGGTTGGATCCAGGGGAAACGCATCGCTCCCGTCCGGGACTCCGTCATGGTCGGTATCCGCTTCGTACGGATTGGTTTGGGCCGCCAACTCATCCGCATTGGAGATCCCATCATCGTCCAAATCCAAATCCATTGGATCCAGCCCCATGGCAATATTTTGTTTGTCGGTCAGTCCATCATGATTGGAGTCTGCCTGTGTGGGATTGGTGTGATTCAGGTATTCCTGAAGATTGTTGAGTCCATCCCCATCAAAGTCATCGCCGGGCAGTACATCCGCAACATTCGTGATGGCATCGTTGTTGTCGGCTTGGATGATTTGCTGCTCCCAATAATCCGGCATGCCATCCGGTTCCGAATCGAAACTGGCCAAATCAAAACTGAAGAGCCGTTTGGCCTGACCGAGGTTGGCTGTGGCGTAGCTGTCGTCATCGGTGACAGATACGGTCCAGGGATAAGTTGAACCGGAGGACCAGGGAAAACCGGAGGTGTCAGGTGGCAGGCCCCTGCCCCCAACGTAACCCACCGCAGCCAGGACATCATAAAAATGGACGGCCACGTTTTTGAGCTGCCCTTGGTTGGCGACCGCAAACGGGTCGGTACCGATGGTTTGGGGGGTATTCGGGTAGGAGAGATACCAACCAAGGACCAGTTGCTCCAATTTGTAGGCAGGCGTGTCAACCGTTGCCCAAGGCTGGCCGGGAAGCTTGTCCTTGAGTTCAGCATAGGCCTTGGTGGCCAGGTTTTTCAACTGGCCCTGGTTGAGGACAGCGAAGTCGTCGGATGGCAGGTAATCGGTAGAGGGGGATTCCAGAGTGGGCCAAATGGGGTTCTCGTTGGATGGATTGGTGCGCTTGATGACTTCGCGCTCGAACCACCAGGCGGGGTAGGTGGGGGGTTTGTTTTCAGGAACTGGTACTGCAAACAAGCCGATGACGGACGACAGATGACAGATGACGGTGAGGAGGATAAAGATGCCCGCCTTCGTCAAGACTACGGCGCGGCCTACGCTACGCTTCGGGAGGATGGGTTGCAAAATGCGAGACGTCCAAGCAGATGGAAGAGAGCGGGTGCGTGGGGCGGATTCCCTGGCGTTCATGATGGTTCCCGTGGAGGGTTATGGACGCAGGGTTATTCGGTCGGGTAGCGCAGGCCCGCATTAAGACCATTAGTGGCATCTGCTGGATTGGCGCCATCCGTGAAAACTCCCATGTCGAGGTCTCCGGCTTTGGCACAGCGGATGATTCCCCTGGTTTCCAACTGGCCGGCTATTCGTGTGTTACCGTTTTTGTGGATGGCGAAGGCGTTGTTGGGCGAATCGGCAAATGGGGGTCCCCCATCGTTATTAGAGGCGCCTCCGTTGCCCACCACCAACAAATCATCCGCAAGCACCCAGGTGTCCGGGCTGCCTTGATTGACGTTGTTCACACCAAGGACAACAGAGTGCATTGCGTGGGCAGCACCATAGTTACCCAAAACCATGGAGTATTTTCCATCGGAAGAATTCCCCCAACCAAAAGCTGAGGCATAAAAAGCACTCGTGGCATTATTGGTGCCAATTGCCAAACCATACCAATCAGCATCGTTGTTAAGACCCAAAGCCACACCTCCTTCAACCGCCTCATTGTTAAGGCCCAATGTTACAGAGGATTGATAAGCATCGTTGCCGCGGCCCAATGCTACGGAACTTTCCCCTGCTGAATTATTATTTCCCAAGGCAACACCATAGTTTCCGCTGGAATAAATTGAATTATTCAAGCCTATAGCCATGGCCGAATAACCGTCCGCTAGATTATTTGTGCCCCAAGCAATTGCCCCATCAACTAGCGCTTGATTATGAAATCCTAATGTTAGGGATGTAGATCCTATGGCACTGTTTTCAGAACCAATAACAATAGAATAATCTCCCGTGGCTGTTTGGAAGGATCCAATGGCAATTGAGGCCCAATTGTTAGCAGTCGAATTATAGCCGTTGGCAATTGACACACTGCCACTCGCGACTGCATTGGCTCCAATAGCTATCGCCCCATCACCAGCAGCGTTTGTATTAAAACCAGCTGCGATTGATTGAATGCCGCCGGCCGTCGAATAAGGTCCACCAGAAAACGAATAATCCCCGCTCGCTGTCGAGAAAAGTCCAGCAAATGAGTTTATTCCTGCTGCGCTACCACCTCGCAAAGCCATTGAAGTTCCGTCCCCTCTCAGGTAACGGGAATCCCCAGAGTCCTGGGTAATTACCAGGGTGCCATCAATACTTATGCTCGAACCGCTCGCACTCGGCGATAAGACGATTATTCCCGTGTTCGGTGAACCCGAGCTGTAGTTGGTCGCATATAGTGATAGAAAATTGTCCGCACCCAACACCATTTGAACCTTGTCTGCTCCACTAGAGGGCCTCAACGCCCAGACCCATTCCCCTTTGTTGGCGTGTTCATTTTGGAGGAACTGAACCTCACTGGGGTCACTTCCTGATGCGGGAACGAAGTTGATGGATACACCTGGGTTTGTTCCATTCTGCCCCAACTTCAGCTCGTAGCCCTGGGCTTGGAGATTTCCTGTAATCAAGGCATTTCCTTGCACTGTTAAGTTGGTGGTCACGGTATCACCCGTGATATCCACTGCCTTCACGGGGATCACGGATAAGGTCAGGCAAACGAGGACCCACATCCCCGGAAAGCAGAATTGTTGTTCAGTGTTTCGGATTTGGTGGTTCATTTTTACTTTCACAGAAAAAGACAGCCTTTTGATTGTCGCCACTATATGTCTTATTCCAGTTACCTTCACTAACAGACAAATAGCACGAATCAATTACAATTCGATCGCGTCTAAGAGTATTTATTAATTTTCGGATCGATCGTATTAATCTAATAATTCACTAGTGTACAAAACATCAAACGATTTATCATTCTCTCAGCATCCTGTCCCAATCAGGTTGTGTTCTGCCGGAGATTTCGTGTTACACTTTGCGCGCCAACAACTTTCAGTACTCACAATTCTTGCTTTTGCAACACTCCCACTATCTTCTATCGACAAACTTCTATTATGTCATTTTTGTCGCCGCTCGTTCGCATTCTCCGGTTCTGTCCAGATTCCACGATTGATCTAATAGAGGCCATTTCACCCCCATCTGTATGTTTCCGTCACCAAATTGCGTCCTTTGCGTCTCCGCGACTCTGCGTTATGGATGTCTGATGATCCTTGTCACTGGAGGCACCGGGTTTGTTGGCCGAGCGGTTGTTCGGGAACTCGCCCGCAGGGGGCAGGAGGTCCGCGTCCTGGCACGTCGCACGGACTCGGAATCCGCAAAGACCCTGCGGCACGAAGCGGGATGTGAACTGGCCGCAGGATCGGTGATGGACCCGGCGTCGCTGGCTCCAGCCCTCCACGGTGTCGATGCAGTCATCCACCTCGTCGGCATCATCTTTGAACAGGGGGAACAAACCTTCGAACGCATCCACGCCCAGGGCACCCGGAATGTGGTGGCCGCCTGCGAAGCCGCCGGGGTCAAGCGCCTCGTCCACATGAGTGCCAGCGGGACCCGCGAGAACGCGGTGTCGGCCTACCACAAGACCAAGTGGCAGGGGGAGTGTACGGTGCGCGGGAGCCGTCTCGATTGGACAATCTTCCGCCCCGCCGTTATCTACGGACCGGGCGATGGATTTTGTTCGCTCCTGGTCCGGCAGATGACTGCTCCCCTGCGATGGCTCACGGGCGGCATCGTTCCCATGATCGGCGACGGCTCGGTGCTCGTGCAACCGGTGCAGGTCGATGAAGTGGCCGCGGCTTTTGTGCAATCGCTGGGGCAACCCGCCTCCATCGGGCGGACGTACGAATTGGGCGGGCCGCCCATCGCCTACCGTGAACTGCTTTCGGCGCTCGCAGGCCACGCCGGCGTCCGGATCCATCCCCTGGCCGTTCCGCGCGAACTCGCCTACCTCGGGGCCTGGTTGGTGGACATTTTATCGCCCTGGAAAATTCCCACCCCGGGCCACGTGGCGATGTTGGAGGAGGACCAGCGGGCGGATACTTCACCGGCGGAACGGGATTTGGGATTCCGGCCTGCGCGGTTTGTAGATGGGTTGAGAGGGGGCGGGGCTGTTTAACCGCAGATTTCGCTGATGGACGCTGATGAAATTCAAGAGTTCACTACCGATATCATACCAAATCCCATTGAATAAGTCTCTCTGACTTCAGGTGGAGCGGACTCTCCGAGCACGCTTGGTCCGCCTGAGCCGGAAAAATGCAGTTAACCGCAAAAGGCGCAAAAATCTCAAAGCGAAAACAGTGGGTGCTGAAAGCATTACGAGGCAATCCAACCCCGATAAGGATCGGGGTTGGATTTGATCTCACCGAAAGGTTATCTCAGTTGTAGGGCGGGCCTGGGGCCCGCCGGCTATTGGGGAACTGCCGCCCGCAAGGGGCGGCCACAGGAATCCAACTGCATCGTTACGGCTCAGGCGAATGCTTCCTGTGATTGCTGCGGGAACGAAGATCGTTCCCCTAGAAGCTGTTTGGTTATAACCGAGGCGAAGCCCTGTGCATAATCCCCTCTATCAAGAGGGGTGGCGCGTAGCGATCCGCCTCAGGCGGATGTGTTCACCCGCGAAGACCACACACCCCCGCGAGGCTTTCGCCCCGTCGGCCCCTCTTGATAGAGGGGATAAGTGGCCAGTATAACCAAACAGCCTCTCAAGCAAAAACAGCCAACACCAACCCGGCCCCAGCGGGGCCGGCTACAGAAAATACGAACGCTCAAGGCGTGACCGTGGGCATGGTCGTCAGCTTGAACTTGAGTTTGTTCTTGGTGACGCCGGCGAAGGCATAGTGGGTGTCCAGCTGCTTTGACTTGGCCCACTGGAGCACTTCGGACTGAAAGGAATTCCACAACAGGCCGCCCAGGATGTTCGGGACGGGCAATCCATCGACGGTCACACGGCCGTTGCGGAACAAGGTGCCTCCATCCTGATCAATCAATAAGATTTCATACAGGGCCGTCCAGGTGCGTGTGCCGCACTGGAGATTTTCCTGGAAGTGGATCGCCTTGGGCGACACCTCCACCGCCCAAGCCGTCCGGTTCAGGGCCCCTTCTTCTTCGCCCTGTTTGAAAACCAAATTCTTGGCCAGGTGCTGGTTCAAGACTTCCGATTCCAACACGACTTCCGCGGGTACATCCGCCGCCTTCAGTCCTTCGGGTTGGGAACAGGCATAGACCATGCGGACAAATTGGTCCGAGGTGGCTGGCTCGATTTCCAGCAGGACGGCCCCGGGAGCCTTGTACCACAGGTGGTAGACATAAAAGCCCTCGACCCCCACCAAACCCATCGCGGCAAGGATCGTGACGGCTTTGATCAATCCCAGGAGGGTGTTGGATCGTTTCAGCCTCACATTTCCCTGGGTTTTGGTGTGGACCACCGTGCTGGTGGAAGTTTTCCAAAACAAAAGCACCAGGACAGCCAGAGCGCCGAACAACAGGCCGGCGGCCACGCCGATCTGGATTTTTTTCATCGTTGCGGCGGGGACCACGACCGCGGGGATTTCCATGGTGGCATACTTGCCCATGATCTTGTCGCGCTCTTCCTGCCGGCGCGCCTCCAGGACCGCTTCCGCTTCCTCGTCGGTTTTCCAGCTTTCCTCAAACCACTTCTTCCCGGCGGCCACGGCATCCCGGATTTCGGCCCAGGGTTTCAGGTGTTCGTCCAGCCGGGCGGACTCGGCGGGCAATTCCTTCTGGAGGGCCAGGGCTTCGTTCACGTGCGCTTCCAAGTCCGCGAGGGACGGGGGGGCGGTGCGCAC
>Ga0209066_10002851_pt1 | contig 20388 bp, 17 predicted proteins | sample All_14_2_FD_187198 | JGI IMG/M metagenome (GOLD analysis project Ga0209066, IMG submission 187198) | Freshwater microbial communities in response to fracking from Pennsylvania, USA - Allegheny Zone_MetaG_DW_15 (SPAdes) (version 2) ... | reverse complement strand
GGGGCGGTGAAGACGGTGGCGAGGGCAGGGCCGCGGGCGGCGCCGCCCGCGCCTCGGTCATCACCGGCTGGGCGGGCGCGGGTTGTGGTGCAGGCTCCTTCAGCGCCGGCTGAGGGGGTGTGTCTGCCTGCGGGGCGGTTTCCAGCGGTGGTGCAGGCACCGCCACCCAGGCCAGCGTCTGCACAGGCGAAGGCACAGGTGCGGGCACCGCCACTGGCGACGGCTCGGGAACGGCCACAGGCCCTGCGGTCGTCCCGGGCGCTGCAGCGCTCTCGGCCGGTGGCAGCAAGAACACCTGCAGGTCGGGCACCTCCACCCGCCGCTCTTGCCAGGGAAAGCCGAAACCCGGTCGCCCGAAGCCCTGGCCACCGATCGTCAGGCTCAGCACCAGCGCGTGCAGCGCCAGCGAGAACGCCACCGCCACCGACAGGCGCCGCGGCTGCGGGTCCCGAGCCTGTGCCTGCGGCGCGGCCACAGGCGCGGTTCGCTCAAGCAAAGGGTGGAAGGGCCGCATGCGGGACATTGTGCAGCCCAGTGCTGAATGGCTCCAATCGGCAGCGCTGTGGGGGTTCGAACCATTGGGCGCCAACACCCACGGCCACAGCACTTGATTGGCTGCCACGCGGGACGGCTTTCGACCGGCTATTCATCTCCGAGCAGATCACCTGAAGGACCACTCAGCAGCGGTCGCTGTCGGTCGTTAGATCGGCGCTGGCATACAGCTCTCTGCCATAAACCAACGTTCACTAGGGATTGGTAATTGGCCGTATGTCAAAAGGCCTGATGCATCCATTGCTCCGCAGTGGCTCAGCGGAGCAGGCAGATACATTAAAAAGCCTATTTCAGGAGCGCTTGCGCTGCTCGAGTTCTAGCTGAGCCGAGCGCCTCGCAGAGGCCACTCTCTGCTCAAGTCGGTGTGCAAAAGACTTTGCGAAGGCCTTCACTCTAGGGCGCGCATCTTCGAGCCAGGGCTGAATCTCGCTTCTGACTCGCTGAGTGGCATCTGCATGGCCGTACTCACCTCTTACGACGCCAAACGAAGTCATTGAAGAACGCACTTCACTCAGTACCTCTTCGGCGTCAGTTCGCGCCACAATGTCCATACACAGGCTATATATGGCAGGGTCAGATTTGAACTTGCCCAAAAGGAGAGCTACGTACTGAAGGTCATCGTCCGAATCACTCTCCGCCGAAAATTGGACCAGTGCGTCATTGAGCGCTGACGTGTACTTTGGAAAGATATTGCTAACTAACAGCGCGCCACGATATGCAAACAGCACGCGGTCTTCTTGATAAAGCGCTCTGCCAGTAGCCAACAGATACTCGAGTTCCACGGACAGTGTCGTCTGCAAAACACGGAACCCCAGAGGAAGTGCTTCATAGTCGTCCCGGGTCTTTCCGGTGGCGTTTCTGACTCGCCGAGCAAGATGGTCAATTACCAGCTTAGGCCAGTCGTCCGCAATTACGGCAAGCAGCGATTCCACCCGATAGTCAAGCCGCTGAGACGTGGCTAGTACATCTAGGATGGAATTTGCATTAGCCGCTGATAGGCCCTTGAGAAGGCTTTCATCACGACTTCTTGACCACACAAAGCGAATCCACCGCTCATCGCCTCTACCTGTAAGGTAAGACACTGCCGCGAAGAACTCTGGCCATAGACCGCCCGGAACCTGACGACAACGCTTGGAAATAGCCGACACCGCCTGTAACACGCCAACTTCATCGGATGTTTCTATCGCCTTCATGGTTGCGCGGCTTAGCAACTCTGCGTCAAAAGCGTCCCCACTTCTTAGGTATTGAACTACCGCGTCCAGATTGCTGCCAGTATCCACCCATGCGCTCAAAATATTCTGCAATTCGGCAGCCCTACCGGTTACTCCTACACCTATGAGCAGATCCGGCAAAAAACGCCTCCACAGGGGTTCTTCTTCCTGCAAAAAAGTCAGCGCCATATCAGGCTGCGCTTCACCGAGTTCTCGCAGGAATGTATGAAAGGGCGGCAGCGTAGCGGCGTCGGTAGCATCGGTTCCGGCACATCTGAGAAATGTCTTCCTCCACTTCGCTATATCGGCCGAATCAATACGAGCAATCAAGGCACGACGCGCCTGTTCGCGATACTGGTCGAGGCGTTCGATCTCGAAGTCAGGATCTTCCCATGCGGGTTCAAAAACCGAGTTGTATCCAACCAGGACTTTGAAAAGTTGAAACTCTTCATCCTGGCCCAGTACAGCTCGGAAGCGTATCAAGGAATCTTTCAGGGCTTCGCACGCTACTGCGTCAGCACAAGCAGGCTCATCGGGGGCAGTCGCCACGTAGCGTCGGAAGTCCCATAGCGCTTCTTCCTCGAGCTCCTGGCGCAGTTCAAAGCTAAGCTCAGGGGCCAACTCGGCAAGCAAGTTAGTGACTCTGGCTGTATTGCGGACTGCCATCGCGACGGTTGCCTCAGGAGCTTTTTTAAGTGCCACACGGCCACTTTGTCGAAGGCATGCAATGACCTCTCTCTTTTTGTAGTCGGTATTGCTGGCCAACAGCAAAGCGCGCAAAACCGCAAAACAGCGATCTCGAATGGACTCCAGTTCGGCTGAATATGGAACAACTCCGCGGCTTAAAGTCCACGTATCGCCTTCAAATGTGGATGACTCGGCCTCAAGGTCTTGCATGGCGGTGATCGCCTTGAGTACAACAGGTCGCAGAGTCAGTCGCTCATTCGCTGACAGAGCCTCCAACTCCTGTGTCACGATCTCTTGGACAACAGGACCCGCCACCTCCCAAACGCGCAGGTCGTTCTTGGCCAGTCCATGCACCGAATCAAGAACTCTCTCGCGCTCTTGCTCTGTGGAAGCATCAGGAAAGATTGCGCATAGAGATCGCCACGTCAGACGCGCCGCGTCTTCACCTAGGTACCGAAGCCGGTCGATCACCTCCAGGGCTCGACGCGTTACGTCTTCTGCCGATTTCCCTGGAAGGGCTCCGTAGGGCGTTTCAATGGCTTTCGATGCGCAGCCCCTTCCGGCTTGGACAACTTCAACCATAGCGCTTCGGATCTCGGATTGCGCGCGATCAATATCGTCGTAATGCGGCAACACAGTATCCAAAAAACGGGAGAGGATTTCGTAACGCTCGTTATTGTCAGTGCTCTGCTTGAGCGCCGAGAGCGGCTTGCTGTCAAAGAGCTCCTTGCCTGCAGATAGGCGCTCGAAGTCTGCGACGACCTTCTGAAACTCGAAACCTGCAGGGAGCAAGTAGTTGCGCATGATGTTCGTCATGCGCTCGTCAATGCTCTTCATCAGCGAAGCACCGAACCCGTTCAGTTCTGGCTTCTTGTAAATGGTGTCGTGAGCCATCTCAGACCAAGCGTGGTTGAGGGTTGTCTGCACTTGAACCTCACACCAGAGCCCGCGAAGGTGCTCGTGCTCTGGTAGGTCCACGCGTGGCTCCTTGAGACGCACAACGTAGTTGTGTGAGTGGAAAAGCTCGCCGGAACCCGGCTCGTCCTTGCCCCGATGGCCAGGTCAAATTCCCCCACCCTTGGCCACCCCAAATTCCCCCAGGCAGGACGGTCGGATTATGACGACTCGGGTGTGATGGCGATGCGTGCAGCGGCCTCCTTGAGGCGGTAGCTCTTGCCCTCGAACTCCAGCATCGCGCAGCGGTGCATGAGGCGATCCAGGATGGTGCTGGCCATGGTGGCGTCGCCGAGGTATTTGCCCCAGTCCTGCACCACGCGGTTGGACGTGATGAGAACAGCGCGGCGCAGCTTGTAGCGCTGGTGCACGATGGCCTGTAGGACTTCAGCGGCATGCTCGCTGATGCGTCTGGCCAGGAACAGGTCATCGAGGACGAGCAGGTCCGGCGCGACCCAGTCCTTGAGCAGCTCGGTGCGCTCTGCCGTAGTGGCCAGCGCGTAACGGGCGAACTCGGTGTCGGCTTCCAGGTAACGCACGTCATAGCCCTGCAGCGTGGCCTGGTAGGCCACGGCCTTGGCCACATGGCTCTTGCCGGTGCCCGGCTTGCCGATGATCAGCGCGTTGGCCCCCTCGCCGATGAACTTCAGGGTGTGCAACTCGAAGCAGGCGCTGCGCGGCAGCTTCGGGTTGAAACGCCAGTCGAAGTCAGCCAGCGAGGGGCGCTCATCCAGACCCGAGCGCTTGAAGCGGCGCTCGGTCAGGCGAGAGCGCCGGCGGTCCAGCTCGTCTTGCAGCATGGCGGCGAAGGTCTCCAGGAAAGGCTGCTGGGCGGCCTGGGCCTGCATCACGCGGGTGGACAGGGTCTCGGCGATGCCGGACAGGCGCAGCTCGCGCAGCGCGCGTTCGATCTCGATCATGTTCATGGCTGAACTCCCGGTGCGTTGGTGGTGTTGTTGGTGGTGGTGGTGGTGGTGGTGGTGTTTGCCGTGGCGGCGGCGAGCGCGAAGAGATCGCTGTACTCCTCAGCGTCTCGGATGAGCTCATGCTGCTGCGTCAGCGCGTGGGCACCGGCGGCGGGTGCTTCGCCGCAGGTAGCCTCGATGGCCGCCATCGCCTGGGCAAAGAGGGCTTCGGTCAGCGCCAGCACGCGCTTGTAGCTGTAGACCCCTTGCTCCAGGGCCTGGGCGCAGGCGGCATTGATGCAGTGCGCCGGGTAACGGCGCATGAGTCCCACAATGCCCCAGAGCTTGCGCTGCCCGACACGACCCTCGATGGCAAAGAGCAGCTCACACAGCCGGCTGGCGTGCTCACCAATCTCGCCGGCCTGACGCAGGATCAGGCGGGTCTCGCGAGACGGATTGAACACCCGCTCCTCCATGGGCAGAATCACCGTGCCGGGACGCTCGGCCTTGGCGTGGGTGCGCAGCAAGGCACGGGTGTGCATGTCACGAATCTCGATGCGCTGGGCGTAGATGCGCACCAACACCTTGGAGCCGATGTTCGCCGGGCGAGCGGCGTAGCTGCTGTGATCCACCCGCACACAGCTGTCGTCGCAGACGGTGCGCACCGCCTCGTCGAAATACTGCATTCCCAGCACTGGCAGGGGTTTGAGGTGGCTGCGCTCTTCCTCGAACATGGCCTGCACCTGGCGTCGCTCGGTGCCGTGGATGCGCTTGGATGCCCAGCTCTTCTCCCAGTGCGCCAGGAACTCGTTCTGGGCCTCGATGGACTCAAAGCGCCGGCCCTTCAAGGCCGTGGCCTGGGTATGGCCGATGGCATGCTCCACCGTGCCCTTGCGGTTGGGGTCTCGCACCCGCGCCGGGTCGGCCACCACGCCGTAGTGCGCCAGGGCGGCGGCGTACACCGGGTTGAGATCGGGCTCGTACAGGTCGGGCTTGAGGACGCCTTCCTTCAGATTGTCCAGCACCACGTACTGGGGGCAGCCCCCGAAGTACCGCAGGGCCCGCTCGTGCAGCTCGGCCCAGATCTGCTGGCTGGACTTCCAGACCACGCACCGGAAACTGGCACGGGAATACCGCAAGGTGGCCACGAACAGGCGGGGCTTGCGGTACCGGTCGCTGCCGGGCACGCGGGTGGGCGCGCCCTCGCCGTAGTCCACCTGCATCTCCTCGCCGGGCAGGAAGGACAGGCGATCGAACTGCTCGGGCTCCTTGTGCCGCAACTTTGCACAGAAGCGTTTGACCGAGTTGTACTGGCCATCAAAGCCGTGCTGGTCGACCAGGTCCTGGTAGATGGCCGTGGCGTTTCGCTTCAGCCGCAGCTGGGCTTCGATGAACTCGCGCCAGGGTTCGCACAGGGAGGTGGCCACCGGCCCAGGAGCCGGTGGCCAGGGTGGGGGAATTTGACCTGCCGAGCCGGTGGCCACCCCGGGGGAATTTGACTGCAGTTGCTCCAGCCAGCGCTGGTGGTAGCTCCTGACCGTCTTGCGGTCGATGCCCGTGATGCGGGCGATCTCGCGTTGCGATGTGTTGCGCTCCAGCAGTGTCTCTATGGTGGCGCGTTGGTTGGACTTCAAGACATTCACTCCTTGGCCTTCCCTCGGGGAAGACTGGATCAATGTCCTGCCAACAGGTGCCGACGACGCCGGCGTTAAACCCCTATCCCCGATCAGTTCAGGTGGGGGAGTTTGAGGTGGCCATAGACGGGGGAATTTGGGTGGCCATCAGGGGCCAGGGGCAACGGGTTGGTCAGAAGGGCGATGCGCAAGGCTATGCCTTCCCTCCGCTTTGGGGCCCCGACAGCTTCAACACCGGTGCCGGCATGAACCGTCTGGTGATGGCAGCGCGCTTTGTCAAGCACAACATGCCCCTGGGTGCAAGCCACGACGCCACGCAGCTGAGCGACGACGAGGCCTATGACGTGTCTGCTTTCATGGTGTCACAGCCTCGACCGGTCAAGGCCAACCTTGAGGCGGACTTCCCCGCGCGGTGGAACAAGCCTGTCGATGCCGCCTTCCCTCCGTACCTCCTGGGAACGCCGGATCAGCACAAGTACGGGCCATTTGCGCCCCTTGCCGAGAAGCAAAAGCAGATGGTCCAGGAGCTCAAAGACCTGGCTGCTGCACAGCGCGCAGCGCGCTGAGGCTATCTAGCCCGCATCGAGCGCGCCGGGGTCTGCTCGCAGGAGCAGGCGGGCCAGGTCGGCAGCGTTGGCGCTGCCGATTTTCTCGGTGATGCGCTGGCGATGCACATGCACGGTGTTGTCGCTGATTTGCAGATCTCGCGCGACTTCCTTGTTCGTCAGCCCGAGCGCGAGCAATCTGGCGACCTCGCGCTCGCGAGGCGAGAGTCTTGCAATCAGCTGCGTTGACTCCGACTTGCGCGATTGCAGGCGTTGCTGCTGGACGCTGACTTCCACTGCGCGGAAAACAGCATCCATCAGCGCTTGTTCAGAGAACGGCTTTTGTAGGAAGTCCAAGGCACCGTTCTTCATCGCCTGCACAGCCTGATCAATGTCACCGTGCCCTGTCATGAAGACAATCGGAAAGGAAGAGCTGGCTGCAACCAAGCGCCGCTGGAGCTCCAGTCCGCTCATGCGCGGCATCCGGATATCGAGCAGGAGGCATCCTCCGGACGGACCCAGTGGAGGGGTCGCCTGCAAAAAGGCTTCTGCCGAGGAGTGCCCGATGGCTTCATAGCCGAAGCCCTCGAGCATGAACAGGACCGAGCGCGAAAACGCAGCGTCATCGTCCACGACGTGGATGACGGGAAGAGGGGAGTTCATGACTGATCTTGTGCCGATGAATTGTCTGGTTTGGCGACAGGCAGGCACACTTCGAACACCATGCCACCAGCTTGTCCGAGCTCATCGACTGGTCTGGCCCGCAGTGCTCCACCATGAGACTCGACAATGGTGCGGCAGATGGGCAGGCCCAGGCCCAGGCCGTCTGGCTTGGTGGTGAAAAACGGCTCGAACAGGTGGGCTCGTTGTTCCTCTGACAGTGGTGGCCCACGATCTTGCACTGACAGGCATACTTGGCCTGACTCCATCGTGAGCCGGCAGTGCAGGGGCTCCAGGTCCAGGCCGCCTGCTCGGTGTGCATCGAAAGCGTTTTTCAGCAGGTTCAGCATCACCTGCTGCAACTGCAGTGCGTCGACAAACACCCTGATGCCCTGGCACGATGCGTCCACGTCCAGGTGGACTTGCGGTGCGTGCGTCTGCAGACCGCGAAAGAGGGTGATGGCTTCCGTGGCCAGCTGGGCTGGATCGCAGAGCCTGCGCTGAACGACACGTTTGCGTGCCAGTGTGCGGATACCGCTGAGAATATGCGCTGCTCTTTCGGCTTGACCACCAATGTCCTTGAGCGCAAGTCTGAGCGCTTCATCGGACAGGCGTCCTTGGGCCAGGCGCCGTTGAATGCTGGCTGAGTAATTGGCGATGGTGGCCAGCGGCTGATTGAGCTCGTGGCCTAGGGTGGCGGACAACTCCCCGAGGATCGACAGGCGCGACAGATGGTCCATTGCCTCCTGGTCTTTTTGAAGCTCCCCGGCCAGGCGATCGCGCTCATCCATGCTGCGGGTGAGCTCGGCTGTGCGACGCTTGACCAGGGCCTCAACGCGCAGTGTGTAGAGCAGCCCCAGCATCGCCAAGACCAGGGCTGCAGCGAGCACGTACCAATAGCGCTGCGCCAGGGCATGAATGCGTGTGGCGCGCAAAAAGGCGTAGGGCTCAACTTCCAGGGCTCGCAGCACATCGTGGACCCGCTGATAATCGGCCGGGACAGACCACCGAGTGCCCTGGCTGCCTGGTGGCAGGTTCAGCAGGGCAAGCGCCATTTCCCGGGCAAGATCCTGCGATACGCCCGAAGACGCTGCAAAGGCCCAGCCTGGGAATAATGGGGTGGAACTCTTGCAGGGCAGACGTGCATCATTTTGTGCACCGACGACAGCCAGTGCACTTGCCTGCAGCCTTCCTTCCTCAATCCAACGTTCGAGCAGGCAAGTGCGCAAGATGGCTGCATCAGCCTGTCCCTGTAGCAGCGTATCCAGAACGCGCGTCATGGGGTAGCCGGTGAACACGCGATCGATGTCACCAGACTCCGCATCCAGGCCTTCGCGCAGCCATTGCGCCGCCACCAGTTGATAGCCTCCAAAGGCGTTTTCTGCAACCGCAGCGACCTTCAATCCGGACAGTTCCTCCAGCCTTGCGGGTACGTTGCCGTTGGCACGCACGACCACTGCGGATCCGACGGCATGGGCCGGGTCGCCGTCTTCGGCAGCCGTCTGCGTGGCGATTCGCGTGGCGCCATAACGGGCCTCCAAGACGACGTAATGGCCAGGGTTCGTGATCACAAAATCCAGGCTGCCAGCACCTAAGGAAGGTCTGCATAACCCCCGCCGCAGCGTGAGCTGAGTCGTCGATTTTCAGATGACGACATGGAAGGCGGATACCGATGGTTTTTGAAGGCGGATTTCGGCCTTCTGCGGCCGTTTTGACCTGCCTCGCAGGGCATCGCCCGGGATGCGGGCGCACTCATCCCCGCTCAATGTTCAAAAGTCGTTTGCGCACCATCCACAGATTGCTCAGCGCAAACAGCATCGTGAGGCGCGCCGTGTTCTTGGCCAGACCTCGGTAGCGCACCTTGGCATGACCAAACTGCTGCTTGATCACGCGAAACGGGTGTTCCACCTTCGCCCGGATGCGCGCCTTGGCCTGCTCCAGTTTGTCCATGATCTCGCCCATGGGTGTGCTCTTGTCCAGCGCCTTGCGTTTGCCCGGGCGCATGGCCACGTGCCAGTTCGCCTCGATGCCCTGCGTCTCTTCGCGCTTGGCCACACCTTGGTAGCCCGCGTCAGCGAACACATCGCTCTCTTCTCCATGCACCAGCGCGCCGGCTTGTGTCACGTCGTTGACGTTGGCCGCCGTGCCCACCACGCTGTGCACCAGGCCCGAATCGGCGTCCACACCAATGTGCGCCTTCATCCCGAAGTGCCATTGGTTGCCCTTCTTGGTCTGGTGCATCTCGGGGTCACGCTCACCGCTGCTGTTCTTGGTCGAGCTGGGCGCGGCAATGATGGTGGCGTCCACCACGGTCCCGGTCTTGAGCAGCAAGCCCTGATGGGCCAGCCCGGCATTGATGGTGCCCAGCACCTGAGGGGCGAGCTGGTGCTTCTCCAGCAGGTGGCGAAAGCGCAGGATGGTGCTCTCATCAGGCAGGCGCGCGGCGCCGTCCAGGCCCACAAAGCGGCGGTACAAGGGGCGCTCGTGCAGCTCTTCTTCCATCGCCGGATCGCTCAGGTTCCACCACAGCTGCAGGCAGTGGATGCGCAGCATGGTCTCCACCGCAAACGGTGGGCGTCCACCGAGCGCCTGGTGCGCTCCGCGGGCGTGCGGCTGGATGAGCGCGACCAGGGCATGCCATGGCACGACCTTGTTCATCTCTTCAAGAAACACTTCCTTGCGCGTCTTCTTGTGGAGGGGGTCCAGCCCCAGCGTGATTTGGTTCATGCCCCTATCTTCTCCTCACTTCACGCCGTTTGCCAGTTCAACGGGAGGGAGGTTTTGCAGACCTTCCCTAACTGATGCTCCATGTCCGCCGGTGCCAATGGATGAAATCTCAGTTGCCTGTGGGGGAGTGCCTTGGAGAGGCCTTCGAGCAAAGGCTGCCATTGCCTGCGCGTGTCTTGATCTTCCAGCACTGACAGCACGCCCACATCGATACCGCTGGCGTTTCCAGCATTAACCGGCAGCTGAGCACTCGCACACGTCGAGAAGCTGATCAATATCGCAAGGATGGCACACAAATGCATGAGCTGAGATGTCAATTAAGAGCCTGTGAGTCGTACTCAAAAGCTGAATACAAGGGCCAGCGAAAGTTTGGCACCGTTTGTCGGACTGGGTTAGGGGAACAAGATGATGCTGTGGCGGTCTTCGCTTGGTGTCAGAAGAGCATGATCCATATTGAAACCTGATGTCTGGCAGAAACAGTGCAAGCAAGCTGGCCCGTTTCTCTGGTATTTCGCTATAGGTGATTGAGAAATCCTCTCCAAACAATGTAAACTCTCGCACAGCGCTGAAAGTGATTCATGAGACATCGATTTCTGGCGCGGTTTTTCCAACTTTTATCCATGACAAAAGGATCTTCATAATGGCAAACTACTCGGAGTTGATGGCTCAAGCTCAAGCTTTGATGGCACAGGCCGAACAGGCTCGCAAGGAAGAGCTGTCCAATGTGGTGGCTGACATCAGAGCCAAGATGAAGCAATACGGTATCACCGTGTCTGACCTCGGCGGCGTTGCAGCTCCAGGCAAGCGCGCCGGCAAGTCCAAGTCGAGTGCTGAGCCCAAGTACAAAGGTCCCAATGGGGAACTGTGGGCTGGCGGTCCGGGTCGCAAGCCCGAGTGGGTGCGCGCTGTCCTGGCTGAGGGTAAGAGCGTCGAAGACTACCGTATCTAAGCTTGAAGGCGGTGAAGCATCGGGCTGTTCTTGTTGGCTTCGCCGTCTTTGCTTGCTGGTCCCCTTGATCAGTTTCTTTGTGATTTCCTGCGTGTTCTCGTATCAGCATTCGCGAGGCATCTGTCTCGTGGATTCTCCGACCTCCAAGCACATATCCCTTGCAGATGAACCGTATTGGTCGACATGCTCATGAAGGGCGCAACACGCCAAATCGGCATGCCGAGGCGCTGTCTGATCAGAGATTTCAGGAGTTACTCAGGGGTGCCAGTGCTTTTTTTGCCAGTGCTGAGGGGCATACTGAGCAAGGGCGACAAGCTGCGATTGACGAAATTCTCTCCCAGATGAGTCGGTACGGCTTGAAGCCAGCCGATTTACTCTGAGGTAGTTGTTTAAGGACGGCTTGGTGTTAGGCAGTCCTGTTGGTTGCGCTGGTTGCAACTGCGCACAACCAGTAAGTCATTTGTTGGGGAGCACGATGGCAAAGCGGCTGCCGCAATCTGGGATGGACGAGATTTCGAGGTGTCCTCCATGCTTTTGTGCTACGCGCTTGCAGATGGCCAGTCCCAAGCCTGTGCCGTCGTAGTGGCGCCTGGCATGTAGCCGTTTGAACGGTTCACCCAGGAGTTCGAGCTTGTCCAGCGGTATGCCTATTCCATTGTCTGCCACCTCGATGACAGAGTGATTGCCTCTATGGTCGCTTGTGATGCGAACCCGCGGATGGGTGCCTGGGCTGACGAATTTCATGGCATTGCTCACAAGATTTTTGATGGCCAGTACCAGATACTGCTTGTCTGCGGACACCGTACCGCTGAGATTCAATGAAAACTCAGCTCCTGTCTTGTCAATTTCAGGCTGCATCTGTTGCACAAGCTGCTCAACAATCGCCTTGAGATCAATCGCCTCGAACCTTTGTTCGCAGACGGCCTCGTCAATTTGGATGTACGTCCTGATGTCATCCAGAGTCGCGCCTATTCGGGCGGTGGCTGACTGCACGAAGCCGAGGTACTCCAGCGTGTTTGACCAGTCGGCTTTGGGATCGTGCAACTCGATGAGCGAGGAGAACTGGCGTACTGTGTTCAGCGGCTCCACGAGGTCGTGCGAGGACATGCGCAGGAACTGCTTCAAGTCTTGGTTGGCCAGCTCCAGACTGGTGGTCAGCTCTTGCTGCCTCTTGCGGGATGCTTCTATTTCGGTGATGTCCGTGCTGGTCAAGAGAACCCCGGACTGCTGACCTTCCTCGTCAAATGCGGGTTGAGCCTTGATCAGCATGGTTCGGATGCCTTTACCCGAATATTCTGCAGAGGCTGTTTTTTCGCATTCGACTCCATTCAGCGCCGCTTTAACCAGTGGTTCTGCTGCGGATTGCGCTGATGATTCCCAGTGCTTGCCGACGGACTGGTCATTTGGAGTACTCAGGTAGGTTTCCCGGGCCTTGTTGGCCCATCTGAGTTCGCCTTGCATGTCTATGAACTCAGCAATCTGCCCCGATTGACTTCCCACGGCTGTCAGCGTGTCCTCCAGTGCGTGTTTGCGTGCGACCGGCACGGCTACCATCTGAGGTGGGATGACTACGAACAGCAGTGTCAGGTACATGACTGCGTGGCCAAGTTGGGTATCGGCCGTTCTGGCCGACCAAAGTCCGGACGCGGCACTGACACCGAAAACCAGCACCACCAGCGGCGCCGCTGCAAAGGAGGTCAGCCTGCTGCTAAAGAATGCTATTGCCAGCAGCATGACACTGATGAACCCAAACGGATAGGGGAAAAACAGGAGACAGCAAAAACTGTAAGCAGCCACGCAAAACAAAACAAACCAGAAGGCAGGGGTGCGTGCCTCCTTGAGTGACAGGTTGGACCTGATGTTCAGGGTCAGGGGAAGTGTTGTCGCGGAGCCCAGCGTTACGCCGATAAACCAGTCGGACCATGTTTGAGAAAATGATGCATATCCGACGAGATCAATAATCGAAGCGCCGACAACTGACCCTAGCAGGGTGGGGGCTAGCACACCTTGAACCAGCGTCCTGAGCAACTGCCGAGAACCGTTGGCAAAGCGAAGCTTGAGATCATTTCTGCGGAGCAGGTATGTCCCAAGCGCAATTTCGATCGCGTTTCCTGGCGTGGAAATCAACGCGTTTTGCAACGAATCGTCAAAGGTCAAGTTGGCCAAAATAAACGCCAGACATGCCACAAGCATGAACAAGATTCGTCTGTTGGCGGCGGCGGTTGCGCACAGCGCGATGGCCGCTCCATTGGGTAGCCACAAACTGGCGACGGAACCCGGCTCCCTGGAAAGCGCGATTGATAAGGCCGCCAGACTATAGCAGCACAGAAAAACGATAATACTTTCGACGACCACGTTCGGGTCGTGCCTTCGAGCTGCAGCCACGTTAGCCTTAATGCGCTTTGCGCCCCGAGCTGTCTGATCGATTTGTCGAGTGCAGGATCATCTCAGGCAGTTGTTGAGCCAGTAGTCTTGTCAGTGGCTTGACAAGGTATCCGACAACGCATGCATACCTGCTGGCCTGCAGCTTGTCGGACTCTGCAGAGGATGATGTGTGCATGACGACCGTTGCGCTGACCAAGCCTTCGTTAAATAGAGGCTGATAAATCTCGAGAAACTCAAAGCCACTCATCTCGGGCATGTTGATATCCATTAGGATCGCGTCCACATCAACAGCATCCACTGATTGCATGTAAACTAGGGCATCTCTTGCAGTGTGTAGCAAGACGATATCTCGCGCTATATTTGCAGACTTCAGAATGATGTCTGCATAGCGCAGATCTGGATCATGGTCGTCTACGACCAGGACACGCCTGAGTTGCATGGATGCTTTCTGCACGTGAGGAGGAGTAAGCTGTACATCAAACCGGTAGGTCTATCGGCACTCGTTCAGAGAACTTGATCTTTTGCTTGCACTCACTCGTGACTTGCACAGTTCAGTGGTGACGAAACGGAGAGAATGCATGGCATTTTGATCATATGAATTTCTTGTAAGTGCGCTTTGACTGGCAATTGGTGTTATCCCTAAAAAAGGGGATCTTGTTTGTTTACGGTCGCAGCAGGCGCTTTTGCCCGTGCTGTAACGCCTTGATGGCGTGGTCTCGCTTGTACACACTGGGGCGCGCAGGCGCCGATCAACGATGGCGGTCTGCTTGGGTTGGTCGGGGCAGGGTGGTGTTTTGAGCTTGCCGCTTGTCTGGGGCGGGTCGTTGTAGTCAAGCCAAAGCCGACATCATGAATTACCAACCAGCTGACCGTGTGCGCGCAAGAGGTGGCTGTTTCCTGATTCAACGAGCATGACGCCGTTCGCGGCTAGGCCTTGACCGACGACTGATGCGCTCTGTGCAGGCGTGATTGCTCCATCACCGGCACGGGTTCCACACGGTTTTCCGAATAGCCAAATTGGCAAACGATTCAAACATGGCTCAGGGATACTGTGCTGCCCATCCGTGCGTTACATCGGTAATTTTTTCTGGATTAGAGACTTGGATTTCCAGTAAACAGATGCTCGCTATCGTATTTAATGAGAACCTTGAAACCCTTTTGCGTAAGGGTGTTCAATAAGCATTCAACCTCTTTGAGACTTGCTTGCTCAATAGTGGACAGATAGTCAATGACGAGAACGACAGAGCGACCTGCTAGAAGATCCTCTGCGTACTTGATGAGCAACTCGAGAAACGACAGCGCGCAGGTGTCAAAGTTGGTGGTACCCGTGATTTTTTTGAGCGTCTTGATGTGAAAGGGGGCATACAGGCCCTCTCTGACTACAGCGGCGATCGCTTGCTCCAACTGTGTCCGCAGCGGAGGCCGGGTGCTCGGAGTGTTGCGACCGAGAACATGCGAGAGGAGTATGTAACCCTTCTTGGCTCGTCCGATCGGACGACTCAGCGGGTTGTGAAAAACATCATCGGCCATGCGGAATGGCGGCGGTCGCGTAGAGCTTCCGAAGCAGGGTCAACAGACAAAGAACTTGCGTCTGGTTCATCGCGACGCGTTGGGGCTTGGTCGGGCGCCAAGTGGCAAAAGCAGGTCGGTCCCCGTCAAACAGTCCACTTGGCTAGTGGCGAGGTGTGTGGTCTTGGAAAAACACCTTTTCGTTTCCATGTGCATGAGCTATCATTATAATTGATGCCATCATATACCGTCTTGTGGATGCAAGGTAAAAATGAAAACGTGCCTCTGCTGCTTCGAGTGGTCCGGGGGAGGCGCTTATCTGGGTGCACGAAGCGACAACTCGCATGAAAAAAATCAGTTTGGCCGGTCACGCCGTAATGGCACTGCTGGCCCGCTTGCGTTCGACTGCAGCGTTTGCGGGCAGATCGACTGGGATGCGGTCGGTACATGAGCAGACGGCTCAGGTGGATGGTTGCATCCTGGCCCCATGTGCATGCGCAGGGAAGGGTGCAGGGATCGTGCTTGTCCAGGGCATCCCTGCAACGATTCGAATTGAAGCCGTCCACTTGCGTGAATGGTTCCCTTGACGTCGCGCCCTTTCGCTCGGGCGTCCTTTGCACTACCTCCTTTTGGGTTGAGGTTACCGATTCCCCGGCCTGAAGGCCTCTCACCTTCTGGCGGTCAACCCCGCCTACAGCTCTCAGCTGTGTCCGTCTTGTGGTCTCGTGGACTCGAAGAACCGCAGCGCAGAGAGGTTCCAGTGTCTGCGCTGCAGTCACTCGGGAGCCTGCCGCTACCAACCTGATCACGCGGCCAGGGATGCCGAGATGGCGTGCCGGATGCCGCCCGCTCGTGTGCGTGGCGTTCTCGACGAGCGGTACCAGCGCCGATTGGACGCTGGGGGCGCATGCAAGCGAGCGCCGCGGTGACTGTTGCCGGCCAGACTTCAGATGTCGTGAGCGCGGCCACGCGCGCTGCGAGGGGTCGTCCGCGGCCCCGCAGCGGGAAGAGCGCCAGCACCGCTCACATGCACCCGGCGATCACTCCAAGAGCGAACAATGAAAAGTGTGAAGGCTCCCGCGACTAAACGCCTTGCGGCGCTGTAGTCGGGGCATCAAGGGAGCGAGCCCCTTGCGCTTCCTGCTTCATTGAGCGCTGCGAGCGGTCGGCTGGCGCCTTAGCTCGACTTACGGGGCTCTGCACAGGCACACCGGGCGCTTCCCGCCCTGTCTCTGTCGTTCGCCTCGGTTTGGCGAGACGCTTCACGGCTTTGTCGGTCACCTCGTGACCGCGGACCATGCCGATGGCGCGCGCGGCAATGTTGCGGCCTGCGTTCGTATCTGCGTGGTCGGTGAAGCCGCAGCGTTGGCAGAAGAACCGTTGTTCACGGCGGTTCTCTGGGTGAGTGTGCCCGCACCGGGAACACTCCTGCGATGAATAGGCGGCGGGCACTTTGAGCACCAGCACACCGGCGCGTTGCGCCTCGTAGCCGAGCTGGACGGCGATGCGGCCCCAGCTCGAACGAACAATGGCGGACGTGAGCCCTGCTTTGGCCCGCGCGCCGTTGCGAAGCCACTTGCCCGTCTTCGGGTCTTTCTTGGCCTTGGGCTTGCGAACCATGTTCGCCACCTTCAGGTCTTCGAGGGCCAGCAGCCGGGGGCTGCCGTCCTTGACCAGCGCCGTGCTGGTCTTGTGGCTGAAATCCTGCGCGAGCCGGCCCTGGTAGGCCTTCTTGGCCGCGTAGCGTCGGCACTCCTTGCGCCGGTTGGCCGAGCCCTTGGGCAATGCGCACTGTTGTGTGACCAAACACGCATAACCCCTTGCTTAGTTCACAGAAAAGCATTTTGAAATTGCTTATACTGATACACTTTCACACAAGTAGTTCAAAGCATCAGGTTTCAAGAAAAGTAATGATTTCGGACTCTTTTGCTCAAATAAAGTCCTTCTCATTGTTTCGCGCGAGTCTCATGCACAGCAACTCGGTCGAGCTAGGGTTGCACGTTGTCCCGGCTCCTCGGTTGAGTTCCAAGTCATTCTGAGGTAACGGTATGGGCATCAGTGGAATCTTGGGGGGGCGGGGCTTGCTGGGCGACGCCGCCTCGGACAGGCTCAAGTTCAGGGTCCTTGCAGCGTCGTTGATCGTCTCCCTGTTCTTTCTCGCTCTACTGACCAAGTCCATCCTAGATGTGCGAAGCAACATCTACGGATCTACGGAAAAGGACCTGCGAGTTCACAGCCAAATGGTGCTGCTCAATGTCGTTGAGAGCCTGCATCTGGTCGACTACACGATCAAGCGTGCTCGTCAAGAATGGCTGGAGAAAGGCCATTTGCGCCCCCACAATGAATTCGTGTCGGACTTTCCCAATTACAAAGACCTGATAGTGCAGGTGGCTGTTATTGACGAGCATGGCTATCTGGCTGCTTCGTCACTTAATGCCAATCCTAACAAGGTATATCTTGGGGATCGGGCGCATTTTCAGATTCATGTGGCCACACAGGTCGATAAAGTCTTTATCAGTCGACCTATTGTTGGCCGGGTGTCAGGGCAGACTACACTGCAATTCACGCGTCCCATCCTGGGACCCAATGGCGCTTTTCTGGGTGTAATGGTTGTCAGCCTTAACCCCGAGTACCTGGCTCAGAAGAATTTCGAAATTCTTGCTACTCTGGGGATCAAGGGTTTCCTGCTTGGTAAAGATGGCTTCCTGAGGGTCAATCTTCCCAGTCCTACGGCAAACCTCAATCCTTTCAAGTTGGTTCGATTCAGCCCGGTGCTAGATGGCGGTGGTGCTTTGACAACATCTCCTTTGGCTGGAAACTACATATGGCAACAGACCAGTCTTGATGAATACCAGCTTATGTTGGCTGTTGGTTACCCTCAGGAGAAAATATCCGAACGCATTCAGTATGTTTACTGGTCTGCTTTTGTTGGTGTTTTTGTCATTATTTCGGCTATTGTGTGGTACACCGCCAGCATACTTCGGCTGGTCACGGGTCGCAACAACATCCTTGTCAAGCTGGAGGAGAGCAATGTCAAGGCAAACTCGGCAAACGAGATGAAGTCGAAGTTTGTTTCGAGCATTTCTCATGAACTGCGAACCCCGCTCAATGGCATTCTGGGATTTTCCGAGCTCGTGGAGATGAGCGGATCTCTGGATGAGGCCAGGAAATACGGCTCAATCATCCACACCAGCGCTGAGCATCTGCATCAACTGGTCAACACCTTGCTAGACCTTGCCAAGATCGAGGCAGGACAGATGGCTGTTGTTCGGACCAAGTCCAATATCAGCGAGTTGCTGGATTCTGTGGTCAGCCTCCACCGCTTCGAGGCAGAGCGCAAAGGATTGCTTCTGAGTCTGAGCTTTGATCAGGATCTGCCCAAAGTCATTGAGACCGATCGCATCAAGCTCATGCAGGTGCTCAACAACCTTATTAGTAATGCGATTAAGTTCACCGACTCTGGTGCGGTTTTTGTGAGCGTGAAGCACAGCGAACACCGCTGGAAAATCACAGTGGCAGACACTGGTGTTGGTATGTCCCAGGCGCAAATTGATGGTGTTTTCGATCGTTTCAATAATGTCAAGCTCGACAGCATCAATACCTCCGAAAAGCAGGGCGCCGGCCTTGGCATGGCACTGTGCAAAGAGCTGGTGGAACTCATGAATGGCCAAATCACGTTGCAATCAGAGGTCAATGTCGGAACATCTGTGCAAATCACATTGCAAGAATTGAGCAATGAAAATCCAAACTGAAGACCTTGTCCTCGTGGTTGATGACGTCTTGGAGAATCGGGTTCTAGCCGTCGCTTTCCTGGAGAAACTTGGCTGGATGGTCCTCGAAGCGGGTTCGGGACAAGCGGCCGTTGATGTGCTTAAAAGGGTTAGGCCAACTCACTTGTTGCTCGATATCAAAATGCCTGGCTTTGATGGCATTGCTGTGGCCCGTTATGTCCGCGAGTTCCTGGGTGACAAGCAGATGAAAATCATCGGTTATACAGCACATGCCCTCAAAGATGAGGTGGAGAGAATTTTTGCTTCTGGATTTGATGCGGTGTTGATCAAGCCTATTACCTACACAGATATTTCTGAACAGTTTGGTCCGGCAAACGTTCGGGAGCTTTGATATGTCAAAGCAAACGCCCAGGCGTATTTGCCGATTTGTTCGTATCTCGCAACTGTTGGGCGAGAGTCTGAGCGACAGTCCATCAACACGTGATGAAGCGCTTGCTGTTTATCTCAAGAGCCTAACGGGTGGTGAGACCTGTCAGCCTTTGAAGATAGCTGGATCCTCGACTGTTTTGTGTTCCGACTCTCGCGTCATCGACATGCTTGAGATACTTGGAGTCTTCATGCCCGCGCTGATGAGATCGGGCCTGGACGTGGTGGTCCTTGACAGACTGGGGGCGGTTGCAGAAGAGGACCTTGACAGACTGGTAACTTCAGTCAAACAAATTCTCCAGAACAATATATTTGTGGTGGTATTGGCTGAGGACGATCAAATTTTGGAGCTTTCTGGTTTCAGGGAGGTGGTTTGCAATGACGATTATCTTTGTATCATTTTGCGCGACGTGATTGGAAAAACGGTCGCTTCGGCCATTGAGCCGATCGTTGATGAACCAGCACAGCAAGTTGGTGTCAAGCATAAGCACTCAAGGCGAAAATTGGCGGCAGCGATCTGACGTCATCATCATGCGAATCGAGTTTTCAAGACGCCTGGAAGTCATGGATGTCGAACCCGCTTCATGCCAAAGTGCAGGTTCGCCGTGTGTCCAGTCGGTCACTTACTTCTTCCAGTCTGTGGCTGCTGGTCATTGGATTGGAACTGATGAGTTGGAGTTCAGGGCAGACGAGAAGCTCTCAGGTGACGAGGTCGCACAGGCGCTCTACATGCTCAGCGGTGGTGTTCCTGGCCGTCAGTGTGGTCACGTTGGTGGTTTTTGTGTTGAGTACGACCCAGGCAGGCCTGCTGTTCTTCGCTTGCATGCAAAGACGGGGACGGACATTCAAGTAAGTCCACGGATTTACTACACACCATGAGCGCTTCTTCAGTTTCTACATGCGCTTGGATGATGTGTTTGGCGATGGCAATGTCCGGCTGCGCATCCACTGGTCAAGGAAGCACTGCATCTGCAGCGTGTCATCTTGAGAGTGTCAGACTCGGTCTTCCCGAGGGATCTCTCGCAATACCCGGTGTGCATCGCCTTGACGGGTGGGCAACGGTGAGCTGTTCTTCTACAGCCACGCGTGCTTTGACGCTTGAGGTTGCCTTGATCTCCGCGAGGCTCCAGCCCGTTGTGTTGCGCCCCTCTGGGCGAGACAGTGCTCAAGGTATTGTGTTTGAGCTCTTCGCTGACGAGCAACTTAGCTTGCCTATTGGAGACGGCGAGACGTTCACCCCCGTTGCTTTCCGGGAAGTTCACTTGCCTGCACAGTCAAATGGCATTTTGACCATTCCCTTTTTTGGGAGGGTCCATGTACCTGCTGTGATGCCGCCTGGCCTATATGGGGCACCCAGCGGCTTGTCCATTTATACACGTCCGAAATCATGAGTCAAATCCCTAATGCAGGTCAATTGCGTTACATTGACATCTCGCAGTTTGAGCGCTTGAATGGAACAGTGGATATATTTCCGGCTGTCGCACGGGTTTTTGTTGGCTTGTTGCCTGCATGG
>Ga0209066_10002850_pt1 | contig 20393 bp, 20 predicted proteins | sample All_14_2_FD_187198 | JGI IMG/M metagenome (GOLD analysis project Ga0209066, IMG submission 187198) | Freshwater microbial communities in response to fracking from Pennsylvania, USA - Allegheny Zone_MetaG_DW_15 (SPAdes) (version 2) ... | reverse complement strand
GGGGCATGTCAATGAACACGACGGGTTCTGCAGGGGGCGCGGGTGGCAGGGGCGTGCGCAGCAGCGCATGGCTCAAACCCAGGACCGCCCCCACATGCAAGCCCACCGACAGCGCCAGCGCCAGCAGGTGCTTGCGCTCAGGCCAAGGCATGGCGAACCCAGAGAACATTGACCACAAACAACACAGCGGCTCGTTTCATTCTAATTATCGATAGAATGTTAGCATGGACAAACGCACCCTCAAAGACCTGCTGTACGAACAAGTGGCCCGCATTGGCAAAGCGGTGTCCAGCCCCAAGCGGCTTGAAATTCTGGAACTGCTGGCGCAGGGCGAAAAGACGGTGGACACCTTGACCGCCGAACTGTCCATCGACATCAAGCTGACCAGCGCACACCTGAAAGCCCTGAAAGAGGCACGGCTGGTGACCGCGCGGCGCGAAGGCAAGTTCATGGTCTACCAACTCACCGGCCCCGACGTGGCCGGCCTGTGGGTGAACCTGCGGCAGGTGGCAGAAGAACACCTGCTGGAACTGCGCATGGCGCTGGACCAGATGGTGTCCGACCCCGCCAAGCTCACCACACTGAACCGCCACACCCTGATGGATCACGCACGGTTGGGCAACGTGGTGGTGATCGACGTGAGGCCGCTGACCGAATACAGCGCGGGCCACCTGCCCTTTGCGCGGTCCATGCCGGTGGACGAAATCGAGCAACGCCTGGCCGAGTTGCCCACCGACAAAACCATCGTCGCCTACTGCCGTGGCCCGTTCTGCCTGTTTTCCGAAGAGGCCTTTCAGTTGCTGAATGCGCGAGGCTACCGCGTGGCCAAGCTGCTGGACGGGGTGAGCGAATGGCAAGCGGCTGGGTTGCCACTGGCTGCCGAAGACCATGAATGAAATTGGCATCCACCGATTTTCTATATTGAATAGTTCACTATCGTTATAACCCCATGACACATTGGCTGGCAGAACACGAGATGGCGATACGCCTGGGCGCATTTGCACTGACGTTTCTGGCCGTGGCGTTGTGGGAGCTGGCGGCCCCGCAGCGCGCCCTGGCGTTGCCCCGCGCGCTGCGCTGGCGCAGCAACCTGCGGATTGTGGTGCTCAACACCCTTTTGATGCGGGTGCTGCTGCCCACCACGGCCGTGGGCGTGGCGGCGGTGGCCAGCGCGCAAGGCTGGGGCGTGCTGAACGTGTGGCAACTGCCTGCATGGGCTGCGGTGCTGCTGGCCGTGGTGGCCCTGGACTTTGTGGTGTGGCTGCAGCACGTGATGGTGCACGCCGTGCCCGCGTTGTGGCGGCTGCACCGTGTGCACCACGCCGACCTCGACTACGACCTGACCACCGGTGCGCGTTTTCACCCGTTGGAAATCGGGCTCTCGATGGGCATCAAGTTCGCAGCCATTGTGCTGCTGGGAGCGCCGGTGCTGGCTGTGATAGTGTTTGAAGTGCTGCTGAGCAGCTGCGCCATGTTCAACCACGGCAACATTCGCCTGCCTGCCCGCGTTGACCGGTTGCTTCGGTGGTTCATGGTCACGCCCGACATGCACCGTGTGCACCATTCGGTGGAAGACGATGAAAGCAATTGCAATTTCGGCTTCAACCTCACCTGGTGGGATCGCCTGCTGGGCACCTACCGCGAGCAGCCCCGCGCCGGGCAATTGGGCATGACCATCGGCATCCGCGACCACCGCGACCCGCAGGAGGTGGCCCACCTCGGCGGCATGCTGCGGCTGCCATTTGTGGCCGACAACGCGGGCTACGTCATCAACCGCCGGGACTGGACCCCACAACCCTGATCACGCCACACCGGGTTGCAACGGATGCACACAACATTGATGTGTGCTTATATTTACATATTCAAAATTGAAGGATTGCCATGTTCAAACGACTGCTCACCACCACCGCCCTGGCTGCTGCCACCGTTTTCGCCCCGACTGCCTGGGCCGACAAGGCCGCAGCAGTGGATGAAATGGAGGCCTACCTGGAGTTTGTGGACTACGGCGGCGGGGTGATTTTTGCCGAGCAGATTCCGGCCGACGAGTGGAAAAAAATGGTCATCATCGACGCACGCGATGCTGGCCAGTTTGCCAAGGGCCACATCCCCGGTGCCATCCACATGGACTGGCGGCAGATCCTGGCCAAGCGCCACACCATCCCCAAAGACAAACCGGTCATCGTGTACTGCAACACCGGCAGCCTGTCGGCCCAGGCCGGGTTTGCCATGCGTGTGGCGGGTTGGGAGAACCTGCGCATCCTGCAAGGCGGCATGGAAGAGTGGAAAGCCAAAGGCGGGTTTGACGCCGCCGCCAAAGCGACCGCCCCTGCCAAGCACTGAAACAATAGCTGCCCACGCAATACCATCAAGCGCCAGAGGCCTATTTCGTCATGAATCACCCATGCCGATGGGTGTGATGAAGATCGGGCACATGGGCGTGGCGGTGTGTCACAGGCGAATGCCGGTGCACGTGACTGTGTGGCCCCGTTGGCGTCACGTCATGGACGTGGGTGTGGTGCCCGTCATCGTGCGTGTGGGCGTGTTCGTGCTCCAGCGGGTCATGGGCATGTACATGCTCGTGTGACTCGGCCAAGTGCAACACCACCCCCAGCAGCATCAACGCGCCGCCCAGCAGCAAAAAGGGTGATGCCCCCCGATCGCCGATGGCAAATGCAGTGGCCGCACCGATGAAGGGCGCAAACGCAAACACCGAGCCGGTGCGCGCCGCGCCAAACGTGCGCTGGGCCAACAGGTAGAAACGAAGACTCAGACCGTAGCCGCTGGCCCCGACCGCGAGCAAGGCAGCAACCGCTGTCCACCCGGGCACCGGCTCGGATGTGGCCCAAGCAGTGGTTGCAGTGGCCATGAGGCCCAGCACCGATTTGGCCAGCACCACCTGCCCGGGGTCACGGTCGGCCACGCCTCGCGACAAGGTGTTGTCAATGCCCCAGGCCACCGTGGCCACCATGACCGCCAGCAGGCCCAACAGTTGAACACCGCCCTGAAACCCTTGCTCCAGTGCCAAGATCACGCCGCCGGCCAGCAGGGTGCACATGGCCAGCACCACGCGTTTGTCCACGGTTTCACCGTACAGCCGCCAGGCCAACAGCGCGGTGAACACCGCTTCCAGCGTCAGCATCAACGAGGCAGACACTCCGCTGGTGTGCTGCAAGCCCCAGGCCAGTGCCACCGGGCCAATGACCGCGCCAGACAACGCCATGGCAAACAGCCGCCTGGCGTCGGTGCGTTGCAGTTGCGCTTCCCGCTCTTGCGGCCTGCGCATGAAGGCCGCCACCAGCGCCGCCCCCCCGTACAACAACGCCGCCGTGGTGAACGGCCCAACCCCCTGTCCCCAGGCCTGGACAAACGGCGTGCTCAGGCCAAACAAGGCGGCTGCCAGCAAAGCCAGCAAACCGCCTTTGACCACGGGGCTCTGCAAACCCTGGGGCATCTTCACTGGCCCGTGAAGTTGGCTGCAATGAAGTTGCCGTTGTGTGCAAAAAACACGAACAACCTCTGCCTGGCTTTGTCGGCTGCAGCCACTGTCTTCGGTGTTTTCAACGTCCATGTCGTCTTGTGCATGGCGATGGAATGTGCCACAGCAGGGCCAGCGAATCATCGGGCGTGGGCCATGCCGCAGCCGGGTGAACAGAGTCAAGGCCGGGCCGGTGGGCCCCCAAAGGCGTGCACACCGGCCACGATGCGCGTGGCGGTGGTGAGGCCACACAGCGCCGCAAACCCATAGGCCAACGGGCCAAACCCGCCGGGCCACACACACATCAGCACAAAGGTGGCCAGGGTTTCGGTGCTTTCGGTCAGGCCGCCCAGGTAATAAAACCCCTTCTGCGGGAACGCAGCGCTGGCCATGCCCCGCCGGGCCGCCAGCACGGCAAACGCCAGAAAACTGCTGCCCGTGCCCATGAACGCGAACAGCAACACGGCGGCGGGCAAGGCGTTGGCAACGGGGTCGGCCAGGGCAAAGCCCAGTGGGATGCTGGCGTAAAACAAAAAATCAAACGCAATGTCCAAAAACGCGCCCCGGTCGGTGGGGGTGTCCAGGCGTGCCAGCGCGCCGTCCAGCCCGTCGCCCAGGCGGTTGGCGGCCATGGCAGCCAGTGCCCACAGCGGGTGGCCGGTGGCGATCAGGGGCAGGGCCAACAAGCCCACGGCAAACCCGGCCACGGTGACGGCATCGGCCCGCACACCGCGGACATGCAGCCACTGCGCGGCACGGTGCAGGGGGCGCTGGGCCAGGGCGTTGAAGGCGCGGTCAAACATGGCAGACGCCGGACGACCGTCAGTACATGGCCGCAAACTTTTCGATTTGAGGCGTCGGCCCGGCCACGATCAAATGGTCGCCGGGCTTGATCTCGGTCTCTGGCTTGGCGTAGATGAAGTCCTGGTGGCGGCGCTTGATGCCGACCACCGTGATGCCGTGCTTCTTGCGCACGTTCGACACCGCGAGCGTCTTGTTCTGGGTCTCCATGGGCGCGCGCGTTTTGGCGATGGCAAAGCCGTCATCGAATTCGATGAAGTCCATCATCTTGCCGGTGACCAAATGCGCCACCCGTTCGCCCATGTCGGCCTCGGGGTAAATCACGTGGTGGGCACCCACCCGCTCGGCAATGCGCCCGTGCTGCGGGCTGTTGGCCTTGGCCCAGATGTCTTTGATGCCCATTTGCGCCAGGTTCAGCACGGTGAGCACACTGGCCTCCAGGTTGGCACCGATGCTCACCACCGCGTGTGCAAAGTCGGTCACAGACAACTGCTTCAGCGCCACCAGATCGGTCGAGTCGGCCTTCACGACGTGCGGCAGTTCGTGCGCCAGCTCTTGCACCACCTCCTCACTGGCGTCCATGGCCAGCACCTCGTGCCCTGCGGCCACCAGGGACCGGGCCACACTGGCACCGAAGCGCCCCAGGCCAATGACGACGACGCTGTCGCCTTGCGTGGAATGGGATTTAGCCAACAATCGGTTTCTCCTCTGGGTAACGGTAGGCCCTGGGGGCTTGGTTGATGGCCAAGGCAAGCGCCAGTGTGACGACCCCCACCCGGCCCACGTACATCAGCGCAATGACCACGCCCTGCGCACCGGGCGGCAGCTCGGCGGTGATGCCCGTGGACAGGCCCACCGTGGCGAAGGCCGACACCACCTCGAACATCAGTTTTTCCAGGGGCAGTGAGTCGGCCAGGGGAATGATGAGCAGCAGGCCCAGCGACACCGCCATGCCACTGAGCACCAGGATCGACAGCGCCTGGCGCTGCACCTGGGTGCCGATGCGGCGCCCGCGCAGCTCCACATCGGCACGGCCGCGGATCTCGCTCCAGACGATCAGCAGCAGCAAAAACACCGTCGTCACCTTCACGCCACCTGCCGTGCCCGCACTGCCACCGCCGACGAACATCAGCACACAGTGCAGCACCAGCGATTCCAGCTGCAGTGCGCCCACGTCCACCGCGTTGAAGCCCGCTGTGCGCGCCGACACCGAGGTGAACAACGCGGCCAGCCATTGGTCCAAGAACCCCAGGGGGCCCAGCGTTTTGGGGTTGTCGCGCTCGATCAGCCACAACGCCAGGGTGCCCAGCACCACCAGTGCCGCCGACCCCCACACGGTGAGCGTGGTGTGAATCGACCAGCGTGCGTGCCGCTTGCCCCGGTTCGCCCAGAGTTCGGTGATCACCGGAAAACCGAGACCGCCCACCACGATGGCCAGCATGAGGGGGGCCAGCACCCAGCCGTCGGTCACGTGGCGCATCACGCTGTCGGGCCAGGTGGAAAACCCGGCGTTGTTGTACGCCGACACCGAGTGGAAGGCCCCTTGCCACAACGCCTCGGTCCAGCCCAGCCCCAGGGTCTGAGAAAACCGCACCGCCAGCCACAGCGCCACCAGCACCTCCACCACCACGGTGACCACCAGCACCATGCGAGCGACCGAGCGGACATCGCCCAAGGACATGGCGTGCGTTTCGGACTGCAACAGCAGCCGGGTGCGCAGCTTCATGTGCCCCCCCACGAGCAGCCCCATCAGCGTGGCCGAGGTCATCATGCCAAAGCCACCGAGCTGGAACAGCGCCATCACCAGCCCCTGGCCCAGCGGGCTCCAGTAGGTGCCGGTGTCCACCACCGCCAGGCCTGTCACGCACACGGCGGAGGTGGCTGTGAACAACGCGGTCAACCAAGGCGCGCCCTGGCCGCTGGCCGTGGCCCACGGCAGCATCAGCAACAGGGTGCCCAGCAAGATGGTGGCCAGGAATGCCAGCGCCAACACGGCGGATGGGTGCAGTGGGAGGTGATTTTTCACGGCCAAAGGCAGAAACGGGGGTGCGGCAGTGTACGGGGCAGAGGGATCAAGCACGGGGCGGCTCAAGCGCCAACACCCGCCCCCGGACACCCCGCACGTCAGGCACATCCGCCGGGTCGTGCGTGACCAGCAAGGTGGGTATGCCGCGTTCGGCCACGTGCTGGAACACCAGCGTGCGGAACTGGGCGCGCAGCGCCATGTCAAGTTTGGCAAAGGGCTCATCGAGCAGCAAAGCCTCAGGCTCGGCCAGCAAGGCGCGCATCAGGCTGGCGCGGGCACGCTGCCCGCCCGAGAGGGTGGCGGGGTCGCGGTCGTCAAACCCGCCCAACCCCACGCTGGCCAGTGCATCGGCCACGCGGGCGCGGCGCTGGGCCTTGCCACCCACATGGGCCGGCAGGGCAAAAGCCAGGTTCTGTCCCACGCTCAGGTGGGCAAACAGCAAATCGTCCTGGAACAGGATGCCCACGCGGCGTTGCTCGGTGGGCAGGGTGTCGATGCGGCGCTCGCCCAGCCACAGTTCGCCCCGGGCACGCACGGCGGCAGGTGCGTCGCCCACCATCCAGCCCAGCAGGGTGGATTTGCCCGAGCCCGAGGGACCCATGAGCGTCAACACCTCGCCAGGGGCCACTTGCAGGCTCAGGTTTTGGAGCAATGGGGTGTGAGCCACCCACAGGCTCAAGCCCCGGATGTGCAGCGTGTGGGGCATCAGCGCACCCCCAGCCGGTGGCGGGTGGCCCAGCGTGGCCAGGCAGCAGCCAATGCAAACGCGGCCAGCGGCAGCGCCACCTGCAGCAAGGCCTGGACGGCCAGCACGCTGCGGTGGCCCCCGGCGCTGAGGTTGACGGCCTCGGTGGTGACGGTGGCAAACCGCCCACCCCCGGCAAACTGGGTGGGCAAATACTGCGCCACGCTCACCGCAAACCCCACGGCGGCAGCGGCGCACAAAGGGCGCAACAGCAGCGGCCACTTCACCCGCAGGCAGGCTTGCCAGCGCTTGAGGCCAAGGGCGCGGGCGGTGGTGAGCAGGCGCGGGTCCAGCGCACGGTAAGGGCCCACCAGCGTGAGCACGGTGTAGGGCAGCACCCACAGCAGGTGCGCCCACAGCAGACCGGTGGCGGTGCCATCCAGCCCCGTGTGCAGCAGCGTGGCGTATTGCCCGGCGGCCAGCGGCAGGGCGGGCAGCACCAATGGAAGGTACAGCACGGCGTTGGCCCGCTGCGGCCCCCATTCCAGCCAGGCCAGTGCCACCGGCAGGCACACCGCGCTGGCAGCGGCGGCCAGCCACAGGGTGGTGACCAGCGGGGCCACATCGGCCGCCTGCCAATGCCGCAGCGTCAAGCCCTGGGGCCACAGCGCCGGAAAAAACCAGCCATCGGCCACCGACCACAACGCCAGCAGCGCCACCACGGCAGCGCCCACGCCAAACCACGGCACCACGCCCACCCGCCAGGCGGTGTTCACTCCAGGGCGAACGGCTGCACGGTGGCCGCTGGGCACCGCGTGGCGTTGCCACACCCGCCAGCCGCGCCACAGCACCCAGGCCGTGGAGGCCAGTGCGGTCCACAGGCCCAGCAGCACCAACGCTGCCGCAGCCCCCTGCGCCTGGGTGGCAGGGCTGGGGTCGCCCAGCCAGCGCCAGGCCAGCACAGCCACAGTGGGCGGGTTGCCGGGGCCCAGCACCAGCGCCATGTCAACCACCGACAAGCTGTAAGCCAGCACCGCCGCCAGCGGCCACGCCAGGCGGGGCAACACCTGCGGCCACAGCACCGCGCGCCACACCTGCGCTGCGCCAAAGCCCAGGCTGCGGGCCACCAGCAGGTGGCGGGCGGTGGCTTGTTCGGCCAGCACGGCCACCAGCACCCACAGCAAAAAGACACTCTCTTTCAACGCCAGGGCCAGCGCAAGGGCCAGGCCGTGCGGGTCTTGCACCGTGGGCCAATCGGGCGGCGCAGCCCAGCCCGCCAGCGGAGCCAACAGCCGCGCCAGCCAGCCCGACGGGGCCAGCAAAAACGCCAGGCCCACCGCAAACGCGGCGTGGGGCACGGCCAGCAGCAGCGGCAAGCGGCGTTGCAGCCGCAGCCACACGGCACTGGGGCAGAGGTGCGTGGCAACACCGGCCACCACGGCGCAGGCCAGCGCCGTGCCCAGCAGCGCGGAGGTGAATGTGGCTTGAAGGGCCTGGGACCATTGGGGGTCGGCCCACAGGGCGGCCCACACCGGCGCGTGGGCAGCGGGGGCCAGCGTGAGCCAAAGGCCAGGCAGCAGCGGGGCCACGACCACCCCCACCAGCGCCACGGCCAGGACAGCAGGCCAATCAGCCCAGGACAGCCCTGCGGACCAGGACTTGCCAGGCGTCAGCGGCTGCCGAAGCGTTTGATCCACTCGGCCTCCAACGCCTCCACCCAACTGGCGTGGGGTTCGGCCAGGGTGGGCACGGCCTCGGCCAGCGCACCGGGGGCGGTTTTGCCCAGGCGGACTTGCAGGGCGGCGGGGAGCTTGGAGGTGTTGAGCACGGTGCCATCGCCCCACACGGCGGTGTCGGCCTTGTGCACCTGCGCCTCGGCCGACAGCAAAAAGTTGGCAAACACCAGCGCACCGGCCTTGGCGCGGGCGTTGACCGGGATGGCCACAAAGTGCACGTTGCCAATGGTGCCGCCTGTGAACCCGAAGCTGTACGCCGTGGCGGGCAACTGCTTGGCCGCGATCAGGTTGGCCCCTTCGTTGGGGTTGAAGGTGAGCGACAGGCGCAGCTCGCCGTCGGCCAGCATGCGGTGCATGTCGGCGGCGCTGGCCGGGAAGGCCTTGCCCTGGCGCCATTGCAGCGGGTGCAACTGCTCCAGGTAGGGCCACAGCGGCGCGGTGGCCTTGGCAAACGCGGCGGCAGTCACCGGCTGCTGCAGGGCGGCGCGGTCGGGGGTGAGCTCCAGCAGCAGTTGCTTAACAAACGTGGTGCCGTGGAAATCGGGCGGCTTGGGGTAGCTGGTGCGCCCGGGGTTGGCGCGGGCAAAGGCCAGCCACTCAGCGGCCGAGCGGGGTGGCGTGGCGGTGGTGGCGCGGTCGGCCAGGAAGGTGAGCTGTGCCGTGCCCCAGGGCGACTCGAAACCGTCGGTGGGCACGGAAAAATCGCTCTGCACGGGCTTGGTCGTGTCCACCAGCGCCCAGCTGGGCAACTGGGTGGCCCAGGGTCCGTAGAGGGCGTTGGCGTTTTTGAGGTTGCGGAAGTTTTCGCCGTTGACCCACATCAGGTCCACCGAGCCGTCGGTGCGTTTGCCTGCGGCCAGCTCGGTTTGCAAGCGTTTGACCACCTCGGCTGCGTCGGTGATTTTCACGTGGCGCACGTCCACACCATACCGGGCTTTGACCTCTTTGGCGGCCCAGGCGATGTAGGCGTTGATGGCATCGCCGCCGCCCCACGCGTTGAAGTACACGGTCTGGCCCTTGGCTGCGGCTTCGATGGCGGGCCAGTCAGCGGATTTGGCCAATGCGGGCGGGGTGTTTTGCGCCCAGGCGGGCAAGGTGCAGACCAAAGCGGTGGCCAGAACGAGCAAGCGGCGTTTCATGTGTGGCAGGGTGTGAACGGGTATGGCCAAATGGTGACACACGTTGAGCCGCCCCGTTCCCACCGTGTCAGAACCCCATGAACAAAACCAAACTTTTGCTGCTGCTGGCCTTGCTGGCCGGTGTGGCCGCGTTTTTCGCGCTCGATCTGGGCCGCTATTTCAGCCTGGCCTTTGTCAAAGAAAGCCAAGCCGCGTTCAGCGCGCTGTACGTCGAGCGCCCTTGGACGGTGACCGCCATTTACTTCGTGGTGTACGTGGCGATCACTGCGCTCTCGCTGCCTGGCGCGGCCATCATGACGCTGGCGGGCGGCGCCAGTTTCGGGCTGGTGTGGGGCACAGTGGTGGTGTCGTTTGCATCCACGCTGGGGGCCACGCTGGCCATGCTGGCGGCGCGGTATCTGTTTCAAGACAGCATTCAGCAACGCTTTGGCCGCAAGCTGGCCGAGGTGAACGCCCGGCTGGACAAGGAAGGGGCGTTTTACCTGTTCACCCTGCGGTTGCTGCCCGTCATCCCGTTTTTTGCGCTCAACCTGCTGATGGGCCTGACGCGCATGAAGGCGTGGACGTTTTTCTGGGTGAGCCAGGTGGGCATGTTCGCCGGCACGGTGGCGTATGTGAACGCGGGCACGCAGCTGGCCAAAATCGACTCGCTGCGCGGCATTTTGTCGCCCGCGCTGCTGGGCTCGTTTGTGGCGCTGGGCCTGCTGCCGCTCGCCGTGAAAAAGTTGCTGGACATGGCCAAGCGACGCCGCGTGTACGCGCGCTGGGCCAGCGAGCGTCCCACCACGTTTGACCGCAACCTGATCGTGATTGGCGGTGGCGCGGGCGGGCTGGTGAGCGCGTACATTGCCGCCGCCGTGAAGGCCAAGGTGACGCTGATCGAGGCGCACAAAATGGGCGGCGACTGCCTGAATTACGGCTGCGTGCCCAGCAAAGCGCTCATCAAAAGCGCGAAGCTCGCCCACCAGATGCGCCATGCGTCACGCTACGGCCTGACCGACACCGCGCCCAGCTTCAGCTTCAAGGCGGTGATGGCGCGGGTGCACGAAGTCATCAAGGCCATAGAGCCGCACGACAGCATCGAGCGCTACACCGGCCTGGGTGTGGAGGTGCTGCAGGGCTACGGCAAGCTGGTGAACCCGTGGACGGTGGAAGTGGCACTGAACGGTGGGGGCACACAGCGTTTAACCGCCCGAAGCATCGTCATTGCCGCCGGTGCCCGCCCCTTTGTGCCACCGCTGCCAGGGCTGGACGATGTGGGTTACCTGACCAGCGACACCCTGTGGGACGAACTGGCACAACGTGACACCGCGCCCAAGCGCCTGGTGGTGCTGGGCGGAGGCCCCATTGGCTGCGAACTGGCGCAAAGTTTTGCGCGCCTGGGCAGCCAGGTGACGCAGGTGGAAATGGCCCCCCGCCTGCTGGCGCGGGAAGACCCCGACGTGAGCGAGTGGGTACGCCAGAGCCTGAGCGCCGATGGCGTGCAAGTGCTGACCGACCACAAAGCCCTGCGCTGCGAACAGCACAACGGCGTGAAAACCCTGGTGGTGGCGCACAAAGGGGTTGAGCAGCACATTGAGTTTGACGACCTGCTGTGCGCCGTGGGCCGCGTGGCGCGGCTGCAAGGCTACGGGCTGGAAGCGCTGGGCATCCCCACCACCAAAACCGTGGAAACCAACGAATACCTGCAAACGCTCTACCCCAACATCTACGCCGCAGGCGACGTGGCCGGACCCTACCAGTTCACCCACACCGCGGCGCACCAGGCCTGGTATGCGGCGGTGAACGCGCTGTTTGGCGAGTGGAAGCTGTTCAAGGCCGACTACTCGGTGATTCCCGCCGCCACCTTCATCGACCCCGAGGTGGCCCGCGTGGGCCTGAACGAGCAGGAGGCCACCGCACAAGGGGTGCCGTTTGAAGTCACCCAGTACGGCATAGACGACCTGGACCGCGCGATCTGCGACGAAGGGCCGTACCGCAAAGCCCACGGCTTTGTGAAGGTGCTCACCGTGCCCGGCAAAGACACCATTTTGGGCGTGACCATCGTCGGCACCCACGCGGGCGACCTGCTGGCCGAGTACGTGCTGGCCATGAAACACGGCCTGGGGCTGAACCAGATTCTGGGCACCATCCACACCTACCCCACCCTCTCGGAAGCCAACAAATACGCCGCTGGCGAGTGGAAACGCGCCCACGCCCCCCAAGCCCTGCTGGCATGGGTGAAGAGGTACCACGACTGGAAGCGGGGATAACCCTTTTTTGATAGCTATCCGCGCTTGACCAAATTGCGCAAACGCCACTTTTCATCACAAAAATGAAGCCCGCTTTTCGAACCGCCATCCTGGCCAGCGCATGGGCCTGTCTGGCAGCGGTGGCCGGGGCGGACGTCGTCGGCACCCCGCCATCGGGCGGGGGACTGCCACCCCTGCCACCGCTGCTGCAGTCCGACGGCGGTCTGAACCCAGCGTGGCGGTGGGTGGGGTTTCCACAGCGGCACAAGCCGCTGCCACCCACCCGGTTTGAAGCGGGCGTGGCCGATGGCACCGCAGCGGTGCGGGTGGACACACAATCGTCTTACGGCGCCTGGGCGCTGCGCTGGGGCACGCCGCAGCCCGTGCCGCAAGCCGCGTTGGCCTGGCGCTGGCGCATCGACCGCCCCCTGACAGGGGGCACTGCCCCTGCGAACCTGTTGACCCAGGCGGGCGACGACGCGGCCTTGAAGCTGTGTGTGATGTTCGACCTCCCGCTGGCACGCGTGCCGTGGGTGGAGCGCACCCTGCTGCGCGTGGCCCGTGGCATCAGCGGCGAACCCTTGCCCACCGCCACCGTGTGCTACGTGTGGGACCCGCTGCTGCCCCCCGGCACCACAGGCACCAACCCCTACACCCGGCGCGTGCGCTTTGTCAGTTTGGGTGGGCCAGCCGCCGCGCTGGGGCAATGGGCCAGCGAAAGCCGCGACCTGGCAGCCGACTTCCGTCAGCTGTTTGCCGACGAACTGGGCACCGAGCCTGCCACCGCCGTGCCCCCCATGACGGCGGTGGTGCTGGGGGCCGACAGCGACAACACCGCCAGCCGCAGCCGGGCCTGGGTGGCGCAGGTGGAATGGGACGTGGCAGGCCGCTGAGCCCCGGCGGGTTCATGCCCGCCATGCCCGTTCAGAGGCGGGCGAGCAACTCGGCCTTTTTGGCTTGGTATTCGGCGTCGGTCAGCACGCCTTTGCGGGCCAAGTCGGCCAGTCGCTCCAGGGTGGCAAACACATCGGCCTCGGCGCTGCTGCCGGTCTGCAGTGGGGGTGGCGGTGCGGCCCAGGTCTGCACGGGGGCAGGGGCCGCACCGTTCACCGTCACCACCGGCAGGCTGCCCACGTCCACCAGACCGTACTGGCTGTTGAAACACATGCTGCCGCTGCCCGATTGCTGCTGCGAGAAGCCGCCGATCTGGTGGTCCAGCGTGTCGTACACCGTGACCTGTCCATTCACCTCGATGGCCAGGCGGCGGGCCTGCGCAAAGTGCGCGTAGCGCGTGCCGTTTTGCGAACCCGTGCTGTTGGGCCAGCGCAAGTCAGGGCCCCACCAGTCGGGGCCTGCAGGCGCAAACAGAGACTGCCCGCCCAGGTGACCCGAAGGCTGCGGGGGGGCCGCGTACCAGCCCGACGACTGCGACCACAGCGCCGACAGCTCCGAGCACAGGCTGTCCACCCGGCTTTTGAGTTGGTGGTTGAACATGTCAGAGACCATGGTCATGCCGCCCGCCATCCACTGGCCGGAGCCACTGAACTCGGGGTGGTTGAACTGGGCCATGGTGCCGTTGCCGTTGGCCACGGCGTCGAGCATGGCGGCCACCGCATCGAAGCTGAAACCGTGGCGCTGGGCCACGTCGTGCAGGGCCTGCTGGCCAGCGGGAGATAGGGTTTTCATGGGGCAGCATGCTACGCCAGCGGGCCAGCACAATACATGCTGTTTATGCATATTTGATTTAATAAGTTAGAATAATGATTGTTCGCGGCCATCGCGCCTTGCCAACACGGCCCCTGACCCCAGGGAGCTTTCACATCGACCCCGGTCGAACACGCCAACCTGCCGAGCATCAGGTGGCCGATTCCCTCGCCCCGCTCACGCGGCCCACAGCGGCCGCGCGCCTTCATGACCTTTATTCCCGAGCACTCCATTTCCATGGGCAGATACGTCGTTTCGCCCACGACACACCCCACCGACACCGGCGGCTTTCGCGCCTCGGTGTCCATCAAAAGCGGACAGGGCGCCAGTTCGCACCACCGCGTGTTCCGCTTTGACGGTCTGTTCCCCACCCGGGAAGCGGCCCGCCTGTTCGCGGTGACGCAAGGCTGGCTGAAAACCGGTGCGATGCAGGCCGCGGCCTGCTGAACCTGCACACCCCATTCCTGCGTGATCTTGGGGCAAGACCGCATTTCCCCGCGCCACGGCGTTCACACCCGAACCCAGGCGCCTTTTCTTGAAAGGCTCACCATGAGCAGCAAAATTTACGTGGGCAACCTGCCCTACTCCATCGACGACGCCAGCCTGCGTCACAACTTTTCCGAGTACGGCACCGTGTCGTCCGCCAAAGTGATGATGGACCGCGACACCGGTCGCTCCAAGGGCTTTGGCTTCGTTGAAATGACGACCGAACCCGAAGCACAAGCCGCCATCACAGGCCTCAACGGCCAGTCCGTGGACGGACGCTCCATCGTCGTCAACATGGCCCGCCCCAAAGAAGACCGCGGTGACGCGGGCGGCTACCGGGGTGGCAACAGCGACGGCTACCGCGGCGGCCGCAGCGGCTACTGACCGACCTCTGGCCCCCTGGGGCCTTTGCGCCGAAAAGCCGACCGTTCGCGGTCGGCTTTTTTCATGGGCCAACGGCGTTCAGCACCCGGTGCGGCCCAAAGGCAGCAGCGCTTTGGCCGCCTCGATCCGCAAGGCCAGCGACACCCCGGGATCGTTCATGACCTGACGCAGGAACGCCTCGGGCCCCAGGTCTGCCGTGTCGGCGGCCACGGCCTGCAGCGGCGGGACTGCAGCGGCTGCCGCCCGTGGTGCCAGGACCGGATGGGCCGTGGCAGGAGGCATCAGCCGCAGGCAAGCGGCCTCGAACACATCGGGCCGCGCACAGGCCAGCCCGGCCAGCACATCGGCCTGCGACGCATCGGCGGGCGGCAGGTCCAGCCAAGGGTCGTCGGCAAAAATCCGCGCCAGGTCGGGGGTGACAAAAGCCGACCACCGGTCGTCTCCCACCTGGGCGGGCACACGCAAAGCGGCCAAAGCGCTGGCTTCCGGACCTTTGGCGGGCAACGTGGACAGGCGGCGGGGGGCCACATCGCCCAGATAGGCCGCGCACAACCCGGACAGGAACCCGGCGGCCTGCGACAGCGCCACGGGCTCTGCCAAGGAAAACCACAGCTGGTAACCGTCCACCCCGTTGACCGCGATGGCCGGCGCGGGCAGTGCCAGATCGGCCTGCACGCCTTGCCACACCCGTCGCAAGCTGTCCCAATCGGCAGGCCGGGCCAGCTCCAGCACCAGGGCTCGGGTCTGGCCCTGAACGGCCAAGGCACCCGCCAGGTCAGAGCCGATGGGGAACGCGGGGGCGTGGGCGGGCAGGTACAGGCGCAGCAGTTCGGTGTGCAGACGGGTCATGGCGTGGCGTCGGGCAGTCGGGGCAGGTGGAAAGTTGAACCCCGCAGTATCGCGGCAGTGCGCCCGCCCGGTGCCACAGCCTGCAGTGTCAGGCGTCGGCCGCGCCAACCTGGAGTTCAAACCCCTCGTCCAGCCAACCCGTGATGCCACCCGCCATGAGTTTGACGGGACGCCCCAGCCGGGCCAGCCTCAGGGCGGCCCGCGCGGCCCCGTTGCAATGGGGCCCTGCACAGTACGTGACAAACAGGGTGTCGGCGGGCCACTGCGCCATCCGGCTGGCCACGATCTTGCCGTGTGGCAGGTTGATGGCCCCAGGCACGTGCCCACGTGCATACAGCGCGGGGGAGCGCACGTCCAGCAGCACAAAGTCCGGCCCGCTGGACAGCGCTTCGTGGGTGTCCCAGCAATCGGTCTCAAAACCGAACTCGGCAGCGAAATGGGCTTCGGCCAAGGCAGAGGGCGCAGCGGGAATGGCGGTGACGGCGGTGGGCATGGGGTTTCTCCGGAAGGGTGGACAAGGTGCCCCATGGTGGGCCCACCTGGGCAGGGCCACAATTGGCGCAAAAGACATTTATGGAAAAAATACCGCCACCTCCGCCCGCGCACAGCCCCACCACCGGCCCATTGGTCGTGGCCCCTGTGTACGACGGGCTGTGCACCTTCGAGTTTTCCATCGTGGCCGAGGTGTTTGGCCTGCACCGGCCCGAAATGGGGCCAGGCTGGTACCGGTTTGCCAGCGCGGCCCTGGAGCCCGGCCCGTTGCGCGCCCACGGCGGCCTGCGGGTGAGCGCCGATGGCGGGCCCGAGTGGCTGGACGAAGCCGACCTGATTGTCATGGCCGGCTGGAAAGGGGCCCATGTGCCCGTGCCCGACGCGCTGGTGCAGCGGCTGCGCCGGGCGTGGGAGCGGGGCGCACGGCTGGCGTCCATCTGTTCGGGGGCGTTTGTGCTGGCGGCCACCGGGTTGCTGGACGGGCAGCGGGCCGCCACCCACTGGCGTTACGCCCGGGCACTGCAGGCGGCGCACCCGGCCATCGAAGTGGACGCGAATGTGCTGTATGTGGAAGGCGACCGTGTGCTGACGTCGGCTGGCAGCGCCGCGGGCATGGACCTGATGCTGCACATCGTGCGCAGCGATTTCGGCGTGGCCGCGGCCAACAGCGTCGCGCGCCGCCTGGTCATGCCCGCGCACCGCAGCGGCGGACAAGCACAGTTCATCGAACGCCCCGTCCCGGCAGACGGGGATCACCGCATCGTGCAGCTGCTGGACCGGGTGCGTGCCGGGCTGGCGGCTCCCTGGCCAGTCGAGCGCATGGCCCAGGCGGTGGCCATGAGCCCGCGCACGTTTCTGCGCCGGTTTGGCGACCTCACGGGACAGTCGCCCGGGCAGTGGGTGGCGGCAGAGCGGCTGGAACACGCCAAACGCCTGCTCGAAAGCAGTGGGCTGCCGGTGGAGCGCATTGCCCACGAGGTGGGGCTGGGCAGCGCACAGGCTTTGCGCCACCATTTCCAGCAGCAGATGGGCCTGTCACCCCGGGAGTACCGGACCAGGTTCGGGGCGCACTACCCTGCCCAGGCAGGCAACCAGGTGCTCAGGCCGGGCCACCAGGCGATCAGCAAGGTGCCCAGCCAAATCGCGCCCAGGGCAGGCAGCACCGACACCGCCACATGGGCCATGGGCTTGCCGAAAAGGGCTGACGCAAAGTAGATGTTCATGCCCGCCGGGGGGCACAGAAAGCCCATTTCCATGGCGGCCAGAAAAACGATGCCGAAGTGCACCGGGTCCACCCCGTAGCTTTGCGCCACGGGGAGCAGCAAAGGCACCAGCACCACGATGGCCGCGTAAATCTCCATCAACGCCCCGGCCAGCAGCAGAAACGCCACCAGCGCCAGCCAAAACAGCGCCTGGTTGGGGATGACGCTTTGCACCGCCTCAATGGCCAAGTCGGGAATGCCGGCGTCAATCAGGTAGTTGGTCAACCCAAGGGCCATGCCCAAAATCACCAGCACGCCCCCGATGATTTGCGCCGACTCCCCCAGGCACGCCCGCAGTTTGGACCAGGGCAACTCCCGGTGTGCCCACGCCTGGGTGGCGATGGCATAGGCAGCGGTGAGCGCCGCGCTTTCGGTGGGCGTGGCCACACCACTCACCAGCGAACCGATGGCCACCACCGGGGCCAGGATTTCCCATTTGGCCGCCCAGGCGGCGGTCAGCGCCACACGCGGGTCGGGCGGCGGCACGGCCCCCCTGGCCGGGGACGGCACACGCCGCAGATAGCCCCCGAAGGCCAACAGGCTCAACACCATCACGGCAGCGGGCAGCAACCCGGCCAGGAACATGGTGTTGATGGGCACGCGGGCGATGATGGCGTACATGATCAGCGGCACCGAGGGTGCCAGCAACACCCCCAGCGCACTGGCGCTGGTCACCAGACTGATGCCCCGCTGCTCGGGGTAGCCTGCGTTGCGCAGCAGGGGCAGCAGCAAGCCCCCCAGCGCCAGAATGGTGACGCCGCTGCCGCCGGTGAACGCCGTGAAAAACGAACACAACACCGCCGTGGCCAGCACTGTGCCCCCCACCCCGCCCCCCAGCAAGGCCACAAACAGGTGGCCGATGCGCTGCGCCGCACCGGTGCGCGCAAACACCAGACCGGCCAGGGTGAACAGGGGCAAGGCGGGCAATGAAGGGTTGACCGTGATCTGGTAGTGCGACAAGGCCACCGACGCGAGCGGCAAACCGTCTGCCCAGAACAGCACCAGCGCCAACCCGCCCAGCACGGCAAACACCGGAGAGCCCGCCAGCAACGCCGCCACCAGCAATGCGGCGGCGGGCCAGCCCATGGCAGCGGAACCGCCCCACGCCTGCGCCAGCCAGGCCCCAGCCAATGGCAACACCAGCCCCCACACGCCACGGCCCCACGGCCCCGTCCCACAGCGGGCCCCCAGCCGCACGCCCAGCAGCGCAAACCCGACTGGCATGCTCGCCTGCACCCACCACACGGGCATGCCGTAGGCCAGGAGGTGGCCGGTGTCGATTTCCGTGGCCACGAACTGCCAGCTCGCCCAGGCCAGGGCCCCGCACACCCAGGCCGCAAACGCCTTGCCGAACCCCTGGGCCAGGGCCTTCCCTTGGCCCCCGGCCTTGTGGCCCACGCCGCCCAAGGTGGCAAGGTGGCCATGGCGCTCGGCCGCGAGGGCCCCTGCCATGGCCAACACCAGCCCCAGGTGCTGCACGAGGATGGGGGCGTTCTCCACGCCCCGCCCCATCACGGGCCGCAAAGCCATTTCCACCACGGCGATCAGCACCATCAGCGCCAACGCGCCAGAGGCGACCGCGTCATCGGCCTGGTGCAGCCACCGCAGGCCAGCCCATTTCCACCGGCTCACCGCGACTGGCCTTTGCTGGCGCGGTAGGCCTTGAGGTGGGCCATCACCTCGTCAAACGTGTCGGCGGGCACCATGGTGCCCCGGATGCGGGGGTACAACTTGCTGGCCAGGTCGTCCCATTCGCGCATCTGCTCCGGGCTGGGGCGGTTGACGGTCAGGCCTCGCTTTTTCATGGCGTCCACCGCGTCGTCCACCTCCTGGCGCGCTTTGGCGCGGATCAGCGCACCGGCCTTGTCGCTGCTGGCCATCACGGCTGTCTGCACCTCGGGGGACATGTCGTCCCAGGCTTTCTGGGTGACCACCAGAGCCCCCACGATGGGGGCCCAGTTGATCTCCAGCATGTGGGGCGCGGTGCTGTAGATCTGGGTGGCCAGCGCGAAATACGGGGTGGACGGCACCACGCTGATCATGCCGGTCTGGATGGCGGGCAGCACATCGGCCGTTTCCAGCGGCACCGGGGTGTAACCCAGGCTTTTCATGATGGCCTGCTGCTCCGGCTCGGAGCCCCAGGCAAAGAACTTCATTTTTTTGTAATCGTCGGGCCGAAACGCCGGTTCCTTCGAGAAGAACCGCACCCAGCCCGCATCGCCCCAGGCCAGCACCACAAAGCCCTTGTCGCGAAACTTTTTCTCCATGCCCGCGCGCATTTTGTCGCGCACGTGGTCCACCTCTTCCCAGTTTTTGAACAGCAGCGGCATGACCTGCAACGCCGAGATGGAAGGCTCGATTTCGCGCAACCCCACCACCGACAGCAGCGCCCCCTGCAACTGCCCGATGCGCATGCGCCGCGCCATTTCTGCCTCGCCACCCTGGCTGCCATCAGTGTAGACCAGGTATTTGGCGTTGCCGCCTTGGGCGGTGCGCCAGGTCTCGCCGATGTCCATCAACTGGCGGTGGTAGAGCGAGTTTTTGGGCACCAGCGTGCCGATGCGCAACTGCCGGTCGGCAGCCTGCGCCCCGGCGGCAAACAGGAAGGACAGGCCCAGCGAGGCGCAGGCGGCCACCAGGGCCTTGCGGCGGGAAATGCAACGGGTGTTCATGTCAGAAGAAGGCGAATGGCGCCAGAAGGGTCAGAAAAAGTCGTCTGCGCTGCCCAGCAGCCAGGTGGCACGCTCACGCATCACGTCGTTGGACAGGTCGCGCCGCCGTGCCGCCGCCGCCAGGGCCTGACCCAGCAGCTGCCCAAAGGCCTGGCGGTCGCCAGCGGGCAGGGCCAAGGCTTCGGCCCGGGCCACGTAGACCCCGGCGTTGAGGCCAAGGCCGGCGGCCACCGCCTCGTCAAAGTAACGGGCGGCCTGTGTCGGCGAGCCGCCAGGGCGGGCGGCCTCCAGCGTGCCCATGAGGCTGGCCAGGGCCCCTTGGCCGTGGCCAGGAGAGACCGCATGGGCCAGCCCCGCCAGGCGCACCGCAGCGGGCAGGTCGGCCACCGCGTCCGGGTCGTCCTTGGACAAGGCAATGGCCCCCGCCCACGACGCCGCCGCCCAATACGCC
>Ga0209066_10002849_pt1 | contig 20400 bp, 10 predicted proteins | sample All_14_2_FD_187198 | JGI IMG/M metagenome (GOLD analysis project Ga0209066, IMG submission 187198) | Freshwater microbial communities in response to fracking from Pennsylvania, USA - Allegheny Zone_MetaG_DW_15 (SPAdes) (version 2) ... | reverse complement strand
CTTCAATATATGTCAACAGAAATTAACGATCCAGCTTTATTTACCGAACGCTTCATCAATCAAACAAATCAATCCATATTTTTAACTGGAAAGGCTGGAACGGGAAAAACAACGCTTTTAAAAAAAATCATCGCTTCCACTTATAAAAATGCCGTCATTGTAGCACCGACAGGAATTGCCGCCTTGAATGCTGGAGGAGTTACAATTCACTCTTTTTTTCAATTGCCTTTCGGTGGCTTTGTACCAGAATTTGGTGTCGCACCGCAGTTTTCGAATGCTGTTAAGCTAGAAACAAAAGACAGTTTGATGCGTCATTTTACGATGAATAAGCAGCGTCAAAATATGATGCGCAACCTGGAACTACTTATTATTGATGAGGTGAGTATGTTGCGCGCTGATTTGTTGGACGCAATGGATTGGACCTTGCGAAATGTAAGAAGAGAGAATCAACCATTTGGAGGAGTACAAGTCTTGTACATTGGCGATTTACTGCAATTGCCGCCAGTTGTGAAAAATGAAGAATGGTCGGTTCTGCGCAACTACTACCAAGGAATGTTTTTCTTCAACGCTAAAGTTGTTCAGGAACAGCAACCGCTTTACATTGAATTGTCGACAATTTACCGTCAACAAGATGCCGAATTCATCCAAGTATTGAATCATTTGCGCGATAATCGCATTTCAGAAGAAGATGTATTGGTGCTAAACAAATTCGTTAAACCAGATTTTGATTCGCTGAAAGAAGAAGGATATATTACCTTAACAACACACAACGCTAAAGCGGATGAGATAAATGCGAAAGCACTCAAATCGTTGAAAAATAAATCCCTCTTTTACAAGGCAGAAATCAATGGCGAATTCCCTCAGCATTTATATCCCATTGATCCAGAAATGGAATTAAAGGTAGGTGCGCAGGTGATGTTTATCAAAAATGATATTTCCTTCGATAAAAACTTCTACAACGGAAAAATGGGTCGAATTGAATATTTGGGTCCAGATGAAATTACGGTCTATTTCCCGGAGGAAAAGAAGAAAATAGTGGTAGAGAAGTACGAATGGAACAATATCAAATATTCCTTAAACGCTGCGACAGGTGAAATTAAGGAAGAGGTAATGGGAACATTTGTTCATTATCCTTTAAAGCTTGCATGGGCTATAACAGTGCATAAAAGTCAAGGATTAACCTTTGATAAAGCAGTTTTAGATGTTTCAGATGTGTTTGCACCGGGACAAGCATACGTTGCGCTGTCGCGTTTGCGTTCTTTGGACGGTTTAGTCCTATTGAAACCAATGCGGATGAATGGACTTTCCAATGATCACAATGTTGTCGCATATGCTGAGAACAAAGCGAGTGAAAATGTATTATCGACCCATTTAGAATACGGAACGAAGAAATATTTATTGGATTCACTAACTGCAGCCTTTGATTGGTATGAATTGAATTCTAAATGGAATACGCACGAAGCGAGCTACAAAATGGCAGGTTCGAAAAGTGAAAAAGGTAAAAACAAAACTTGGGTGGCCCATCAAACACAAGCTATTCAAGCGACGATGGAGCCAGCTAAAAAGTTCAGAAATCAGTTAGAGAATATTTTCCGAAGCGGTCAAACGGATTTAGAATTTATTCACGAACGCGTTCAGGCAGCCTACAACTATTTTTATAAAACCTTGGATTTAGTACTCACATCGAATCTTAAAATGATGGGAGAATTAAGTCGCGTGCGGAAAACAAAGCAATACGCTGAAGAACTTGGAGAGCTGGATGAACTATTGACAGAGACCATTCTAAAATTGAAGAAAGCTCGCCTCTTAATGGAAGCCTTATTGTCGGGGAGGGAAATCACCAAAGATTTGTTGTATAACGATGAATTAAAGAATTACAAGATTGCCAAATTGGCTGCTATAAAGCAAGAAATGCGTCAAAATCCATCGTTATTGGATATGGAAGATGATGAGGAAGACTTCTTGCCGGTTTTGAAGGCAAAGAAAACTGTAAAAGAGAAAAAGGAAAAGAAACATACCCATGAAATTACGCTTGAGTTGTTACATGAGGGCAAGACGCTAGAAGAAATTGCGGCTATTCGACAGTTATCTCAGCAAACGATAAGTGGACATTTTGTTCACCTGATTAAAGCTGAAAAAATCGAATTGGAAGACGTGATGGAACAAGAGCGCATCAATGAATTGGCCGATTTGTTTGATAATTATCAAGAAGCATCGCTTACACCACTGAAAGAACGCCTAGGTGATGCAGTGAGTTGGGATGAATTAAAGTTGTTTCAAGCTTCTACTCTGCGTTGATTAATTAATGTTAAATAATGGGTGCATTTGTCGGACGAATATCACTCCTTGTTAAATTTAAAACATCAAAACTGAAACAATGAAAACAAATCACGAAATAGACTATTTCATCCACGGGGAAGAAATGCAAATGGTTGAAATAGAATTAGATCCTCAAGAAACTGCGATTGCTGAATCAGGTTCATTCATGTATATGGATGAAGGAATCCAAATGGAAACGATTTTTGGTGATGGAAGTGAACAATCGAATTCAGGTGGATTCATGAGTAAATTGTGGGGAGCAGGTAAACGTTTGCTAACAGGTGAAAGTTTGTTTATGACAGCATTTACGCATCAAGGAGTAGGAAAAGCGCGAGTAGCATTTGCGTCACCTTATCCTGGAAAAATTATTCCTATCGATTTGAGTGAATACAACGGTAAGTTGATTTGCCAAAAAGATTCGTTTTTATGCGCCGCTAAGGGTGTATCGGTTGGAATTGAATTTCAGCGAAAATTAGGTACTGGCCTTTTTGGAGGTGAAGGTTTCATCATGCAAAAACTAGAAGGAGATGGATTGGCTTTCTGTCATGCTGGCGGTCATATCATGAAACGTACCTTGAAGCCAGGTGAAGTATTACGCGTAGATACAGGATGTATTGTTGCATACACGCAAACAATCGATTACGATATTCAATTTGTAGGAGGAATTAAAAACACCATTTTTGGAGGTGAAGGCTTGTTCTTCGCAACCTTGAAAGGTCCAGGAGAAGTTTGGTTGCAAACATTACCGATTTCTCGCTTGGCTTCACGTATTTTATCTTACGGTACAGGTGCACGTAAGGAAGAGGGTAGTATTTTGGGTGGCTTAGGAAATTTATTAGATGGTGACAGTAGAAGATAACCTTGTTGTCTAACGCGTATAAGTTATTTCTGCACCCAAGTAATCCTTGATGCCAATCTTTTCCCATTCTTTAAGTGTTGGGTTTAGAGTGATGTATTGAATGCCATCAGATTCATTCAAGGTTTTTGATTTGAATTTCTCAAATGGTTTTGACTTGTCATCATAATTGAAGTAGCGAAGTTTGAGTATTTTACCTTCGAATGTGATTAAACAAGGAGTGTAAGTTCCATTTTCAGAAAAATTCAGGATGTAATTCATCGCGTCAATTTTGCGAAGAATATTTTTTGAATTGATACCGAGTAATGTATCACGTTGACGAACACCAAAATAGAAGCGATCATTTTCTTCAACACATGGGATGGAATCATTTTCACGCACTCCAAATATATATCCATTGCGAACAGCATATTGAGATGACTCACGAAGGGTTTCGCGCGAGATTGAATGTACCACAGTTGTTAAAGTGAAAATCCCAGCTTCAGTAAATTCGAATTGGTTATTTTCATTCGTATAATTGGCACGATAGGTCTTGTCGACATTTTGTACATTCATCGCTTCAGGGGGAAGTGCCTGAGCAAAATCGTATGAGACTTGTCCAATTGAAAAAGAGCTTAAAAGGATAAAAAAAAGTGAAGGAATAAAACTCATAGTTTGATGAAATTATATGGTCTTTTGATTTTTTTCTTGCATTTAAATGTCATTTTTTCCTAACTTAAATAAGAAAACAGAAAAGTATGCAAAAAAGATGGCTTGTCAAAACGCCGGTGGAAAGTACAACACTTGAGGAATTCCGTTCAACACTTAAAGTAGATCGCATTGTCGCAGAATTATTAATGCAAAGAGGAATCAATTCTTTTGAAGAAGCTGAAACATTTTTTCGACCTAAATTGGATCAGTTGCACAATCCTTTTTTGATGAAGGATTTAAAAAAAGCAGTTGATCGGGTCAATTTGGCAATTGAAAATGGAGAAAAAATCTTGTTGTTTGGAGATTATGATGTGGATGGAACGACAGCTGTTGCGCTTTTGTATAGTTTTTTAATTGATAAGCATCAAAATTTGGATTATTACATTCCAGATCGCTACTCAGAAGGGTATGGGATAAGTATACAAGGGATTGATTTTGCAGCAGAGAATGATTTTAAGCTCATCATTTCATTGGATTGCGGCATTCGTTCGGTTGAACATGTTAAGTATGCTCAAGGGAAAGGAATTGACTTTATTATTTGTGATCATCATAATCCAGGTGATACAGTCCCCAATTGCATTGTTTTAGATCCAAAACAAGTTGATTGTACTTATCCATACAAGGAATTATCTGGTTGTGGTGTGGGTTTCAAACTGTTACAAGGACTTTGTATTGAGAATGAGTGGAAGCAATCTGAGCTTTTCAATCAATTGGATTTATTGGCTGTAAGCATTGGCGCGGACATTGTGCCAGTCACAGGTGAAAACCGCGTTTTGTGCTACCATGGAATGATACAATTGAATGCTAAACCGCGTCCCGCTTTTGTAGAGTTACTTAGAATTGCTAAACGTGAGTTTCCTGTCACGTTAACAGATGTTGTTTTTACAATAGCTCCGCGCATAAATGCTGCTGGACGATTGCGCTCGGGTAAACATGCCGTTGAATTGATGATTTCTGACAATGTTGCGGATATCAGAAGATTGGCTGCTGCGATTGATGAAGACAACAAAGAGCGCCGACAATTGGATCAAGTAATTACTTCGGAAGCACTGGAATTGATTGAGCAAAATGCAGATTACGAAAGCAGAAAATCGACCGTTGTTTTCAAGAAAGATTGGCACAAAGGTGTTGTGGGCATTGTTGCTTCACGCTTAATAGAAAAACATTATCGTCCAACCATTGTGTTGACTGAATCCAATGGAAAAGCAACAGGTTCAGCACGAACGGTCAACGATTTTGATATTCATGCCGCTTTGGTGAAGTGCGAACATTTATTGGAGCAATTTGGCGGACATACACATGCCGCAGGAATGACCATGGCTTTGGAGAATGTTACAGCTTTTCAAGAACACTTTGAAAAAGTTGTGCGTGAATCGATTACTGTCGAAGATGAATCACCAGAGCAAGAGGTGGACATCGAGATTGATTTTAATGAAATTTTTACCAATGGTGAAAATAGAATGAAGATTCCGCGCGTCAAAAGGATTCTAGAGCAATTTGAGCCGCACGGTCCAGGAAATATGAAACCAGTTTTTCTGGCAAAAAATGTTTATTCGACAGATGTACGATTATTGAAAGATGTGCATTTAAAATTATCGATGACTCAACCAAATTCTGATGTTGCAATAGAAGGAATTGGTTTTAACTTAGGAGATAAGATTGATCATGTGGCGGCTGGTGTTCCATTTGATTTGGTATTCACTATGGAGTCGAATAAGTGGAATAACAGAGAAACTTTGCAGCTGAATATTAAGGATATTCGTGCATCATTGTAGTAAAAAAGGTCTTGAGAAATCAAGACCTTTTTCGTTTTCAGTAAATAGTAGTGGTAGGGGTAATATCTTAAATTTGGGCTAAAGCTTGTTCAATATCTGTAATCAAATCGGAATAATGTTCCACACCAACAGAAACACGAACAAGTTTTTCTGAGATATGCATTACACGTTTGTCTTCTTGAGGAACATCTGCATGTGTCATAGTTTGTGGATGCTCAGCCAAACTCTCTGTACCACCAAGTGACACGGCTAATTTGATTAATTTCAAGGAATCCAAAAATTTAAAAGCCTCTGCTTCGCCACCAACAACATCGAAAGCGATCATCGCTCCTGAAGATGTATACTGACGCTTAAATATTTCCTTTTCGCGCTCTGTTCCAACTTCATTAATGAAACCAAGGTAATATACCTTCTCAACTTTTGGATGACTTCTTAAATATTCGGCAACGAATTTTGCGTTTGTTGCTTGTTGATCCATTCTTATTTTCAATGTTTCTAAACTTCTCATTAACAACCAACCTGTCCAAGGACCAGCCATATTACCTAGAAAAGTTCTTAAACCCTTTACGCGACCCATCAATTCCTTCGAGCCTAAACAAGCCCCAGCAATCACATCAGAGTGACCGCCAATATATTTCGTAGCTGAATACAATACTAAATCAGCTCCGTGTTTCAATGGGTGTTGCCAAATTGGACCCATATACGTGTTGTCAACTGATAATATCACTGGTTTTTCCGCTGTTGTATAATGTTGTTTTATTTCAGCACACATTTCAATGTCGATCAATGCATTAGTTGGATTCGCCGGCGTTTCAATATGAATCATGGACAAACGATTTCCTTTTCTAGTAGCATCAATGCGCGCGATGATTTGTTCTTTTGAATCTGTTGCATGAAAACCAACGGCTTCAATTTGCATTTTTTTCAAAAAGTGATTAATGAAATGGTCTGTCCCGCCATAAACAGGACGACTATACAAAAGCAAATCGCCTGGCACCATGAATTCCATTAAGGCTGTTGAAATGGCTGACATTCCGCTTTCGAAAACAGCGCAATCTTCAGCTCCATCCCATAAACACAAACGGTTTTCAAGAATCTCTAAATCGGGATTGTTCAAACGACTGTAAATCAAGCCTAACTCTTCACCAGCATCTTTTTCACGTAAACCATAAGCAAGTTCAAAAAAACGTTTCCCCTCCATTGCTGTGTTAAACACAAAAGTAGACGTTTGAAAGATGGGGCATTTAATTGCTCCTTCTGATAAGGACGGTTTGTAACCATAACTCATCATTAAACTTTCAGGTTGCATTTTTGAATAATCCATTGTTTTTCTATTAATTGTACCGTAAACCTATTTAAAAAACTAAAATGAAGTTGAATGGTAGATTTTAAATCTATAATTTGTGAAATTATATTATTTTCGTACTGAAATTTGTAAGATTTTTCTCCTGTTTTAGAAAAACATTCTATGGAATTACAATTAGATGATTTAGACCGAAAGATAATTTCTCTTCTGCGTGAAAATGCAAAATTGGGAAACAAAGAAATTGCTGCTGAAATAGGTCTTTCTGTTACACCAACATTTGAAAGAATTAAACGACTCGAACGTCAGGGAATAATTCAAAAATATGTTGCGGTTTTAGATAAAAAGAAAATCGGAAAGGGATTGCATGTGCTTTGTCAAGTTTCCTTAAAGGCACATAACTTGGAATTGTTGTTAGGGTTTGAAGATGAGGTAGTTCATTTAAATGAAGTTTCGGCATGTTACCATATTGCCGGGAATTATGATTACCTGCTTTCGATCGAGGTGAGGGATATGGACGAATACCAGCTTTTCTTAAAAGAAAAATTAGCATCAATTCCGAACATTGCGAACGTTCAAAGTTCTTTTGTTATGAGTACGCTCAAATAAAAAGGGCAAACGAAATATCATTTGCCCTTTGAAAATACCTAAGTAGTAGCAGTAGGTATTTTATATCCTTGAACGCGACATACCTTGTGAGTCAGGCATATTGAAACGTAAAAACAATTCAAATCCACCTCGTGAGCGCGATACTTCTGTTAAGCTCGATAAGTTGATGTCATAGGCAAAACCTGCTGCAAACATATCGTATTCAAACATGAATTTTCCAACCAATGCATCTTTGAAGCGGTGAAAAAGTCCAATCGACATAGACATTGGTTTGCTGAAAGAAGTAACTTTTGAACCTTCAGTCAACTGATATTTGTAGTAAGCACCGTAGAAAATTTCTTGTGCTGTTTTTTGTCGATGATAGTAAATTCCTGGTAAAATTGAACCTCTTGTATTCGTAATACCAATGTTTGCATTGATAAAACCAGACATACGCATGTATAATTTTTCATTTCCAGTATCGAGGTACGAATAATTTGGACGATTTACGTGGTACATGGCAAATCCCCAATTGAATTGACGTTGTTTATTTTGCGTCATATAGCCACTACCATTTTTGTAGGTATATAGAATACCTGCACCTGCATCAATAAAACCAAAACTTGGATTATTAAAGGTTTCACCACTCGACAATGCAGCGATGTAAGAAGTCCCATCGTATTGACTTCCCCATTTTCCTCCATCTGGAGAAATAGAACGTTGCGCATAACCAGTGTAAATTCCTAAGCCCAGTGTACTGGTTTTATCTAAAATCAAATGATAGGCTAGGTTGACATTTACATTTGTTGTATTCATGCGTAAATCTCCAGCTTGGTCATTGAAAAAGTTAATCCCACCCGCTATAATTCCTTTCTTTTGACGTTTATTGTCATTGAAGCGAGCATCGAAAGAAGCTGCAATCGTTGAATAGGGAACAGCCACACTATTCCATTGGTTACGATAATTGATAATTCCTTGCATTGGAGAGTTCGCTCCTGCCAAGGCTGGATTGAGTGTAAGTGGTGACATTTCCATATGTGAGAAATGCACGTCTTGTGAATATGCTTTACTAACTAATAGAGTCAAAGCAATGAGTGTGATATATCTTGTTTTCATAATCTGTCTCTTTTAATAATTAGCGCACTAAAGTTGTGTTTCCTGAAGTATCTACGATGTCACCGTTAGTTAATTCAGCATATAAACGATACACATAAATTCCACTGTTCATCATCTTGTCTTTGTACATACCATCCCAACATTTTGTGATATCTGTTGTTTCAAAGACCACTTCTCCCCAACGATCATAAACTTGGAATAAAAATTCTTTTATACAAGCAGGTGTACCGTAAACACAAAGCGTGTTGTTCGCTGAAGGACCTTTATCATTTGGAGAGAAAGCGGTTGGTACGAATAACTCACCACAAGCCAATTTGATTTCAATCAAAATGGTATCCCCGCCAGTACATCCGTTTGGATCAGTTGCTGTTACATAATATGTTGTTGTTACAGTTGGTGATGCGATTGGATTTGGACAGTTTGTGCAGCTTAATCCTGTTGCTGGTGTCCATGTATAATTTTGACCTCCAGTAACTGTTAATTGAACAGTTTCACCTGCGTCAATTAATGCATAAGAAGGATCAATAACTATTGGTAATGAACCTGTAGTTGAGATAGTGAAACTTTCTGTTGCTGTACAACCATTATCATCTGTTACAAGTACGCTATAATTTCCAGCAGCCAAACCAGTTAAACCAGAAGTGATTTCACTATTCGGAGTCCAAGCATAAGTGTAAGGTGCTGTACCGCCATTAACAGCAGTTGCAATGGACCCGTCTGATGTGCCACAAATCACATTCGTTTCAACACCGTTTACAGCAATTGCAGTTGGAGAACCAACTGTAAATGTTGCTGTTGCGCTACAACCGGCATCATCTGTTACAGTGACATCGTATGATCCTGCCGCAAGGTTTGTTAGGATATTTCCACTTCCAACGTTAGGTATCCATGCATATGTGTAAGGTGCGATACCACCTGCAACACTGATTTCTAAAGCACCATCAGTATCACCAATACATGTAACTGATGTTGAGGTTACTAAACTTAAAGTAGGAGCTCCCACTACAGGATCAATGGTAACTGAAGCAGCCGAAACGCTTGAACAACCTGAAGTATTATCGAGTACAGTAATGGTATAGTTTCCTGGATTTAAACCACTGAAAGTTGTTCCAGCTTGGAAAGTTGTTCCATCAATACTATACGTAAAGTTGGCACCTAATGGTGAAGCAACTTCGATAGTTCCTGTTGGAAGAGCACATGTAGGTTGAGTAACTGTTCCTGCAGTTGGAGCAGTTGGAGCTCCTGGAACTGAGTTTACTACTACCGAAGTAGAACTTACAGATGCACAACCCGCGCTATTCGTTACTGTTAATGTATAAGTTGTACCCGCAGCCAAGCCATTGAAGGTTGCAGTTGTACCAGTTCCAGTTTGTGTTGTTCCACCAGGAGTTGAAGTTAAAGTCCATGTTCCAGTAGAAGGTAAACCACTCATATCAACACTTCCTGTAGGTGATAGACATGTAGGTTGAGTAACTGTTCCTGCGATTGGCGCAGAAGGTGTAGCAGGTTGTGCATTTATTGTAGCTGAAGTACTTGAAACCGTTGAAGTACAACCATCACTATTTGTAACAGTGAAGGTATATGTGTTCGCACTCAATCCAGTAAAAGTTCCTGTTGTTCCAGTCCCAGTTTGTGTTAATCCACCAGGCGTTGCAGTGATTGTCCAAGTTCCTGTAGAAGGTAAACCACTGATTGAAACATCGCCAGTTGCAACAGTACATGTAGGTTGAGTAATTGATCCTACGATTGGTGCTGTTGGTGTAATTGGTTGAGCAATTATTACTGCACTAGACGACGAGGAAGAGGTACATCCTAAATCGTTTGTAACCATAAATGTATAACTTGTACCTGCAGCTAATCCTGAAATACTAGTTGTCGTTCCTGTTCCAGTAGTCGTTCCACCTGGTGTAGTAGTCAATGTCCAAGTTCCTGACGAAGGTAATCCACTTAAATCAACACTTCCAGTCGATACAGCACAAGTTGGCTGAGTAATAGTTCCTAAAACTGGTGATGTTGGTGCTCCAGGTACTGAATTAATTGCCGCAGAAGTCGATGCACTAGATGTACAACCAGCACTATTTGTGACAGTAAAGGTGTATGAGCTTCCAGCAGGTAAACTTCCGAAAGTAGCTGTTGTACCAGTTCCCGTTTGCACAATCGCACCTGGGTTAGCAGTTACGGTCCATGTTCCTGAAGCAGGTAACCCACTTAAATCAACTGTTCCATTTGGTGCGGAACAAGTTGGTTGCGTGATTGTACCAGTAATTGGTGTAGATGCTGGGGTTGGTGCTGCATTCAGTGCTGCGGAAGTTGTCGCTGTGGAAGTACAACCACCAGCATTCGTAACAGTAAATGTATAAGTTGTTCCAGCAATTAATCCAGCAAATGTACCAGTCGTTCCTGTACCTGTTGATGTTGTTCCTCCTGGAGAGGCCGTTAATGTCCACGTTCCTGATGCTGGTAAACCAGTGAAGTCAACACTTCCCGTACTTACAGAACAGCTTGGTTGTGTAATTGTACCGACAATTGGTGTTGTTGCTGGAGTTGGTGCTGCATTTAAGAGTGCACTAGTCGATGCTGAAGAGGTACATCCACTTGCATTCGTAACGGTGAAGGTATAGGTTGTATTCGCAGTTAATCCACTAAAAGTTGTTGTTGTACCTGAACCAGTTGTTGTTGTTCCACCAGGTGAAGCAGTAACTGTCCAAGATCCAGCCGCTGGTAATCCGCTCAAAGCTACAGATCCAGTTGAAACGGTACATGTAGGTTGAGTAATTGTTCCAACAATTGGAGCCGACGCGGCTGTTGGAGCTGTATTTATTGCTGCAGATGTTGAAGCGGTTGAAGTACAACCACCAGCATTCGTCACAGTAAATGTATACGTTGTTCCAGCAGTTAATCCAGTAAAAGTACCAGTCGTTCCTGTACCTGTTGAGGTAGTTCCACCAGGAGAGGCTGTTATTGTCCACGTTCCTGAAGCTGGTAAACCAGTGAAGTCAACACTTCCCGTACTTACTGAACAGCTTGGTTGTGTAACTGTACCGACAATTGGTGTTGTTGCTGGAGTTGGTGCTGCATTTAAAAGTGCACTAGTCGATGCTGAAGAGGTACACCCACTTGCATTCGTAACGGTGAAGGTATAGGTTGTATTGGCAGTTAATCCACTAAAAGTTGTTGTTGTACCTAATCCAGTTGTTGTTGTTCCACCTGGAGAAGCAGTGACAGTCCAAGATCCAGCCGCTGGTAATCCGCTCAAAGCTACAGATCCAGTTGAAACGGTACATGTAGGTTGAGTAATTGTTCCAACAATTGGAGCCGACGCGGCTGTTGGAGCTGTATTTATTGCTGCAGATGTTGAAGCGGTTGAAGTACAACCACCAGCATTCGTAACAGTAAATGTATAAGTTGTTCCAGCAGTTAATCCAGCAAATGTACCAGTCGTTCCTGTACCTGTTGATGTTGTACCACCAGGAGAGGCCGTTAATGTCCACGTTCCTGATGATGGCAAGCCACTTAGAGCAACACTTCCTGTACTTACTGAACAGGTTGGTTGAGTTATGGTTCCAACTACTGGTGCTGTTGGCACTGTTGGCTGTGGATTAATTGTCGCTGAAGTTGAAGCTAAAGAAGAGCATCCTGCACCTGCAGCTGTAATTGTTAAATTATTTATTGCTACTGAAGGATCTGTTCCTGCACCATCATCATTATTTACCCAACGTATGGCAACTTTCAAATTAGCAATATTATTACAAGATGCCGGTAACGCGGACGAATAAGCTGACCATTGTCCTTGACCACCGCCGCAAATTGGTGAATTCAAAGCTGCTCCTAATTGGTACCAGCCTGTTCCATCATTGTACCATACAGTTGCTTGATCATTTGGAATATCACCTTTGGCGATATAGTTGAAGTTGAGTGTTAAACCTGATTGTCCAACTGAATTTACCGCAGGTGATTCGGCTCTTTTGTCAGCTTGTGGACAGAATAAAAGACCGCATAATCCGCCTGCGTCATAAGCTGCACCACCAGCTGGATTGAAAACACTAGTGATATGAAGGGTTTCGTCATTGTTGTTTGCAACTCCACAACCTGTTGGTGCAACTCCTCCTTCGTCATCATCAATTTGGAAGAAATTAGCATCTGCTCCTTCAGGACCAGTTGATACATTTAAAGTCCAACCTGGACCTCCTGTTTCAAAATCTTCAGAAAATAAAGTGGTTGTTCCAGCTGATGCGGCAACTGTAAATGTATAAGTTCCTGGTGCTAGTCCAGTGAATGTCCCTGTTGTACCCGAACCAGATAACGTTGCACCTCCCGGTGAAGCTGTTACAGTCCATGATCCAGCTGGTAAACCACTTAATGCGACGCTACCAGTTGCTGTTGAACATGTTGTTTGAGTGATAGTTCCAATAACAGGCGTTGCAGGTACTGCAGGTGCAGCTGTTACGATTGCAGAAGCAGATGCTACTGATGTACAACCAGCTAATGTTACTGTAAATGTGTAAGTGTTAGGCGCTAATCCTGTAAAGTTTGCTGTAGTTCCAGTTCCTGTAATTGTTGCTCCTCCCGGTGAAGCAGTAACGGTCCAAGTACCAGGTGTCGGCAATCCGCTCAAGGCAACACTACCAGTCGAAACCGAACAAGTTGGTTGAGTAATCGTTCCAACAACAGGTGCCGTTGGAGGTGTACAAGGTACAAATGAGCATTGAACGCTTGTTGCAGGAGTAATATTGGTAACTGTAGGAGTAATAGTAGTGTTCGTAACGGTATTTCCTGTCCAAGTTAAATAAAGAGGTGTTCCATAGGTATAGGATGGAGTTTCATTCGTAACAGTAACGTTGGTAGCAGCGCAAGCTCCAGGAGCATCGCCGTTCGTATCTGTTTTAATGAAGTGCATATCATGGCCCGCCCCTGAGAGAGTGTAAGATATACCTACATATCCACCATCTGATACCTGTTGCCCATGCGGAAGGATTGATGCGAAATTGAAAGTATGATTTTTTGCAAAAGTTACTGCGCTAGTTGCGGAATTCACCTTCATTAGTACATTTGAAAAACTCGCAAGGTTGATGTAGTTCAGCCAAACACCGTAGTTTCCATCACTGGTCTCAAAAAACCTACTTGGAAGTAATGGATAATAAGTACCAAAAAAGTTGCCAGCGCCGTATTTTCTAATCCACGTTGGGTTAGCCCAGCCACCTGAACCAGGTAAGCGCATTAAAAGTGCTGGTCGACCACTGCCGTCGGTTCCTGAGATTAAAGGGAGTCCTGTGGAAGTAAGAGACGCAGACACCACAGCTTTACTGGATTGACTAGTTAAATTACTTGGGTTGTCAATCTGTCTGTGATAAGTGATTGCTCCCGCGGTTGTTGTTTTAAAGAAAACAGCGTCTGTTGGGGTTGTATCATCACATTCTCCATCAAAAGTTGAATAAACATTATTTACGTCGTAATTACCTACAGCAATATAGCCATCACTTACTTCAACCACATCCACAAAACTGGCGTCGTTGTATATTCTGTTGGCAGGTATTGCAGAAGTCATATAATATCTTACTACATGATGCCACAGTTGATTTCCAGATGCATCAAATTTTACTATTAAAGGTGACTCTATACTTTCTGTATCAGGTTCACTGCAGCTTGCATCGTTATTTGTTACTGAATTGAAATCGACTTCTGGTCCAGCTCCGTCAGGGTCATAACCTGTTACATATCCTACACATAAATATCCACCATCGGCAGTTTTAATTACCCGATTGAAAAAAGCACCATCAGCCTGCGAAATCGAGAAATTTCTTCCGGAAATGAAATTTCCAGCAGCATCTACAAACATTAGAAATGCTGGTCCGTTTCCACTTCCTCCGCAGACATAGTATCTATTTAATACGTTGTCTTTTTTGTAATCACCAAACATATAAGATATTCCACCTGAATATCTTTTTGCCCAAAGAACATTTCCAGTTCCATCAATTTCCGTCAAAGAGGAAACAATTGGAAGAAAATTGGTATGGAAACCAGAAAAAACATAATTTCCAGCGGTTAAGGCTTCACTTGATTGAATAGGAAGATCAAACAATGCGATATCATAATTAATTCTAAAAGCATTAGTTGTTTGAGCATAAGACATGCCTGTAAGGCATAGCGCCATAGCTAGAGTCTTGAGTCTAAGTAGTGTCATGGTCTAAATTAATAGTTGATGCAAAATTAGACTATCTGAAAATGACATTTTGAGGGGCTAGCCCCTCAATTTTTAATTAAACTGCAGATTTTTATGAAGTTAGAAGGAGGTTTTGTTAAATATTGGGTTGATTTGGAAATATTTCTTTAAATTTTAACAATTGCATAGTTTACTCCTTCTAGTCCACTAATTTTCGCATGCTTGGGAATTTTAAAAAGTTTGATTCGCTTTTTATTTATACCCAAACGAACCAACTGATTTTTCAGTTCCTCTGCTCGTTGTGTAGATAATTTTTTATTCAAGGATGATGAATTTGGGAGGCGACTAAAAACAGATAATTCAATTTTTATAGTTGGATTATTCATCATAAAAAGGTAAAACTGGTTGATTTCAATTGCCGATTCTGGAAGAATTTGAGCATCCTTTTCTGAGAAAATAATATTGTTCAAAGAAGTGCTGTTCCCAATTTTGATTTTTTGCAATGAGATTGTTTTCGCTAATTCAGCAAATGAACCTGTACTCATAATGTTTTCTGAATGAAGCAGGTAGTTTTGTGCAAGAATATTGACAGCATAATTTTTTCCAGTCGAAGGAAGTGAGATTAAATATTTACCAGAAGCAGCGTTTGAATTGAAAGTTCCAAAGGTTGATTGAGATATTAATGATGAAACATTGATTCGTGCACCTATTGGTTGTCCGCTTTCAGCATCTTTAATCAAGCCATATAGTTGTGTTAAACTTGGCGATGTAATTACATTTTCTGCATCGTTTGCAGTGTAAAGGTCAAATTGTTCGTTACTTCGGTTAGAAGAAAAAACAACAAGTCTTCCATTTGCACTCATTGTGAAGTCACGTTCAACCGAAATTGAATTGACTGGTTCGCTTATTCTCAAGGGACTTTTCCATTTTGAACTATCCAATTGGGAAGAAAAAATATCAAATTTATCGGAGAAAGTAGACATACTATAATACAGGGTTCTGCCATCCGGATGAATAAAAACCGAAGCAATTTCATCTGCAGAATTTATCACGTCCTTAACTCGTGAAATATCATAAACACTGCCATTTTCAGAAATCTTTCCTACCCAAATATCAGTGCTATCACCATTCAATTCTGACTTTCCAACAAAATAAAAGGTTTTATTGTCTGATGAAATACTTCCCGAAATTGAATTCGCAGCAATACCAAAATCACTTATCAACGTTGGTTCTACCCAAGTATTTCCATCTAATTTTGTCGCATGGACATGCCCTTTTCCATTAGACCCCTTACGATAAAAGAGCATTAATTGCCCATCGTTTGAAAGAGCGAAGGCTGTATTGTTACTTTCTGTATCATTGATTACTTCTGGCAGTGGCTGCGCTTCTCCCCAAGTTTGACTATCTTCATTGAAGAGACTTCTGTAAATGTTAGCACGAGATTCTTGGTTGCGTTTTTGTTCTGCTGGTAAAAGAGGTCGAGTGGATGTAAAATAAAGTATTTTCCCATCAGCTGTTAACAATGGGTGTGTTTCAGTAAATTCTGTATTAATACTGAATCCTAAAGGCTTAATAGAAACAGGTGTTTGGCTAAAAACGAAGTTCGCTTTCCACACTAAAATACAACAAAGAAGAAAGCCTGCTATTTTCATTATTTGATTCCGTCAATTATCTTTTTATTGTCTAATACCCAAAGTAAAAGACTATTATTTCGAGCATCTAGATTGAGTTTTTTACAAATCCTAGATCGATAATTTTCAACAGATTTAACTGAAACAAAAAGTAAATCTGCGATTTCTTTACTCGACAATTTTTGACTAACCAACTGAAGGGTCTTCAATTCTGTGCGCGTCAATGAGTTCAATAATTCTGCAACTTGAAGTTTTCCAGCATCTTGTTCATCGAAAATTTGTTCTTGATCACGGATACTTTTGGCGATATAGGTTTTGCCCGATAATACATAGTTTATGCAATCGACTAGTTCTTCAGATGTATTGTCTTTTACCAGATACCCTTGAGCACCATTAAAGAATGCGAGTTTCAGCATTTCGATATCATTATACATAGTCAAAACAATAACTAAAGCGCCTTTGTTTTTGCTGGTGATTTCTGCACATACTTCTAAACCATTCTTTTCAGGCATATCGATATCTACAATAATAATATCTGGAGTATGCTGATTCAAATGTGACAGCAAGGATACGCCGTTGTCAAATTCAACAATTTGAATATCTGCAAATGAAGTCTCCAACAGAAATTTTAAACCGCTTCTAAAAATTGGATGATCATCTGCTATGAATGCAATCATATTTTTTGTTTTAGTATTCATGAGATGGTCAAAATTAGCACAAATCCTTTATCGCTTGTTGGAAGTGATAATTTGCCTCCAATATTTAAAGCTCTCTCTCGAATGGTTAACATACCAATTCCTTCTGAAATGGACTTATCGTTTTTAAGTCCTATTCCATTATCACGGTATTTTAATATGAACTCGCCATCAATATTTTTTAATGAAACTTTTAATGCTGTTGCTTTTGAATGTTTAATTGTGTTGCTGATACATTCCTGAACGATTCTGTATAACTGCGTTTTTGTATTAAGGTCAAGCGATTCTATTTCATTTTTTATGGAAATACTTGTGACAATTCCAGTGTTGCTTTCTGTTTTTTCCAACAAAGAAACCATCGATCTTTCAAGCCCTAATTTAGCGACAAAAGAAGGATGAAGAAAATGGGATATACTTCTCGTATGATCAATAACTTCACCAACCTCTTTTTCCATACCTTCTAAACCGTCAATTTTTCCAGTATTGAAAAGATTGATTTTAGATTTTATTACTGATAAAGATTGACCTATATCATCATGCAAATCGCGCGAAATACGTGAACGCTCATTGTCGATGTTTTCGATTAATTTTTGAGTAAATAACTGTTGGTTCTTGCGGGTAATGCGCACATGACGGATGTAAAAAAGTCCGAATCCAATGATGATAATACTAATTGCGATAAATATAATTCCACGAATTCGTGTTTGTTTTAACTCGTTTTCCTTAGAAAGCAAAGAGTTTTTGTTTTTCTCATTTTCTAATTCACTTTCAACTTTTTCTTTTCCATAGATGACCTGAAGTTGGGCTAAATTATCTTTGTTGGCAATTTCAGAAATGCTATCATTGATTTCATGAAACCTGTCTGCATGGAAAAAAGCTAATTTGTAATTCCCTTGTTTTTCGTAAATCGTAGATAAAACATCATGTCCATTCATGACATTAGTGGTGTTCGGATATTTTTCATGTAAAATGAAAAGTGAATCAATTTGGGATTTAGCTAAATCAAGTTTATTCAAGTCGATATAAATATTCGCCTGAATTAAATAGGACATACCGTAATAATCCCATTGTTCAAAAGTTTTTAAAATTTGTGCCGCTGAATCCAAATAGGTTTGTGCGTTAGCATACTCTTTGTTGTTGAAATATGAATCACTTAAATTAAGAAAAGCAACCCCTCTTCCTAAAGGGAAACCAAGTTTTTTGGCATTTATGACAGTGTTGTGATAGTATTTGATTGATTGTTTGTAATCTTTTAATTGCTTATTAACGAGCCCCAAATTGTTATTTAAATTTAATCCTAATCGATCTTCATTCAAACCTTCTATTTTTTTTAAGGCCTCCTTAAAATCCTTTTCAGCTTCTTGCGTTTGACCATTATTGAATTTCAATAGACCAATGTTGTTAAGCATCATTGCATGCAGGTAACTTTTATTTTCTTTATCGGCAATTTTAAGTCCTTTTAAATAATATTTCATCGCTTCATCTTTCATTTGACGAGCATCATATAAATTTCCGAGACCGTTGTATATCTCAACACTATTTTCTATAAACTTATTATCTAAAGCTTCTTTTAGCAATTCTTGAAATGACCGCTCAGCACCCATTAAGTCAGATTCTAAAAGAATGAATGTCAATCTTATTTTCGTGGAATTAATGAGCTTTTTATCATCAACTGTTTTTGCTGTTTCAATTGATTTTTCGTAGAAATATTTAGATTTTTTTATGTTGGTAGAAAAGAAATAAAAATTCCCATAATATTGATATATGGTCGCTTCTTCAGAAGGTTTTTTGAGTTTTTTCGCTATTTGAATTGCCCGTTGTCCGTTTTTAAATACAACAGTTGAATCATAATAAGTGCTTTGACGAATTGTTTTCTTCAAAGAGTCTAATTCCAATAGCAACTGTTTTTGTCCGAAACTAAAGGAACAAATGGAGAAAATCAGAAGAGTAAGCAGAAATTTCAAGTTGCGTATTTTAGCAAATATATAATTTGTGCGCATAAAAAAAGCCATCTGTGAAAACAGATGGCTTTTTGAAAGCAATTGTTATTATTTTAAATCTGGCATTTCTCTCGTAAAAGATGGAATTCCAGTTACATCCATACCTGTAATAAGTAAATGAATGTCATGAGTTCCTTCATATGTAACTACTGATTCCAAATTTGCCATATGGCGCATCATTGAATATTCACTTGTAATACCCATTCCACCATGAATTTGTCTTGCTTCTCTAGCAATGTTTAATGCAATTTCACAGTTATTGCGTTTTGCCATTGAAATTTGAGCAGAGGTAGCTTTACCTTCATTTCTCAATTGACCAACTCGGAAAGTTAATAATTGTGCTTTGGTGATTTCTGTAATCATTTCAGCTAATTTCTTTTGTTGTAATTGGAAAGCACCAATTGGAACACCAAATTGTGTTCTTTCTTTACAATATCTCAATGCTTGATCGTAGCAATCCATTGCGGCACCTAATGCACCCCAAGCAATTCCAAAACGAGCTGAGTCCAAACAACTTAATGGAGCACCTAATCCACTTCTTCCAGGTAAAATATGAGATTTTGGAACTTTTACATCTACAAAAATCAATTCACCCGTTGCAGAAGCACGAAGCGATAATTTCCCATGCATTGTAGGTGTTGAGAAACCTTCCATTCCTCTTTCAACAACAATACCATGTATTCTTCCTGTTTCATCCTTTGCCCAAACAACAGCGATATCCGCAAATGGCGCATTCGAAATCCACATTTTGGCACCATTCAAAATGACATTTTCTCCATCACCTGCATCCTTGAAATTAGTGATCATTCCACCTGGATTTGACCCATGATCTGGCTCTGTTAATCCAAAACAACCCATCATCTCACCAGTAGCAAGTTTTGGCAAATATTTTTGTTTTTGTTCCTCTGACCCATATTTCCAAATAGGGTACATAACTAAAGAGGACTGAACAGAAGCAGTTGAACGCAAACCAGAGTCACAACGCTCTAATTCTTGCATAATTAAACCATATGATATTTGATCCAATCCAGGTCCACCATATTCTTCAGGAATATATGGGCCAAAAGCACCAATTTCTCCTAAGCCTTTTAATAAATGCATCGGAAATGTTGCATTCTCATAATGCTCATCAATGATTGGAGACACTTCTTTTTTTACCCATGCTCTTGCAGCGTCACGTACAAGTTTATGCTCATCTGTAAGTAAATCATCAAGATTATAATAGTCTGGATGTACATATAAATCTGTTCTCATATTATTTATTTGG